>JAEEGF010794308.1_pt1 | contig 55033 bp, 46 predicted proteins | sample 9134171 | NCBI WGS metagenome assembly JAEEGF01 (sample SAMN16246542, study PRJNA631951) | gut metagenome | biome: gut microbiome; feature: rumen; material: AP-attached | host: Bos | place: Iran: Karaj | collected 2018-10 | reverse complement strand
TGGCGCCGTGCTCAAGTACGGTCTGTTCCTCCAGAACGTTCTCGACTTCCTCATCATCGCCTTCTGCATCTTCTTGATCATCAAGGCTATGAACAAGCTCATGCCCAAGAAGGAAGAGCCCGAGGCTCCCGCTGGTCCCACCCAGGAAGAGCTGCTTACCCAGATTCGCGACCTGCTCAAGGATAAGAAGTAAGCCACGAGACTCCAATTCACATAACAAGCGCGCCCGCATCAACAACCGTTGACCGCGGGCGCGTTGCTATTCCCTAGATGAGTCACAATGATGTGTGGGATGGCTATGTATCAGGAAATCAAGCACAATAGTGCAAATTAAGCCCCAATGGTGGAAGTGAGTCTATGAGCTTTTTTGAAGGTAAGCAGGCCGTAGGTCTGCACAAGGCCAGCGGCCTTGAATTGGGTAAACCCCAGGGCGCACTGGCCGAAGGTCAGTGTGGCCTGGGGAGTGAAGGTACGAACGGGACGGGCCTCGAATGAGGGCCACTCACCGCATCATTAGTGGCCCCCTACGGGGCCCGAGTCGCTATACAGTTGTGTCCCCAGGCCACACGAGGCCTCCGGCCTGTGCGCCCTGGGGTTACTGCAGGTCAAGACCTTCGGTCTTGTGCAGGCCTTCGACCTGCTCGCATGCAATCTGCTATCCTTAGACTTGCTCGCTCTCGACTAATTGCCTGCGACCAGCAAAACTGTGTTGCTGTTTGGAGCCCCTTCCTTACCTTTTTCGACTGGATGCTTTCTTGATGGGCAGAAAAAAATAAGGCCATGCAGCGATGCGGCACAGCCTTTAGAACTTAAACTGGTAGGGTAATGTTGTTATCAATCGTTGATCTTTAACAATCCTGTGCGGTAAGCCTTACCTATGAGTTCCGCTACATTGCGAGAATTGGTTTTGCGCAATAATTGTTTGCGGTGATACTCCACAGTGTTAGAAGAGATGAAAATTTTCTCTCCAATTTCCTTGCTGTTATACCCTGCTGACAGCAATTCGAGTACTTCCTTTTCTCTGGAAGTCAGTTCAATCTTGGGGGCGCTCATAATATCACGTTTTTTGATAAGATGCTTATTTTAACATATTTGCAAAAATAGTTAGTAAAACACATCAAACCAAACAAAATACCGATAAAATCAACAAAATGATAGTAAAACTATGTATTTCAGTAGAGAATTTTAAAGAACTGATACCTTTTGTCACAATTTTACTCGAATTAATGCATACCTATTCTAATAGTGGGTACAATAGCAGACTACATTTTCCAGTTAATGCAAAATAATACGTTAATTTTATTAATGTCTGGTGAAACATTTCAGATTTTGATGATGGCGGTGTGGTCGTTGATGACGGCCTCGTGTTTGGTGCCGATGTCGTTGCGGTCCTCAAGGATGCTGAGCAGCACGAGCTTGAAGGTTTTGTAGATGCGCAGGCGCATGACAATCTTGACAATCGGGCGCAGGATGCCCTTGACGGTCTGGTTAACGAGGTCGGTGATGCCGTCAATGAGTTGTGTCGCCAGTTGCTTGTTGTCCTGCCCGCCTTCATTGCCCTCGGCAAAGGCGATATAGATCTTGGTGACAGGCTCCTGCAGATGCTTGAGCAGGAGTTGGGCGATGCCCTCGGGGCTGTCGGGCAGGTTGATGAACCGCATGAGCATGGGGTGCTCGTTGCTGTAATTGTCGATGGCCTGGCTGATTTCGGGCCAGTAGCGGGAGAGCACGCCTTGGGTCATGGTGGGGATGCAGTTCTTGAACACCTCGCGTGCCCGCTCCCCGAAGTCGGGGTCCGAGGGCAGGCTGTGCAGCGTGACACTGCGCAACTGCATCTTGCCGCTGCTCGTGTTGCAGGTGGCCATGCGCCACTGGCAGGGATAGCCCACTGCCGCGGCGGTGGCAACTTCTACCATCTCGCCCTGCTGGCGGCTGGTCTGGCTGACGTCGCTGATGTGCAAGTGTCCCGTGAAGATGACGTGAACGCCGGCGTCAATCAGGCGTTGGCACAGGCCGTGGGCATCATCGACCATATAGGGCGAGGCCAGCGTTTCCTCCATGTGGAAGTGGGTGACCAGGTGGTGGTGCATCATGGCAATGACGCGGCGGCCTGCAGCAGTGGCTTGCGCCGCCTGTTCCACCAGCCATTGCTGGGTCGAGGCTTCGAGGCGGCCGCTGGTCTTGCAGTGGTCCCTGGCGTCGCCACGCGAGACAAAGGTGTTGAGCCGGTCCATGCAGGCATCGATGCCCAGGATGGTGAGTTTGTCGGTGATGTCGCGGCAATAGCTCAGCGTGTCGTTGTCGCGCCTTGAGCGCTCGTCATAACCCATGTTCCGGTAGATGTCGGCAAACTCGTTGCGCGTGATGGTCTCGGCGGGCGTGGTATTGTCCCCGTCAAATACCTTGGCATCAGGGTTGTTGATGTCGTGGTTGCCGGGAACGACCAGCACCTGTATGCCTTGATCGACCAGGCGCTGCAACTGCTCGGCGACCAGGTGGTGGCTCAAGCGCTCACCGTCCTTGGTCAGGTCGCCCGTGACGAGGACGAGGTCGGGCTTTTGCTCGATGATATCGCCCACAAGGGTTTCGAGGATCTCGGCACTCTCCCGCAGCATTTTGCGGTCGCGATTCAGATAGGCCTCAAAGGCGGGTCCGTCATTGACCAATAGTTGTGGCGCCATCACGTGCAGGTCGCTGATGATGGCGATTTTGACGATAGGGTTTTGGGTAAGACTCATATTGCTTGAAGGTGTTATTTAACGTGAGTTCGATGAATTTGTTGTTTGTCCATTAGGGCATTATCAACTCCCAAGAGGGTGTGTCATAATTCATTCGTTGCATTTTATGTCGCGCTTCGCGCGAGAAATTAAGCAAAATTATTAATAAAATTAAATAAAAATATCATCTTGTTTAATTTTTATATGAATTTTTGTTTAATTTCTCGGCCGCAAGGCCGATCAAAGTTATAGGCGTGAATTATGACACACTGCCTTGATTGACAGTACTTTATTTTCATCGAACTCATGTTATTATTGTAAATCAGCGATGGTTACAGGTTGACCTTGAGGTGGAGGTCGTCGGTGTGCGATTCCAGCGGAGCGCCCACGGCGTTGCGGTCCTCAAGGATGCTGCGCACCAGCGGCTCCAGTTGGGGATATACGCTACCCTGGAAAAAGTCCCACAGGTTATCGGCTTGGCTGGGGGCGACTTCGGCAATCATCGCGCGAATGCCTTGCTTGCCCTGCTCGATGATATCCTCAATGTCCTTATCCTGCTCGTTGCCCTCGACCACGGCCAGCAGGGTGCGCGAGAGCACTTCCTTGAGGTGGCGCAGTGCCAGTTGCGTTGCCTGCTGCGGATTCTCGGGCAGGTTCACCTTGCCGCCGCCCGCCTCCAGCATCGCCTTGAGCTGTCCCATGTGGCTGCCCACCTTGCTCCAGGCCTTGCCCGAGATCATTGCTGTCAGGCCAGGGGTGGAGTTGATGATGCGTTGGCGTCCTTGCTCGCGCAGGGTGGGGCAGGAGGCCGTGGCGGTGAGCCAGCGGGTATCGATGCTGAGAGAGCGCTGCCCGTTGTCGAGGGTGGCCGTCCTGATGGCAAAGGGATAGCAGATGGCCGATCCCGTAGCGACCTCGACAATGCTGTCGTTGCCCTCATTATTATATAATGTGGCGACATCGGTCACGTGCAGGTGTCCGGTGAAGATGGTGTGGATACCCGCCTCCATGAGTTGCAGGGCCACGTTGTTGTGGTCGTTGACGATGTAGTTGCCCAGCAGGCGGCTCTCCTTGTCAAAGTGGGGCACCAGGTGGTGGTGCATCATGGCGATGACCTGCTTGCCCTGCTTCCTGGCCGTGGTGGCCTGGTCGATGACCCATTGCAGCGTTTCGGGCTTGACGCGTCCGCCGCTGTGGTAGGTGTTGGCGCTGTCGCCGCGGCTGGTCAGGGTATTGAGTTCGTCCATATTGCTGTCGATGCCGATGACGACAACACCCTTGATGGGCTCGCAGCAGTAGCTGAGCGACGACGGGTCACGGCGCGAGCCCTTACCGTAGCCGTATTGGCTGTAAATCTGGGCAAACTCCTCACGGGTGACGTTGGCGGTGGGCACGGTCTTGTCACCGTCATAGCGCAACGGGTTGGGATTGTTGCAGTCGTGGTTGCCAGGGATGACCAGTGCCTGGATACCGTGCTGTGCCATGCGCTCCAGGTGCTGTGCCATGCGCTCGTGGCTGGCACGTTCCCCGTTATAGGTCAGGTCGCCCGTGAGCAGTACAACGGCGGGCTTAATCGAGATGATACTGTCGGTGATCGCCTCCATGATGGCATCGCTCTGAGCCATCATCTTGCTTTCACCGGCATCGGCATTGTTAATGGCACGGCCTGGAGTGACCATCTCGGGGGCGAGCAGGTGGGTGTCACTGATGACAACAATACGCTCGTTGGCGGTACGGGCTGTGCTCTCAAGCGCGAGTAGTGTGGATAATATCATTACTATAAGTCTTGTTTTCATATTCATGCCTCGTCATTGCATTTATTGTGCCAATTACTCCCAATATGCTCCCTGCGCACTTGGGCGACCTGATTGTGCTATATGGACCGAATAATCAATCGGCTGACAGGATCCAGTCAATCAAAATGGTCATGTCACTCAGGGTGATGACGTGGTCACCATTCATGTCGGCCTGAGATATATCGATGTAGTCTATCCTGCCCAACAGGTAGTCGATAAGTAATGTCACATCCTGAATGTTGACCGAACCATCGCCATTGATATCGCCATCGCCACAATCGATGTAGTAAACGATGTCGGTCAAAGGAACCTTGTTTTCAACAACATAGTACATGGGTATGTCTTCGCCTTCCTGTCCCTCTGTCACTTTCTTGTAATAGAGACGGGTAAGGAGCTCAATTCCTCCATTGCCGCTGTCGGCCAGGGCGCCAAATGCCAGTTCCTTGCCATCTTCACTGCCCAGTATGATATGTGTACTGTTGTCATACGCCTCGGCAATGAGTTCAAAGCTCTCGCGGGGAGTGGACATATCGTTGACAATATGACCGTTTGGATCCACCTGATAGTTGCGTATGCCGTCGCATAATATCCACACGCGGTACATGTAGGGCTCATATTCCACGCTGGCACCTTCGGGCATCGTGGCTTCCATGTGGATAATTGGGTTGAAGATGAGACACTTCTTGCCATCCTCGTCAAACCACATGGTTCCCTCGTCGGCATAGCACTCTGCTGCCATTATGTCGAAATGGGCCACACCCGTCTTGAGGATGGGGCTTCCATAACTGTTTTCGAGACCATCCTCGCGTTCCATACCGAAGGTCCTAACCGTTGCCTGGTAACTCATGTAATCACCTGTTTCTCCAATAATAATATTGTTGTCATAACAGTTAATGATTCCGGGCTCGAAAATGGCACCGTAATATTGAGGTAAATAATTGTACATTTCCATGTAGGTGCCATCGGTTCTTCTCTGATAATAGGAAATGAGTTCGTTGGGCAAAGTGTTGTCACCCCTTTCCAGCTTGTAGTAGTAAATTTCGGGTTTGTTCGCGGCAAAGAGCTCCACGTTAGCGTTCTTGACGCTAGCCGTGAGTGTGGCATCAACGTCATTGATGACCTCTTGCTGGGTGTAGAAACCGTCGATGGTAGCATCAACTTTCATGACGGGTATATGAACATAGTTTGAACTTTTCATGCTGTCGGTTGCTCTGAGGACATATCCATAGCCGTTAGGGTGCGCATTCATGGAAACGTCGGCAGCAAACCGATCGACAAACATGAGTCCCTGAAGGTCAATAATGCCGTTATGGTCGGCAAGGTAGCCCTGGGTCGGCACGATGGTGTTGTCGGTAGGAAGAATCATTTGGGTCATGTCTTCATAATCAATCGCATAGTACACACGACCATCGTTGACGTTGAGGTTCAAGACGGCCACGGGAACGAAAATGTCAGGATTGTCGATGTCGTAGCGATACAGGGTGAATGAGTCCTCACCGTTCATGACCCGGTCAATGGTCAAGGCATTCGCCTCGTCAATGTTGGACAACTTGAGGAAGTTGCGGTAATAATTGTACTCCTCTGCAGCCACATAGTCGCTCTCGTAGTGGTCAAGATACAGGGCCAGGAAGTCGTTCCAGCCAGGGATGATCGCAGTGTCGGTGTTGGACCAGGTAACCAACGTCTCGTTCTCGTCATCCGAGTACTGGCCATAGACAATATAGGTGATGGCGTAGCTGTACTCATACTGAGGCACCGTATAGATGAAATTGGTCAGACTGGTCACGGCAAGTTCTGTGTAGTAACCATATTCGTCAACGATATAGACGGTATAGGTCTGAGGCACGGTCTCGCCAGCCTGCTCATCGAGCGACGAAATCCAGTCAAGCACTACGTTATAGGTTAGCTCTTCGTCACCTTCCTCGACAGCGGCAACCATTTCGATGGTGTAGTTATCCGTTCTTGTGTTATTGACGTCCTGATTTGACACTGTAAGGAGGTTGCGGTAATAGTTGGGTTCAGCGGCATTAGCCGACAGGCTGCCTGCCATCAGGAGAACGATAGCGCACAGCATCTTTGATAAGTTGATCTTTTTTTCCATAATACTTTTCGATTAATATGATTTATAATTCCAGTTAGAAATACCTCTTTTTTAAAACGATAGACTGGTTTTACAGCGCGGTTACGGTAAATCCGCATTGTTCCAGGTGGCGCCAGTAGGCGGGGTAGGACTTGGAAACCACGTCGGCATCCTTGACGATGAGGCCAGGGAAGCGTACGGCAGCGGGAGCAAAGGCCATCGCCAGGCGGTGGTCGCCGTGGGTATCGATAACGGGAGGCTCTTGAACGACAGGGCATCGCTCGCCGTACCACGAAATGGCATCCTCGCTTTCAATCTTGAGGACGTAGCCCAACTTGGCCAACTCCTCGCGCAGGGCTTCGACGCGGTCGCTCTCCTTGAGGTGCAGGGTGCGCACGCCTGTCATGCGGAACGACCTTTCCAGCAGGCACAGCAGCACCACCCACGAGGGGACGAGGTCGGGCGTGGCGCTCATGTCGGCAAAACTGGAACAGCAGCACCCGATGAAGTGGCTCGTGTCGAGGGTTACGCCTCGGGCATCAAAGCGTGAAGCGATACCCAATTTTTGCCCTAAGTCCACGAGACGGGCATCGCCCTGGATGCTGTCGGTATTTAGCCCTTCGAGCGTGAGGCTGGATTGTGGCAAGAGCGCGGCCAGGGCATACCAGGGAGCAGCAGCGCTCCAGTCACCCTCGACCACATAGTCGTTACCCGTGTAGCCGTTCCCCATAGTGATAGCGTTACCTGTGAAATCAACGCTAGCTCCCATGTCGCGCATCACGGCGGCGGTCATGTGGATGTAGGGCATCGAGACGATGTCGCCTGTCATTTGGATGGTGCCGCCCCCAATGGCCGGCATAATCATCATCACGGCCGAGACAAATTGCGAACTCACACCACCGGGCATCACCACGTCGCCACCGTGCAAAGCAGTGCCGTGAATGCGCAGCGGAGGGAACCCCTCTTCACCCAGGTACTCGATGTGCGCTCCCAGCGAGCGCAGGGCCTCCACCAGCGGGCCGATGGGGCGCTGGCGCATCCGCTCCACGCCGTCGAGTGTGACAGTCATGCCCTCACGGGTGGCAAAATAGGCGGTGAGGAACCGCATTGCCGTGCCTGTCGCTCCCACATTGATGTCACCTCCCCCGGTGCGTGATAGCGCCTCAACCATCACCGCCGTGTCGTCACACAGGGCGGGACGCATCACCTGTGCCTCATCGCCGCACAATGCGGCAATGAGCAACGCCCGGTTGGAGATGCTCTTGGAGGTGGGTAACACGATTGTTGCCTTCACCCTTTCTGCCGCTGTCAGTTGCAAATCCATCTCACTCACTAATCACTAATCCCTAATCACTAATCTCCTCAACGGGTACCGGCTCGATGAGGTCGCGGTAAAGTTTGAGGGAATCGCTGGGCATCTTCTCGCTGCCCAGGACCATGGGCATCAGGTCGAGCGTGAACTCGTAGGGTTTGTTCTTGAGCATGTGCTCGGTGCCAAAGGTGTCCATGTCGGGGTTGAAGGCATAGAGCAGGTTCAGCACGATGCTCAGGATAAAGGCATACTTGAACATGAACAGCAGTGAGCCGCCCAATTTGTCGATGAAACCGAGTTTGGCCACATCCAGGGCGCCCTTAAACAACCGCATCACCAGCCTGATGACCACCATGATGATCAGGAAGGTAAATGCCAGTGCGACGGTCTTGACAGTGATGCTGGACAGGGGCCACTGTGCCGCACTCGGGACGATGGAAAGGAAAATGTCCTTGGCCAGGTCGCCGCACTTGTAGCACAGCACGATGGCCACCACCCACGAGATGAGCGATGACAATTGGCCGATGAAGCCCTTGCGGTAACCCAGCACCAGGCCACCCAGTATAATCAGTAGGATAATAGCGTCAACAATAGTCATATCTTGTGATTATTTATATGTAGAGACGCAAAATTTTGCGTCTCTGTGATTCGATTACTCTGCATTCAGGAGAATGTCGTCAATCCACCCGTCCTTGCGAAAACGGCACAGGTCAACGTAGGCGTCGATGCCGGGGATAATGCCCGTCTCGGTGTATTGCCAGATGGTGTACTCGCCCTCCCAGTTGATTTCGGGCTCCTCGTTGGCATAGCGTCCGATGTACAGGTGGTGGTTGTTGAAGTGGGGATTCAGGTTCTTGTTATAGAATCCCATCGTGCTGTAAATCATGGGTTGAACGCCGTAGTGCCGCTCGGTCAACTCACAAAACTTGTCCACGCTGTCGATGAGCTGGCTGCGGGACCAGTTGCCGCGCAACTCGACATCGAGCATGGGGATGAGGTCCTGCACCGACTTGAGGGCAAACTTGGAGAAATTCTCAAACTGCTCGTCGATCGATGAGGTTGAGGACAGGTAGTGGTAACTGCCCACGAGCAGGCCGTAGCGGCGGGCTTGGGTGATGTTGTGGGCATAGTGCGGCGAGCGGTAGGTCGAGCCTTCGGTCGCCTTGATATAGACGAAGCGGATGTCCTTGTCGCTGCTCACCTTTTTCCAGTCGATATAGCCCTGGTGGCTGGAGATGTCGATGCCGTCATACTTGGCATCCACGTTGCGGGGCGCCACTTGTCGCTTGCCGCGGGTCTTGTTGCCCACGCTCTGGCAAGAACACAACACGACCATTGCCGTCAGCAGGACCGCCAGCAATGGTCTGATAGTTGGGTTATGTCTTGTCAGCTGTCTCATAGTTGCTGATAGCGATATGGTGTTGCCGGTGCTGGGCGATGTGTCTTAATTCATTCGTCTCTCTTTATGTCGCGCTTCGCGCGAGAAATCAAACAAAATTACTAATAAAAATTAAATAAAAATATTGTCGTGTTTAATTTTTAAAAAAATTTTTGTTTAATTTCTCGGCCGTAAGGCCGATCAAAGTTCTAGGCGTCAAATGACACACCGTCGAGGCATTGCGCCTGGCGTTAGTCGTTGTCGGGAGTGCTCAAGTTGGTCTTGCGGCCTTTCTGATTGGCAGCGCGTATGCTGTCGTTGCGTTGCGACTGGTTCAGCTTCGAGGAATTGGTCTGCATGAGGCTGGTAGCCTTCTTGGTACCCTGCTTGGCATTCTTCTCTTGCTGTTGCTTCTGGCGGATTTGGCGTGCAGCCTCTTTGCGCTGGGCCTTTTCTTGAGCTTGACGCTGGAGTTCAGCATCGTGGGCTTTCTTGCGGGCGTCGGCCTTCTGTTGAGCCTCTGCTTTCTCGCGTTCTTTCTTCTCGTGGTCCAGCTTCTTTTGTCTTTCCTGTTCGGCTAACCTCTTTTCACGATCTTGTTTCTTTTTGTCTTTTTCGGCCTTCTTTTTGTCTTCTTCCTGCTGTTTCTTGTCGGCCTTAGTTTTCTTGTCGGCCTTAGTCGGCTTGGTTGCCTCTTTGGGCTTCTGCTCCGTCATGTTGACCGTGGCGGGTTTCTCCTTGTGCTCCACCAATTCAATTACGCTGGGGTTCTTGGGCTTGTGCTTGCTGGGCACATACAGGATGTCGTTGATGGAGTGCCCCTTGGCAAAGCGGCTCATGTCCACCTCGCCACGGTTCTCCCTCACAGCCGACTTGAATATGCCGCAGTCCGAGAACTGCCACATGACCCACGGGTAGTTGATATTGGGCGCCACGTTGCTGTATTTGGCGATGAACAGGGGATAGTTGGCAAAGGCCCTGCCCAGGTTGGTGGTGAAGAACTTCTCGCTGGTGTAGATGAGCGGCTTGCAGCCGTAATAGTCTTCCAGCAGGTCGGCAAACACCTTGAGGCTGTCGCGCAACTGTTGGGAACTCCAGGGCCTGATTTTCTCGACGTCGATGACGGGCAGCAGGTCCTGCTCCTCGCGCTTGGCCGTCTTGATGAAGTTTTGGAACTGCTTGACGGCGCTGCTCTTGGTGGAAAGGAAGTGATAGCTACCCACCTTGAAGCCGTGCATCTTGGCGTTGCGGATGTTCTCCTGATAGCGGGGATCGATGTAGTCAGCGCCCTCGGTCGCCTTGATATATACAAATTTGATTTTGGAAAATTTCTTCAGTTCTGCCCAGTTGATGGTACCCTGGTGCTTGGACACATCTATGCCGTCAAACTGCACAACGTTGGGGTCCATGGGCACCTTTGGGGCTTGTGCATTGGCAGCCTTCTTGGCGGTATCATTGGCGGGTGCATTGGCATCCTTCGCTTTGACGTCTTTTTTATCGATAGGCTTCCCAACCCCGTCTTTCTTAGCATCGTTGGCAGGTTTGGCCGTAGCGTTCTTGCCGTCATTAGCCTTGGCGGGCACATTGTTCTTTGTGTCGGCAGGCTTGGCGGTAGCAGGCTTGTTCTTTGTGTCGGTAGACTTGTTCTTGTTATTGTCGTTGGTTGTGCCCTTAGTGGCCGCGGCTTTCTTCTTGTCCTCGTCCTTCTTGGCTACGGCGTCTTTCGACGCGTTCTTGTCGTCCTTCTTATTGCTCTTGCTGTTCTTGTCGTCCTTCTTGTTGTTCTTGTTGACCCGCTCACGGGTGGGCTTGTTGATATCGGTGTTTTGAGGCGCTCCCGTTGCTATCAAAGGATGCATCGAGAGTAATAAGGTGACCAAAAAAGTATATAATAAAGTAGTTTTAAACATACCCATAAAAAACCATTGCTATATATTTCGGAGTAAAGTTGGCTGCAAAGTTAAGAAAAAATGCGTTATCGTCTTTATTAAAAATTGTCAAATGTGTTTTTTCTCTAAAAAATGCGAAAAGTCGCGCATTGTCGCCTGCAATGTGGCAAGAAATCACTATCTTTGCCTTTTGCCAAAATATTATAAATAAAAGAGGAAATAAGAATCATGCTATAATTACTGGCTTTGGCGAACGAAAGACTTTTGATATGAGCAAGATAAAACCAAAAGAGTGTCAGAATGTCGAGTATAAGAGTTGCTGGCAGGACGATTATTTGAAGTGGATTTGCGGTTTTGCGAATGCGCAGGGAGCCGTGATGTATTTTGGCGTGGATGACAATCACGAGGTTGTCGGTTTGAAAAACACAAAAAAACTGCTGGAGGATATCCCCAACAAGATTGTCAACTTCATGGGACTTGTGGTGGATGTGAACCTTTGCGAGCAGGATGGATTGGAATATATCGAGGTCGTGATAGAACCCAGCAATGTGCCTATCAGTTACAAAGGGAAATACTACTACCGATCAGGTAGCACGATGCAGGAACTGAACGGAGCCGCATTACAGCAGTTTGTGTTGAAGAAGATGGGGCGCACGTGGGATGACATTCCTAACGACTTTGCAACCGTCAAGGATCTGGATCGTCAAGCGGTCAAATTTTTCCTCGATAATGGCATCGAGGCGGGACGTATTGACAAGAGTGAAGTAAGATCTTCTACACAACGAGTGCTTGAGAATTTGGGATTGATTACTGAGGATGGTAAGTTGAAGAATGCAGCATTGCTGTTGTTCGCCAAGAATCCGCGCAAATTCTTTACTTGTGTAGAGTTCAAGATTGGGCGTTTTGGACAAGATGAGTCTGATTTGATTATCCAAGATGTAATAGAGGGCAACATCATCCAGATGACGGATCGTGTGGTGAAAGTGTTGAAAGCTAAATACCTGACATCTCCTATCCGTTATGAGAACATGAGGCGCAAGGAATCGCTGGAAGTGCCTGAGGACGCACTACGCGAGATACTCTATAACAGCATTGCTCATAAAGATTATTCAGGTGCTCCTATCCAGATGCGCGTGTGGGACGACTATGTGGAGATATGGAATGAGGGCGAATTGCCAATGGGGTTGACTCCTGAGTTGCTGTTGAAGAAACACGCTTCACACCCTCGAAACAAGAACATTGCTAATGTGTTTTTCAAAGCCGGATTTATTGAGTCGTGGGGGCGTGGCTATGAAAAGATTCGCAGCGGTTTTGAGAACGCAGGTCTTCCCATGCCTGGGATAGAGGTGGTTGAAGGTGGTGTAAGGGTGACGTTCAAGAGGAAGAATTTAAGCAAATCTGCCCAAACTCCGCCTGAACATCGCCTAAACCCTGCCCAAACTCCGCCTGAACAGGTTCTCCAGTTAATTAAGGAAAAACCGACAATTACCAGAGGTGAGTTAGCCAGAAAGATGGGACGAGGAGAACGAACCATTCAGGATTATCTTCACAAACTGAAGGCAGAGAACCGAATCCGTCGTATGGGCTCTGCTACTTTTGGCGGTTATTGGGAGGTTGTGGACGAGGAATAGGATGCAGCCTGAAACGAACTTATCTTACAGTTTTCATAAATGATACAATAGTAATTGTTTTTTCACTAAAAAATGCGAAAAGTCGCGCATTGTCGCCTGCAATGTGGCAAGAAATCACTATCTTTGCCTTGCGGCTAAGAATGGCTGCGCTTCGGCCATGCCTTAACAAAAATGCATTTTTGTTTGGCATTGCTCTAAGCTTGCACTATCTTTGTAGGATTGACAGAAACTAACCGAAATTAAACAGGTACGATATATGGCAAGAAAAAGCGGATTATTATCGATGAAACAGGAACGTCGTGAGTTCCACGACAGGGTCATCAACTTCTTTAATGAGCAGGGCGAGGCGTCGTTCAACTACAAGCAGGTGTCGGCTGCCGTGGGTGCCAACACGCCCAAGCGCCGCATGCTCATCGTCGAGATTTTGGAGCAACTCACCGTTGACGGCTTCCTCAACCAGGTGGGCATGGGCAGTTACAAGGCCGTGAACCGTTCGTCGGTGGCCGAGGGTATCTTCATTCGCCGCAGCAACGGCAAGAACAGCGTGGACACGGCCAGTGACGATGGCCTGCCCATCATGGTGGCCGAACGCAACTCGATGCATGCCCTCAATGGTGACCGTGTGCTGGTACACATCAGCGCCGCCCGTCACGGCATGGAGCCCGAGGCCGAAGTGGTCAAAATTCTGGAACGCAAGGAGCAGGTCTTTGTCGGCACCCTGCAGGTGATGAAATACTTCGCCCAACTCGCGACCGACAGCAAGTTCCTGGCGACCGACATTTTCATCCCGCTGGACAAACTCGCGGGCGGCAAGACGGGCGACAAGGTGGTCGCCAAGATTGTCGAGTGGCCCGAGGAAGCCAACACGCCCATCGGCGAGGTGGTTGACGTGCTGGGTATGGCAGGCGAGAACAATGCCGAAATTCACGCCATCCTGGCCGAGTTTGGCTTGCCCTACAAGTACCCTGAGAACGTGACCGAGGCCGCCGAGGCCCTGGATGCAGGCATCACCCCCGAGGAGATCGCCAAGCGCCGCGACATGCGCGACGTGACGACGTTCACCATCGACCCCGCCGATGCCAAGGACTTTGACGACGCCCTCTCGATCGAGAAACTCAAGAACGGCAACTGGGAAGTCGGTGTACATATCGCCGACGTGAGCCACTACGTCACCCCCGGCTCCATCATCGACAAGGAGGCCTATGAGCGCGCCACCTCGGTCTATCTGGTGGACCGCACCATTCCCATGCTGCCCGAGAAACTGTGCAACGACATCTGTTCACTACGCCCCGACGAGGATAAACTCACCCACTCGGTAGTCATGGAGATGGATGCCGAGGCTAAGGTGAAGAAATACTCAATCTGCCATACGGTGACCCGCAGCAACAGGCGCTTCTCCTATGAGGAGGCACAGCAAATCCTGGAGACCGGCAAGGGCGACCTGGCCGAAGAGCTGGCAGTGCTCAACGAGATGGCCAAGCAGTTGAGGAAACGCCGCTTTGACGAGGGCGGTTCGGTGTCGTTCAACCGTGAAGAGATAAAATTTGACATCGACGAGACGGGCAAACCCATTGCCGTCCATATCCATGAGTCCAAGGAGGCCAACAAACTCATCGAGGAGTTCATGCTGCTGGCCAACTGCAAGGTAGCAGAGCACATCGGCAAGGTGCCCAGGAACAGGACCGCTAAGGCGATGGTCTATCGTATACACGACCAGCCCGACCTCGACAAGTTGCAGAACTTTGCCGACATCGCCGCCCACTTTGGCTACAAGGTGCGCACCAAGGGCTCTGGCCGCGACATCAACAAGTCGATTAACAAGATGCTGGAGCAGGCCAAGGGCAAGCCCGAGGAGGAGATGCTTTCCATCCTCGCCATCCGCTCGATGGCCAAGGCCATCTATAGTGCGACCAACATCGGGCACTATGGCCTGGCATTTGACTACTATACCCACTTCACTTCGCCCATCCGCCGCTATCCCGACTTGACGGTACACCGCCTGCTGGACATCTATGCCGCTGGCGGCAAGAGCGTTGACCCTGTCAAACTGGAAGACCAGTGCAAACACATGAGCGCCCAGGAGCAGTTGGCCGCCAACGCCGAGCGCGCCTCTATCAAGTATAAGGAGGTGGAATTTATGGGACAGCGCCTGGGTGGCGTGTTCACGGGCCATGTCTCGGGCGTGACCGAGTGGGGCCTGTATGTCGAACTTGACGAGACCCATTGCGAGGGTCTGGTGGGCATCCGCGGTCTGGATGACGACTTCTATGAGTTTGACGAGAAGAATTACTGCATCCGTGGCCGCCGCCGTGGCAAGGTCTATCGCCTGGGTGACACCATCACCATCCAGGTGGCGCGCGCCGACCTGATTAAGAAGCAACTCGACTTTGTCCTCGTTGACAAGGAGAATCCCGCTAACACCCACCGCATCGACCGCGAACCCATCACCGAGCAGAACAGCCGCTTCATCAGTGGCAGGCTCTCCCGTGAAGAGCGCCAGCGCGAGCAGTACGAGGGCGGTAGCGCCTCTCGCCGCCAGCAGCGCGGAGCCCGTGGCAACACCACCCGCCGCCAGGCCCGTGAAGCCCGTGCCGCAAGACCCGAAAGGCCCGGTCGTCCCCACAGGCCCAGCCGCTCGGGTAAACTCCGTGGCCGCAAGAAGTAGGTTTTAGGCTTTAGGCTTTAGGTGTTAGGTTTTAGGTTTTAGGTGTTTTCCGTAATTTCCGTTTAATCCGTTATATCCGTTTAATCCGCCCCTCTGCAAGAGAATGAGCACTACCACACATACCGTGAAACTCGAGACGCTGGGCTGCAAACTCAACTTCTCGGAGACTGCCACCATGCAGTCGCTGCTGGCTGAGCATGGCTTCGTGCCTGTCGCCCGTGGCGAGGTTCCTGATGTGTGCGTGGTGAATACATGCAGTGTGACCGCACTGGCCGACAGCAAGTGCCGCCAGCACATCCGTCACCTCATCCGCCAGTACCCTGACGCGCTGATGGTGGTTACCGGATGCTATGCCCAACTCAAGGGCAAGGAAATCGCCGAGATTCCCGGGGTGGATATCGTGCTGGGCAGCGAGCACAAGGCCGACATCGCCCAGTATGTTACACGATGGTTTGAGGACCGCCAGCAACGGTTGGAGGTGACGCCATCGCTCGACATCCGCTCGTTCTCGCCCTCGTGCGACCGTGGTGACCGCACCCGCTACTGGCTCAAGGTGCAGGATGGTTGTGACTACTGGTGCAGCTATTGCACCATCCCCGCCGCCCGTGGCCGCAGCCGCAGCGGCACAATCGCCCAACTCGTTGGGCAAGCCCGCGAGGTGGCAGCCGATGGGGGCAAGGAGATTGTCATCACGGGTGTGAACATCGGCGACTTTGGTAAGAATACGGGCGAGAATTTCCTCGATTTGTTGAAATCGCTCGATGAAATCGAGGGTATTGAGCGTTACCGCATCTCCTCGATAGAGCCTGACCTGTTGACCGACGAGATCATCGACTTTTGTGCCCGTTCACGGGCTTTCATGCCCCATTTCCACATCCCCTTGCAGAGTGGCAGCGACCCTGTGCTCAAACTGATGCGCCGCCACTACGACCGCCAACTGTTTGCCGACAAGGTGCAGCGCTGCCGTGAACTGATGCCCGATTGCTTCATTGGGGTGGATGTGATGGTGGGCACCCGTGGCGAGACACCCGACCTGTTTGAGGACAGCTACAACTTTATCAAGGGGCTTGAGGTGCAGCACCTGCACGTCTTCCCTTATAGTGAGCGCCCAGGTACGATGGCGTTGCGCATCCCCTATATCGTCACCCAGCAGGACAAGCAGCAGCGCGCCGCCCGCATGATCGCCTTGAGCGACGAGAAGCAGGCCGACTTCACGCGCCGTTACTTGGGCACCACTCGCCCCGTCTTGCTGGAACATGGCCGCGGCAAGGGCATGATGCACGGCTTCACCGACAACTACATCCGCGTCAACGTGGCCCCCGACATGAGCCTAGCCAACCAAATCGTGAACGTGAAACTCCTATCCCTCAACGACGACCTCTCAGTCGACGCCCAAGTAGTCACCAACAAGCAAAGCCAATGACATGAACGAAATAGAGAAAATACAGTACAGGATTCATGAAATTCGTGGTCAAAAAGTGATGCTTGATTTCGATTTGGCAGCACTTTATGGTATTGAAACTAGAGTCTTGAATCAAGCAGTGAAACGCAATATTGAACGTTTCCCTGAGGACTTTATGTTTCAGCTCACTAAAGGTGAGTTAGATATATTAAGATCACAATTTGTGATATCCAATACTGCTGATATCCAGGATGATACTGATTGGAAATCACAATTTGTGATATCCAATTTCTCTAAAATGGGAACTCGCAAACTCCCTTATGCCTTCACCGAAAATGGTGTGGCAATGTTGAGCAGCGTACTCCGTTCACCGTTGGCCATACAGATGAACATTGGCATTATGCGTGTATTTACCGAAATCCGCCGCATGGCCGCCAGCCTTGCGTTGCCCGACAATAATGCAGAATTGCGACAGGAGATACAGGCTTTGCGTGACGAGATGAACGAAATCCTTGCTGACCAAAACGAGATTAATGAGGACACCCGTGCCCAACTTGATGCCATCAGCACGGCATTGGCTGATTTACAACAAGATAATCACCGTCGTCAAAACCGCCGGACAATAGGATTTATACAACCAGAAAAGGAAGAATCATGAAACAGGTTGGTGTCATCATATTGAATTGGAACGGTGCTGAATTGCTGCGACGGTATCTGCCCACGGTGATTGCGGGAACTGATGCCGCTATTGCCGACGTCATCGTCGCCGACAACGGCAGCACCGACAACAGCCTGCAAGTGCTCCAGGAGGAATTTCCTGGAGTACAGGTTTTGCGCTTTGAGAAGAACTACGGCTTTGCCGAGGGGTATAACCTGGCCATTGGCCAGACGATGTACCCTTACACGGTGCTGCTCAACAGCGACGTGCGCACTCCGCAAGGCTGGCTCAACCCCCTGCTGGACTACATGGAGGCCCACCCCCAAGTGGGCGCCGTGATGCCCAAACTGCTGCACGACAGCGAGGACGGCCCCACGATGTTTGACTATGCCGGTGCGGCGGGCGGTTACATCGACTGCCACGGCTACCCCTATTGCCGCGGGCGCGTCTTTGAATTTGTCGAGGACGACCATGGCCAGTATGACGACGGCCCCAAGAGCGTCTTCTGGGCTACGGGGGCGTGCCTGATGGTGCGCAGCCAGTTATATCAGGACGTTGGCGGCCTGGATAAGGACTTCTTTGCCCACATGGAGGAGATTGACCTGTGCTGGCGCATCCGCTTGGCGGGCTATGACCTGATGATGGTACCTTCTAGCCACGTCTTTCACTTGGGTGGCGGCAGTCTGGCTTATGGCAACCCCAGGAAGACTTACCTCAACTTCCGTAACAACCTGCTATTGCTGCACAAGAACCTGCCCCATGACGAGGGCAAGCGCCTGCTGCTGGTGCGCCGCCTGATGGATACGCTGGCCTTTGGCATGGCGCTGACAAAATTCCACTTTGGTGACGCGAGGGCGATTATCCGTGCCCACCGCGACTTCCGTAGGATGAGGAAAAACTACACCTCACAGCCCACCGTCAACCTGTTGCGGCAACTCCCCGAGGAGCGCGTCAACATCATCACCGCCCACTACCTGCGCGGCGTGAAACGCTTTACTGAACTTAGGTTTTAGGTTTTAGGCGTTAGGTTTTAGGCATTAGGTGTTAGGCGTTAGGCGATAGTAATAGTACTTAAAACTTACAACTCAAAACTTACAACTTAAAACTTACAACTTAAATATCAACTTCCAACTCAAAGGTATGAGAAAGCTCGGATTTGGATTAATGCGACTGCCGTTGGTCAACCCTGATGACCAGACGAGTATCGACATCGAGCAGTTTAAGGCGATGGTCGATGTGTACATGGAACGTGGCTTCACTTACTTTGACACCGCCTATCCCTACCACGGCGGCGCCAGCGAGACAGCCTTGCGTGAGGCTGTCGTTAAGCGTTATCCCCGCGAGTCGTTCACGGTCACCAGCAAGATGCCCGTGTGGGCCATCAAGGAAGAGGCCGATCTTGAGCGCATCTTCAATGAGCAGTTAGAGAAGTGCGGGGTCGATTACCTGGACTACTACTGGCTGCATGCCCTCAACCGCGAGCGCGTCGAGGTGATGGAGCGCATGGATGGCTGGGGATTCATCGCCCGCAAGAAGGCCGAGGGCCGCATCCGCCACATCGGATTCTCATTTCACGACGATTCCGCTCTGCTGGCCGAAATCCTCGATAGGCATCCCGAGGCCGAATACGTGCAGTTGCAGATCAACTACCTGGATTGGAACAGTCCCGCCATCGAGAGCAAGACCTGTTATGACCTGTGCGAGAAGCACGGCAAACCCGTGATTGTCATGGAGCCTGTCAAGGGCGGTTCTCTGGCGCGCGTCCCCGAGGCCGTGGAGCGCCTGTTCAAGGAGTATAACCCCGATGCCAGCCCAGCGTCATGGGCCATCCGCTACTGTGCCTCGCTGCCCAATGTGATGACCGTCCTGAGTGGTATGAGCAATATGGAACAACTCAAGGACAATACCAGCTACATGCAGGATTTCCAGCCCCTCAACGACGAGGAGCAGGCCGTTCTCGCCCGCGCCACACAGATTATCCGTGACTCGATTGCCGTACCCTGTACCGCTTGTCACTATTGCACTGAGGGCTGTCCGCAGCAGATTGCCATCCCCGAATACTTCAACCTCTACAATAACCAGAACCAATTTCCTGACCAAAAGGGTAATTGCAAGTTATATTACGACCTCATTGCCAAGAGCCACGGCCGTGCCAGCGAGTGTATCGAGTGTGGCCAGTGCGAAGCCCAGTGCCCCCAGCACCTCAACATCATCGACCACCTCAAGCAAGTCGCCCAGACCTTCGAGCAACCCTAACTCACCAGAAATGTAGAGACGCAAAATCTTGCGTCTCGCTACCAGAGGCCACAGGTGACGACAATGTAGAGACGCAAAATCTTGCGTCTCGCTACCAGAGGCCACTGGAAACGACAATGTAGAGACGCAAAATCTTGCGTCTCGCTACCAAAGGCCACGGGTGACGACAATGTAGAGACGCAAAATCTTGCGTCTCGCTACCGCCGACATTGTAGTGATATTCGGCATGATAACACGGGAGACGCAAGATATTTACGCTTCTACATAAACAATTCTTTATTGATTGAAAACGATGGCAGATAAATATCAAAACACATATCGAATACAAACAGCTCGGGCATCATGGCACAACTATGATGGCGGTATATACTTTATCACAATTTGCACTCATCATTTTAAGCATTATTTTGGAGAAATAGCAAATCATAAGATGAATTTATCTGCTATTGGTAAATGTGCACAAAAGTGTTGGGAAGATATCCCAAATCATTTTCCTCATGTTGAGATACCATTATACGTCATCATGCCCAATCACATTCATGGAATACTCATTATTAATGATCCTCATTTAGAAAGCAAGACAGAATCAAGCAAACGACCTCAAAATGAATTTGGCCCTCAGTCTTTAAATCTTGCTTCGGTTATCAGAGGATTCAAAATCGGAGTAACGCGATTCGCTAAACAATCAGGATTTGAATTTGGTTGGCAACCGAGGTTTCATGATCATGTAATACGAAATCTCGACGATTGGAACCGAATAGCCATTTATATTGAAAACAATGTGGGACAATGGGATCAAGACAAATTAAATCAATAACAATCACCGAACGACACAATGTAGAGACGCAAAATTTTGCGTCTCTACAGGTCTTGTGAAGGCTAACTTTGTAGTAGCCAGAGGTAGAATAGCTGGTCTTCAATATAATAACTTCCTTTCTCGCTGGTAACGATGCCATACTCCATGAGTTTGCGCATGGCAGACTGCACACTGCTTGCCGATTGCAGACGGTGACGCTTGATGAATTGTCCCGATGTGACCCGCTGGGCGCGCCCCTCGTCGGCGATGGCATATAGCAATTCCTTTTGTGGCAGGGTGAGCCGTGTCAAGGTCTCGCTGTATCTGTGTCCGTTTTCCCTCATCATGTCATTGATGATGCGCTCCACCAGCGGGGTGTCGCAGGCATGACCACTCTCGATGGTCGCCGAGAAAGCCTCGCGGAAGGTCTTCTGGACATAGTAGGTATTACCCTGGAATTGCTGGTAAACCATGTTGATGGCTTCGGGGGTGACAGCGAGCTGATTGGCCTCGAAGTGGTGCTGAATAAATGCGCTGTATTTGTCGATGCTGATGGGCGCTAGCGACATGATAGAAGCGCTCTGGTAGAACGGGCGGGCATGATCAAGGAACATTTCGCCCATGATGTGGCGTTCGCTACCGGCAAAGATGAAATTGGCGTTGGCAGATTGCTGGATGTGCGTCCGCAGCAGTGCTTCCACTTTTTTGTCGGGATAATTGACAATCTGCTGGAATTCATCGATGGCCACGACACAACGCTGGTCAGCCTGTTCCAAGCAGGCAAAGATTTCTTCCAGTGTGTACACGGGGTTGACGATATCCCCCAGCTTGATGTCAAATGTGGGCGTGTTCTGGATGGGGTCGTAGCCAAAACTGCCCCTGATTGACCGCAAGGTGGTCACCAGGTTTTTCATCATGTTCTGGCTGTGGCTGCCCAGTGTCTTGAACACGGCCCGACCAAGCAGGAATACCAGCTCTTGCAGGCTCGATGTGCGCAAGATGTCAATAAAAATGGTCGTTACAGCCTCTTTGACTTCAGGCTTTTCAAAGCAGAAGTTGATCAGTCCCGTCTTGCCCAAACGGCGAGGCGAAATAATCACCATGTTCTCTCCACCTGACAGAATGCATCGTGAAAGACGTTCGGCTTCCTCCACACGGTCGCAAAAGTATTCGGGCTTAATCCTGCCAGTAACAATAAACGGATTCTCCATAACAAGTCATATTTTGCAGGCAAAGATAAAACCAATTTTCAAATTATGCAAATTAAATTATTTAAATCAAATTATTCAAATTGAATAATTTTCTTGATTGGTGGTATACTGTTTTGAAACTCAGTTGTTTATTGTTTTAGTGGGGTATTGCCATGTAATAGGCAGGGGTTGCACTCGGCTTCACCTCGTTGCACCCCTGCCTATAATCTGGTCGCCCCTAACGGGGCTGTTTGTTGGTTTCCTCATGCGGGGGTTTTTGTGGTGTGACGGGGCGGGGGTACATGGGGCGGCCGGCGGCGCGGGCTTCGGCGCGTTCCTTGGCGACCAGGCGACAGTGTTCCTCCCAGGCGGCCCGTTCCTCGGCATGCTCGCGCTCGTCGATGGCGGCGGCCCGCTCGTTCATGAAGTCGTGGCGCAGGGCGGTGACGATGATCATCGGGTCGATGGCGCCATAGAATCGGCCGTAGCGTCCTGCCTTGAAACGATGCAGGAACAGCATGATCTCGCTCACCTTCAGGTAGGCGAACTCGGTGACGATGATTCTGGCCAGCTGTGTCATCTGTTCCTTATCCAGTTTGTCCTTCACGCCGCAATATTCCCCCAGGTCATAGAGTTGGGGCAGCATCCACATGGTGGCGGCCTCGTCATGGTAGGCACAACGCAGGGTCAGCAGCGTGGGTGCCGTGCCAAAGAGTGCCCTGTCCACATGCTCGGCGCAATACTGCTGCACGGTGGGGTTCATCACCTTCATGAGCGACTCCAGACTAGAATGGGTCGATAGCAGGCTGTTGACTTTGAGCTGCAAGCTCGGTGAGAGCATCACAGACCTCTTGACGGCGGGATTCACGCTCAAATTCACGGCGAGCGACACGGTCGGTAATAAATTTTTGATTGTTGTCATGGTTCAGATTGGTTTTATAGATTTTGATGATATATGGTAACTGGTTCACAAAATGGGCCTTGGCGTGAGGGAGCGTTTCGCGTGCGTCCTGTTCCCGCAGGTATTTGATGAAGTCCATCAGGTACATCGCCATGTCCTGCTGGCTGATGCGGCGGCTCATGCACAGCTCGTCAAACCACGGCTGCTCCCTGAGCATCTGCTCCTGCAACTCCTCCAGGGGTGGCGGCTCCAACTCGGGCCGTGTCACGGCAAGGGTCGTTTCACTTGGCTCTTCCTCGCGTGCGCACGCGCTTTGTGAGGGAGTTATTTTTTTATTTTTTTTATTTTTTTCTTCAATAGGGGGTGTGGGGGAAAGGTCTTCTTTTTTACTTTTTTTTGAAGAAACCAAACCGTTATTTGTCGAAACCAAATCCGTTGGTTCAGTAGCTTCGGCAGAGGGTTTTGCGTGCTTGCGGGGACGACCACCCTTGGCCCCGTTGGCCCTCAGGGTGATGATGCGCTGCATACTTTGGGTGATGGGCGGGCTAAGCAGGGCAAAGGCGATGTGCAGCCCCGACGTGTTGAGAAACGGCTCGGTCTCCTCGCCGCAGGCACAAGCCACCAGTGCGCGCGTCAGTTGTGCCAACTCCTCGTCGTTGAGCGAGGAGGTCACCAGAGCCAGCATGGCGGTGTCGATGCTGATGTTGAGTGTCGCATTCATGGTTATTATTTGGTTTTGCTTTGGTTTTTAGTTTTTCTTTCCGCGGCAAAGGTACAATACGGCCTTAGCGTCCCACCATACCAAAAAGCACGGCGGTGGGGGTTTGTGTGGGGGTTGATGGGTGGGGGAGGGGGCTTGGGTAAATCATAAAATGGGTTAAAAGTATTGACAAAGGGGTCTTGATGTTGTAATTTTGCGGCAAAATGCAGGGGTGCGCCCTCATGCGTCACCCCAAAAAAGGGAAAGAGACGCAAGATGTTGCGTCTCTACTAAATAACAATAATATGGCTAAAGAAGAAAAGAAAACACAAGTCGAGAACATGGAGAAGGGCAAAGTGTCCTATCCGCTGACCAAAATCAACTTCATCCTCATGGGCGTCTGCCTGCTGTTAATCATCATCGGTTTCTGGCTGATGACGGGTGACGCCAACGTGGGCGACAAGTTCAACACTAATATCTTTGAGAGCAGCCGCGTGACCACTGGCCCGATCATCGCTTTCCTGGGCTTTGTGCTCATGGCGTTTGCGATCATCTACCGCAAGAAATAAGCTTCATCATCAAACAACCCTAAAAAACAACTGTGAACAACGGTGACAACATTCTTTGATTGAGCGTTGTGTGTGCTGTTGTTCAAAATGTTTGAAAAAACTGACGACTGAAATATGAGTTGGATCGAAGCATTGATACTGGGCATTGTCCAGGGTCTGACGGAATATCTGCCTGTGAGCAGTAGCGGCCATCTGGCGATTGGCAGCTACCTGTTTGGCATCGATGGCGCCGATAACCTGACGTTTACCGTGCTGGTTCATGTGGCCACGGTGTTGAGCACCTTCGTGATCTTGTGGAGTGAGATCGACTGGATCCTGAAGGGTCTGTTCAAGTTCAAGATGAACGACGAGACGAAGTATTTCCTCAACATCCTGGTGTCGATGATTCCCATCGGCATCGTGGGTTTCTTCTTCAAGGACACGGTGGAGGAAATCTTTGGCAGCGGCCTGCTGATTGTGGGCTGCATGTTGCTCTTGACTGCCACCCTGCTCATTTTCTCCTACTACGCCAAGCCGCGTCAAAAGGAGAAGATCTCGTGGAAGGATGCCCTCGTTATCGGTATCGCTCAGGCATGTGCCGTGATGCCGGGTCTGTCGCGTTCGGGCAGCACCATCGCCACGGGTCTGCTGCTGGGCAATAAGAAGGAGTCGCTGGCACAGTTCTCGTTCCTGATGGTCATCCCGCCCATCCTGGGCGAGGCACTGCTCGACGTGCTCAAGATGGTCAAGGGCGAGGAGGCCTTTGGCGGCATCGACACGCTGCCCCTGGTGGTGGGCTTTGTCGCCGCGTTCCTGGCTGGCTGCCTGGCCTGCAAGTGGATGATCAACATTGTCAAGAAGGGCAAGTTGCTGTGGTTCGGCGTGTATTGTGTCATCGCCGGTCTGTTTGCCATCGCTCTCTCGCAGCTGATGCCTGCCCCGGCAATGTAAAAGATAAAAGATAAAAGATAAGAGATAATAGATGGCTGAAGCCAACTAGGGACTAGAAACTAAGGACTAGGGACTTAAATAATGCTTAATCCGATAGAAGGCGAAATATTCTGCATCGATAAACCGCTGAGGATGACTTCGTTTACCGCGGTGAAGAAAGTGCGTGCCGTGTTGCGCACCCACTTGAAGACGCGCAGCGTCAAGGTGGGCCATGCGGGCACGCTCGACCCGCTGGCGACGGGCGTGCTGCTGCTGTGCACGGGCCATGCGACCAAGCGCATCGACGAGTTGCAGGCGGGTGTCAAGGAGTATATCGCCAACCTGCGGTTAGGAGCCACCACGCCCAGCTATGATCTGGAGACCGAGGTGGACGCCACCTACGAGTGGCAGCACATCGACCGCGCCCTCATCGACCGCGTGCTGCAAGAGCAGTTCACGGGCAGCATCGAGCAGGTGCCGCCGTCGTTCTCGGCCTGCAAGGTGGATGGCAAGCCCGCCTACAAGCTGGCGCGCAAGGGCCAGGAGGTGGAAATCCGCCCCAAAACCCTCGTCATCGACGAGATCGAGGTGCTGCAATGCGGATTGCCTGCCGAGCCGACGCTGCAACTGCGCGTGGTGTGCAGCAAGGGCACCTATATCCGCGCCCTGGCACGCGACATCGGCGTGGCGCTGGACAGCGGTGCCTACCTGACGGGCCTGCGCCGCACCCGAGTGGGCGACGTCAGGGTAGAGGACTGCCTGACGCTTGATGCGCTGGTCGAGAAACTCGACGCCGAGACCTACGTCTCGCCCGAACAGGCCGCCGCCGAGCGCCTGGAGCGCGAACGCATCGAGAACCGCGAGCGTGCCGCCCGCCAGAAGGCCGAACGCGCTGCCCGCAAGCAGGAGAAAAAATGTGACGCGCCGCCCCGCCGCACCTCCCAGATCAAATAGAATCAAGTTACTGGTTTTCAGCCTCACTGGGCGATAGTAACTATACTTACAACTAAAAACTCAAAACTTACAACTCAAGTATAAAATATGAAACTCTCAGAATTCAATACCCGAATGCCCGAGGAACTCATTGCCTCGTATCCCGCTCCCGTTCGTGACGAGTCGCGCCTGATGGTGTTGCACAAGCGCAGCAACCAGATTGAGCACCGTGTCTTCAAGGAGATTCTTGAATATTTCAATCCCCATGACATGTTTGTGTTCAACGACACCCAGGTGTTCCCCGCCAAGCTCTTTGGCAACAAGGAGAAGACGGGTGCCCGCATCGAGGTGTTCCTGTTGCGTGAGCTGAACCCCAACAACAAGCTGTGGGACGTGCTGGTCGAGCCAGCCCGCAAGATCCGCATCGGCAACAAGCTGTACTTCGGTCTTGACGACTCGATGGTGGCCGAGGTCATCGACAACACCACGTCGCGTGGCCGCACGTTGCGTTTCCTCTATGACGGCGACCATGACCAGTTCAAGAAGGACCTGTATAACCTGGGCAACACGCCCCTGCCTTATTACATCGAACGCGATCCCGAGCCCGAGGATGCCGAGCGCTACCAGACCATCTTTGCCAGCAAGGAAGGTGCTGTGGTCGTCCCCGCTGCCGGCCTGCACTTCTCGCGTGAGTTGATGCGCCGCATGGAGATCCGCGACATCGACCGCGACTTCATCACCATGCACATCAGCCTGGGCTCTTACCGCGACATCGACGTGGAGGACCTCACCAAGCACCGCATGGACAGCGAGGAGATGGACGTGAGCGTCGAGCTGGCCGAGAAGGTCAACGCCCTGCGCGACGCTGGCAACAAGGTGTGCGCCATCGGCACATCGGTGCTGCGCGCCTTTGAGACCTGCGTGGGCATGAACGGCCACATCAAGCCCTTTGGCGGCTGGTCTAACAAGTTCTTGTTCCCGCCCTACGAGTGTACCACCTGCGACGCCCTGGTGACCAACTTCCACATGCCTTACTCCATCATGCTGATGGCCCAGGCCTCCTTCGGCGGCTACGAGCAGACGATGAACGCCTACAAGGTCGCCATCGAGGAGAAATACCGCTTTGGCGCCTATGGCGACGCCATGCTCATCCTCAACGACTAAACAGAGGTAACTGCAGCAAACGACTAAGGTCACAAAATTGTCATTCATGGCAACTTTTGTGACCTCAGTTTTTTTACATCCGGCAAACATAAAAAATTATCCCGGATTATCGCATGCAGTGGCTTGTCGAAAATTCAAAATCGTCGGAATCGCGATTTTTTTCCTCGATTCCGACGACTTTCATTTTTTGAATTTGGGATGTCTCCATATAATCTCACTCTTGTGTGTTGTATTATAAAAATCTGATTAATAGTGTATTATAGAGTTTTATCATAAGAGGGCGCATTTTCATAGAATTCAAAGTCGTCGGAATCTCGATTTTTTTTCTCGATTCCGACGACTTTCATTTTGTGGATACGATTATTTATTTTATATTTGCGGCACCAAACAAATAACATAGGATTATTATGCTAATTGGTCGCAAACACGAACAACAAGAATTGAGACGGCTTTATGCATCAGATGAGGCCGAGTTGGTTGTGGTATATGGTCGCCGCCGTGTTGGGAAGACCTATCTCGTCAATCATGTGTTCAAAGATGAGGAATTTGTGTTTAAGGTTACTGGTCTGCACAAAGCCCGCTTAGTTACTCAACTTGATAATTTTGTTAGGGCCTTACGGGAATACTCTGGCGATGACTCCTGGGCTTTGCCAACGAGCTGGATGGAAGCCTTTGACCAGCTCAAGACATACCTTAAGAAAACAAGGACAGGCCATAAGCGCGTGTTGTTCATTGATGAGTTGCCCTGGATGGATACCCGTGGCAGCCATTTCCTGGAAGCATTTGAATGGTTTTGGAACAGTTGGGGCAGCAGCCAGTCAGATTTATTGCTCGTCATTTGTGGTAGTGCTACCAATTGGATTATCAACAAGCTGTTTAAACAGAAAGGAGGCCTGTACAATCGTGCTGGCAGCAAGATGTTTCTCAGTCCGTTCACCCTCGCCGAGACCGAGCAATACTTGACCCATCGGGGGATTATGATGGAGCGTTTCGAGATAGCTCAAGTCTATATGGTTATGGGAGGCATCCCCTATTACTTGAAACAACTGGAGCCCGGTCGCACGTTAGCAGACAATATAGACAATTGTTTCTTCAGGACTAATGGGAAACTGTGGGATGAATTTGACAATCTGTATGAAACCTTGTTTTTCAATTCCGAGGTGTATGTGTGCGTTGTTGAGGCTTTGGCAAGCAAGCGTATGGGATTGACGAGGGAAGAAATCATTGCTGCATCCAAGTTGCCAGATAACGGTTCCACGTCACAGGTCCTCAAGGATTTGGTGAAATGCGGTTTTGTTAGGAGTTATCAGTATTATGGTCGCAAGACAAAGGGGCAAACTTATCAGCTGGCAGATTTCTATACCCTGTTTTATTACCGTTTCATTAGGGATAATTATGGCCAGGATGAACATTTCTGGACCCACATGCTAGATAATCCCAAGAAGAATACCTGGCTGGGATATAGCTTTGAACAATTGGTCAAAGGGCATATCGAGCAGGTAAAAGCTGCGTTAGGAATTGGTTCAGTGCTGACTCAACAGTCCAGCTGGTTTGTGGAAAAACGCAATCTTGACGATGACACCGATAGCCTGAATGGAGCGCAGATTGATTTGCTCATTGACCGCAGGGATAGGGCTATCAACCTGTGTGAGATAAAATTCTATTCTGGAGAATTTACCATTGATAAGAGTTATTCACTCAACCTGCGCAACAAGGTAGCGGCTTTCAAGTCAGCCTCTAAGACCCGCAAAGCTATTGTTCCAACGATGATTACCACCTTCGGTGTCAAGCCCAATATGTACAGCGGTATCATCCAACAAGAAGTCTCCCTTGACGACCTTTTTGCCTTTTGATACTACTGTAAAATTAAAAGTAACCTGAGACAAGATGAAAATAAAGTGTTGTCAATCAACTCCTCCCCCGCCTGGGAGGAGGTGCCCGTTAGGGCGGAGGAGGGGGAGTGCGCCAGAGGAGTATGATTTGTCCTTGAATCATTTTCTCAGGTAGCATCAACGCCCCCGCCGCTCACGCGGCACCCCCTCTTATCCAAGAGGGGGAATAGCTAATGCCCTGATGGACAAACGAAAAATTATCGAACTCACGTTAAATAATTGACTTTTAAGCCCGTAGGGCTGTCAGATTATAGGCAGGTGGTGAAGTGAGCTATAAGCTCACGGAACCCCTGCTAGCAGGATATCACATGATGAGCCCCGAAGGGGCGACAGAAAGGGCTGTAATAAGTGATGATTTTGCGAAACTTATATTAGTTTCAATTATCTATTTTTTGATCTCGCTCATCCCGAACTCGGGTAAAATATGATTCATATGTTATTGGGTGGCTTTTGATGTGAATAGATGGCCACTCCACTGTTTAGAGTGCCATATACCAGTTTTGGTTGACTAAGTGTCAAATAATTAGACAATTTTGAATAAAAAAATCAGTGTCTGTGGTTTTTCGCAAATAAAAATGCTTGAATTTTTTTTGTTGAGCCGTATCTTTGCAACATATTTATAACCGATATACTATTAGACGCATGAAACGTATTACTTTTTTATTGTTGGTGCTGAGTTTTGCGTGTAGCTTGCCCATCAGCGCCAGGTGGACGATTACCCCCCATGAGGCACAAGTCACAGCAATAGACCTGATTGATGAGCTGAATGGTCCAGGAACAGCCCACTTCTCTAATGTGGTGATAACACAAGTAAGCCAAACTGATGGAATAACACCGGTTTTATATGTTGTAAATACCTATAACAGGAACTTTACTAAAGGCCATTTTGTTATCTTGGAGACCATTTCAGGGACAACCCTAGCCTATGGTGACGGATTGCTCGATGAGGACAGTATTCCTGACGCGATGCAATTGCTTCTGGACTACTATACGGAGCAGATTGATTACTTGTTGGCAAACAACAGCGCGATGAATAGGAACACTTCTCCTAGCTTTCCTTCCTCTCAGAATGTGGTAGCACCGTTGCTTTCAACTAAATGGGGACAAAGGTTACCCTATAACCTCAAGTGTCCACTAGCCAGCAACGGTAATCGTTGTCCGACGGGCTGTGGCGCTACAGCGATGGCCCAAGTGATGAAGAAATGGGAGTATCCCCAAGGGATGGTTAATGCCATACCAGGTTACACAATCACAGATACATCCGGAAACATAGTTGTAGAAGTCGATGATCTCCCAAGTATCCAATTTGACTGGGGTAATATGCTTGACAGTTACACTGATGACCACACTGCCGCTCAGGACTCAGCCGTAGCGACCCTGATGCGTTATGTTGGTCAGGCGCAAGGGACAATGTACGGAACCAATGAGAGCAGTTCAACGCCTAATAAAATCAAAAACGCCCTGAACAACTTGGGATATACCGCTTCATGCTGGGTAAGATCTCAAACTGATTCACTACTCTGGAACAATAAGATGTTGGAAGAACTGTATTTAGGACATCCAATCATTTACTATGCCGGTGCTGAAAAACCTAAACCCGAAGGTGGATCTGTGATTACATTCCATATATTTGCTGTTGACGGCTATGATGGTAATGGGTATTACCACATCAATTGGGGATGGAATGGAAGTGATTATAATAACAAAAAAATCAACAGCAATGGTTACTTCACCCTCGATAATTTCACTGGCCTGGATCTAATTTGGAACAGAAATGAGCAGATGATGGTTGATATCATTCCCATTGACTCGGTGCCGCCTGAAATCTCGGTTGACGCTACCAAGTTGGAGTTTGAGGATGAGTACACTGGATATACCCAAAAGAAAACTCTTATTGTGAGAGGTAACGGACTCAAACAGAACATTGAATTGAGTATCAGTGGTGATAATGAAGGCGTATTTACCATAGAGCCCACAATCATCACACCCGGTAATGTCGGAAGTGTAAGCAAAATGGTTACTGTGACATACACCCCAACGTGGACAAGCGGAGTGACGTCAGCTGTACTCAACATCGAGAGTGGAGAAGAGATGTTGGCGGTTGACCTGACGGGTAAGGCCATTCAATCGGAAACAATCATTGATGTTGAAGGGGGAGAAGAAATAGACATCTCATTTGATGATGGACATACGGGATATAAGCAAACGCAGACGTTCAATGTCATGGCACAAATTTATTATACGAAAGATGGGGACGAAACAGTGTACAGCGCGCCCCTGCGGAACAATGTGACGTTGAGCGTAGATTATCAGGGTGCCTCCTGCCCGTTTACGGTTTCTCCAAGGGCCATCACGCCTGCACAGGCCTTTGAGGGCATTCCTGTGACGGTGACCTACTATCCGAAAGCCAGTACCGAGCCTGTGTCCACTGGAAAAATCACTCTATCCACTCAAGGATACGATATCACGTCCGACCCTGATGGCCACTATTGGCCTGTTGTCAACCTTTATGGCGCCCACAATGCCGAGCCATGCATCAGGACCAGTGAGTCTTCATTAGCGTTCAACAACTGGCATACGGGTTATGAGGCATCCAAAACCGTCCTCGTGTCGGCCTATCACACCACGGGAGATATCGAGTTAAGCCTTGACGACACCTCCGGATTATTCTCTGTGAAGCGCACAACTATCCCTGCCGACAGTGCCGACGTGGGCGTGCCCGTGGAAGTGACTTATACTCCGCAAAACGACGGACAGCACTCGGCAACGCTTACATTGACCAATCTCAGTGATCCCCGTGTCGATCCCGTCACAATCAATCTTTCAGGCAATTCAAACTCTGATCCTTGTATCGAACTCAACACATCATCGCTGTCGTTTGAAGAGTACACGGGCTACACCCAGACCAAGACCTTCACTGTCAATGCTTATCATCTCACTAATGATATAATACTTACCAAAAGAGGTACTGGCCTAAGCGGATTTACTGTCACGCCTGTTGTTATCAGCATCACCGATGCTGAGCAGAAGGAGGGGGCGATTGTATCAGTCAAATATTCTCCATCAGTTAATAATAATCAGACGAATCATTCTGCAAGAATCAGATTCTCGTCTTCTGGCGAAAACTTAGCTGAATTGATGCTTAACGGGCACTCTATCGAATCGGATTATTTTGTTTCAGTAGATTCGACATCTCTTACTTTTAATGCTGCTGTAAATCAAACAGATTCAACATCCATTACAGTAACGATAAGAAATGATAGCCCTGGCAATGAAGATGGCAATGGAGATGTACGATATAATTGGCAAGGTGACGGAGAAGGTCATGATATGAGTGGAAGTCAATTTGATTGGATACCTCCTAGTGGCGTATTGGTTGATTACATATCTCGAAATGACCTTGACCCACTTTTGTTCGTCTTTAAAGAGTGCTACGCTATCATTGAGGGGGACGATGGTTTTGAAATTGATGCACCGACATTGTATTATAAGGAAATTGAAAAGGAAGTATATGCAATTTGTGGTCTGCCCCTTTTGGCTTTTCAGCATAAGATTACTAAAACCGTGCCAGTGATTTTTAATCCAAAAGACTGCAAGCAACTGACTCGCAACGCTCGTATCACATTTTATGCTCAAGACACAAAGCCTTTTACCATATTTTTGACGGGTACGGTAGAGGTTAATCTGCAGCAGGGTGACGTGAATGGTGATGGCAGTGTGACCATTGCCGACGCGACCGCCCTGATTGACTACCTCCTCAGCGGCAACGCTACTGGCATCAGTCTCAAGAACGCCGACTGTAACGGATCTGGCGGTGTCGACATTGCTGATGTGACGGCGCTCATCGACTACCTCCTTAGCGGCCACTGGTAATAAACACAGTCCCCACGATTAATGGTGTGTCATCCCTCTACCATGGGGTGGCACACCATGTTTTTGCGTCCCCCAATAGGGATAATATGAAAAAGGGATGGCCATTTTACATGATAATAGGGCAAGATTTCAAAAAAATTATTATCTTTGCAGGATAATGTTGTAATTAACGAAATAACAATTCAATTAATAACTAAAAAATCATCAATTTTATGTGGTTAACTAATTCATCTGTAGGACGAAAGATTGTGATGTCGGTCACTGGTCTTTTCCTTGTCCTATTTGTTACTTTCCATGCACTGATGAACGCGGTGGCCCTCATTTCCTTCGAGGCTTATGATGCCATCTGCGAATTTCTCGGTGCCAATTGGTATGCTGTGCTGGGTACGTTGATCCTGGCTGGCGGCTTTGCAATTCACATCATCTTCGCGTTTATTCTCACGCTGCAGAACCGCAAGGCACGTGGCAATAACCGCTATGCTGTGACCTCCAAACCCAAAGACGTGGAATGGGCATCTCAGAACATGCTCGTGCTGGGTCTTATCGTTTGCTGCTTCCTGATTCTGCACCTCGTGCAGTTCTGGGCCAAGATGCAGTTGCCCGAGATGATGGGTGACCATGTGATGAACGGCACTCACTACCTGCAGGCTACCTTTAGCCACCTGTGGGTACTGCCCGTTTACCTCATCGGCTTTGCTGCCCTGTGGTTCCACATCAGCCACGGTTTCTGGAGCGCTTTCCAGACCCTGGGTACCGCTAACGACAAGTGGATTCCCCGCTGGCAGTGCATCTCCAAGTGGTGGGCCACCATCGTGTTTATCCTGTTTGCTGTAGAGGCTTGCTACTTCACCTGGTTCTTTGCCCTCTAATCGCTGAGTATTAACCTTTTAAAATTTGTAACTCAAATGGAAGAAAACAAAATGAACGCTCAGCCCATCGATTCCAAGATTCCCGAGGGACCCATCGCTGAGAAGTGGACCAACTATAAGGCTCATCAAAAACTCGTCAACCCCGCCAACAAGCGTAAACTCGACATCATCGTCGTGGGTACCGGTCTGGCAGGTGCGTCGGCAGCCGCCACGCTGGGCGAGATGGGCTTCAACGTGCTGAACTTCTGCATCCAGGATTCACCCCGCCGCGCTCACTCGATCGCTGCTCAGGGTGGTATCAACGCAGCCAAGAATTACCAGAACGACGGTGACTCGGTTTACCGCTTGTTCTACGACACCGTCAAGGGTGGTGACTACCGTGCCCGTGAGGCCAACGTCTATCGCCTTGCCGAGGTGTCCAACAATATTATCGACCAGTGTGTGGCACAGGGTGTTCCCTTCGCTCGCGAGTATGGCGGCCTGTTGGCCAACCGTTCGTTCGGTGGCGCTCAGGTGAGCCGCACGTTCTACGCCAAGGGTCAGACCGGTCAGCAGTTGCTGCTCGGTGCCTACTCAAGCCTCAACCGCATGATCCATGCCGGCAAGGTGACGAGCTACAACCGCTACGAGATGCACGACGTGGTGATTATCGACGGCCGTGCCCGCGGTATCATCGCCAAGAACCTTGTGACCGGTAAGCTCGAGCGCTTTGCCGCTCACGCTGTGGTTATCGCCACTGGTGGTTATGGCAACACCTACTTCCTGAGCACCAACGCTATGGGTTGCAACTGCTCGGCTGCTATGGCATGCTATCGCCACGGCGCTTACTTTGCTAACCCCGCCTACGTGCAGATTCACCCCACCTGTATCCCCGTGCATGGTGACAAGCAGTCCAAGTTGACCCTGATGAGTGAGTCGTTGCGTAACGACGGCCGCATCTGGGTGCCCAAGAGCATCGAGGACGCCAAGAAGCTGCAGGCAGGTCAAATCAAGGGTAGTGACATCCCCGAGGAAGAGCGCGACTACTATCTGGAGCGCCGCTATCCGGCCTTCGGTAACCTCGTTCCCCGTGACGTTGCCAGCCGTGCTGCCAAGGAGCGCTGCGACAAGGGCTTCGGTGTGAACAACACCGGCAAGGCTGTGTTCCTCGACTTCAGCGAGGCCATCAACCGCCTGGGCATTGACGTGATTCGTCAGCGCTACGGCAACCTGTTTGACATGTATGAGGAAATCACCGACGTGAATCCCGGCGAGCTTGCTAACGAGATTAACGGCGTTAAGTACTACAACCCCATGATGATTTATCCCGCCATCCACTACACGATGGGCGGTATTTGGGTAGACTATGAACTGCAGACCAGCATCAAGGGTCTGTTCGCTATCGGTGAGTGCAACTTCAGTGACCACGGTGCAAACCGCCTGGGTGCATCGGCTCTGATGCAGGGTCTGGCTGACGGTTACTTCGTGCTGCCTTACACCATCCAGAATTACCTGAGCGACCAGATCAGCGTGCCTCGCTTCTCGACCGACGCTCCTGAGTTTGAGGCTGCCGAGCAGAAGGTTCAGGCCAACCTCGACAACCTGATGAGCATCCACGGCAAACGCTCGGTGGACAGCATCCACAAGGAGTTGGGTAACGTGATGTGGGACTATGTGGGTATGGCTCGCACCAAGGAGAGCCTTGAGACCGCTCTCAAGAAGCTCAAAGAGCTGCGCAAGGAATTCGAGACCAACCTGTTCATCCCCGGCACTCAAGAGGGCATGAACATCGAGTTAGACAAGGCCTTCCGCCTGCGTGACTTTATCACGATGGGTGAGTTGATCGCCTATGATGCCTTGAACCGCCACGAGAGCTGCGGTGGTCACTTCCGCGAGGAGCATCAGACCGAGGAAGGTGAGGCTAAGCGCGACGACGAGAACTTCTTCTATGTCGCTTGCTGGAAGTACAACGGTAACGATGAGACCGCTCCCACGCTCATCAAAGAGCCGCTCCACTACGAGGCCATCAAGGTCCAGACGCGTAACTACAAGTCATAATCAACCACATTAAAATTCATCGAATACAATGGATACTAGTATAAGCTTCAAACTTAAGGTTTGGCGTCAGGCCAATGCTCGTGAAAAGGGCCACTTTGAGACCTATGAGATGCACGACATTCCCACCGACACCTCCTTCCTGGAGATGATGGACATCCTCAACGAGCAACTCATCGAGAAAGGCGAGGAGCCTGTCACCTTCGACCACGACTGCCGCGAGGGCATCTGCGGCATGTGCTCGCTCTATGTGAACGGTCATCCCCACGGTCCCGCCACGGGTGCCACGACCTGCCAGCTGTACATGCGCCGTTTCAAGGATGGTGACACCATCACCGTTGAGCCCTGGCGTTCGGCTGCTTTCCCCGTGATCAAGGACTTGATGGTCAACCGCAATGCCTTTGACCAGATTCAGCAGGCTGGTGGTTACGTGAGCTTCCAGACGGGCGGTGCCCAAGATGCTAACGCCATCCCCATCAGCAAGGAGGCTGCCGACGAGGCCATGGACAGCGCTACCTGCATCGGCTGTGGTGCCTGTGTGGCTGCCTGCAAGAACGGTTCGGCCATGCTCTTCCTCAGCGCCAAGGTCAGCCAGTTCGCACTGCTGCCCCAAGGTCGTGCCGAGGCTAAGCGCCGCGTGAAGGCCATGCTCGCTAAGATGGACGAGCTCGGTTTCGGTAACTGCACCAACACCGGTGCCTGTGCCGCCGAGTGCCCCAAGAACATCAAGCTGAGCAACATTGCCCGCTTGAACCGCGAGTTCCTGTGCGCCAAGTGCAGCGACTAAGCTCTGCTGATTAAATACTTTATCATCTCATGCCGCGTGGTCACAACGATCATGCGGCATGTTTTTTTCTTTGGATGCTGGATGAAAAAATCGTTTGAATTAATGTGGATTTTTTAAATATTGATATTATATTTGCAAGATATTAGCGAAATCATTAAAAATACTACGAAACTATGAAATACTATATTGCAGAAAATGGCCAGCAGGCAGGGCCTTTTGAGCCCAGGGAACTGCTGTCGCACGGCTTGACCGTGAACTCGCTCGTGTGGTGTGAAGGCATGCCGGCTTGGACCTCGGCCAGTCAGGTGCCCGAACTCATGGCGCTGTTGACAGGGCAGCCCGTTGACATGGGCAATGCCGGTGGCGTTCCACTGCCTCCTGTTCCTCCGATGGGTGGACAGACTCCTCTGCCACCGTTGCCCACACCGCAGGCTCCGTTGCCTCAGATGCCCACTCCCAGTGAGCCGAGTGCGCCAACCACCAATCAACCCATCAACCTGCCGCAGCCGGGTCCGACAACCACCAACACTCCACAGCAGATGATGCCCAAGACTTGGCTCACTGAATCAATTTTAGTGATTCTATTTTTCTGTTTATGTTGCCGAATTTCTTTTATTTGTTTGATTCCTGGTATTATCGCCGTTTATATGGCGATAGGTGTCAGGTCCAAGTACAATAGTGGTGATATTGATGGAGCCAATAAGAAATCGGCCTCTGCTAAGAAGTGGCTGTTGATTACCGTGGCAGTGGCAGTGATGGCATCACTGTATGATGGATTTCGAATTATATCCTCTAATTCTAATTTCTTTCAAGAAATCCAGAATGGAAATTTCGGTTTTTTGTATTGGATTAAATAGCAATGTTTTTTCGGAACATAGAACAAGACCGATTTGTAACCCTCATCACACATTGAATTATGAAACACAGCATTGATCCATTGAGACTGCCGTTGCTGGCATTATTGTTCATCTGCCTGTTGCTGATTTCCTGTAGCGACGAACCCGACTGGAAAATTGGCTATTATCTGTCCATCCAGTCCCAAGTTGCGCTTTCCATGTCTGAAGATGATGAGACTCAGGGAACGACTCCAGACGCGGTAGTGGATGTCTTGTCAAACACGGTGCGGCGCATGAGGCAAGCTTTGCATGACGCTTATCCCCAAGACACGCGCGCGGGCGATGATGTGGCAGTGCTTGTGGCTTGCGGTGACATCTACAGGGATTACAAGTTGTCTTATGCCGACAAGGAGGGACACACAGTGTGCGTGCTCACTCTCTATCGCACGAAGAAGGATGGTGATGTTGTTAAGGAGAGCACTGTGCTGACCACCTATCACTTCGGAGAGTTGCCCCAAGACACAACGGGCATGGGCCATTAATCCTGTTCCGAATCTGATTGAAATACCGTTTTTTATGACTCGGCATTCCCTTGCTGAGGCAATTGTTGGTGACTGTTGACAACCAGCCACACGCCGGTGAAGATGAGTGCAGCTGCCACGGCATGCATCCATTGCGGTGCTGCAAGTCCCATGGCCATGCTGGCGACAACGGCCACAAACGGCTGCACGTAGTTGTAGACGCTCACCGTCGTGGGCATGAGGCGCCGCTGGGCGAATACCACCAGCAGGAAGGTAAAGAATGTCGCCCCGGCAACGATATAGATGATTTCGACCGCTGTTCGGGCGTTCATCCCTGGCCAGTCAATCTGCATGATGTGTGATAGGGTGAATGGCAAGATGAACAGGCTGGCAAACGTGAACGTCCACTTGTTAAACGTGAAGGCGTCATACTTGCGGATGACACGGGAGTAATTCGTCAAATAGAAGGCGTAGCCCACCTGAGAGATGAGAATGAGGATGTCGCCACGGAAATCTGTCGGCTTGCCGTCACCTGCTGTGGTGCGTGTGATTAGCAGGAAAGCACCGGTGAAACCCATGATGATGCCCAGTGCGCGTCGTGGTGTGATGCGCTCGTGAAGCAAAATCGAGGACAGGATGAGGGTGAAAATGGGCATTGTGGTCAGCTCAATGGTCGCGTTGATGGGCGAGGTGAAACTCAGCCCGACAATGTAGCCACCCTGAGCCAACGCAAACCCGAAGAAGCCGGCGCCCGCTATCTTGAGGAGATCGCGGCGCTCGATGTGCTGCTGCGGCACGATGAGTGAGCCCAGCCAAAACAGCAGCGCCGCCCCGATGACACGGAACGCCACCAGTTGCGGCCCAGTGATGCCACCCCGGGTGAGCACGTCCTTAGAGAACGTCGCCATCAACCCGAACAGCACCATCGCCAGCAGCATCGCGCCATGCGCCCGCCAGTCCTTATGATTAACGTTATCGGTTTTCATGAAAAAAAGTTTGAAACGTCACCTGACATCGACGTTTCAAGCCGCAAAATTACAACAAATGTCTTTGCATGAAAAGAGAAAAACAAGAAATACAAGATGTACAACCAAGTGGAGTTGTTGTTCTTGTATTTCTTGTTTTCAATTCCGCAGGAATGCGGATGCCAATTAGTTCAATTAGCGTAATTCACAGTTTGAAACTACTTCATGAACTTGGCGAAGTCGGTCTTGCGCATGTCGCCGTCGTGAATCAGCGTGCTGTGCATGGCGAAGGCGATGTCGGGGTTCATCATCACGTGGCCCTTCTTGGCGAGATTGAGGTACTCACGCAACAGGGGACGATAAACGGGATGAGCGGCCTTCTCGATAATCTCGTGAGCACTCTGCACGGGATCCTTGCCGCGCAGGTCGGCAATACCCTGGTCGGTGATGATGATGTCCACCGAGTGCGGGTTGTGATCGGGATAGGATACCATGGGCACGATGGTGCTGATGCAGTCGTCCTTCTTGATTGACGGGCACAGGAAGATGCTGATGTAGGCGTTGCGGGTAAAGTCGCCCGAGCCGCCCACACCGTTCATCAGGCGCGTGCCGCTCACGTGAGTTGAGTTGATGTGGCCATAGATGTCGGCCTCGATGGCAGTGTTCATCGTGATGACGCCCAAACGGCGTACCACCTCGGGGTTATTGCTGATTTCACTGGGACGCATGAGCACCTTGCTATGGAGGGCCTCGCCCTTCTCAAAGAACTCCATCATGGCACCGCTGGAGAAGGTCATCGAACAGGTGCTGGCAAACTTGCACTTGCCGCTCTCGAGCAACTCGAGCACGCTGTCCTGAATCACCTCGGTGTACATCTCGAACGGGGGAATGTCGTCGCTCTTGTCCAGTGCGTCGAGCACGGCGTTGGCGATGTTGCCCACACCACTCTGCAGGGGCAGGAACTCCTTGGGGATGCGGCCTGCCTTGAGCTCGTTCACGAGGAAAGCGCACACGTTGCGGCCGATGGCGGCAGTCACTTCGTCAACCGGGGTGAAAGCGCCCTCCTTGCTGATGGGCAGCGAGGTCTTGACAATGCCCAGCACCTTCTTGGGGTCAACATGAGCGGTGGGAGTGCCCACGCGGTCGTGAGGTGTGTAGATGGGAATCTCGCGACGATAGGGCGGGTCAACCGGTGTGTACACATCGTGCATGCCGCGGATGGTCTCGGGAATCTGGTCATTGACCTCGACGATGACCTTGTCGGCCATCTTGAGCCAAGTGGCGGTGTTACCCATCGAGGTGCCCAGGATGAGTTCGCCGTCATCGGTGATGCTCTGGGCCTCGACGATGGCGATATCCATCTTGCCGTAGAAACCATAGCGGAACTCTTGAGCCAGCTCGCTCAGGTGGCGGTCGTTGTAGTGGATGGCATTAGCATTGATGGCCTTGCGCATGTCGGGGTGCGACTGGTAGGGAGTGCGGAAGTTCAACGCGTCGGCGCGGGTCAGCTCACCGTCAATGTGGTCGCTGGTCGATGCGCCGCTGAAGAGGTTGATCTTGAACTCACGGCCTGCCTCATGCTCGCGCTTGGCGCGCTCGGCGATGGCAACAGGCACTGCTTGAGGGCAACCGGGTGAAGTAAAGCCCGAAACACCTACTGTGAAGCCATTTTGTACAAATTCGGCGGCTTCCTCGGCCGAAATAATCGGATAGATCATTTTTAGTTTTTAGTTCTGACGGAAAACAATAAGTACAATAAATACAAAAAACTATCCAGCTTGTCTCTCAATGATAAAATGCGGATGCCATTGTTATTGTTGTATTTATTGTTTTCTTTTTTTTATTATTGTTGTTAGTTTTTGAGTTTCTCTTTGATTGCTGCTGTAGCCTCCTCGTAGCCGGGTTTCTCCAGCAGGGCGAACATGTTCTTTTTGTAGGCCTCGACACCGGGCTGGTCAAACGGATTCACGCCCAGCATATAGCCGCTCACGCCGCACGCCTTCTCAAAGAAGTAGATGAGCTGGCCCAGATAGCGCTCGGTGACGGCGGGAAGGGTAATCAGCAGGTTGGGCACGCCGCCGTCGATGTGTGCCAGGCGAGTGCCCAGCTCGGCCATCTTGTTGACGTAGTCCACGTTCTTGCCGGCGATATAGTTCAGGCCGTCCAGGTCGGCGTCATCGTTGGGGATGATGACCTCGTGCTGCTGGTCGCCCACGCTGAGCACCGTCTCAAAGATGGTGCGCTCGCCGTCCTGAATCCACTGGCCCATGCTGTGCAGGTCGGTGGTGAAGTCCACGCTAGCGGGGAAAATGCCCTTGTGCTGCTTGCCCTCGCTCTCGCCGTAGAGTTGTTTCCACCACTCGGCAACGAAGTGCAGACGCGGGGTGAAGTTGGCGAGAATCTCGACCTTCTTGCCTTGCTGATAGAGGGCGTTGCGGGCGATGGCATAGTTGAGCACTTGCTCGTCGCCGCCCTGTTCCATCTCGATGGCACCTGCCAACAGCGCACGGATGTCAAATCCGGCTACAGCGATGGGTAGCAGGCCCACGGGGGTGAGCACCGAGAAGCGGCCGCCCACGTCATCGGGGATGATAAAGGTGCCATAACCCTCTTCCAGCGACAGGCGGAGCAGGGCACCGCGACGGGCGTCGGTGATGGCGATGATGTTACGTTGGGCAAAGTCCTTGCCCTCTTGCTGCTCCAGCATCTCCTTGAACAGGCGGAAGGCGATGGCGGGCTCGGTCGTGGTGCCCGACTTGGAGATGACGATGATGCCGAACTTGTGTCCGCGCACCAGGTCCATCAGGTCATACAGGTAGTCCTCGCCGATGTTGCTGCCGGCGAACAGCACCTTGGGACCGTTATCGCTCTTGTAGGCGGCAAAGTGGTCGCTCAATGCCTCGATAACTGCCTTGGCACCCAGGTAGCTGCCGCCAATGCCGATGCAGATGACGTACTCGCAATTCTTGCGCAGGGTTGCTGCTGTTCCCTCGATGTCGCGCAACAGCCCGTCGTCGATGCTGCTGGGCAGGTGCAGCCAGCCCAGGAAATCGTTGCCGGCACCACTGCCGCTCTCGAGCGTCTGTTTGGCAGCGAGAGCCTTGTCCTTCAATGCCTGAGTATCCAGCCCTTCAAGGGCAAATTTGCTGATAACTTGAATTTTATCGTTCATGATTGTTTTATTTGTTTTTTTTCTAGAAAATCTAGAAAATCTAGATGGTCTAGAGGGTTTGGATTCCTTTAGTTAAATCTCCTTGGTATAGGCCCTGCGGCGCTTGTGCTGGTCGGTCTCGAAGTATTCCCATTGCTTGAGAACCTTGCTGTTGAGTTCCAACTCGCGGTTACTCTCGGCATGCTTGTATCCATTCTGGTTGAAACAGGGAATCAGGTCGGTGAACAGCAACGAGTTCACGCCCTTGTTCTGGTACTCAGGCTTGACGGCGATGAGCATCAGGTCAACCACGTCGTTGTGTCTGAAAGCTTGTAGCAGAGGCTTCCATCCCATAGGGAATAGGCGTCCGCGGTTCTTGATGAGTGCCCGAGCCATCGAGGGGATGGAGATACCCACGGCAACCAGTTCGCGTGATTCCTTCTCGACGGCCATGGCCAGATCGTTCAACGGCAGGAACGGCAGGTACATCTTGATGTAATGCTTGATCTGCTTGTCTGACAAAGGCGAGTAGCCGAAAATGTCGTCATAGGCCACATTAATCAGCTTGAAGATGGCGTCGCCATAGTCGGCAACGAGTTTCTTGCGGTCGGTGTACTTGATGGTCTCCAGGTTGTAGCGCTGAGCGACGAGGTTGGAGATGCGGTCCATCTTTTCAGGAATCTCCTTCGGGATGGTAATGAGCAACTCAATCCAGTCGGCATCCTTTACAAAGCCCAAACGTTCCATGTGTTTGGGATAATAGGGATAGTTGTAGATGCCTCCGCTGGTGCCCACGCGGTCAAAGCCCTCGATGAGCATGCCCTCGGGGTCCATGTCGGTAAAACTCAAGGGACCTGTCAAGTGCTCCATGCCCTTGCTCTTGCTCCACTGGGTCACGGCGTCGATGAGGGCGTCCACGACCTCGGCATCGTCGATGAAGTCGATGTAGCTGAAGCGGGCTTCCTTCTTGCCCGAACGCTCGTTGCACACATGGTTGATGATACCAGCCACGCGGCCCACAATCTTGCCGTCACGGTAGGCCAGGTAATAGACAGCCTCACAGAAGTCAAAGGCAGGATTCTTGTCGGGCCGCAGAGTGTTGATTTCGTCCGTCACCAGAGGCGGGACAAAATACTCACTGTCACGGTAAAGCGTGTCGATGGGGAAATGCACAAACTTCAGCAGGTTGCGCTTGGTGGGTTGAATTTCTCGGATTTCAACAGCCATGAATTATATATGTTTTTGAGTGTTAGTATATGAATGATTATCGGCGTCAGTCGCCCCTAAGAAAACACGACATTATTCAGCCACCACAGCAAGGCAAGCAACCCCGCCAGAATCAAATCCAGCTTGAGGAAGAACCAGGCGTAATAGCGTTTCTCGGGTGTCATGTGCGGTTAGTTGGCTTTGGCCTTGTCATGCACCAGGTCATAGGTGATGGAGCCGTTTCCGGTCTTGATGAGCACGCTGTTGTCACCGTTGAAGCTGATGTTGGTGGCAGCGCCATTCTTGCCGGCATAGATGGTGAAGTACTTGCGGGTGCTCTTGTTGAAGCCGACCACCGAACCCTTGGTGTCCAGGAAGACGAGATAACGACCGTTATCAAGTTTGTCCTTGATTTCCTTCATGTTGATGATGGGCTTGTCATACTGGGTGGGCTTCATCTTCACTTCCTCGCCCTCTTTGAGCTTGTCCATGTTGTCGGCGTTGTCATGGTCCCACTTGGCATCGGCATTCTCCTCACCTTCGAGTGCTTTCTTTTCTTCCTCTTCGGCTTTAGCCTCTTCCTCGGCATCAATTTCGTCTTGAGTGGCTACATGAATGGCTCCGATTTTGGAGGCTTCCTGTTGCAGGAAACGGCGCTCGCTGCTGTTGGTGCTCTCCAGCGGGCCACGGCAATAGACATACTGGCGGCCGTCGCTGCGAGAGCGGATGGTGCCGTCATAGGTCAGCGTCGTCAGCTTCTTGCCTTCGAGGTCATACAGGCACAGTGTCACACGGCCGTTGTTGCCCTCACCGGCGCCCTTGAGATGGTTCAGAAAAGCAAAATACAGGCATTGCTTGCCGTCAACATTCACTGCTCGAGGCACATTCATGGCATCGGCCATGAGCGAACTGTTGTCCATGACGATGTTGCGGCCGTCGAAGTACTTGGTCTGCGTCAGCTCGGTTTTCCACTGCGCGCCGTCGCGGGTCATGTTATAAAGCTTGATGAAGGGGCGGTCGGTATCGTCCTTGTAGGTTACACCGACAATGCGTTCTGGCGAGTCGGGGTCACTGCTGTTGAAACGCACGGCACAACCCGTGTAGGCTTTGTCCTCGGTGAAGTTGTTGCGGCTCAACTCGGCATTGAACACGGCCATCGGTTCTTGACTGCCATCGGCAACGAGGGCAGCGCTGTCGGCACGTGCCTCAAGCCGGTCATTCTCTCGGCTGTTGCAATGGCGCAGCAGGCTCAGTAAGCCGATGATGATGGCTGCTGCCACAACGCCGATGATGAGGTTGCGGTTGAAACTCGAGCGAGTGTCATTGTCTTCGTCATCATCCTCATCGTCCTGATCGACGGGCTCGGGCTGCTTCCAGGCATTTGCCTGGCGCTGGGCGGCCAGACGTTGAGCTGCTTTGCGCTGTTCGTTGAAAGTCAGGCCCTGCTGGCGGTTGGGGGCCTCGCTTGCAGCAGATGTTTCCTGGCTGGCTTTGCTCATAGCATTGTCCACGGCTTTACCGCAATGGGGGCAGAAAACCGATGTGGCTGGCATCTGCTCGTGACAATAGCTGCATGTGACTTGGTCGCTCATGCGATACCCGCAGTGATTACAGAATACTGAGTCGGCGGGAACCTCGTGTCCGCAATGTTGACATCTCATAATTCTTTACGTTTTTAAAGTCTATTCTTGCGTTGATTATACTTCATTCTGTTTCAAACTACAAAGGTAATGCAAAATTCCGATAGGTGGGTTGCAAAAGAGGCGTTTTCTCAAAAAAATGAATGCCTGTCGGGCTTTTTCCGTTTTGGCGAGTTTGCAGGAGCCGTTCATACATGTGGCTTATTGTTGTGAGAGTGCAGGATTTTATGTACTTTTGCGCGAAATTTGAACAGGTAATGGCAATGAATTTGAAATATGATGCACAGGGCGATACCCCCAAGAGACTGTTGTTGGAGACCTACGGCTGCCAGATGAATGTTGCCGACAGCGAGGTGGTTGCTACAGTGATGAAGATGGCGGGTTACGAAACTTGTGATGACATAGACAGCGCTGATGCGATTTTCATCAACACATGCTCGGTGCGTGATAATGCCGAGCAGAAAATCTTCTCGCGCCTCAACCAGTTGAATGCGCTGCGCCTCAAACGTCAGCGGCGCCTGATTATCGGCATCATCGGATGCATGGCCGAGCGCATGAAAGAGGTGCTCATCAACGACTATGGGGTGGATCTTGTGGCAGGCCCGGATGCCTATCTCGAGTTACCGTCGCTCATCGGACTGGCAGAGCGTGGCGAGAAAGCCATCAACACCGACTTGTCCACCACCGAGACCTACCGCGACATCATTCCGTCGCGTGTGGCTGGTAGCAAGGTGAGCGGTTTCATCAGCATCATGAGGGGGTGCAACAACTTTTGTACCTATTGCATCGTGCCCTATACTCGCGGACGTGAACGCAGCCGTGAGCCACAAAGCATCTTTAACGAACTAGAGGACCTCAGGCGCAGGGAATTCATGGAGGTGACCCTGTTGGGACAGAATGTCAATTCCTACCTATATAAACCTGCAGATGGAGGTGAACCGGTGGATTTGGCGAGCCTGCTGGCGATGGTGGCCGAAGCCGCTCCCGAGATGCGTGTGCGTTTCACCACGAGCAACCCCGAGGACCTGAGCGATGCCATTATCGAAACGATGGCAAGCCATGACAACATTTGCAACCACATCCACTTGCCGGTGCAGAGCGGCAGCAACAAGGTGCTCAAACTGATGAACCGCAAATATACCCGAGAGTGGTATCTGGACCGCATTTCCCGAATTCGTGACGCCATGCCCGACTGCGGCATCTCGACCGACATGTTCACGGGATTCCACGACGAGACCGAGGAGGATTTCCAGGAGACGCTGTCGCTGATGCGCGAGGTGGGCTTTGACTCGGCCTTCATGTTCAAGTACAGCGAGCGTCCTGGCACTTTCGCTGCCAAGAACCTGCCCGACAACGTCCCCGAGGACGTGAAAATCGATCGCCTCAACCGTATGATTGCCCTGCAGAATGAGCTGTCGTTGTGCAGCAACCGCGCGGATGTTGGGAAAACGTTCGAGGTGCTTGTCGAGGGGTACAGCAAGCGCAGCCGTGACGACATGTTCGGCCGCACGCAGCAGAACAAGGTCATCGTATTTCCCGCCCATGGCGAGAAACCAGGCGACAAGGTGATGTGCCATGTATTAAGTGCTTCGAGTGCAACCCTGCTGGGTGAGCGTGTGATGGAGTAATGAACTGAGAATAATCGATAAACTATATATCATGACATTTGCCAACCAATGTAACGAGATATTTGACCAAATCGTGAAGTTGTACCACGTCACCGACGACGTTGACGCCGCTTTCAACAACCCGTTTGCCGAGGGCACCATCGAGAACGACCTTGCCCGCAAAAACTGGATTGATGCCGTGCAGTGGCACCTCGAGGATATCATCCGTGACGAGAATATCGATCCCGTCGAGGCCCTTGCCCTAAAGCGCCGCATCGACCAAAGCAACCAGGACCGCACCGATTTGGTCGAGAAGATTGACACCTACTTCCGCCAGCGTTACGAGGGCGTTCACGTCCTCCAGAATGCGACCATCAACACCGAAAGTCCGGCGTGGGCCATTGACCGCCTGTCGATTCTTGCCCTCAAAATCTGGCACATGCGCGAGCAGATCGAGCGCACCGATGCCGATGCTGCCCACATTGCCAAGTGCCAGGCCAAACTCGAGGTGCTGCTGGAGCAGCGTGAGGATCTCACCACGTCCATCGACCAGTTGCTTGACGACATCGCTGGCGGCCGCAAGTACATGAAGGTCTATCGGCAGATGAAGATGTATAACGACCCCGATACCAATCCCGTCCTTTATGGCAAGAAGTGACGTGCAGCAACCCTGCGTGCTTGTCATGCGACTGTCGGCACTGGGCGACGTGGCGATGACCATCCCCGTTCTGTACCCCGTGTGCAGGGCTAATCCTGGCACCCGTTTCGTCATGCTCACCAAGAAGTGGCCCTCCTCGATGTTCCATGACTGCCCCGACAATCTCGTAGTCCTGGGCATTGATGTGAAGAAGGAGTACAAGGGTCTGCCCGGGTTGATAAGGCTTGCATCGCAGCTGCATCGCCAGTACCGCTTCACGGTGATTGCCGACTTGCACAACGTGTTGCGCACCCGCATCATCGGGTTGTGTCTTAAACTCAAGGGCATCCCTGAAGCCCATCTTGACAAGGAACGTGCCCGCCGCAAGGCGCTGGTCAACCACAAGAGCGACCAGCCCGTCACCCCCACCATTGAACGTTACCGCCGGGTCTTCGAGCAGTTGGGGATGTCGGCACCTGACGATTTCACGCGGCTGTTTGACGGCAAACCGACCCCCGATAGCCCTATCGTCCGTGAAAAAGAGCCTGGTCAGCGATGGATCGCTGTGGCTCCCTTCTCGGCCCACGAGGGCAAGTGCTATCCCCTGGACTTGATGGCACAGGTAGTGAAAAAGTTAAGTGCGCGGGGTAACTACTGGATTTTTCTCATGGGCGGCGGAAAAGCCGAGAAAATCGCCTTGAGGCCCATTGTCCGCGACAACAAGAATGTCATCTCAATGGCCGAGATAAAGCACGGCTTCCTGGATGAGTATGCGCTGTTGGCCAAGTGTGACCTTATGCTCACGATGGACTCGGCCAATATGCACTTGGCATCGTTGATGGGCCTGAAAACCGTTACCATCTGGGGCGCTACGGCTCCCGCTTGTGGATTTCAGGGCTACGGGCAGAACGAGGCCGATGATATCCAGCTCGACATAGACTGCAGGCCGTGCGCCATCTATGGCGAGCGTGAATGTCGTTACGGTGACTACCGCTGCATGCAGCGCATCAGCCCCGATGTTGTGGCTACCCATATCGTTAAAGTAATAGAGCAAATAGGTGAATAAATGACTGATAGTTGCACAATTCACCGATAATTTATAACTTTGCCCTGTAAATTCATATAAGTTTATCCAGAGATAATGGCCAGCGAAAAGAAACCCTTCCGCAATGTGCTTGTCATCCGATTGTCGGTACTCGGCAATGTGGCAATGGCAATCCCTGTGTTATATCCTGTGTGCAAGGCTAATCCCGACACGCGTTTCATCATGCTCACCAAGAAGTGGCCCGCCTCGATGTTCCATGACCGTCCCGCCAACCTCAAGGTGGTGGACTTTGACATCAAGGAGCATCATAGCGGCTTGTTTGGTCTGTTAAAGCTGGCCAGGCAATTGTACAAACTTTATGATATCGATGCCGTGGCCGACCTTCACAACGTGTCAGGAACCAAGATCATGGATGCATACTTGCGAATCCGAGGTGCTGCTGTGGCACGGCTTGACAGGGAAAAATCCAAGCGCAGGGCACTCGTGAACCACAAGACAACCGAACCGGTGACTCCCATCCATGAGCGTTATCGCAATGTGTTCAGGCAGTTAGGGTTTGTCGCTCCCGACAATTTCACAAGGCTTTACGAGGGACGTGACTGGCCCAATAGCCCGATTGTGCCCCCAAAGGAGCCCGGCCAGCGTTGGATTGCCATCTCGCCTTTCTCGTCACACAGGCAGAAGGCCTACCCGTTGGAACTCATGGAGCAGGTGATTGCTGACTTGTCCAAACGCGGCAATTATTACATCTTCCTGATGGGTGGCGGCAAACCCGAGAAAATCGCTTTGAGACCCATCGCACGCAAGTATAAGAATGTCATCTCGATGGCCGAGATTAAACACAATTTCATTGACGAGTATGCGCTTTTGGCGAAATGTGATTTGATGTTGACGATGGAGTCGGCAAACATGCATTTGGCTTCGCTGGTGGATACCCAGGCGATGACCATCTGGGGTCCTACCTCTCCGGCATGTGGCTATTTGGGTTATAATCAGGTGGTGGAAGATGACATCCAGCTCGACATGCCATGCCGCCCGTGCTCGATCACTGGCGACAAACCGTGTAAATTTGGCGACTTCCCATGCCTCAAGAACATCAAGCCCGAGGACATCACGCGACATGTCATCGAAGCGGTTGAACACAACGCCGAGTATGGGACCAAGTCGACCAAACTGTGGCAATCACAAAAGGCTGAGCAGGAATCACAGAACAAAGGCTAATGAAGAAAAGTATCCTTATTACAGGCGCTGGCGGTTTCATCGGCGGTTTTCTTGTCGAGGAAGCGCTCAAGCGCGGCTATGACACTTGGGCGGCTGTGCGCTCGACGACCAGCCGCGAGTTCTTGAAAGACGAACGCATCCATTTCATCGAACTGGATTACGAAGACCAGGACCGCTTGGAGGACACCCTGCGCGACCACATGGGCGAGTGGGGCAGGTGGGACTTTGTGGTTCACAACTTGGGCGTGACCAAGAGTACCAACTACCTGGACTTTGAGCGCGTCAATTATGGTTACTTGCGTGCATTGGTCGATGCGCTGCAGGTGACCAATATGACACCCGATGTCTTCTTGATGATGAGCAGCCTGAGTGTGATGGGCCCTGGTGATGAGCAGACCTACAAGCCCATTTCATCGAGCGATGTCCCGTTGCCCAACACCTTCTATGGTGTCTCAAAACTCAAGGGTGAGACCTATCTGCAGAGTGTGGAGGGGTTTCCTTTCACCATATTCCGTTGCACGGGCGTCTATGGCCCGCACGAGAAGGATTACTTCCTGATGATCAAGAGCATCAAGCGTGGATTCGACTTCAGCGTGGGATTCAAGAAGCAGATGCTCACGTTCATCTATGTCAAGGACCTGGTGACCGGAGTGATGGATGCACTTGAGAAAGGCCCCCTGCGCAAGGCTTATTTCATCAGTGAGGATCAGGCTTATACCCAGAAGGAATTTCGTCAGATTGTTTGCGAGGAATTGGGTAAGAAATTTGTCATTCCCGTGACATGTCCGTTGTGGCTGGTCAAGATGGTCTGCCATGTCGCCGAGTGGGTTGGCAAGGTGACCATGAAGCCGAGCACCCTTAACCGCGACAAGTTCAAGATATTGAAGCAGCGCAACTGGCTGTGTGACACTAGCGATGCGCGCCGGGATTATAATTTCAATCCAAAATACTCTTTGCGCGATGGCATTCGTGAGGCCATTGCATGGTACCGCGAGGCGGGCTGGCTGTGATGAAACCCGTTTTCCTGATCGGCTATATGGGTTGTGGCAAGACCACGCTGGGCGAGGTGCTTGCACGGCAGATGGGGCTGCGCTTCATTGACCTCGACGAATACATCGAGGACCGACAGGGTATGTCAATCGTCAAAATCTTCGATGAAATGGGAGAAAGCCGTTTCCGTGAGTTGGAAACCGAGGCCCTGCATGAGGTGGCTGTGATGACCGATGTCATCGTCGGCTGCGGTGGTGGCACACCCTGCCACTGTGACAACATGGCGCTGATGAACAGGGCCGGCATCACCGTGTGGCTCACTACCAGTCCCGAACGCATCACCGACCGCCTGCTTCTGCCCGAACAAAAATCCAAGCGACCCAAAATCAACACTTTACCGTCCGACGGGGTTCTCTCCCTGGTTGTCAAGGAACTAGACGATAGGGCTCCCTATTATTCCCAATCCCGGTTGCGGTTCGATTCCACCGACATTGAAACAGCCGAGGCCACCGAGCGCACCGCCCGCCGCCTCGCAGCCATCCTGAAACAAGAAAACTGACAGCACCCGTTCAGCAATCGGCCACTGTCAGTCTATTCCTCGCTATTGATTTGTCAAGATAATGCCGGGTCAGGGACGTGGGTATAAGTACTGCCCGTCGACAAGCATCTTGATGAGTTTTCCTGTCGTGTCATAAAACTTGATATTGTCATCATATCCGGTAACCTTGATGAGCGTCAGGCCCAGGCCGTTATCGTCAACGATGATTTCTGCTTCATAGCCTGGAACCTCCATGATGCGGTTGCCTTGTTTGTCAATGACGATGACCTCGCCATCGGTTGTCTTCACGACACCAAGACTTGCAACGAATGGTGAGACGGCAGAATAGATGGCAGGCACCACCATTTTGCCGCTGGTTTCAATATATCCGTATAGTTCGCCATCACCATCACCATTCGGCAAACCCACTTTTGCCAAACCATCACTGAAAGGTTCAGCCGAACTGAATTGTGGCTTAATGGCAACCCTGCCTTGTCGGTCAAGATAGCCATACATTGAAGATTCTTCAACAATGGATTCTTCATCTTCTGTGAAGAAAGGCGTGAGTCCTTCATTGAAATCCATGGTATAATAGGTATTGCCCTCGATTTGAAGGATATAACCGAAGATATTTGCTACGGCATCACTGAATACCATATCACTCAATTGATGGCCTTCGAAGTTCCAAAAACCGTATTGATACTGTTCCTCGCCATCAGTGCCGCCAATTTTTTCCCCAAGGGCAAGGGCTTTGCCATAGCCGTCAAAAACGGCTTTGTCATAAATTAGGGGTATGATTTCCTCGCCCCTTATATTGATGACGCCATATTTGGACTCTTTACTTACAATTAGGTTGCCGTAGCATATTTTGGTGTACAGATCGTCATAAACCATGGGCAAGACCTCTTGGCCTGCCATGTCAATCACGCCGATGTGTTCCTGCTTGGTGTCGATTTTGGCAAGATAATGGAATTCATTGTCAGCGTCGTTTCCGAGTATCTCAAGGGGTACCAGCATTTCCTTGGAAAACGGAATGACGACATGGCCTATCGAGTCGAGTATGCCGCAGGTCACGCCACAGGCCTCAAAGTCCCCGTTGGTTTCTTCCATGCATTCAATATCGCCCTCAATGGCGACAAAGTAGTATTTTTCGTTAGTGCCGAAAGTCTGGAGGAGCGCATATTTGATAGGAATGATGGTCGACCCGGTGCTCGAAAGAAGACCCATCTTGTTGTCTTGCCAGACATAGTAGAGGTGCTCTAATTTATGGATGGAGTCATACTGCAGCGGGATGAACAACTTGTTGTTGGCATTGACAACGCCCATTTTGCCGTTTTTCTTGACAATCACGTTATCGCCTCCCCAGTAGTCGATGAGTTCATCATATTGCCTGGCCAGTTGTGTTTCGCGATCCTCTGCCTCATGGTTCTGTGCGGCAACAGGAAGGACGAAAGCCATGACAGCAACAATCAACAGCAGTTGCTTGATAAGGTAAGGTCTTCTCATGTTGTTAGTTGGTTATTAAAATAATAATTCTGTGGGTGGATGAATGCACTCAGTATGTGAGGTGTCGCAAAGTTAATCATTTTATCGCTGAGAAACAAGTGCTCAACGCCTGTTTTTCGAGCCGACGGGGTATGAAATGCAAAATTTGCCGATATGGAAAAAATGATGTAATTTTGTCGGTCTAACATCTGTTCTATGGCAAGTGACAATCGCAAGTGGTATGTGGTGTGGCAAGGTACTGAACCTGGCGTCTGCGACTCGTGGGCCGAGTGCGAGTTGCGGGTGAAGGGTTATCCGGGTGCCCGCTACAAGGCCTTCGCCACTCAGGAAGAGGCGGTCGAGGCCTTCCGCAACGACCCGGGGGAGATGGAAATCCTCAGGGCGATTGCACGTGCTCCGCGTGAGTTTGTCAATTATAGCGCCATTCCTGATATTGTCATCGACAGCATCGCCGTTGACGGAGCGTGTTCCGGCAATCCGGGACTCATGGAGTATCGTGGAGTGGATGTGCCAACGGGTGTGGAACTCTTTCGCCAGGGGCCGTTCCCCGATGCGACCAATAATATCGGTGAATTCCTGGCTATTGTCCATGCCTTGGCCTTGTTCCACAATCAAGGCAATGACCACACTGCCATTTACAGCGACAGCAAGACGGCTTTGGCTTGGGTCAGGAACAAGCAGTGCCGCACAAAACTGGCACACACTGCTGCTAATGCGCATTTGTTGGAAATCATCGGCCGGGCCGAGCGCTGGCTTGCCAATAATACTTGGCGCAACGCTTTGCTCAAGTGGAAAACAAGCGAGTGGGGCGAAATTCCGGCTGACTTTGGACGTAAATGATTTGAGATGGCACGTAAATTAGAGATGAAATATCGTGACGAGCTGGATAAATGCTATGGCGTGGCAGGTATGGCTTTAGGCTTGTCGGTCTATGATGCCGATGAGCTCTTCACGGCGGTGACGCTAGATGCCGATGGCCAGGGATGCATACAGTTCACGCCGGAGTTCTTTTTCGCCGGTAATCCACGATTGTCACCCAGAGGCTCTTGGCAATATATCCTGGGGCACTATCGCATTTCGGTCGGTCTGGCGGTTGCCAATGCGCTGTGCCGTCGCATGGTGCTGGACAATGACAAGGTGGACAACACCTTGCGCGACGAGTTGTTTAATGCAGCATTTGAGGACGGAAGGGACTTTTGTCAACTTGAGCGCGACGAGGTGGAACCCATCTTTGACGAGGCTTTTGACAACATGAGTCGTCTCTTTGCCAGCTCACAAGTGCGCAAAGCGATGGATATCTTTGCTGACGCTTTGAAGCAGCGGCGAACGCTCTCACACATTGATGTCACGGACATTTTGCAGCAGCTCAAGCTTGTTTGACAAGCTATATATTTATATATAATAATGTGTAAGGCTTAAAACAGACTAACAACTAAAAACTATAAATCATGCAAACAGTATTATTTCATTCAACGATATACGGACCCATTCACAGCCGCCGCCTCGGCATGTCTCTTGGTATCAATCTCATGCCTAACGATGGCAAGATTTGTTCCTTCGATTGTCTGTATTGCGAGGCGGGCTTCAATGCGCAGGGTCCCGGCAAGGGCGGTGTGCCCTCACGTGAAGCCGTGAAAAAGCAGCTCAAGCGCAAACTTCGGGAGATGAAGGAAGCTGGACAGACCTTGGACGTCATCACTTTCTCGGGAAATGGCGAACCGACGCTGCACCCTGAGTTCAAAAAAGTGGTGGAGGATGTGTTGCGCTTGCGCACCGAGTTCTTCCCCGATGCCAAGGTGTCGGTGCTCAGCAATTCAACTATGGCTGGAAAGCCAGCCGTTGCCGAGGCCTTGCTCAAGGTGGACAACAATATCCTGAAGCTTGACAGTGCCATTCCCCGCACGTTCATCGCCATTAATCGTCCGGTGTCGCCCAATTGCCTTCCCGAGGGTGTCATTGCTGATCTCAAACGTTTTAATGGACAATGCGTGGTCCAGACCATCATGCTTCGTGGAGAATTCGACGGCAAACCCTTCGATAACACGACCGATGAGGAACTTGATGCCCTCTTGAGCGCTTATCTCCAGATCAAGCCGCGCGAGGTGATGCTCTACAGCATTGACCGCAAGACCCCGGCCGAGAACCTGGTGAAGGTTTCTAAAGAGGAACTGGAGCGCATTGCTCAGCGTTTCCGTGACGCTGGCATCAAAGTTCAGGTCAACGCTTGATAAAAAAGCAAAATCCCTATCAGTACAGGTAGGGATTTCGCAATAAATAATCCAATATTTAGCCAATTTCGCCATCGAAATGTTAATTCAGGTTAAATATTGGATTTTTTGACGAAATTATTTGGTCGGTTTCCGCAGTGGCTGTAATTTTGCATCGCTTTTGCGGCTCACAATATGACAAATTGCGTGAGCGATTTTTTTGACGCCTTTTTCGGGCGGTCCGGTGAGCCGGGAAAGCTTCGTTCATTGAAATGTTTGCAATGAGGAAATTGACAGTGCAGAGACAAGGAAGGGAACTCCCGAGTCCACGTCAAGATTCCGAATAGACAGGTAGTAACAGCACAGCACTAATCCGGGCGTCCGAGAGACGCGGGGCCGGGACACGGAACGAAATCGCCGTTGCGTTTTCATTATAATTCTTGCAAAAGAGAAAACGATAATACAACAACGAAGAGTTTGATCCTGGCTCAGGATGAACGCTAGCGACAGGCTTAACACATGCAAGTCGAGGGGCAGCGCGGAGGTAGCAATACTTCTGGCG
>JAEEGF010434439.1_pt1 | contig 55038 bp, 50 predicted proteins | sample 9134171 | NCBI WGS metagenome assembly JAEEGF01 (sample SAMN16246542, study PRJNA631951) | gut metagenome | biome: gut microbiome; feature: rumen; material: AP-attached | host: Bos | place: Iran: Karaj | collected 2018-10 | reverse complement strand
CTTTGCACCCGTTAAAAAGAAATTTACTTCACAAAAGTATTAATATTAAAAAACTATGGCAGAAAAGAAAGCAACAGCTAAGAAGGCTACTGAGACAAAGGCAGCCGCAGCTAAGAAGACAACAACCGTAAAGAAGGCCGCTGCTCCTAAGGCAGCTGAAAAGGCAGTTCTCGCAGTTAACGCTGAGAATGCTGGTTTCAAAGCTGGTGATGTTTATCAGGCACTTGCAGCAGAAGGTAAGGCTCTCACCGTTAAGGAGATTGCCAAGGCTGCAAAGATTTCTGAGGAGGAGACTCTTCTCGGTCTCGGCTGGCTCTTCAAGGAGGGTAAGCTCGCTAACGATGGAGAGAAAGTTACATTGGCTTAATCCGTTAACGTACTATAGAAAAGGTCGGTAATTCTTTTTTACCGACCTTTTTTAATCCTTATGACATACGATAGGCAGATTTTAAGAATACTTTCCGATGTGGGTGAACAGGGCATCAGCGTGCAACTGTTAGCCAAGCATGTCTATAATCAGAATGTATCTCTGTTCTATACGCCTGATATGGATGAGATCCGTTCGTATGTCCAGCAATATCTGTTGAAGAATTCCAAGTCACCCGCCTCCTTGGTTGAGAGTATGGAACGTCGGGGATACTATCGGCTGAACACGCAGAACAATGCCGATGCCCGTCAGTTGATGATATCGTTCCGTGAGGAGACTAATTCCGAAGAAAAGGAGGAGAAACCCGCGAAAGACCTCTCCCTTGATCTGTTTGCCTGAATCAGGAATTCCTTTATCTTTGTAGGTATTCAAAAAGTTTTTTCCATAAGGGCATGATATCGTCCATCCGATATCTGTCCGAGGTTTTAATACCAATCTGTCCCATCTTCCTCCGTAATTCCTCATTTTCAATTAAGATACAAACTTTGTCTGCAAAAGCCTTCATGTCACCGCTTTTCACCAAGAAACCGTCAACACCATCCATGATGATATCAGCAGGGCCATAGGGACAATCAAAGGCGATAACCGGCAAACCACAACTCATAGCCTCTGGGAGAACCATGCCAAAAGGCTCATAGCGAGATGTGAGCAACAGCATGGCATGTTGCTGATATACAGTCAAAATATCTGAAGTCGGAGGATGAACGATGACGCCACTGCCAACTTCTTGTAACTGTTGCCAAAGAGGTTCTTCAATATCACCTTTCTCACCATAGACATGCAATTGCCAATCTGGATGACGTTGTCGAACCATTTGCCAAATAGTCAACAGACTACCGATGTCCTTCTGTTTGGACAATCGACCGACAAAAACCGCACTTCTTTCTCCCTCTCTCCTTACTCCCTCTCTCCTTACTCCCTCTCTCCTTACTCTTACGACATCCGGTATCACAAAAACCGACTTATTTACTTTCTGCCATTCCGCTGCATCGCCCTCCGTCAAAGCCACCACCGCTTGGACTCTTTTGGCAGACAGATTCATCCACCATGTATGCAGACGTCGTAACAAGCCCGCTCCCTCGAATCGGCTTGTCCAAAAAGAGGAGTGGGATTCAAACACCAAGGGTATGTCACCTTTGACTTTACAAATGTCCTTAACAAATTCTATCCGTGGACATACTATCATATCTGGCACGATGTCATTCAACTGTTGTTGGAGGTTTTTCCTGCAATCATGATGCAGTCGCCTCAACGACAACAAACGACGAATGCCGTAATATTGATATTGGGCATAAAAGGGAATATTCAAATCCACATGAGTCACCTTATTATCCAACGGGAATGGAAAGGGATGTTCACCCTGACACATCGTCAGCATAAACACTTTATAACCATCATGAGTGGCGAGGTAATTAGCTTTCTCAACTAATATCCGTTCCAATCCGCCCCAAATGGCTAAGGCATCGGTGATAAACAGAATTTTCATGACTAGGGTTTTACCAGGTTTTCATCACTATCTTCGTAATGATCCTTCTTGAAGAAGATACGGGTGATACCACGTCCCTGAACCTTGGCATGTTGGACAAAACTCTGCCATAAAGACTGTGAACCGATTGTCCCATATCCCGTGACTGGACGGGCTTTCCGATTATACAGGAAGGCAATCTTTCCGTAAGGTTTCAAAGACAAGGCCAATGAACCATCTTCTCCTCGTCGGATATCTGTACGAATCTTCACATTCCGGGCATAATCTGCATTGAACGCAAAGACCATACCACGGACACACAATTCTGGACGTTTGAAGTGCTGAACAAACAAAAACAGGTCGCGCGCCAATTCAAAGAGATGCAATCCCAAGGTGGAATGTCCTTCGTCTGGGAAGAAACTCCAAAACGAACTGACGCAAGAGACATCAGGCCTCGCCAGTTTCGCCATCATCAGGTCCACATATTGCGGAGGATAGAAAGTGTCTGCATCAATACAAAAATGATACTTGCCTCGGGCATTGTTCAACCCACATTGACGGGCAAAGCCCGGACTTTGCTTCGACTCGTTGAAATACGGAAGTCCTAACCGTTGATAGACTTGCTCCGTCCGGTCTTTGGAATTATTGTTCACACCCAGAATCTCTATCGGATAATTGGTCTGGAGTTCACTCAGTGACCAGAGACAAGCCGCCAAGCGCATCTCCTCATTATACGCAATCACCACCACGGAAACTATCGGTTCCAGACTCTGCTTTGCAGCCAACTGCGTCTTGATCCGATCTAGCACCTCATCAGGAACTTCTTTATAGGACTTCCCATAAATACTAAGATATTTTTCGTACCACTTTGCCATAATTTTACCTTTTTACTTTTTTACCTTTTTAATTTCCCAATGCATCGAACTACCATCACACAGAGTCCAGTCGGCAGTCTGCCTATCAGATACAAAGCCAGATTCTTCCACCGAGACTGTCGGAAACAGCAGATTTGCCAGAAAGTCGCAGGATGTGCCAACATCGCCCTGATTTCGTCATCGGATATAGATGGAATAATCTCCTGTCGTCGTCTCAATACATGACAAGCCATATAGAATCCCGTCATCACAATATTGTAACAGCGATTGGGGAAATACACTTTATTATATAATATAGAGGAGGTTTCCCGCAAGTGATCAATGGTTCTTGCATTACGGAGAATCTCTTCCTTTGGAATCTGATTCCGTTGCTGATAACGGGAAAGGGAGTCCTCATGACACAAATAGGAATAAGTGATATCAGGCAATAAAACCGCCCGTGTGACAAACGTCACCAAGTCGAAGGTAAAGACCAGGTCTTCCCAATAGTCGGTATCGATAAAACGATGATGGTGATCTTGCAAAAGGGAGGTTTTAACAAGATAGTTACACGCAGACGCCTGAATCCCAGCATACTTCCGATAGGCAAAAGATGCCAACAGATCTTCTCCCAACAACTGTAGTTCTGGATACTGATAGACTTCCCTTCCACCATCTGTACTGATCTTCTCGTATGAGCCAAAAGCGATTTCCGCCTCATATCGTTGGATGTTATCCATCAGCAGGGCGATGGTATTCTCCGCAATCACATCGTCTGCATCCATGAAATAAAGATAAGTTCCCGCAGCCTCTTCAATGATACAGTTTCGGGCTGCCGAAACGCCTAAGTTATGGTCATGGGAAATCAAGCGGATAGCTGCGCCACGGGAGTGGTTTTTCTGGAAGCTTTCCACTATCGCCAAAGAACCATCGGTACAGCCATCATCCACTAACAAAAACTCTATGGACGGATACGTCTGCGCCAAGGCTGACTCCAATGCTCTCGACAGATATTTCTCTGCCTGATACACCGGAATTCCTATGGTCACATCATACATCATTTCCACACAATTCTCAAATTCTCTAATTCTTGATCACCTTTTCAAACAGGGCAGTCCACCGATCAGCGAGAGCCGCCATATTATAACGTTGTGCCGTCTGATGAGCCTGTTGCCCCAGTCGTCTTCTCAGATTCTCGTCAGACATTAGGTCCATAAGTTTCTCTGCCAAGGCATGCACATCGCTAGACTGAACCAATAGACCATCGACTCCATCGGTGATTATCTCATCAGGACCTGCAGGGCAGTCAAACGACACCACAGGCAATCCACATGCCATAGCCTCTACCAAGACCATACCGAAACCCTCAAAACGGGAACTCAATACGAAGATAGAACTATCCTGATAGACCTTGACCACATCTTCCACGGGGCCATTCAAATGACACCGGTTAGCATCAATGCCCAATTCTGTCATCAACTGACGATAGTCGGTCTGATCTCCCTGACCATAGATATCCAGTGTCCATTCTTCACCCCCTTTCTCTGTGACAATCTGTGTAATCTGTGACTCCACCTCTGCCCATGCTTGTAACAACAGGTCGTATCCTTTTTGGTAGGCATAACGCCCAATCGTAACAACCCGTTTGATAAATTTATTACTTTTCATTTCAATTCCCACTCTCTTCGGGAGGGGGCTAAGGGGTGGGTATATGGAAATCGGGTCCGGTATCACCGTCACATTCGACAGTTCCGGCCAAGAATCTTTACTCTTATCCGTCAGAACGACTAATTGATCCAACCGTTTCAACCTTCCCACTAAGCTCTTCATCCAGAATCTGGCAAAGAGTCGTTTCAACCCATTTGAATCGTTGGCTTCAAAATTGCGGTAATTAGCCCTATTCACATGCAGTTCACCAATCTTCTTGCTACCATCAGGGATATCCGTTAGGAAATTAATCTCGCGTCGAAGCATGCTAATGGTAATATCCGGTCGGATACGCATCAATTCGGTTTTCAACAGTCTCTTATACTGTCGTTGCTTAATCAAGTAGAGATATACTTTTTTCATAAACGAGGCTTTCCACAACTTCTCAAAGCCCAATTCAAAATTGATGACTTTAACCTTGTCAGACAAAGGGAAATAACAAGCGTCCTCCCCGCCCTCTGTCACAATAATCGTCACATCATAACCCAACTGCTCCGCAAAGTAGCTAGCCTTAAAGGACACTACCCGTTCCACGCCGCCAGTTGAATAGAGGGCTGGGGTACAGAATACGATTTTATAAGGTTTGGAACTCATCTTATCTTCTTTGGGAGACAAAGATACAAAAACTTGCGCATTTTATACCGATATTAGCATAATTTAATAATCCTATTCAAAATATTTCAATGTATATTTGGTCTTCCAAGCATTTTTTTGTACTTTTGTACTCAATTATTTAATTCTTTGTTTTTATATTTTTGTAACGCATGAAGCGAATTGTCTATTTCGACATCTTAAATGTGATAGCATGTTTTTGTGTTGTCTGTATGCACTGCAATGGATGGATTCATTTATTCATCAAAGACGATTTGTGGGTAACCAGAGTCCTGATAGAGGTCGTATGCTACTTCGCCGTTCCCGTTTTCTTCATGCTCTCTGGTGCCACCTTATTGAACTATCGTCAACGATATTCAACCACGGAGTTCTATAAGAAAAGATTCATTCGTACCGTGATACCATATCTTTTCTGGGGTATCATCTTCTATATCATTTATCTGCTAAGAGGCAATCCCCCCTTCGGATGGAAAGAAACCATCATAAGATTCACAACGGGAGAAATTCCTTATACTTTCTATTGGTTCTTCATTCCACTTTTCTTACTATACATCTTTATGCCTTTCTTTTCACTCATGGTAGAAAAATTGAAAAATTCCCAACTTCTATTCTTATGCATACTCTTATTTGCTTTTCAATCGGCCATCCCTACGATCTTTTCAATGGCCAATCTTAAATTGTCTTTTCAGATTCCAATAGCCGGCTATGCCATTTTTATGTTTCTCGGCTATTTACTGGCAAATAACAACTACGAATCAAATCACAAGTTCTTTTGGAGTTTTTCATTTGTTTGTCTCCTTTTACTAATATGTAGATATTACCTGATATATCCACTGAATGAAAAAAGCGAACCACTCTTTTCATATTTCGGTCTATATAGTATATTGCCTTCTATGTGGGTCTTCCTATTCATCAAAAGAATTGCTAAGCCACTTCAAGAGGATCGGTTTTCAATCACCTGGAGGTTCCTTGCATCCAAAAGCTATGGTGTCTACTTGCTTCACGCATTTTTCATCGTCGTGTTAGAACAGTTCATCCCAATGAATAGTTTATTATTCATTACCCTCGGAGTTATCATTATCTATCTATCGGCAATGATGGCAACCTGTCTTCTACAACTAAGCAGATATACAAACTACCTGTTACCATAATTAAATAAACAAGAAAATTGTATGACAAAGAAAGAATGCTCCGCATTACGTGGAATTGCGATAATGTTTATCATGCTCCATAATTATTGCCATTGGCTCCCTTTTGCTGTTCCGGAAAACGAATTCTCATTTAGTATGGAAAAATATATTCAGTTTTGGAATGTAATCAATTGGGAAACATTATTTATCCAATTCTTCTCCTTTTGGGGGCATCTCGGCGTTTCTGCTTTTGTGTTGCTCAGTGGTTATGGTCTTGTTCTAAAATATGACAATACTAATATCAATTGGAAAATATTTGTTATAAAACATTACAAAAAGCTATGTATCCCAATGGTTTTAGGTTTTATTGTCTATTATGTCGTTCTTTTTTTCATAAACTCTCCTAACAATCAAGATCTTTCTTCAATCATTCCCATCAAACGCTTTCTTGCGCAACTAACATTTATTATTAACTTCCTTCCAAATCCACACAGATTAATAGCTCCGGGACCATATTGGTATTTTGGATTGACGATGCAATTCTATATCGTTTACATACTACTTGTATACAAACAATCTATTTCATATATTACAGTAATCGCATCATGTGTTTTCGTCATTTCTTTGTTTCTTGAATATAATCCCAAACTACTCATATCAACAAAATACAATTTCATCGGATGGCTTTTTCCTTTTATATATGGTGTTTTTATAGGAAGAAGGAATTACAATCCCTCGATTCGTCAAACCAGTTTTATCATCGTTATTACTATTCTTCTGATTCCCCTATTTGGTTATTCATATTACACATGGCTCTTAATACCATTGTTAATTTCCATCTTATTTGTTCATATAATTACCATTTTGCCACCAAACATAACCGACATCTTAGATGTCATTGGAAAAAAATCACTTTATATTTTTGTTCTTCATCCAATAACAAGAGAATTTACTATCCAAGTAGGCAAAAATGGTAATCCATATATTGGACTCACTTTTTACATCTTGCTAACATTCATCTTAATATGGGGTATAGAAAAGGCTTTTATTCGAGTTCGCAAGTTGAAAAATTGTTGAGATGAGGTCGATAAGTATTTCAAAGAAAATGATGCCACGAGTGCAAATGAATGGAAGATAATATAAATACAACCTTAAAATATGCAAAAATCAAGAATTTGACAAGAAAAATAAGCGAAAATTCATCAACTTTTCGTATCTTTGCCGAAAAAATTATTTCATGTGACAAGTTAAGTATTCATTATTATAATTTATCCAATAAAACTATTTAACATCGTATGAACCAAGAATTAATAAGTATTATCGTGATTGTGTACAATCTCGAGGAATATCTACCTCATTGCCTCAATTCGATAAGTAATCAAACTTATAAGAATTTGGATATCATCCTCGTTGATGATGGGTCAACCGACTCATCTGGTAGTATTTGTGACAACTTTGCCTCAACGGATAAACGTTGCCACGTAATACACCAAGCTAACCAGGGGATACACATGGCGAGGAATGCAGGAAAGAAAGAAGCAAAAGGAGAGTATATTTATTTTATTGATGGAGATGACTATATTCATCACGATGCTATGCGCGTAATGTATGAAGCTATTAACTCCAATAATGAAAAATATGATATAGCTGTTATAGGGCATAAACGCACTGATAACTATAATGAAAAGTCATTGGTTGTCGAGGATAATAATAGTTATGTGTTAGATGGAAATGAAATGATGTCAAAGTTGATGGGAGGAACTAATGATATGGAACTTGCAGGATACTGTTGGAATAAGTTGTACAGAAAAACAGTAATTGAGTCATTGTCGTTCCGCCAATTTGTTCCTATGGATGATTTTGACTTTAACCTTCGTGTCTTTTTGAATCTTAATCGGGCAATAGTTACACCGTGTGTACTTTATTACTATGTACAGCGACCAACATCATACTTACATAGCCCTAAAAAATCATGGTTCGTATGGTCGCGTCTCGTGAATCTCTTGTATCAGAACTATCTGGAGCTCTCTGATACCCAAAATCATAAATATGACTCTATGTTGATTGGGAAACTATATTTTATTATGCTTTTCTACAAAGACACTACATGGAAAACAGACAAACAAACAGAGGCCTTCTCTTTATGCAATATCATAGAAAAAAATACATTAAAGTTTTTTCTCTTAAGTAATCAGATAAGTTTATGTATGAAGATTTATCGCCTACTTTTGCTTCATAGTCCATGGTTAACCAGGCAAATGATGCAACTTCGAGGATGGAAACGATAGAATGAATCTTATGGAAATGTATATGGAAAAAAAATATCAATATAAAATAACTATAGGAATGCCTGTATATGGTGTAGAGAAATATATTCGCAAATGTTTACTATCCGTTCTTAATCAATCATTCCATGATGAGATTGAAATACTAGTTGTGGATGACTTTGGACCAGACAACTCCATGGATATTGTCCGTGAGTTACAAAGATCTCATCCTAAAGGTGGAAGAATTCGTGTTCTTACACAACCTCATAACATGGGATGTTGGGCTGCCAGAAATAGAATCCTTGACGAAGCCAAGGGCGAATATCTCTTGCTTGTTGATTCTGATGATTATTTATCCGAAGATGCCGTAGAAAAGATGTATGAGGCAGCTGAAAAATATCAGGCAGAAGCAGTCTACGGCTCTGTCGAATCCGTTGACGAGGAAGGCAATTCTGCCAATTTTAGTCAGGGAGACATGAAACTACCATTCAAGACCCTTCTGAATAAAGACGAGCTGGCTAGTTATGCCAATCAAAATTTGCATGCCACCCTTTACAATTTCATCTGGAATGTTATGCTTAGAATGGATTTTCTTAAGAAACATCAACTGAGATTTCATGAAACAAGATTTGCAGATGATATTTTGTTTGAGACTGACATGCAACCGCTCATTGAAAGAGCTGTATTACTTCCCAATGATACCTATTTTTATGTCTTAAGGCCAGGATCCCTATCCAATTTCCAACTTAGGAAAGAAATTAAACTTGCCGAGATTGAACAGTATATCAAAATCTATTCCTACATCAAGAACCAAGTAAAAAACTTAAAAGGCAAACCATATTATGAAACCAGGTGTGCAAAAGTCATGATCTATATGTTCTATATCATTTGTGGAGCTCTTAAAAACAGAGATAAAATAAAGCCACACCTGACAAATAAGACAATCAGGGATGCTATGACACATCCTATTGGATTATGGGAGATTGTCCAATTCAAAGATTACAAGATAGCGAACTTGGGGTTCTGGTTTATTGGTGCATTGCCACCAGTCTTATCAGTTTTTGCTCAAAAGTTATTAGGTAAACAAAAGCATCTATTATAAAATGGATTATAAGTATCAGATAACTGTCGGAATGCCTGTCTGGGGGGTCGAGAAATACATCAAACGCTCCCTTTTGTCTGTTTTGGAACAGAATTTCGAGGACATGGAGATTCTTGTTATTGATGATTGTGGTACTGACGGATCTATTGAAATTGCTGCAGAATTAGCTCATTCACACCCAAAAGGTCACAAAATCAGAATTATACGACAACCACAAAACATGGGTTGCTGGGCTGCTAGAAATAGGGTGTTAGACGAAGCTCAGGGAAAATATGTTTTTCTTATAGACAGTGATGATTATCTCTTTGAAAATGCAATTCCCAAGTTGTATCAAAAAGCTGAAGAAACACAAGTAGAAGCGACATACGGATCGGTTCTTCCTGTTGATGAATATGGCCATCCTATAGAGAATAGTGGTGTTGATGGAATAAATCTGCCTAACATTATTTTACGAGGGGAGGATCAATTGGCTAGTTTCGCTAATGATAACACTAAAAGGCTCCGATTAAACAATTTTATTTGGAACATTATGTTGAGATCGGACTTCATAAAAAAGTATCAATTAAGATTTAGAAAAACGAAATTCTGGGATGACGTTCTCTTTAATGCAGATATGCAACCACTGGTCAGTTCTGCAGCATTCATTCCTGATTTGACATATCACTATGTTATCAGGGATAATTCTCTCTCTAATTTTCAGAAAAGAGACATTATCCAATCGGAAGAGGTTCGACAATATATTAATAACCATGAGTATCTTAAAGAGCAATGTCTGCGTCTGAAAGGGAAACTATATTTCGAGACAAGGATGACTAAGATGATGCGTGCTATGTTTTATGCTATTACTGGAGCCCTCCGCAATGAATCACATTTATCAGAACCTATTCCATACAAGGAATACAGAGATGCTATTCGTCATCCCCTTTCATGTAAAGAACTCGTCAAATTCAAGAAATACAAGTCTATCAATCTTATGTTTTGGCTATTAGGGAAGTTGTCTCCATCACTTTCTGTAGCAATTATTAAAATAATTGGCAAATCAAGACGACTCATATAATCGTATGATAATACTATTCCTCATATTTCACGGATTTGACCCCAATAATGGTATCAGCAAAAAGATTAGCTACCAATTGGAGGCTTTCAAGGCCAATGGTCATGAGGCACATCTGTGTTATATGAACGAAAACGGTTCAAAAAGACGAATCGTTGACGATAAGGTCATCGCTGACTATGGAAACGGAAGAAAAAGTAAGATATTGAAACGGACGGAGTTCGACTCCATTGTGGATTATGCCATCAAGAACCAGATTAATTTCGTTTATATCCGTTCCAACCACAACGCAAACCCGTTCACCATCCGTATGGTGAGACATATGGAGGCTGCAGGCATGAAGGTGGTCATGGAGATTCCGACCTACCCGTATGATCAGGAATACTTCAATAAAGCCATGCGAAGGCAACTGATTCAGGATAAGTTGTTTAGGAATATCTTTGCCAAACAGTTAGATGCCATTGTGACCTTCTCGGAAGAGGACATTATCTTCGGACAGCAAACTATCCGTATTTCGAATGGAATCGATTTTGATTCTGTCAGGATGAAAAAGGAGAGTCACCATCCCGCCAATGAGTTACATTTGATCGGTGTGGCTGAGATTCATCGATGGCATGGGTTCGACAGAGTCTTCAAAGGATTGGCAGACTATTACGCCACACCCAAGGATATGAAAGTATATTTTCATGTCGTGGGCTATTTCTTTTCACCTGTAGAGGAGAACGAAATCACAGAAATCATTAAGACTTATCATTTAGAGCCATATGTCATTCTCTATGGCAAAAAGCATGGAGAGGAACTGGACAAGATATTCGACCAATGTGATTTCGGTATAGGCAGTTTGGGAAGGCACCGTGTAGGTATTGAACATATCAAAACCCTGAAAAATCGCGAATATGCCGCCAGAGGAATCCCCTTCGTCTATTCAGAGACCGATACGGATTTTGACAAAAGACCATACGTATTGAAGGTGTCTGCAGATGAAACGGCCATCAAGATAGAAGACATCATTGAATTCTACCAGCAACTGACCATCACCCCACAACAGATTCGGGACTCTATTGCAGACCTATCGTGGAAACATCAGATGGGAAAGGTCATCCAAACACTCTATCCCAAACAGGAAGAGCACCAACAAATACATGTTGCTTATTGTATCCCCTCACTGGACCACTCCGGTGGTATGGAACGAGTCTTAACGACCAAAGCCAACTATCTGGCAGAGCAATTAGGCTATGATGTCAGTATCATCATCACTGATGACAAGGGCACCAAACCTTATTTCCCTCTCTCTGAGAAAGTCCAAGTCATCCAATTGGATGTTAATATTGACAATTTGTGGCAATACCCCATCTGGAAGAGATTCTATCTCTATAGGAAGAAGATGAGGATTTACAAACAGAGGTTGGAAAAGTGTCTGAATCAATTGAAGCCAGATATTACCATTTCCCTACTACGGAGAGAGATCAATTTCCTCAATGACATCAAAGACGGAAGTGCCAAAATAGGGGAAATTCATTTTGGGCGCTATAAATACAGAGAGGCGAATTTCGGTTTTCTTCCGGGATTTGTGAACCAGTGGATCACAAACCGATGGATGGCGCAGTTGGATCAGAAAGTCAAGCAATTAGACCGATTCGTCGTGCTGACACATGAAGATGCGACCTATTGGAAAGGATTATCTAACCTCTCGGTGATTCCCAATCCCATCACAATTGAACAGGGAGCTATCTCAGACTGCTTTTCCAAACAAGTCATAGCCGTAGGGAGATATACATACCAAAAAGGATTTGATTTGCTGATTAAAGCTTGGAGGATTGTTAACAAGAAACATCCCGATTGGACACTGAACATCTTTGGCGGTGGTAAAAAAGAAGACCTGCAGCCTATGGTAGAAAAGTTTGGATTGGGTAGTACGCTCAAACTAAACGGATCCGTCAGCTATATTCGTGAGAAATACCAAGAAAGTTCTATTTTCGTACTCAGTTCACGTTTCGAAGGACTGCCATTAGTTCTGATGGAAGCCATGTCAACTGGACTCCCTTCGGTTTCATTTACATGTCCTTGTGGACCTCGAGACATCGTCCAAGACGGTGAGGATGGCATTCTGTGCGAAAACGGCAATATCAAGTCTTTAGCAGCAGGCATCTGTCGACTCATTGAGGATGAGCCATTAAGAAAAGGGATGGGACGGAAAGCAGCACAAAGCATCCAACGGTTCACCATTGACCATATCATGCAACAATGGGATCTGTTGTTCCAAGAGATTGTCAGAAAGAATCGCGCTGATTATATCTGAAGTATGGATCGAAATAGCTGGCATGAAAATGCATGTCACGACGACGGATACATACAAGAAGACGTCTTAGGCGTTTCTTCAGCGGAATATGTATGCGTTTCAAGGGTGCGTCTTTCCATGGCGTCATCTCACGGTACTTCAGGAAATAACAGGCTAAGGGGTGATAAGCATTGGTATACCATGGTTTTTCTGGTCCCGTATAATGGATGATGACCGGATGACGGAAAGCTTCCTTGACATCCTCAATGAGACGGAAATGCAAATAGCGGAAGCGGTCATAGTACATGTGTATCGTCTGTAGGTTGAAACGGATAGGCAGTTCTTTCTTATGATGACGGAACACATAATTCAATACATCCTGATCGTGATACTTCAGATGGTCCTTAGCCTCCTTAGCATAGGCCACGAATTCTTTCATCACATCGTGTTCACGCCAGTAGTTCAGGTTAATGAGCAATACACCTGAGTTGAAGATACCCAGACCAACCTCGTAGCCAATGCGGTTCGTCTCATGAATGTCTTGATGGAAACAGTCTGGCACAGCGCCAACAGCCACATCACTGATATCCGTATCCCATAGTTCACGGATATTCCCGCAAATCACCATATCGGCATCAAGGTAGAGTACTTTCTCTAAGGTATGAGGCAGGACGTCCATCACAAACAACCGGAAATAAGCCTCCTTGGTGATAAAGGGTTCCTGGAAATAGAGTCTAACAGGAAAGTCGTCTGTCCGGACATCTTTCATATCATAGAAACGAATGGCCTGATAATATTTTTCCGCCATCTCCTGTAAAGGCTTCACACATTGATCTCCACCCTCGCCCAACATGGCATGAATAGTAATCTGTTCCTCTTTGTTATTCTCAAAGAGGGAACACAACATCACGCCTGCCGGCATCAGATATTGTTTGTTAATGCAAATGACTATATCCATTATTTCTTTGCAAAAATACTAAAAAAGTTTGGAACAATCAAGAAATAATACTAATTTTGCACAAAATAAGCAGAAAATGAAAAAATTATGCTTTCTGACTGACAGTATCTTCACGATTGGAGGGGTACAAAGGGTGACAGCAGTCATAGCCAGAGCATTGGCCAAGGACTATGACGTGACTATCGTGACCTTTGACCATCCTGAGAAGAAAGACCTGTCATTGTACCAGTTAGTAGATCATCCCATCAAATACCAGTTCATATCGTATCCCGACATCAGCCCAACAAAAAACAAACTATGTAAGGCGTATAGTTATATATACAGAAAGATACTGCCCAAGTGTGGACTGACATCAGATCTCTATGCTCACAGTTCATTTCCCAAAGAACGACGGAATGTTCTGATAAAGGTTCTCCAAGAAGGCAAATTTGATGCCGTGATAGGTGTACACGCCTTCCTCGCCATAAGGCTGGCAACCATCAAGAAGGAACTGGGAAACACCAAAACCATTGCATGGATTCATAACTCTTTCGAGGCTCTACTCAGAGAGGGGTCACCATATTTAGGAACGGAGTTGAAATACCACTACGGCAGACAACTGCAAAAACTGGACGAAGCGGTGGTACTATACCACCAAGATGTGGAGATGTACCAGAAGGCTTTCGGTTTCAAGCCATCCGCCATCTACAATCCCCTGACGCTTATACCTGGCCCACGATCTGATGGACAACAGAAGAAGTTTTTGGCAGTGGGCCGTTTCTCACCAAAACATAAAGGTTTCGACTTGCTGATTCAGGCATTTGCCTTGTTTGCCAAGAAGAATCTGGAATGGACATTAGATATTGTCGGTGAAGGTCCCGAGAAAGACCAACTGACACGGATGATTATAGAAAACGGTTTAGAGACACGCGTACAGCTCCATCCCTTTACCAACGATATCCAAGCGTACTATTCTTCAGCCAGTATCTATGTGCTCAGTTCCCGATGGGAAGGTATGCCACTGGTCTTGGTGGAAGCCATGTCACATGGTTTACCTATCATCGCTTCTGATATTCCAACATGTAAAGAGGTTTTAGGCGACTTTGGCTTGTATTTTAAGAATGGTAATATTCAAGAATTGGCACAAAGGTTAGAAGATGCCACACATCAGGACTGGCAAAAGAAATCGGATGAAGCTATAACAATTGCCCAGCGATTTGACGTTAACCAAATCGCTGAGCAATGGAAACAACGGCTATAGGTAAGGGTGATCAGACCACCCCTGACAGAAGATTGCTCCATTAAGACGCAATCGCCTACTCAGGAGGGGAAAAGAGTCCCATCACCTTCTCCACAATCGGAGCCATATCGTAGTATTTGTACTCAGCCAGATGACCGCCGAGTATTAGGTTCTGTTCTTGATTGGCTAAGTCTTTATACCTCTGATAAAGGGACATATTCCGTTGGTCATTCACACTGTAATAGGGTTCCATACCATCTTTCCATTCAGAGGAGTATTCACGGGAAATGACGGTCTTCGGACACTTATAGACATCGTCGCCAAACATCTCGAAATGCTTGTGCTCTATGATACGGGTATAGGGAACTTCAGCATCGGTGAAGTTCATAACAGCATTACCTTGATAGTTGGGAATATCAAGGATTTCCTCCTCAAAACGTACCGTACGGTATTCCAGTTTGCCGAAACAATAGTCGTAATATTCGTCCAATTTACCAGTGTAAAGTATCTTATCGGCAATCTGTTCCCAATGCTGACGATTATCAAAGAAGTCGGTATTCAACTTAATATCCACACCCTCGAGCATACCATCAATGAGTTTATTGAAGCCTCCCATCGGAATCCCCTGGAAACGGTCGTTGAAATAGTTGTTGTCGTGGACAAAACGAACTGGCAGGCGTTTGATGATAAATGCCGGAAGTTCACTACATTTCCGTCCCCACTGCTTCTCGGTATAGCCCTTGATCAGTATCTCATAGATATCCTTACCAATCAACAATTGTGCCTGCTCTTCCAGATTACGAGGCTCGGTAACACCATCAGCCTTCATGCGTTCCAAGGCTTCCTGACGTTGTTCCTCAATCTTTGCCTGAGCCTCTGCCGGCGTCAATACCCCCCACATCTGATAGAAGGTGTTCATATTGAATGGCAAGTTATACTGTTTGCCTTTGTAGTTAGCGATAGGTGAGTTGGTGTAACGGTTAAACTCAACGATGGAGTTCACAAACTCCCACACCTGCTTGTTAGAGGTATGAAATATATGGGCACCATACTTATGAACATTGATACCCTCGATATTCTCACAATAAATATTTCCGCCCAGATGATTGCGCTTATCAATAACCAGGCAACGCTTACCCTGATGGTGGGCCATACATGCGAAGGTAGCGCCATAGATACCTGCGCCAACAATCAAATAGTCATATTGTTTATCCATAATTCACTGATTTTTCTGCAAAAATAGGAAAAAATTTGGATATATGCAAATAAATTCGTATTTTTGTCGTCGTAAATTGATTATTCAGATGAATAACGAATCTGTCAGACAAAAGTTCAAGGGCAATCCGAAGCTGAAACGGCTGGTGGACTGGCTCATCATGAACCAGGTAGAGACACGCCCCAGATGGTATATCCGAATGCTGGCTCCACTGTACCAACATCGGGGCAGGAACTCGTTGATTCACCGTTCTGTCAGGATGGACACACCACCTTACCGGAAGTTCCGTTTGGGTAGTTATTCGGTCATCGAGTCAGGTGCCTGCATCAATAATGCCGTGGGAGATGTCATCATTGGCGACCATACCAGAGTGGGGCTGCATAATACCATCATCGGCCCTGTAACAATTGGGAGCCATGTTAATCTAGCTCAGGGCATCACGGTTACAGCGTTGAACCACAACTTCTCAGAAACCGATAAACGAATTGACGAACAAGGGGTCAGTACAACACCCGTCATAATAGAAGATGATGTGTGGATTGGTGCCAATGTAGTCATCTTACCAGGTGTGAGCATCGGCACGCACTCAGTAGTAGCTGCAGGAGCCATAGTGACCAAGGATGTCCCACCACACTCATTGGTGGCAGGGGTTCCCGCAAAAATAATCAAACAGTTATGAGAATAGGTATTGAAGCACAGCGCATCTTCCGTAAGAACAAACACGGCATGGACTATGTCGTGCTGCAGGAAATCAAAGAACTTCAGCCGATTGATACAAAGAATGAGTATTTCGTTTTCGTTGCCCCTGGGGAGGATGTGTGTTTAGAAGACACAAAGAACTTTCACATCATCGAAATTGGAGACACTTTCTATCCTGTCTGGGAACAAATTTCTCTTCCGAAGGCTGTCAAGGAACTGAACCTCGACATGTTACATTGTACGAGCAATACCGCCCCTATCCGTTGCAAGGTTCCATTGATATTGACACTTCACGACATCATCTTTCTGGAGCCGAGGGACAAGAATAACAAATCGCTCTATCAGAATATGGGATGGTTCTACCGGAGGCTGGTTGTGCCCAGGATTTTGAAGAAATGCCAACGCATCATCACCGTGTCAAACTTTGAGAAAAACAATATCATGTCGAAGTTGAACATTCCGAAAGAAAAGATGGCAATGATCTACAACGGTTATAACGAATGGTTCAAACCTACCGCAGATACCGAGCATATCTTTCAGAAATACATCGAAGAGCCTGGTTATTTCTTCTTCTTAGGCAACACTGATCCCAAGAAAAACACCGAGCGAACCCTGATTGCCTATGCCAAATATTTGGAGAAATCGAATGTAAAACGTAAGTTGTTGATGGCTGATCTCGACAAGGTATATCTTGATGACATTGTCAAACGCAACCACTTGGAAGAGATGATGCAGAATGTCGTTATGCCAGGCTATATCGTCAACAGTGACCTACCTTATATATATAATAATGCCTTTGCTTTCTTGTACACGTCTCTTAGGGAGAGCTTCGGCATCCCTCTTTTAGAGGCCATGGCCTGCGGTACACCTGTCATCACCTCGAACACCTCGTCGATGCCGGAGATAGGAGGACCTGAAGCCATCCTTATTAACCCAGAAAATCCAGACGAGATTACAAATATGATGATTCGTCTGGAAGAAGACAACGAGTTCTATAGACAACAAAAGGAGATAGGACTCCTACGGGCCGAGCAATTCTCATGGCAACAGACGGCAGAGCATCTGCTCGATCTCTATGAGAAAGTGTATAAACAAAATCTATTTGGTACCAAATAGGAATTTTGCCAATATTGGACTCACTCTGAGGATGCTGCTAATCAGCAGACTGATGATAACCACCCAAAGGGCGAGGATGAGTGCCGTGGGAACAAACAGTGTGTTGTTGTGATATTGTAGCCACACCTCAGGTTGCACAAAATCATACGGCAACACGAAATAATGGATGAGATAAATATCCAATGTTCGTTTGCCTATGAGTTGTAGACCTCGACCATACCATGTTTCCTGCGAGAAATGACGTTCGTGGGTTCTGAAGAAGGTGAAACAAATGATGATTCCAGAAATACCGGCAATTAGATAGGCGATATATTCCAAACCATTGATAGACAACACTGCCGGCCATACGTTGATGGCAGTGAACAGGGCAATGAGTAGGGCCGTGACATATCGGTTGTTTGTGAGTTGGGTAAATTGGTCGAAATGTTTCCTGACAAAAGTTCCCAACCAGAAGAAGATGATATGCCTCATTTTGACGAAGCTGAAAAAGCCTAAGATGTCCTTCCATGCTCCTAATTCCGCTGCATAGCGGGTATAGTATTTTGCATAGTAAAAGGCACCGATGGATAGGATCAGAATGAAGGCAAGGACACGCATCTCCCCTTTAGAGGAGTCCAGTCGGTTAAGCAGGGCCTCGGCCAAGATGTAGATGACAAAATATACAAACAGGACAAACGTAAACCAATAGCCTTTCTTGTCACTGCCGAATGAACTGATATCCAGTAGGTTGAACATCGTTAGGTAAAGTGACATAAAAACCGCCATGGGGACAATCTGCACCATGAACTTCTTACGAATCATACCTGTGATTGTCTGCCTGTTCCAGATCCTACCAATCTTATAGAACAACCATCCGCTGATGAAGAAGAACGTAGGCATGCGGAATCGTTCGATGATATCGTTATAGCCCAGTTCATACGACCCGAAGCCGTAGGCTGCGATATGGAAATAGACGACCAGGATCATCGCCATTCCTCGCAGAGCATCAATATATCCGATTCTATTTGGTTTGGACTGTTCCATAATTGAATGATTTGTTTTTTCCAATCAACACAGGAGCATATTTCTTGGCAAATAGGATGATAGGATAGAGTAGGGCGATAATGAAGATGGTGATCAATAGCGCCTCATACCAGTAATACCCAGCGCATTCAGCTAATCCTCTTTGATGTTCTACTATGAAATTGACAATGCCAATGGGGATGATATGCAGACCGATAATCACCAACGTACCGATGGATAAGTTTGTCACAAATGACCAATGACAATGGTCTAACAACTTGCAGAAACAGAACAGGGCGAAAAGCAGTCCGATATTCACCGGATAGAATAGGGCAGCATGTATTAGGATACGGTCTTCGTGCAGATGCCACTCAAAGAAGATAAGGCTCATGGCTAAACAACCTGCCATGAGGAGAATCAGGGGGACAGGTCGCGTGATTCGCACGTACCGAGCGATCAAGGATCTGTTCCCCCGATTCTCTCTCCTCCATGGTCCCATCACATAGCCTAAATAATAATATGGCAATCTCCTAAACAACCCCATGGGTGTCAGGTTCGGTAAGAACTCGTATTCTTTGTTGCCGGCGTAAAGAAAATAACTCACAATACATAGTCCAATCATGATGAGATGCAGATGCTTGGTTTTCCGGCATCCGTCGATGATTAGGTGCATGATGAGGATAGCAGGCAGATACCACAGTGGTCCGTTCAACGGTTCTGCCCAAGCGTTCTCGTGCTCAAACAAGATGGCTCCGATGACGGGTTTCATGGCAGCGAAGAAATCAGGCATCCCATGTTGCAAATAATACTTGACGAACCAATAAGGATAAATAAGGACGTTGTAGAGCAGATAGGGTGCAATGAGTCCCGACCAATATCGTTTCCAATTGGCACTCGTACTTCCGTGGTCTTTTTTCAAATAACCCGAGATGAAAAAGAACACGGTGATTGTCGTGGCCTGCAAATATCGGTAGTAGAACCATTCCTGTGACTGTGGCAGATGGCAGAACACCACACTGCACACAGCAAATGCCTTCGCCCAGTCTATCCAGTTAATCCTTCCTTTCATCCTTTCAAGCACTTATGGATTGAGTTCACAAGGATAATCAAAGATGTAGCACCAGTTGTCTTGCGGGTAGGTTTTTCCGTTGATGGTGACCTTCCGTGTTTCCCCTTGTGAGTCGCGCAGATTGCCCCTTGATCCGTGCAATCTGCCTCCCTTTCGGAAGTCACCGTTCACACCATATCGGATTCTGCAACCTATTGGTGACTCCTGACAGGTGATGACCACGGTATCTCCTTGTAGAACGACATCACTAACGATGTCTGTGTTATCCTGGCGGATAATGTTAAATCCATAGTGGTCTGCCTTCATGACTTGTATTGTATCAAAGCTGAGTGGTGGTGTCGGCACATTGAAAATGATGGAAATAGTATTTCCTTCGACTTGGGTCTCCATAGGTACAAGCCCGATAAAACGCGATTCGTTCCTGATGATACCCAAGGCCGACTTAGCGGCCAGGTCACCGATACGTTTTTGTCCAACGGCGTCGATATGAAGGGCCTCCCTGATGAAGTCGTAGGGATAGGTTGGTCCCATAGCCCAGATCAAAGAGTCGTCCCTGACGAGTTCCATTTGGATTTCAGGAGTCTGTGATTCAGTCCCACGATAGTTGTTTGTTTCATATTTTTCTGCCTTTGTGAGCGCACTGCTCTGATAACAGATAATACGGATGTCACTAGTTTGGTGAGTAATTTGTTTGATGTCTGTATTAAGGTTGTTGTACATCTCATGGAATAATGTTTTGTAATCCGTATCAGGATAATCTACGATATCGGATTCTCCCTGCATCCAACAGACGGCTGGGACTTGGAAGTCCCAACCTAATTCTCTGGCAGCTTCCTGAGCGTATGCAATTTCCTCTATAAATTTATTATAGGGATCAACAGGCTTCATCAATTGTGTAATTGTCGTTTGACCATGCCCGCCAGGGAAGATACAGAGGATGGTGTCGTTGCCCAATTCAGTTATCAGACTTTCTGCCATGCCATAAACGGATATTTCAAAAGCCTTTCGGTCATAATGCAACAATCTTTTGACAAACTGTTTTAGACGACTGCTATGGTCGAAATAGCCAAATACATAGCTCATCTTCTCGGTGACAATCCTTCCGTCGTAGTTGATCCTTAAAGAGTCGTAGTTCGTGATCCTTTTGGCTTCTTCTCCCAATGCATAGCTCTGACCATAGACAGGAATACAGATGACCGTCTTGTGCCCTTCAAGTGTGGGACGGTCATGGATGATGACTGCAACGGTATATATGACTAAACCTATAATCAGGATACCTAGTGCTATCAGAATTTTACGAAAATGCTTCACAATCTTAATCTTTTAATTTTTCTATGTTAATCTGTGTAATCTGTGGCATCAGATCGTTACATACTTTTTTTGAGAAGATGACGGCACCTTCCCGGTTTAGGTGTCCATAGTCATAGAACAATTCTGCATGTCCCATAAACTGTGGGTCACGGAAATAGTCAAAGAAGGGAATGGTGTATCGCTTGACCAAATCGCGGGGCACCTTATACACATCTTGTTCGGTACAGATATACATTGGCGATACGATGAAACCCAGTCGGATGCCCTTGGACTGACAGTCTTGGATAAACCGCTCTAACAAATGGAGCTTTTCCTGATGAACCGGGAAGGGGAATTCCTCTGCCTTAAGACCTATGGTATCCAATTTTCCATCGAGTGGTTTCCATCCTTTTAGGCTCCTGTCCATACCGCCCCAACGACCAAATAGCAAGGCCGGCAGACTGCCTGTATACCGGTAGACCGTTGAGAGCTTGTATGGCCAGTAATTGCCAGATATCTTCAACATCTCGTCACATGCATCACTCATCCCACAGAAAGGTGCTAAGGATCTAGCCCGTTCAGTACCGGAGTAGGGGGTGTCAAGATAATCACAGGGATGGATTTCAAAGACTATGACTTTCGGTGTATACCTTGAAAGGATATTACCTAAAAGTCCGTAATGGTAGTAAATATTTTTGATGCCCCAGTCGGCGGCATTGAAACAGGTCATGCCGTAGGTCTCTTCAAAGATAGAAGGCACAAAATGATGAAGACATCTGGAACTGCCTATGAAGAGCAAGTCGTCCGTGGTCTCTGCGTTGGCATAACCGATTTTATATTCGTCGGTGGCATTCGACTGACTATACAATTGTTTCAGTATCAGTCCTGCTGCTCTGTCAAGGATGAAGAACAGACCTGCGATGATGAGGAGATGTATCAATAACTTCTTCATTTTCATAATCTGTGTAATCTGTGGCTTAGAATTGGAAATAGATGAACTGGTTGTTATCGAATACACCGAAAAGTAAGATGGCAACGATCTCCACAGCGATGGTCAGTTCCCAGCGCCATCGGTTAATCAGTCTAGGTAAAGGAAGTTGGTACTTGGGGAACCATTCTTCCTGGATATCGACATAGATAAGGACGATGAGACAGATGGCTCCGTTGACCATGGCTGATAGGTCTGTAAATAGTCCTCCTTGCCAGTGGGTGGCTATTCGCTCGCAGATATACCAAAACTCGCTGATGGTGGCGGAGTGGAAGAGCATCAGACCGAAGGTGACTACTAAATAAATGCCAATCATCTTCCATACGTATTGCAGTTTGGGCCAGCCGTGGGCATTGACCTTGATCTTCCGTTTCTTGAAGAAGCCGCCTCCCACCATTAAGGGGATGTACCATAGTCCATGATATATACCGAAGAGGAGAAAAGTCCAATTAGCCCCATGCCAGAGTCCGATAAACGTCATGTTCAGCATGATGGCAAAGATGGTGCCATAGACACCCCAGTCCCTGAATTTGATGTTTAGGGGCAGGAATACATAGTCTGTCAGCCAACTGGTCAGAGTCATATGCCACCGGCTCCAGTAGCCGGCTATGTCGAGCACGAAGAAAGGCCGCTTGAAGTTCTCTGCCACCTTGAATCCTAACATCAGCGCCACACCGATGGCCATTTCACTATAACCTCCAAAATCGGCATACATCTGCAGCGGATAGAGCAGGGAGGCAAAGAGGATGGAGATGGCAGAGTGATGTTCGTAGTTGTTCCACACAGCACTGACATAGATGTCGAGGCGGTCGGCAATACACATTTTTAGAAACATTCCCCACAAAATCCGTTGGAAACCTGTCATCAAAAGGTCAGGGTTGAAACGTCTGGCGATATTGGCTTGTGTAAGGAACGGCTTGGGACGATCAATAGGGCCAGACAGAATTGTAGGGAAGAATGCAATATAGTTGGCAAAGCAGATAAATCCGTTTAATTGCCCCCCTGCCCGAGGGGAGCTGTCCGTAGGACTGGGGGGTGGGAGTTTCCCATGGTGTATGTCGAGTACATAACTCATCAACTTGAACGTAAAGAAACTCAGTCCGATGGGTACGACCAAATGAAGTGCCGTCCAACTCACGTGAAATCCTAAGAATGATGCGAAGGAGGCAAATGACTCTGCAAAGAAGTTCAGATATTTGAAATAAAATAGGGCACCGATGCCGATGATTACACCAAAACTGGTCATTAGCCCCGCCTTTCGTTCATTCTCCTGTTCCATAAAATGGTGGATCCCTTTGCCAATCAACCAGAATACCAATGTCAGGATGACGAGCAGAATTGTCATTTTGATATCGACCTGCGAGTAGAACCAATACGAGCAGGCCAACAGGAACACATTCTGTACATCCTTCTTCGTCTGAAACAGGTAGTACACTACCATGACGAATAGGAAGAACCACAGGAATACGAATGAATTGACGACCATTGTTATTTATTTTTCTGCAAAAATACAAATTATCTACGAATCCTCCAAATTTTGCGATTCTTTTTTATTCATACAGTCCAGTGTCAGGTTCAATTGGCATGTCAAATTGGTAGCACCAATTATGAATCGGGTATGTTTTGCCTTGGATGGTGATTATGATGGAGTCGCCTTGAGAGTCACGCAGGTTTCCTCGAGGACCGTGTAAGCGGCCACTTACCATTTTGTCTCCATTGATGGCATAACGTACACGACAATCTTTGGGAGACTCACGACACAGAAGAAGTACACGACCATCTTGTAAAATGACATTCTCAACGACATCACGGTTGTCAGGAGTGATGACACTAAAGCCATAATGTCCTGGATTAGTGACTTGTATGGTATCAAGAGTTAAAGGTGGAAATGGAATGTTAAACTCGATAATCACCTCATTGTAGTGGCATTGTGCCTTTAATGGAAGTAGTCCGCGCTGATGCTTTTGTTGCTTGAGTATGTCTAAGGCTGCAAACGCCACCAATACGCCATGTTTCTTTTGGCTTGAGCCATCAATATGAATGATCTCATTAACGAAGTCATATGGATACATGGGACCACTGGCATGGAATGTTGGATAATCACGCACTAACTCTAACTGGGTTTCTGGAACAATGGTCTCAGGACAATCGTATGCTAAAGGATTAAAGTCCTTGGCTCTGGTGACAGGATTGGATTGGTAGCATATCACCTCAACGTCCTGCTGTAGTCCTGTTATCTGTTTGACGTCTTGGTTGATGTCCTTGACAAACTGGAGAAGGAGTTCACGATAATTGGTTCCTGGATAGCTGGTTACGTCCGTCTCTCCCTGCATCCAGCAAAATGCTGGCATCACAAAATCCCAACCACGTTTCTGGGCCGACTGATAGGCTGTTTCAATATCATGAAGGAATTTGTTATAGGTTTTGCTCCCCTTACCCAGATCCGCAATGACTGTACCATCTTGCCCATCTGGGAAAATGCAAATAAGTGTGTCTTTCCCCGTATTGTCTGCAAGCACTTCTGCCATACCATATACAGTCAGTTCATAAGACCGTTTCTGATAACGGGTGATCTTCTTGACGAATTGTTTGAAAGGGCTGATGTCAAAATAGCCGAAGTGATGATCCATATTTTCCGTGACAATGCGTCCGTCAGCATAATTCGCCAGCGAATCAAAGTCCGTGATACGGATCGCATCCACTCCGATTGCCAGACTTTGTCCATAGACGGGTATGCAGACAACTGTTTTATGCTCGTCAGCTTCATGGCATGCCACAAGTGCCATAGCAACCCAAATAGTGAAGAGTATTTTTACTTTCATGGATGCAAAGTTACGAAAATCTCATGAAATCTTTTGTTTTCTTACTTTTTTTTTCTACTTTTGCAACAAAATAAGCAAGAGTTATGAAAAGAGAGCCCAATTTTGAGGTAATGAGAACCGTTGCGATGTTTTTTATCGTTGTATATCATTGTCTGACGCATGGCGTTGGTGATGGGTATGGTTTTAGTGTCAGTAATCCCACCACACTATTCAATCTTGTGTTCTCTGATTTCTTGTTGGTTTTCAGCAGTATTGCGGTAAACCTTTACGTGATGGTTTCGGGTTATTTCCTTGTGGATCTGAATTTTAAGATGAGTCGGATGATGAGAACCTGGACGTATGCCTGTTTCTATTCCATAGCCATCACGCTATTGTTCATGTCTTTGCAGTTAGTACCATTCAGTATCATTGCACTGGGTAAGAGTTTCTTCCCAATCAGCACAGATGCCTATTGGTTTGTGACACAGTATATTGGACTTTTGATTCTTTCGCCATTCCTGGCCTTTCTGGTCAAGCAGTTGTCCTATAAGCAATATCTTTGGCTTCTGATAGGTGGCGCATTTATCTGTCTGGCTCTCATACCAGACTTCCCTTTGGCGAAACGTTTCCATGTGGCTCATGGTAATTCTGTGTGGTCTTTTGCTTATCTGTTCCTGGTTGCAGGCTTCATTAAGCATTATCTGCAGAGGATTCCAATGGCATGGTTGATGACAGCGGCCTTGCTTGTCACGCTGTTGACCATAGGTTGCGAGATCTTCTTTGGTTATCAGAATGACTCGATTCATCTGTTTTGGTTTAATTATAATGGTATTCCATTTATCCTTTCAGTGATAGTCTTTATCATCATTCGGCAAATGCAGATGGCTGAATCTGGAATATGGAAGATCTTGGTCAGATTAGCGCCATATACATTTGGCGTTTATCTGATTCATGACCATCTGATGATGCGGGGCTGGTTATGGGATACGGTCTTATTGACTTCCGTATGTGACCAGTGGACATATCCCTTCATTGTCGTAGGCTTGTGCTGTTTGATTTTCATGATAGCAGCAATTATCGAAGGTATCAGAAAGAAGCTCTTTGCTATCCTGAGGATTGATGAGCTCATCTCGAAGGTAGACCGATGGTCAATCTACTCGTAAGGTTCATAACAGAATCCCATCTCTTTGGCCATTGTTAGGACAGCCCGAGTCTTTTCTACAGAAAAACTTTCGGGAATTGAAGAATGCGTGCCGAAGATAACAAATGCCTTTCTGTTGTGGGCCTTTTGTAACATTTCCCGCATAGTGTTAAGATCTGTGTCAAGTCCGATGCTGATACGACCAAATTGAAAAACATGCCTGTCTGGATTGACAAGACTGGCACCTGATATCATCTGGCAGCCCTGCTTAGCTATCACTTTTCGGATAGTCCTTGTATTGCAGCCGTGGGGTGGAATCACCAATTTCTTGATGTCGGTTGTATCAAATCCCTGCTCATGGAGTCTTTGATAACTCTGTCGAATGTCCTTTTCTATCTGTGATTCATCCCACTCTTCCCATCGCTCATGGCGTAAACCATGCAAGACAATTCCTGCACCTTGGCGTTGCCAACTTGCCAAAGAGTCTGCAACTATAGGCTCCATCCTGTCCGCAATAACGGCAAAGGCTGGTTTGATGCCGACCTCATCGGCAATAGCCTTGACTTTGAACACGCCTTCTGTGCTGTCATCGTCAATCCACATGGCATAGGCTTTGTCATCGGCTGAGGAACCATACCAAGCATCCAATAATCCTACATAGATGGTCTGCTTGCTCCATTTATTACCAATTAGGGGCATTCGCCACCATACCAGCAAGACGATGACAATAATAATGAGTAGGAAAAGAACCATCTTCTTCATGATTATTCGGGCGTTTTCTTACTGAAATAGTTGCTGTAGGTGATCCAGTCGGACAATTCTTGTGTCTGTTCCGTTACCGAGTTCTGATAGTTCTTATTCAACAGCGTATGACCTAGACCGCGCCATTTGCTGTCAACGCCCATGATGTCGAGAATGGTCGTGTACACATCCAACTGATTGCATTCGCCATCCCATGCCGTTGATGGGTCGAAGCCGCCGTTGATGATGTAGATGGGAATGTCGTCAGAAATCTTTCCTTCCATATCCAGATATCTGGGGCGTGCATCGTGGTCTGCTACAATGACAATCAGACTGTTATCATAAAGACCTTCTTTTTTCAGCGTCTCAAGATACCTTCCAATCTGCAGATCAAAATAGTGACAGTTGTTGAGATAGTTTTTGTAGAATTGTGGCAGGCTTTTGTCCGTGACTTCAAAACCATGTTCGGTATAGGTGTCGTAGGGCTGATGCATGGACATCGTCAGTATGAGGGATAAGAAAGGCAGCGTGTTCGCATGATCCTTAAAGGCTGCATATTTGAAGATCATGCCATCGTTTAAGAAATCTCCATTTTCATTGTCTTTCATATCTGCCTGGTAGTCTATCATTGAGTACAGTTTGTCAAAACCGTATGCCTCAGACATAGGCATTTGTTCCCACAAGGTGGGATTGGTGGGGATGATAGTATGTGATTTGAGATTTTTATACACACCTTTGAGCTGTTCCGGCAAGCCGATGATTTCGTTGTGTTTGGCTTTGCTGACTGTTATCTCAGCGTGTAAAGGCAACAGACCGGCCATATAGATATATTGTCCGTCTGCAGACTCGCCAATAGAGACATTAGGACGCATGTGACTGTTGAAATAGACGGAACTATCCCGTTTGAGTCTGTTCATATTGGGGGTGATCTCTTTTCCTTCAATGACCAGGTCGGATGTGACGGAGAGGTAGGACTCCACCAAAATGAAGATGACATTCTTGACATTGTCTGGTGCTGTACGTCCGGTGACTCTTAGACTATGGTCAGAATAGGCCTTTTCGATTTCCTCTTCTTGTTCCTTGGTGAGTTTCATCTCGCTGTCGCGTGTCAACTGGTCTAAAACCATTTTTCTGAAGAATCCTTTGTGGAAAACAGTCCAGTTGGGCCACATGGAATCCATCTTCTCCGGCGTAAATAGAGTTTTCTCCAGCTCGTAGACGAAACCGTAAACTGGATGGAAAATGTACAGGGAGTGGACGGCCAATCCAAAGATGAAGGAACAAATCCACACACATAGTGTCGTTCGTAGACTTTTGATAGTGAGATCATGGTGCCAGGTGAGGATAAGTAATCCTATAAAGAGGATGGCCATCAATGGGTAATAAAGGTCAGACAACTCAAAACCTGCGAGCATACTGTTGATGACGGCGCCATCAGTCAGGTTGCCTGCTTGTCCGATGGAGGACCATGAGAGATACTGGTGGAAGAAACGGGCATAAAACGCGTTGCAGAATGACCATATCAATGTGATGAAAAAGGTGATGGCTAAGCTGAGCCGGAGTCTGCCCAATGTGACGATCCAAACTACAATAAGTATGAAGGACGTGTCCAACAGACAAGCCAGGAAGTTGTCGACCTGTGAACTCTTGAAACAACCAATCTCTAAATCAATGGTTTGCAGGAAGTAATGATGCAAGAACAATAAGTTCGCTATTGACATCAAGAACAAGATCAGAAAGCTGACGTTAATTTGTTTTTTGAATAGATTCATATTCTTTTTTGTGCAAAAGTAACATTTTCTGTTGAAATAGCCAAAAGTTCCATCTTTTTTTTGTAATTTTGCCGTGGAATGGCAAAGCAGAGGATAGAATACATTGACGCAATGCGAGGATTCACCATGATTCTTGTGGTCTATGCCCATGTTTGCTATTTCTGCTTGGATGGCCCTCTGATGGGTGGCAACCGTATCTTCTACCTCTTTCGCCTGCCTTGTTTCTTTATGATTAGTGGCTGGCTGTTCGAGCCTGTCGCCAAACGGCCGTTTAGGGAAGTGATTCGTCATAAGGCGATGGTCCAGCTGCTGCCCACCTTGATCTTCCTCCTGCTTCTGGCTCCCCCGCCAGAGTTCTTCCATCAATTGGGCACCCTGAAAGGTGGTTACTGGTTCACATTCGTGCTGTTTGAGTTCTTCGTGATCTATCTGTTGATAGCACGTCTTGGGTCCAAGTGGAGACCTTGGGTAGTCTTGGTCATCGCTTTGACTGCTTTTTGCTGTGCCAGATATTATAACATCCTTCATACCTCTGTCTCAGGGGTACAAAGTGTGATACTCAATGTACTTGGTTTCCTGAGTGTCACGCTGTGGCGCTTTTTTCTCTTCTTCTATATCGGCACTTGGGTGCGTCGCCACTTTGATACCTTCGTCCGATGGACCAATCGGCCATGGGCTCTGCCGGCGATGGCCATTGCTTTCTTCCTGATAGCCTTGACTTCCCATAGGGATAACCTGCCGTTCGAAATGTTCCGTTTTTTCGTAGGAGGCATCACTGGCATGTGGTTCGTCTTCACCTGTTTCCGCCTCTCTTACTCATGGTTAGAGAGACTACATATGTCACGGCCTCTGAAGTATGTCGGCACCCGAACCTTGGATATCTATCTGCTCCACTACTTCTTTCTGCCCCGTTTCCTACAGCCTTATGCCGATTGTCTGAAAGCCATCGACAGTCAGTTTGTTGAGTTCTGGGTGATTTTTGCCATCGCCCTCATCGTCCTAGGGCTCACTTTGCTGGTCAGCTATCTCATCCGCCTCAGTCCTTTCTTGAGTCATTATCTCTTCGGCGTGAAATATGAGCGATAGCCTTTATTAGCCGTATATCCTAGTTGAATAAAGTTTGATAGTGTGGAAGTTATGTTCGCGGTCGATGAACATAAGTTCACGGTGCATGAACACATGTTCAAGGGCTGTGAACATAAGTTCTCGGTGCATAAACATAAAATTGCTGACTTGGCAAATTTGTTTTACAGGAACTTCTTCAAACATAATAATTGCAGAGCTTTGATAATAAAATGCATTCAAAATTTGTTATTCTGAAACAAATCGAGTATCTTTGCACGCTGATGAAGGTTCTATCATATATTCAACTGCTACGGCCCCTGCAATGGTTCAAAAACGTATTTGTTTTTGCACCCATTTTCTTCAGCAGCAATCTGTTGAAAGGAGATTATTTCTGGCCGACACTGGTCGTGTTTGTCTCGTTCTGTCTGATATCAAGTTCCATTTATTGTTTCAATGACCTGCAGGATGTGGAGGCAGACCGTCTGCATCCGAAGAAATGTCATCGTCCTATTGCCTCAGGAACTGTGAGTGTTAGGGCTGGTTACACCCTAATGCTGATATGTATGATAGGCGCTTTTGTGTTGTTGCCATTAGCCAAAAGTTCAAATACACCTTATTTATATATAATAGAGACAACTTATTGGTTGATGAATATGGCTTATTGTGTCAAACTGAAGCAATTTGCCATCCTCGACGTGTCGATTATTGCCATTGGTTTCGTGATGCGTGTATTGGTTGGTGGTCTGGTGACTGACATTTGGATTTCGCATTGGCTGGTGATGATGACCTTCCTTGTTACGTTGTTTCTTGCCCTGACGAAACGTAACGACGACTATCGTCTCTTTGAGCAGACCGGACAGAAACCACGCGTCTCGATAACTGGCTACAACAAGACATTCATCAACGAGGCAACGTCCATCGTAGCATCAGTTACCTTGGTCTGTTATATTATGTACACTATGTCGGAGGAGGTGATTGCTAGAATGGGCACCCGTTATGTCTATTTGACGTCTGGCTGGGTACTAGCCGGTTTGCTCCGATACCTGCAAAACATGATTGTCTTCGGTCTAAGCGGCAGCCCAACCAAGTCCCTCGTCAAAGATCATTTCATCCAGTTCTGTGTTTTGGGTTGGATCTTTTCTTTTTTTGTAATTATCTATATGTGAAAAAATACGATGTTCGTCCTCCTATAAATAATGAGAGAAAATGGGGAAAGAATTTCTGTGTTATGTAGAATATATACAAACAGATGAATCTGTCATTACTTCAAACACTTCAGTCATAATTGAAAAGATGGTGTAAAAACAAATATTTCTAAATCTATTTGGTTATTTCATAAGAAAATACTAATTTTGCAACCTGTATCCCGACCTTTGCTGTTGTTTGCAATGGCAAAATTGTATATTTTAGTGTTTCTTAGGGAGTACTGGTCGATTATAGGAAGGGAACACTACTTCTTGAAATGCGTAGCAAAATACCCCGCTTTTCTTTTTGTAGGTAAACGATATTAAATAACTTGTCCGATATTGGGTATATTTATTGGATGGAAAAAAGAATATAGATGCTTTTTAATTCATTAGCATTTCTGTTGTTCTTCCCAATAGTGTGTGTACTGTACTTCAGTATTCCCGCTAATCAGATAAGGTGTAGAAATTTGATGTTGCTTATAGCCAGCTACTATTTCTATATGAACTGGAAACCATCCTACGCACTACTATTGCTCACGAGTACTGCTGTAACATTTTTTGCAGCAATAGGAATAGGATGTGTCAAGGAAAGGTCAAAGAAAAGATGTTTTCTTGTCGCCAGTATAGTAATAAATCTGGCTATTCTTTTTCAATTTAAATATTATAACTTTCTCGCATCTAATATTTTGGAGGCTTTACAGTATTGTAATCTTAGTATACACATTCCGGAATTTGATTTGCTTCTGCCTGTAGGTATTTCTTTTTACACATTTCAAGCTTTGGGTTACTCCATTGATGTGTATCGTGGTACAACGAAAGTCGAACATGATTTTTTTACTTATGCATTGTTCGTTTCTTTCTTCCCACAATTGGTGGCAGGTCCTATTGAGCGTTCCAATAATCTCCTGACACAGTTCCGAACGGTGCATCGTTTTGACTATGATCGAGTTTTGTCAGGGATCAGACAGATGGTATGGGGCTATTTTATTAAATTAGTTTTGGCAGACCGTTGTGCAATATATGTAAATTTGGTATTCAATCATGTAGGCTATCACCATGGAGGATCATATCTATTAGCCTCACTATTATTCCCTTTTCAAATTTATGGTGACTTTGCAGGATATTCTCTTATTGCAATAGGGGTCGCTAATGTGTTGGGATTTCGCTTAATGGAAAATTTCCGTCGTCCCTACATGTCTTGTAGTGTTGGCGAATTTTGGCATCGCTGGCATATTTCTTTATCTACTTGGTTTAAGGATTATGTTTATATTCCATTAGGAGGCAATAGGGTTAGTCGCTGGCGCAATTATTTTAATCTACTTATCACGTTTATGATAAGTGGTATATGGCATGGAGCCAACTGGACTTTTCTATGTTGGGGCAGTCTGCACGGTTTGCTGTTATGCATAGAAAAGGCTTTGGGAATCGGCAAATACAAATATTCAGGAATCTCCAAGTTCTTCCACATGATAATGACATTTGTGATTGTAAGTTTTGCTTGGATTTTTTTTCGTGCCAATAATCTTAATGATGCTTTTGAAGCGTTGAGAAGTATGGTGATGGACTTGCAAAAACCAAATCTACAATATGGAATATTGATTGCAGCGACAATCGCCATATTTATCTTATTGCTTAAAGAACTTGCAACAGAATATCGATGGCATTGGTATGAGAAAGCGATCAAATCAAGATTACTTCTTCATATCTATCTTATTTTAATTATTTCATATATCATCATATTTGGTGTGTTCAGTGGTGATCAATTTATTTATTTCCAATTTTAAGTGAAGGATTTATGAGAAAACTCTTCATTAATATATCCATTATTATTATAGGCATCTTGTTCATAGATCAGATTGTTGGAAAGATTATGTGGTGGGTTAATCAGCATACACAGGAGCATGCTTGCTCAAAGATTAGGCACATGGTTAATGAGGTTGATATGCCCATATTATTGATGGGAACTTCCCGTTGCAACCAGCATTATGTGCCAAGCATAATCCGAGATTCTGTTGGGGCGCGTGTATATAATGGTGGGATAAATGCCTCAGACAACATATATGCTCATTATATCCTATTAAATTTAATCTTGCAAAGGTATTATCCTCAAATAATATGTCTTGAGGTTTCTACCAATGATTTCTGTAAACAAGAAACACCATTTAACACTGTAGGTTATTTTGCACCATATTTTGGCCGTTGTGAGCAAAGTGACTCGATATTTAGGCTTGCAAACCTTTACTGGCAGTATAAGGTGTTTCAAATGTTCCGTTACAACGCAAAAGCGACTTCAAGCATTGCTGGTTTATTTGCTGCACCCGCATATGTACCTGAGGACGGTTATGTGCCTCAGTCACGACCTGACAATCCTATAAATTATGAACCATCGGTCATGGAATTCTCTTCAGAAATAGATAGTACTAAAATTGAAATCATACAGAGATTTGTTACCATATGCAAAAAGAATCATATTAAATTAGTATTCACAATATCTCCATCATATAGCATCGTGAGTAAAGGTGACTATAGTATCTTGGAGACTATAGCATCTAAAGAAAATATTATGCTGCTAGATTATCATTCCCAAAAACTGTTTTTAGATCAACCATATCTTTTCCATGATCGTAATCATTTGTGGGATGAAGGAGCCCAAAAATACTCATCAATTTTTGCAAGTGACTTAAAACAATTGTTACAAGAATAGGATGTCGTTGCTTTGGTGATATAAATAGTTATTGAAAAATATTGTTGTCCGCTAAAATTCGATATCTGCAAAACATGATTGTCTTCGGTCTGAGGGTAGTCCTACCAAGTCCTCTTGGTTCGTTTTTTGTGATTATCTATCTATAGAGGGGTCGTGGAGATTTCTATTTCCTGTTTCCTGTTGCAAATTGGACGAACCTTGGGAATAATCGATTCATAATGGTGTAACTGAAAAGACATAGGGCTGTTACCACAAATACTGCCAGCCAATATAAGAAGAAATGAGCGATATCGGATACATTGCTCCAATATGTCATACAAAGCCTGCGAAATGCAATTGCTAAATGATCGTGTGTCGCAAATACCCAGAAAACGGAACCTGCTAAAAACGAATTAACCTTCTTCTTTTCTCCTTTGACAATCATATCTGCAATCATCAAAAAAGCGAAGATATTGATTATCAAAGAGAGCCTATGAATATAGAATGCCCAAACAAAACTAAATAGACTATGAGTGGATAGATCTGCTATAGAAATACAGATCCAAAATATGAAAAATAGTTTCTTCCTTTTGCAAACCAGTTCCAAAGGATTCATGTCGTGAATGGCGAAACAAGCACCAAGGTTGAAGAATAGAATACTCTCAGCAAGTAATGCATTATGATGAAGCGACATCCACCAGATGATTAATGCTGAGGGGAAAAGTAATTTTAGATACTTATTGAGATAGAACCATAAGGGCGCAATCAGGCATAACAAGAATAAATTCCGGACATACCAGTAGGTGCAAAGGATAGGTCCGTTATTTCCTCCATTATACTCTCCACGGTCAATATATGCCCTGATATAGTCTATAGCGTTGTAATCACTGATGCTTTTACCCAATATGTCAAGTGGATGTCCAAATAGGAATAATATCAAGTATATCATTAGGAACAGAGAGTTCCACAATAAATATGGATAGAGTAGGGTGTGTATTCGAGATTTGATACGGTCTTTGTATGATTTATAACTGATATAGAATAGAAAACCAGATATAAAGAAGAATGTTGGTACGCCAGATTCACCCAGCCATAATCCAAAAGGATAGACTAATCTGAAATATAGTGAATGGTCACCTGGCGGTAGTGGCACTGTGCAATAGCAATGAAGCATAACCACGCATAGTATAAGTGGGAAGCGAATCCATGCAATGGCTGCAGAAAGCCGTTGAAAAGCAATGTTATTTGTTTCCATGTGTCCTATTTATAGTGTTTATAATCTCTAAAGCAATAACGCTGTCAAGTTTAGCGTATCCTAAGTCATTTAGATGCATCCCGTCATGTACATACAATCGTTTCAGATCATCATTATAATGGCTATTCCAAGTTTTGTATCGAATGATACTGACCTGATCTTGGAATCCTTTCTCGATGATAAGTTCATCAAGAGCTTCACGGAACATCTGTTTGCAATCAACAGGCGTGTCGTTGATACACATTGAGATATCGCGAAGTATCTTTCTTAATGATTTCTGCCAATTATATGCCTTTTGGATATCGTAGTCCGGTATTTCAAGAATGATGGGCCGTATATTGTTGTATAATAATAACTGAATGATTCCGTCTATACTCTGTTTATAGTACTGGGTACCCATCTTTTTATAAGTGTCATTGATACCAGCAGAGATGAAACAGTATTCGTAGGTCCTCTTTTGTATGAAGTATCTAAAGTCAGTATTATCATACATGTTCTCGTATATCTCCTTACTGGTTAAGCCACAAATGCCATACGAATGGACCTTTACAGGTCGGTGCAAAGTATCCGTTATGAGTTTCGACATTTTACAATCATGGTCTTTGTGCATGAAAGCCCAACTATCTCCAATGTAAGCAATACTGAATGTATCTTCCTGATGCTTCATTAAGTATGGTTTTCTCATACGGGGTGGAGCATAAAACTGATATGCAACGTATGTTATTCCTGCAATGATGCAAGTCACTGATAGTAATAGGGTATATAGTGCCTTTTTTTTCATCGGTTGCCAGATAAGATGTTTTTGACCTTCGGGAAGAAACGGTTCAGCATGAGATAGAATCCAATGCTTAAGACTATTGAGATGATGACGCACACGAAGTATAGGAGTATGTGAATGGAATCTGATGCATTTACAAATATAGAAATACTTGCTTTTCCAAAAAGTACTACAATAGGGTAGTGAACGCAGAATACAATAAAGGCAGCATTGGGCAATAATGAAGATATATAACCTTGACGGGTACACCAATCTGCCAACAGTAGAAGTGCAGGGATGTTGAATATAAGAGAAATACGATGAATCTGGAGGTTGACAGGAGTTGCTACTATCACGTGAGAGAAGATATCTCCCAAGGCAAATACTGCGAATAGGACCAAAATGACTGTCTTCTTGTTATGGGCTATCTTGAGAGGATTGAAACCGAAAATGGAGAAATAGGCTCCAAGGCTAAAGAACAGAATTGTTTGTGGTATAAATGCATTATGATAAGTCAATAACCACCATACGGTGATGACAATTAAGAAGACTTCGCGCGCGAACCTTATTATATAAAATATGAAGGGTGATAATATAGACATAATCAGTAAGTTGCGGATATACCATAAAGGACAAAGAAGTGGTACAAAATTGCCATTGTCGTAAGATCCTCTGTCCCAGAATAATCGGAGATAATCGATAATAGTGAAATCGGATATGCTTCTACCATTAATGTTTTGTGGATATCCAATGACAAAAGCTGAAACATATAGTGCCAATAGCAGGAAGTTCCATATCAAATATGGAATGAGCAAGGTGTGCAGTCTGGTCTCTAATTTCTGACTGTATGTCTTTTTACTTAAGAAAAACAAATAACCAGAAATGAAGAAGAATCCAGGAACACCAGTCTCTCCCAACCAAAGCGAAAATGGATAAAGCACTTTAAAATACGTTTCATGGCTTCCCTCTAATCTTACCACCGAATAGCAATGGAGCATAATGATGAGAAAGATCAGTGGAAACCGAAGCCATGTGATTGCTTTGGAAAGACGTGCGTCGTAATTCTTATCGTTCATGGAGGTAAACTCGAGGTAAATGGGTAATATTGTTTTTGTTCTCTTCCGTGATACATCCGCCATATGCAATGAATGATGTCTTGAAATTGAACTCATTGATAAGGCGGAATTCTCTTTCGCCTATTTCATTAGGAGAACCATAAGGATATGCGAAATGATAAATCTTCTGGCCTGTTACAGATTCTAACTTTTCAATTCCAACTCTTACTTCTTGGCGGAAATCATCATCAGATAATTTGTTAAGGGCAGGATGAGAGACTGTATGTCCTCCGATGGTGCATAAAGGATGCTGATTAAGTTCCTTTATCTGGTTCCAAGTCATAGCCTTTTGGCGGATAGGCTTTAACCAGTCAATATGATAATCAGAAAACGCTTTTTGTAGAGATTCTATTAATTGGCCTTGGTCATACTTGAGAATGTCTTCTCTAATGATGCGAAAGGTGTCCCATTTCTCTTGGAATGTATGACATGGAAAGGTTTGCTTATTATAATGTATGATGTCGTTATGTAAAACTAACTCTTCTAAAACATCCCACCATAGAACCGCTTTTTGGTCAATGAAATCTGTTGCGACAAAGATGGCAAATGGTACTTGGTGTCGTTCAAATATGGGTAGTGCTTTGGTGAAATTGTCTAAATAGCCATCATCAATGGTGAATGTAATAAATGGGTGTTTGGTTTTTTGTGAAAATGAAAGAATAGCGGAGAGTTCATCCAATGAGATGAAAGTAAATCCTTTTGCTTGATATGCTAAAATGATCTTTTCTAAGAATGCTGGAGATACTTTCAAATCTTCATTCGTAGGAATACCATTCGGATTTTTCTCTGTGACATGATGGAGCATATATACAAGACCAGATGTCCCTTTGTAGCCCCATTCCTTTCTACTGAGTGATGTTAACATGGGATACTGCTCACAGACGATTTTATGTCTGTAGAATGACTCAATCTGATGCTTGATTTTACCAATAATTCCCATCTCAATACCATTTTTCTGCAAAAATACCATTTTTTTGGAAATAAATGACTATTTTTGCAAAATAAAATATCATAGTCGATGAAACTTTCTATTATTACAGTCAATTTCAATGATGCAGAAGGGTTGGAACGTACCATCAGAAGTGTCATATCCCAGACTTTCCATGATTATGAATTTATCATAATTGACGGTGGATCAACGGATGGAAGTGTGGGCGTCATCAAGCAGTATGAGAGATATATCGACTATTGGGTTTCGGAACCCGATGGAGGAATCTATCCTGGTATGAATAAAGGTTTGCGCCAGGCTAAAGGTGAATATCTTAATTTTATGAATGGAGGCGATTGTTACCATTCTTCAGATGTTCTTGAACAAATATTTTCTTTAAATACCGACGCCGATATCATCACCGGGAAGCACGCTGAGAACGGGCTGAGGAACGTGGGAGAGGGAGGAGTGACAATGCTCGATCTTTATAAATGGGCTATTGACCATCAAGCATCTTTTATTAGGAGTGATGTCGCCTTACGTCATCCTTATGATGAGAAGTATCGTATAGTTTCTGATTGGAAATTCTTTATTGAAGCATTGATATTTGATAATTGTTCCTTTTATTATACGGACACTATTGTTGTAGATGTGGATATGAAAGGAATCAGTAATACAAATTCTGAATTGGATAAGAAGGAACGCCAAGATGTTCTTTGTGAATTGTTTCCAGAAAGAGTCTTGCAGGATTACCAATTGCTAGCATCTATTCATCCAGATGTGTTGAAGGTTGCTCCGCGAATTAGTAAGTCTCAGAAAATTCAGAAGGCGGTTCTGAAGTTGGCATGTCAATTTTTGAGGATTAGACGGATATAATTTGTACGTATGAAAATAGTAGCAAGATTTTGTCAACATATGTTGTTGATAATAAAATGGATACTTTTACCAATCATTAATAATAGAGTTTTTTTTGCTAATATTATATTGTTAATCGTTATTCCATCAATCATCAATGCATATTGGATAAATCATGAGCAATATATAACAATCTCAAAGATATATAAATATGGCATTAAAATTAGAGATGGAGCCTCTTTTCCATATATCTTGTTTGTTCCATTTGTCGTTTCCTATATAATAAGCGCCATCAGCATATTTCTAAGATACTGCAGTCGTGCTATCTATTATTATTTCAAGGTTGTTGTTTATAGTCTTTTGATACTTTTATTTGTTGTCAACACATTTCTTCTATTAAATTTTAGCACAATGATATCCCCCTCTATTGTCCAATTGATGATAGAGACTAATTCTGATGAGACATCCGAGTTTTTTCTTACATATCTATTTAACTGGAATAGTATGATTTCGTATATTATTATCATATTAATGATAGTATATATGATATATTCAGAAAAGCGATTCAAAAACATAATTAGAAAGAAGTCTGCAATCATCTTTTGTATTATTGCAGGAGGATATTTGTTTCAGAGAAGTGTTGAGCCTATTAGAAGTTTTTCGTATCTTTTTGATTGTGAAAATCTCTCTGAGGCTGAATTATGGTATTTGACTTATCCTGTGAACACGAATTCTTTGTCAAATTTCGTATATTCTGCGTATGTCATGCAACTTTCTAAACAAGAAATAAGTAAAGCCTTGAATAATACATTGTCTTGCAATGATAGTATTGAATTGGAAGATAGTTTAAATATTGTATTGGTGATAGGGGAGTCATTTAGCAAATATCATTCAAGTTTGTATGGCTATTCTCATCAAACAAATCCGAAGTTACAAAATCGAGTTGATTCTGGCAATTTATTTGTTTTTAATGATGTGATATCATCATATAATTTAACCAGTTTTGTCCTTCGTAATTTGTTCAGTGTGAATAGTATTATGGATAAAGAAAATTGGACTGATTATCCTGCGTTTCCTATCTTATTTAAAAGGGCAGGTTATAATGTATATTTGTGGGATAATCAAAGAACCTTCGGAAAGGCAGATGTCTCTGACTTCTCAATAGCGTCCTATTTATTTAATGATAGCATTGTGGAAGAATCTTATTCTGCAATAAATAAACATGTATATCCTTATGATGGACAATTAATTGATGATTTTTCACGAAATGTTTCTTTGTCAAGGAACAGAAACCTTGTTATTTTTCATTTGATGGGACAGCATACCATGCCTGATAAAAGGTATCCCAGAGATTCTGTCTTCTGTGTTTTTACAAAGGACAGTATCATGAGAGATGATATAGATGAAAGAAGGAAAATACAAATTGCTCATTATGATAATGCAACACTTTATAATGACTGGGTTGTGAATAATATTATCCATCGTTTTGAAGAAACCAATACGGTAATTCTTTATTTCTCAGACCATGGTGAAGAACTATATGATTTCCGAGATCATTATGGAAGAACACAAGAAACTGTAAAAACAAAGGATATGCTGAAATATCAATATGAAACTCCTTTTATGATTTGGTGTTCAGATTGTTTTATGGAAAAACATGTAGAAACAGTAGCAAATATTGCTTCTGCAGTGGATAAACCATTTATGAATGATAATGTATGTCAGATTATTATGGGGTTAGTCGGTTTTAAAAGTAAATACTATAACCCAAAACGGAATTTAATATCACCACAATATGAGCCTTATTCTTATCGTAATGTTCAAAACTCTATTAATTATGAAAAAGTATCGTATGGTGAATAGCAATCAACAGGTAGACATTTTATGTCTGATTTTAGATTGGAAATTTATAACGGAATTAAAAACCTTTGCTGCAGATAACATTTTATTAGCAGCAAACCAAAGTTCAATTTTATGTTTCCAGTCAATTTGATCATATTGCCATATGTAATGATTAGTCTCAGGATAAATACTTAACCATTCTTTGTAGCATTCTTTGTTATCAAAGTCGTGTATGAGTGGAAGTTTTGAGAAAAATTTGCGATAGTTGATATCTTTAGCATATTTATCATACAATCCTTTCTCATTAATCAGTTCCTCAATCAATCTGGCAATCTCAATATCGCTATCAATGGATTTTCTTGTTCGTAGAAAGCATGATGATTCTTCAGAATGACGATAGTGATAGGGAGCCCAATCCAAGCTAGCTATCTTTTGGGCATGGAGGTAAATTTGAAGATTGAAATAAAGATCCTCGCCCATGTTCAGGCCAACAGGAAATGATAATTGATTATCAACAATCAGTTTCCTTAGTGTTAAAGATGTACATAATGAAGGAAAAATCTTGCCGTTAATGAGTCGTCTTATGTTTTCCTCCATATTATCTGTATATTGTTGGTGGAAATCATATTGTACATCATAAAACTCATGCCGGAAATTACAACCGACAATATCGGCTTTAGATTCTTTTGCTTTTAAGTAAAGACGTTCGTACATATCCTTATCGACCCAGTCGTCACTGTCACAATGGATAATATACTCACCTTTTGCAATTGAAAAACCGACTTGACGCGCATTTGACACACCTCTATTCTTTTCCAAATTAATAATCTTGATCTCAGATTTACGATGAGGGTAATCATTGATGATATCATTGAGAATTTTGACACTATTATCTTGTGTTGCATCATTCACAAAAATATACTCTATTTTATCAAGTGTTTGCTCAAAAAGTGAACGGGCACATTTTTCTATATATTTCTCACAATTATAGACTGTAATAACAATAGATACTTTAAACATAATTAATTTTATTGCTTATTGTAGCTAAACAGATTAAATCGTTTAAAAAGGTCACGGGTGCCGGGCCCAATGAAAAATAGTATAAAAATATATAATAATATGGTTGGAACTAATTCAATCAAGGAAAATTGAATCATTGACAGAAGAGATGGCTCTGGATAAATTCCAAATAACGTTGAAGTTGAAATGATGTATATAAATGCTACAAATAGACAGCCATAATATCGAAATATATTATTCCAATAAGTTGAAATGGATTCTTTAAAACCTTGAGAGAAAAGATAGATAGGCTTCCAGATTGTGACAATTAGAAATAAACTTACAATCTTTCCGATCAAGATTCCATACAGCCCCCATTTAATGCAAAATGCAACAGTTACTAAAATGTTGATGATTCCTTCTGCCCATGCAGCCCAGACGTCTCCATATAGACCGTATGAATGGTTAAACATGTCAACAATAGAGCGTGTTTGCATGATGAAAATGTATATCATAAATAGGACTACCAATGTATTATTAAATACATATTCTTTGCCAAGCCACCATTCGATGAAAGGGTTAATTAAAAATGAAAGGCATAATATGAGTATTCCTGCTGTAATATATTTTAGAGAAGATAGTTGCCAAAATACATTGATGATATGGCGTTTTGGACTTCCTGCTACTAAATTTCCGATACCTGCTCCAGTACTATTGAAAAGGATAATGAATAGTACTGACAATTTCCCAATGATCATGGTATAATTACCATAATATGCAACTGTTTTAAGTGAAACGAATGCAAAAATCATTATTTCGTCACTTTTGGTTAACACAAAGTCTTTCAATTCATGAATAATGATTTGTTTTGTTTTCTTGAAAACATTAGGATATTCCTTCAATAATAAGGTTCCTTTCTTAAGATTCGGTTTTAACCACGGATATTCTTTATTGATTTTCCAATTAAGAATTACACATGAAATCCATGTAAACAAAAATTCCATGGAGACCCAAATAAATAAATTCTTAAAATATAGGGCAAGTATTATTTGTAGAAAGGATTTGATAATACCGAATGATTGTGTGTAAATACTTACAATATAGCGTTTTTGGTCTGCGTCAAGTAGAATCTGTCTATAATTGATTAGATATGTGATTGCACTCGATATTAAGAATGAATAGAAAGTAAAGTAAATTATAGTAAATGGTAAACCACAATTATCGAAAATCAGAGGAAAGAATAAACTAATAATACCCCCAGATATTAAGATAAAATAGCCAACAAATTTATATAAGAATCCAACTAAAGAGATAATGTCATTCATTTCCTCCCTGTTATTATCTACCAGCGGCTTATATAAAAAATAGCTAATACTTAAATTAATTCCTAATTCGGATAGATTTAAAAAACTCAAAATACTTCCAATAGTTCCTGTTAAACCAATGAAGTCAGCCCCAAGATTGTCTAAAAATATTTTTCTTGAAAAAAAGGCAAGAAAAAAACTAAGAATATAGAAGATGAATCCAACTTCTACATTTCGTATACTTTTTTGGGTCCTATTATTATTCATATAGAATGAGAACTAAAATCTTTCTATAAATTCACGTGTGTTCTTTTCATTTAGAAATTTCCGATAATTGATAAAATCATAAATATACTTTGGTATATATTTTTCTATTGTAAATCTTTCATCTTTGTTAAGATTGTTGTTTGAACATAGCTTGTAATGAGGAGGTAAACTATTAATTAAATCAATATTTTCTTCGACGTATTTATAGGCATTTTCAACTTCTTCAAAAATCTTATTATTTTCAAAATGTTGTTGAGCAAACATGAAGTACTTATCTAAAATATCTGTACTATCCATTATTTCTCTTTGACTCCCAAATGCGAAATGAGATACTATGGCACTCCCATTCCAAGAGCAAGCAAGGCCTTCACGTGTTGGATATAGTAAAGACATAAATTCTTCATCATCTCCAGGTACAATTCCTGATATTTTATCAAGGTCCTTGCCATACCACAAAATAGCATTAATTGAGAAACGATTAAGTCCAATTATAGCATTGTTAACATATAATTCCTGATAACTGTTATTCCGCAAGTAGTTATTAATAAATTTATTATGTATATCGTAGGCAAAATACCCATTATTCCAACAAATGGATATATCTTGATTTTGTTTAATCTTTATTTTATCATGTATAGATAATAGCAATGTAGAAAATCCATTGTTTATTACTAATGGAGTAACTAAGAAATAATCTGGGTTATCAACTCGATACTTTACCATTTTCTCAATGATAGATGGTTCCATCCATACAATATCATCATCAAGTTTAAAATAAATTGCGTCATGCTCTGTACATAATTTGTAAAAAGCATTAATGGATTTAACTCCGTTTACAATTCCGTCAGGTTGCCAAACAAGATTTATCTTCGGCGATATTTTGGCAACTTCTTTGAAAAATGCAATATCTGCATTCGAATTTGTATTAATCCACAAATCGTATCTGTCTATTAGATCCGATTGTAAGACATAAGGAATTAATAACCTCATGTATCTTCTGCGACCAGCAGCAGTATTAATAATAATTCTATAATTCTTATACATATTCTTTTGTATTTGATTGCAAATTTAGCAATTTATTATTAAAATACCAAAAAAATGAATTATAATTCTATTTTTTTTATTCAAATTATATATACTATACACAAAAAACAAATTAAGATGCATTTTCTCGTTCTATTATCCATTATCTATGATTAAAATGGTCATTACTATTGATTGTATTTACAAAAGTACACTTTTTTTTTGTTATATCAAAATAAATCCATAATTTTGTGCCATAATAGTTATTTATGAAAATGATGATGTTATTTAAATCACCCAAGAATAGGTTGCATGTGTCACTATTCCTTAATCTAGTATTGACGCTTGTCTTGATATATATATATTGTATAAAGACAGACATTTGTTGTCAGACTTTGTCAAAGATTGGATTAATTGATTATGATGTCGCGAATGAAAGACATCGGATAGAGCTTCGGTGTTTAAAAGGTTGGGCCAATTGCCTTGCTCAGCAACATGATAACATAGATATCGTTTTCTATGGGAATTCTATTACATACGAGAGTAATTTCCAAGTTTATTTTCCTGATTCAAAGATATGCAATTTAGGTTGCAATCGTGATAACTTGGATGATTTAATTAACAGATCCTTTATTGTTAGGAGTTCACGGGCTAATAAAATATTTGTATTAGGTGGCATAAATAGTATTCTTGATATTTCATTAGAAGATTTTAATACTAAATATTTAACTTTGGTAGATACACTTATGAGTCAAAACCCAACATCTAAAATATATTTGCAGAGTTTACTACCTGTAAATGTTGAAATGGAAATTGGCTCAAGATATATTGATTGTCAAGAAAAGATAAAAGAGGCTAATATCGTTATAAAAAATATTTCTAAGGTGAAAGGCTGCATATTTGTTGATTTGTATTCTGCCTATCAAGTGAATGACTTTATGCCTAAAAAGTATACAAGAGATGGATTACATCTCTATCCTCAAGCCTATTCTATTTGGGCTCGTGTGATCAGTCCTTATTTGTTAGAGTGATGATTACACAAAATAATTCCATATCCTTTTTGTTATTGCATTTTTCTTCATCAAATAATTGAAAAACAAGGGTACTGTTATACCTATAATAGAGTATATAATCCAAAATAAATTGTTGTTGTCTAAGATTATTTGGAATTCTGCCAATCTGTTCATGGGGTAGTCGTAAATCAGTATTTTTAGCAGATTGCCAATTTTGAAACATAGCATGTGTAGGGCAAATATAACCATGGTGTTCTGTCCTAAATAGTAAAGCAAATACTTGACTTTTTTTGTTTCAAGTGTATGAGAGATATTTAGAGTCAGTATTGTACCAGATAAACCAACGATGAAAAATGGAATAACCGTTGTATTGGTATACTCCAGCATGTTGGTCCAAGGTAGGGTATAGAGTCCAATCAAAAGAAATGATAGTAATACTATTGAGGTTATAAGCTTATTGATCTTTTCCAATATGTTGTATTTTCGGAAAATATAGCCAGATAGATAAAAAGTAGAACTCATAAATACCAAAGAAATATCCCAAATGGCGGGGAGAGTCCAATTGAAGTATTTGGAAATAAGTGTCATAATGAACAACCCCATTAATACAAACAAATGAGCACGTTTGTGGTGTGTCACTTTGTTGGTAAAATAGATTAAGATTGAAACAGTAATGCTTGCAAGAAATAGTTGTTTAAAAAACCAAAAACTTCTAACAAGTTGCTCATGTCCATTCATGCTAAAGATTATTTTTATTGCTTTATTTATGAAGTCATAAATATCATATGGATATTCCGCCCATTTTGCAATAGCATCATTGTAAATATTGAGGTAAATAAATGCATTATGAAGGGCAAGGAATAGAATACTCCAACATAAGAATTTCAGATAGATACCCTTAAATCTTTTTTTTATGATTGTTACTAGAGAATTGAAATTTTCGCAATTATTTAAGAAATAGCCAGAGCAGAAGAAAAATAGGGGCATGTGAAACTGATATATAAACTTGTCTATATCTCCTGGTACACCAGAATGTCCCATTACCATTAGGATAATTCCAATTCCTTTGGCTGTTGAAAGGGGGTTGTTTTTATCTTTATTCATCTATGAATGAGGTAAAACAAATCATTTGTTATTCGTCTATATGTGGCATGAAGGTGGCTTGTATTCATTCCTTTATTATATTCATCAAGTGGCATGATGAGAGGAATATACATGATCTTGAGATGGTGATGCTCACAGAAAACATTAATGAGACGTTCACTCATATATCCATAAATCCGACTTTGTATGGGATCATCGATAGGGGGGACCCTCCGTTCAACCTCAAAGAGTATATCGAAAAGCCACTCTGAATAAGCATCGAAATGTTTCCAATAGGTGATGAACATGTTGTAGCCTACAGACTTGTTGCTGTAATCCATTGTCTTTTCAAAAGCAGGAATATATTGGGGGGAATGTTCTTTAATAATCTGACGGAGCATTTCCCAGTCCTTGGCAATATGGTATTCTCCATATTGCTGTGTGTTGCTGACGCGCCAGTGACGGGTTGTGGGGAGAATGATGTCATATTTTTGCAAAACTCCCTCAAGATTAGGGAAAACGTAGAGCTGTTTTAGAAATGCCTCTGTAGAAATAAAATGTTTGTCTGCAGAAAACTGAGGCCATTTTTTCTTGAAGTCGAAATAACGACGGTAATGGTTTAATCCTACAATGTCGACATTCTTGAGATTCTTCCATGCCCAGTAGTGGCAGGTGAGTTCACAAAAGTGGGGGTTCTTTGTGGAGATATTATCACCTTCGCTATCAGGTTGATAGCCCGGTATTTGTTCATGTAGTGCAGCTCCAGCTTGGATCGGTAGGAAATATGGGTGTTGTGGTAGGGGTACTTCCTTATGGGCGCAGATGAAGATCTTGATGTTACTCATAGTCTAACCATGTTGTGTGTGAATGAAATCCGTATTCTTCCTATCTAAATGGAGGACGTTCTTGAGCATGCGTAGAACAAGTCCGGGGATGGCGAGAACCTTGGCGAAGGACCGAAAGCGGAGCTGGCGGGGGAGGGCAATGAAAAGAGAAACTGCCAACAAGACAAATAGAGTCCACCACTTTTCGCACCAAGTGGGCATAAAGATGGTCATAAAGATAGAGATGCCTGCCAATAGGACAATCAAGATTGAACGGGGGATCAGTGCCTGCTGAATCGTCTTGTCAACAATGTTGATCTTTCCGTGAATGATGGCTCCAGGAATCTTCGGAAGATTACTGAGCAGGCTTTGAACCTGAGCGGTCATCCATCGCATACGCTGACGTTGGAAATTATCTTGGTTGCTGACCTTTTCATCGAAGACGTGAATCTCTGGGGCATATTTGATATAAACCTCTTGATGGAGCAGGAGTGCCTCCATCTCCCGATCCTCACCAGCTGTGGACAATTGGAAGACATTCTTTTTGAAAAGTTCATATTTGAAACACATGCCAGAGCCGATGAGGGCAGAGGAGAGACCGAGGCGGTTGTGGGCTTTGCGGAAAATAGTGTTATTGATCTCCTCACTGGCACCATCGAGGACTGCTACATCGTTATCGGCGTTTTTGGCACAGCGATGACATTGGATGGCATCATATATTGTACAAAGAATGTTCAGTTGGGACAAAAAATCCGGTCGAACCACATTGTCCGCATCGAGTACAACGACCTGGTCAAACTTATCTTTGACCTCATTGATAGCATATTGCATAGCTTTGGCCTTAGAACTCTTTTCGAAAACCGGTAATAGTAGAGTAATGGGTAACTGACGTAAGTATTCATTGGTTTCTGGTTGCATGTGGTCGGATATGACGGCAACCGTATAATGCTTTGTCGGATAGTCCTGCAATAGGAAATTTTCCACAGCGTTGATAATGACACGGTCTTCCTTGTAAGCTGGATACAAGATGAGGAATCTGCACTGTTTATTACTGAGGGCAGCTGCATGTGCTGCTATATGATCTTCTTTATCGTAGAATAGGGAGATAACAGCAAAGAAAAACACGTAGGCTACAGATCCTGCGATAATTACCCAAAGGATAATGTCGATACTATGTAGAACAGCCCAAATCATCTTATTTTGCGGAACAGGTTGGGTTTATAATGATTCCACATGCGTTTGAAAGGATCGCGTAAGAACGTTTTTCCCCACATCTCTGCCACTAAATAGTCTGGTGCGGCCAGGGCAAAGATAAAGAGAGCCAAGGCTCCGAGAATCCACCATTTGATGACTAACGTCATATAAATGAATGGGAGGACAATGCTCATGACCAAAATAATGGCAACCATAGTGGTACGGGGAACGAGCATCCATTGGATAATCTTGTCTGCCAGGTCATATTGTTTCCGGAAAATAGCCCCAGGCAGGAATTTGATGTTCCTGATGAAATTGTGGAACTGCTCCGAAGCCCAACGACCGCGTTGTTGGTTCAATTTGGCTGTTGTACGTTTTTTCTCACCATAGACATAAATGGCATCGAAATAGTCGACAAATATTTCTTGGCGGAGTAATAGAGCTTCTAATTCTTTGTCTTCACCCGATGTACGGGCTTTCATGACATTAGTCTTGAACCATGCGAAATCGTAGGCTATTCCAGATCCTGCCAAGGCCGAAGAAAGACCTACGTTGATATGCCCTCGACGGAAGATTGCATTGTTGATTTCTTCAAAGATGGCTCCTAACAAGGCGATAGTTGTATCTCTGTTTCGAGAGATACGGTGGAACTGAATAGCTTTGGTGGCCGCCGTTTCAAAGGCATCGTTGACTTTGGCAAGAAAATCTTGTTCTATAATGTTGTCTGCATCGAGGATGAGTGCGATATCATAGATTTTAAACTCAGGTAGGTTAAGAATGGCATACTGCAATGATTTAGCTTTGGTACTCTCCTCGAAGTTCGGTGTGAGGAGTGTGATGGGGTATTGGGCCAAACGCATATTAGTCATTTCTTCCTGATGGTCGGAGATGACTGTCACATCGAATAAACGTTGAGGATATGCCTGAGAAAGGATAGAAATGACAGCCTGTTCAATGACAGCGTCCTGGTGGTATGATGGTATCAAGACGACAATACGATTCTGCTTCTTAGAACGAGGGAATTCATGGTTCTTGTTGAATAATGAGGCAATGGCAAAAATACCCAAATATAGAACAGTTATTGCTACGATGATAAACAGAAACAAGTCTGAGTAGATCATTATGTCCCAGAAGCTGATGCTCATATTATTGATGTTTATAGTTTAGTGTTTATTGTTCTTGCATCCCGTTGGTAGCAAGCGGCTTTAGGCCGAGCGTATAGAATGAAATCTTTGAGAGCACGGAGTGTAGCTTTCAACAAGTCGAAATGTCCTGTAAGTGTATGCTTCAGGATGTCACGTAGGGCAACAATACCGATGAGGTAGATGTATGCCAACATTTTGTTAAACTCTTGGGGATTACGACGGACTAACAGGAGCCTGTTACGTGTGAGGTAATAGGTACGAAGTGGGCTATTAAGGCCAGTGGCCTGGCTTTCCTTATGATATATAGTGCATTTTGGCTCGTACCAGATTTGATAATCGGCGCGAGTGAACATCATGGACCAGTCTAATTCTTCATAATAAAGGAAATAACACTCTGGCATGAGTCCTACCTTATTAATAATATCCCGTCGGATGAACATTGCAGCACCATGGGCATATGGAGTTGCGTGGGCATTGTTGTACTGACCATGATCAAACTCATTGAAACCGATAGCATAATTACGAATTGTGATTGTTGATAGTCTAGAATAACCAGTAAACTGAATGAGGTTATTGTCCCATGCAAATCGTATTTTAGGACATACAATACTGATATTAGGCGATGATTCCACTCTGTCAATCAATGCTTGGATATTAAAATCCTTAAAAATAGTGTCATTATTGATTAGAAACAAATATTTTCCTTGTGCTGCCTGAATGCCTAAATTGTTACCTCCGGCAAATCCTAAATTTCGGTCACTTCTGATAACTTTGACTTGCGGATATCGTTTTGCTATAGTTTCTGCTTCTTGATTGTTTGAGGCATTATCAACTACAATCACCTCCATGTTATCATTGAAGGGGATGGTCTCAATCAATGCACAGGTATCTTCCAGTCCATTATAATTGATAGTAATGATAGAAACCTCAATTTTCAATGCTCAATAATCAATATTTGATGTACTACACTCTTGATGCTAATTTCTTTTCTAATCTTAGTCTCTTTCTTTCAGCTTCTTTGGCCAAACGCTTTTCTTCATATTTTATCCATTCTGGCTCAATGTATGGTAAAACGTAGACAATGGCCATTCCTCCAAAGAATGTCAATCCATTTGGATAAAGATAGAGAATCTGATTGGCATATCCTCCTAAGTGTATAGATACAAATGCTGCACACAGTCCTCCTCCTATACCGATAAGAGAGGGGCTTTTAAGCCTGAATAAGACAATGATACACCCCCCAAATAGAATCATTACCATGCAGCATGTAAATACCGTAACGCCTATTGGACCAGTTCTTACCCATATAAAAACGTATTCTGAATCAGGAGGAACAGATGTCATACTCTTAAAATAACTCCGAGCTGGAACATCTTCATTATTTAGGCCTATTCCTATACCCCATGGGGCATATTTTATATACTTTGCAATTGTTGCCTTATTGATATCTCGTGTATTTGCTGAAGCATCTTTTTTGTCAAAAGCCGATCTCATTCTTCGAATCTGCTGATTACCCTGGCCAATGTTTGTGAATATGAGGATAAAGAGGAAAAAACCTCCAATAATAGTACTAGGTATTAATATTTTTGTTGATCTTGACAAAAACAAGAATACAATAAAACCTGCAATCATAGTTATCATAGCTGTTCTTGTTCCTGATTGAAACATTCCCCATGTGACTGCAGCTGCAGTTAAAAGAAAGAAAAACCTATCAAATTTAACTTTTGATGTAATACCAAAAATTAGAAATGCTACTGCAGATGCACTTGCATTACACCCATAGGTTGCAGCATCATTAAATGTAGACCAATATCTTATAAGTGTTCCTGCATTGAGCAAATGTGTTCGATATCCACTATTATAAAGCCATAAACGTTCTGCATCTGTCAATCCATAATGAATCATTTTCCATGTCCAGAATGCAGAAAAGAGTGACAATACGGCCCATAATCTTAAATATTTTGTAAGAGTTTGTGGATTGGTAATATATATTGTAAAAATTAATATAATCCAAACCAAGTGGAGTGCTAATAATCTAATGCCTGTAAACCATGCAGCAATATTAATACCAATTGTATCGTTAAAGATTTCCAAAGCACACATTCCAAACCATATCATAATGGCTAATAACATCATATTCCATGCTCTTCCAAAATATGATTCCTTACGAATGTCAATTAAGGCTACAGCGATGAGTATTAATTCCAACATCTCATCAGCGAGTGACTTAGGAAAGGGAACATTTAAGTTTCTGTTCATAATGAACCAGTTGACAACTATCAGTGCCCAGAAGACGCTCATCCTCCATCTAAATGCTACATAGCAAAATAAGATAGCGAGTGGAGACAGGCATATTACTGCAAATGCATTGAAGCCTGCGTTAATAAATACATAGAGAGCAAGTGCAAACAGGAGAAAGAGTAATGCTACTCTTCCTCCGTTTTCATGGGTGTATTCTGTTAGCCTATTTGAAGATACTCTTGTCATTTATTTCGCGTGACTGTTTTCAACTGCGGTTAACCCCATCTGAGATATTCGGTATACGAAGTTGTTGAACTTGGTATAAGGTGGTAACTGACCAACGTACTCTTCCACTGCATAACGCTGAGCCTCTGTGAGGTACATGAAGAGGGTGTTCTGATCTGTCAGCTGGGATTGTAGTTCTTTCAATGCTTTCTGGTCAACATCTTTCCAGGTGCGATTGGCACGTGTTACCAAGAGATTGATAGTTCCCATATTCAATAGCCCAGAAGGAATAGAGTTGTCATCCAAATTTGGATACTCGATGATGGCGATTTCATTTGGCAGGATATCTGGGCAAATGTCCTTGATGTCTTTGGCCATGATGAAACGGCTATCCTCAGCGAGGAAGTCTTCATCGTATGTGAGACGACGGACTTGCAAGCCAATTGAAATCCAATAGTTCTCTAATTCTTGAGCAATATAACTCTTACCATTAGCGGCATCGGTCGAGAGCAAGTTGAGGATGTTTTGCTGCCCTTCCTTGAAGTGGGGGAGGAGTGCCTTGCTGAGTTGACGGAGTGCCATATCGGCAATAGTTTTGTTGAAACGACGATAGCGCAAAGTGCTCTCCTTTGGGAAGCAGCCCAAAACAGGAATCTTGGTGATACGTTCCGAGCGCATACGATCACGAAGTGTACGATCTAACAACTCGATGATGAAGAAGTACATGGCTGTCAATAAGAAGGTCAACATAAATGCGCCAAACAGAATCATCATACGATTAGTCGCTTGAGCATTCATGGGGAACAATGGAGGATTAAGTACACGTAAGGTGGCTGTTGTCATCTGCAAGTTCTTCTGACGGAGACGGGCTGCATTTAAGGCTTTTAACATTTCCATGTAGTTGCCTTCTATGAAACTGATATGACGGTCTTTTCTACCTAAAGTTGCACCAATAGGCGCATAATAAAGCATTTGTTTGTCAATTTTGGTTCGCATAATGTCCTGAGCTCCTAATTCAGCTTTAGTTTTCTCTAATAAGAGCACTTGATCTAACCATTTGCTAATCATTTCGTTAGCCTTGACACCTGTCTCGGTGCTATAGGTTCCCGCCTCAATATCTTTGATAAGCCCTTTCACATTATCTGTCGCATTTTGAAGCATTTTTTCTGCTTTTGCCAATTCCAACTGAGACTCCACACCGCTACCACCGCCTTCACTACTCATGAGACGGAGGTTTGATATACGAGACTGAATACGGGAGATATCCGTTACCTGGTTGGTGAATTCTTTGTTAGCTTTAATAATTTTGGCGCGGTCACCTAACTGACGTTCCAAATAGTCCATCAAAGCACGTGTCGTGGCTTGATCTTTTAACAATTGATTATCAGAGATCTGTTGCGTTCCGTCCATTCCTGCTAGTACTTTTGTCTGTTCACCATAGTTTATGATACGCTTTTCCACATTATAGCGAATGAGGTCGTCTTCTGCATGGGTCAAAATGCGGTACAAACGAGCTACTTCACGTTCAAAAAACTTGATGACGTTATTTGTTTCACCATAACGAAGTTGGGCATATTGTCGGGCGAAAACTTCGTTTAGTATATCTAAGGTGTTATATGCAATTCCTGCATCATTGGCAGAATAACCAATGTCAATAATGTCGCTTCTATCTAATTGCAAAACTTTCAGACGGCTAGTAATGTTATTAATTCCAAAATAAGGGTGATAATTTGTTAAGCCAAAAAGAAAATTGTCTTGCGTTGGCTTTTCGTATGCCTTCAAGTTTGCATAGGTGGCATTCTCGCTATTGTGATTAATTAGAGCTTTGACATCTGAAGGAACACTATTGTTTAACTGACGGAAATGTTCAGCAGAAATATAGTTGTTGTCTTTATTTGTGTTGCCATACATCATGCATCGGGCAAACAAGCGAAGAGAAACTTCGTGGATAGTTACATCCGTTGTAATTAGCAACATGAGATTCTTCATGTTGGTTTCGGAGTGTCCTCCTGCTGTACCTGATCCACCTTCAATATTGTAGGCCGTAATCATACCCGTATAGATGGTCGTATTGGTGTTGTAGATACGCTCCATGTTACGGGTCATAAACCAAGCTACTACCAATGCTATCAGCGGTAGAATGATTAAATACCAACGAATCTTGTATAAGAACCTGACGATATATCTGAATAAATCCATAATGCTACTGTTTATTTTGTTTTACTTTCTTTTTTTGCGGCTTTGGCTGCAGCTTTCTCTGCTTTCTTTTCGGCCTTTTCTAAAGCTTTTGTTTTTTTCTCATCCTCTTCGACTGCTTTTTTAATACGCTTCTCAACAGCCTTATTCTCTTTAGCAATTTCTTTGTCAGTTTTAGTCACGTGAGTGTCCAAGGTGATTTCTGTTGTTGAGTTTGTGATTATTGGCGTATGAGTTAATAGTTCCATGGTGATAATATCTGTAGTAATAGAGGTCTGCATGGATTGATAATTACTCACCTGTCCGCTTTCGTATAATTTTGTATGAGCAAATTCTTCAATTTCCATGTTTCCATTTTCAAATTCTTCACGATTTAAGGCTCCAGCTCCCTGATATGCTGCGGCAGCTTCGCCTAACGTCTTTAAGGTTACCAAATCATTTGTGATTTTGACATACAACGACGCGATTTGTAGTTTTAATTGGTCAAATGCAATATCTTTGTTGATGATAGCCTGGTCTACAGCAAGTCTAGAACGTCTGATGGAAGGTATGTAATCCAAAATATCCTCTACAGATATGGATGCATTTACACCCACATTCCAATAGCTTTGCTCTGTGCCTTGGAATTGGTAAATCATATAACTAGTTGTTGAAGAATTGTTTCCCCACATATCCGCCTTACCGTAACTATAGCCAGCATGACCTGTAATATGACCGAAGATGCTACGTTTTGTTTTGGCCACTTCTGCCTCAGCAATTTGTCTGGCTTTCTCCAAGCTCAAAATTTGTGGATTAGCCTTTGCATTCTCAAGCAGAACTGCCAATGGTGGCAAATGGAACTGTGAGAAGTTAATATCCTTCTCCTTACTGGAGTCAAAGAATCCGGCCGCGATACCACTTTCGTCGAATTGGGCGAAAGCGGAGGAACC
>JAEEGF011149456.1_pt1 | contig 55065 bp, 54 predicted proteins | sample 9134171 | NCBI WGS metagenome assembly JAEEGF01 (sample SAMN16246542, study PRJNA631951) | gut metagenome | biome: gut microbiome; feature: rumen; material: AP-attached | host: Bos | place: Iran: Karaj | collected 2018-10 | reverse complement strand
CCTTTAGAGATCGTTAAAGGAGCTGTTGAAGCGCTTGATGAAAGCCCGAAGATAAAAGTTTTTCTCGTCGGAAAAGAAGACGAGATAAACTTAGAACTTTCAAAATATGAATACGACAAAAACAGGATCGAAGTAGTCCATGCTCCTGATGTTATTACCAACGATGAAGCGCCTGTTATGGCTATAAGACGTAAAAAAGAATCCTCTATTGTGGTTGCCATGAACCTCGTTAAAAACGGCGAGGCAGATGCTTTTGTTTCTGCCGGCTCCACCGGTGCGGTTCTTGTAGGCGGTCAGTTTTTGATCGGACGTATTAAAGGGGTTGAGAGACCTCCGCTTGCGCCTCTTTTACCTACAGCAAAGGGCTTTTCGCTTCTTATAGACTGCGGTGCCAACGTAGACGCAAGATCGTCTCACCTCGTACAGTTTGCCCGTATGGGTTCCATCTACATGGAATATATTATGGGAGTTAATAATCCAAAGGTTGCCATAGTAAATATCGGTGCCGAGGAAGAAAAGGGCAACGCCCTTGTTAAAGAAACGTATCCGCTTCTTAAAGCCTGCAACGATATCAATTTTGTTGGCAGTATCGAGGCAAGAGATATCCCTCGGGGAGATGCGGATGTTATCGTTTGCGAGGCCTTTACAGGAAACTGTATCTTAAAGCTTTACGAAGGTCTTGCAGATGTTCTTGTTAAAAAGATAAAAGAAGGCCTTATGAGTACCTTTATCAGTAAGATAGGCGCCCTGATGGCTAAACCTGCTCTTAAGAAAACCTTAAAAGAGTTTGACGGCAGCAAATACGGCGGAGCTCCTATGCTTGGCCTTAACGGACTTGTTGTAAAGACTCACGGAAGTTCCAAGAGTCTTGAAATAAAAAATTCGATTATTCAATGTATAGCATTCAGTGAACAAAGGATAAACGAAAAGATAAAAGAAAATATATGTAAAAACGATTAAGAAAGGACATTTTATCATGGAATTTGAAAAACTTAAGAAAATAATCAGTGAAGTTCTCAATGTGGATGAGGATGAGATCACACCTGACACAACATTTGTTGATGATCTTGGAGCAGATTCACTTGATGTATTCCAGATCATTATGGGTATCGAGGAAGAGTTTGATATCGAGATCGAAAATGAAAATGCAGAAAATATTGTTACTGTCGGTGATGCTGTTGATGAAATCAAGAACGCTTTAAATAATTAATTTGATACATTGATTTTTATTAATGGGCTGCGTAAAGAAACCTCTTTATGCAGCCTGTGCTATATTTACGTAAGGAAGTAAAACGATGGATAACAGCAGATTAAAAAAACTTCAGAGCGTTATCTCATATGATTTTAAGGATGAAAAACTCCTTGTAAATGCTCTTACCCACAGCTCCTTTGCAAATGAGAAAAACCTTTCTAAAAATGATTGCAACGAAAGACTTGAGTTTCTTGGAGATGCGGTATTAGAGCTTATTTCAAGTGAATATCTCTTTAAAAGATATGGTGATGTTCAGGAAGGACAGCTTACCAAAACAAGAGCAAGTATGGTATGTGAGCAGACACTTGCTATTTGCGCAAATGAGATAAAACTTGGTGATTATCTTTTGCTTGGTAAGGGAGAAGATGCCACAGGCGGAAGAAAGAGAAAATCAATTCTTTCCGATGCGCTTGAAGCTGTGATAGGCGCTATTTATCTTGACGGTGGTTTTGCTAATGCAAAAGAATTTATTTATAAGGTCATCCTTGATGATATAGACAGAAAGAAACTCTTTTATGATAGCAAAACAATCTTACAGGAGATCTTGCAGGGGAGCCATAGCGGCTCGCCTGAATACGAGATAGTGGAAGAAAGAGGGCCTGAGCATCTGCGGGTTTATGTTACAAAGGTAAGCGTAAACGGCAGTGAGCTTGGCAGGGGAGAAGGTTCCACCAAAAAGGCTTCCGAAGCTGCGGCAGCTTATGAAGCGATCTTAAAATTACGAAAAGCTGAGGAAAATACATGTATTTAAAAAGCATTGAAGTTCATGGTTTCAAATCATTTGCAAATAAGCTTTTGTTTGATTTTCATGATGGAATAACAGGCATTGTAGGACCTAACGGTTCAGGTAAGAGTAATGTTGCCGACGCCGTAAGATGGGTTCTTGGTGAGCAGAGCGCCAAGCAGCTTCGTGGTGCCAAGATGGAAGATGTTATTTTTTCCGGTACCGAGATGAGAAAGCCTTTAAGCTTTGCTTATGTTGCCATTACACTTGATAACAGCGACCACAAGCTTCCTATCGATTATGAGGAAGTTGTTGTTGCAAGAAGAGTATACAGATCCGGCGAGAGTGAGTATCTTATAAACGGCTCAGCCTGCAGACTCAGAGATGTTCAGGAACTTTTCCTTGATACAGGTATCGGCCAGGAGGGCTATTCTATCATCGGACAGGGCCAGATCGATAAGATCCTTTCCGGTAAGCCTGAAGAGCGCCGAGAGCTTTTTGACGAGGCTGCAGGTATTACCAAATTTAAAAAGAGAAAGAATCAGGCTGAAAAGAACCTTGAGGCAGAGCGCCTTAATCTTTCTCGTATAACCGATATCCTCGGCGAGATCGAGACCCGTATCGGACCGCTTGAAAAACAGTCAGAGACAGCTAAAAAGTACCTTAAGCTTAAAGATGAGCTTAAGGATTTTGAGATACTCAATTTCCACGAAGAGTACAGCAAACTTCAGGAAACCCGCGATCAGGCTGAGAAGAACAAAGAAATTGCCGAAGGCCAGCTTGAAGAAAACAAGGCATTAAATGAAAAACTGAAAAGCGAATATGAAGCTCTTGATTCTGAGCTTGAAGCTAAAAATGCCAAGATCGAAGAGCATACAAATACAATTTCCGAGAGTATGCTTTCAAAAAATACTCTTGAAGGAAATATCAAGGTTTTACGTGAGCAGATCATAGCGGCCAAGCAAAATGACGTACATTACAAAGAAAAGCTGGATGATGCCAATAAATCCCTTAAAGAAAAAGATAAGGAACTTGATGAACTTTTTGCGGAAAAAGAAGAACTTAAAGAAAGCGATAATAAAGCAAAAAGTGATATTTTAGCACTTGAAAAAGAGATAAGTGACCTTGCTGAAAGCGAAAAAAAGGGAAATGACAGACTTGATCTTATAAGAGAAGAAAACATCCATAATGCTACGAGAAAGATAGAACTGTCTTCTTTTATCGAGCATATGACCGAAGACCTTGATAAGGTTAAGATATCTAAGACAGCAATTACACAAAAGGTCCTTAAAAATAAATCGGATGAGGCTGCGGTAAGAGAAGAGCTTGAAAAGGCTGTATCTAAGATAGCTGAGATCGAAAAAGAGGCAGAAAAGATAAATGCTTCTATTGATGCGGCTGTGTCTTCCGAAAAGACTCTTAAAGCCGAGATCGAAAAAGTAAATGCTGATTATCAGAGTAAGCGTCAGAATGTTTACAGAGAACAGTCAAGGCTTGAATCTTTAAAGAACCTTGCTGAAAGATACGACGGCTATGGAAACTCCATTAAAAAAGTAATGGAGAAAAAGGACAGCGTTAAGGGTATCCACGGCGTTGTTGCAGACCTTATCGAGGTTAAAAAATCTTACGAAACTGCGGTAGAAACCGCTCTTGGCGCAAGTATTCAAAATATCGTTACAGATACGGAAGATACTGCAAAGAAGCTTATTGCTTATCTTAAAGAGAATAAGTTTGGAAGGGCTACATTTTTACCTCTTAATGCGGTTTCGGCAAGAGATAACAGCAGAGTTAAGGAGTACCTTAACGAAAAAGGTGTTATTGATGTGGCTTCGGGTCTTGTTGATACAAAAGTTATTTATAAAGACCTTGTAAGCTCCCTTCTTTCAGGCATTGTTGTGGTTGATAACATCGACAATGCGGTAGCACTTGCAAGAAAAAGCAGGTATTCTTTAAGAATCGTTACAGTAGAAGGTGAGCAGCTTGTTCCCGGCGGTGCCATTTCAGGAGGTGCATATAAAAATTCCAGTAACCTTCTTGGACGTAAGCGCGAGATCGAGGAGATCGAAGAAAGGATAGCCGCTCTTAACGGTGAATGCAAAGATCTTTCTTTAAAAGCAGAGGAGCTTGGCAGCGAGCTGGAGGCTCAGAGCAAAGCGGTTTCTTTGTACAAAGAAGAGCTTCAAAAACTCTATCTTGAAAAGAATACATACGATGTTACCAAAAATGCAGGCGAAGAAAAGTTAAAGGATGTTATAGCAGCATATAATGAGATCACGCTTGAAAGCGGAAACCTTGAGAGCAGGATCGAAAATATGGATAAAGACCTTAAAAAGGCAAAAGATGAACTTGAAGGTCTTGATAAGAAAAATGAGGATGCTCTTTCAGGAACCGAAAAGATTAAAGAGGAGATAGCTGCCATTGTTAAAAGCCTTCAGGAAAAGAAAGAACTTCTTGACAATGCCAGACTTTTTGCTCAGTCTATTACCGGCAAGCTTGAATTTGCCCAGGAAAACATTAACCGTGTCAGCCGTGAAAAAGATAAGATAAATGCCGATCTTGACGAGCTTGAAAAGGGTAAGGAAAACTCAGGTAAAGAAGTAACAGATAAAGAGGATGAGATCACATTTTCAGAGACCCGTATAGCAGGCCTTGACAACCTTATTAAGGCTACCGAAAGAGAAAAAGAAAAGCTCATCGAAGAAAGAGATAAGATTAACGAGTCTCTTAAGGGCTTCTTTGCAAAAAGAGAGGAACTTACAGAGATTATATCAGGTCTTGATAAAGATGTTTACAGACTTACCGGTCAGGTTGAAAGAATCGGAGAACAGCTTGATACCCAGATCAATTATATGTGGGAAGAATACGAGCTTACTTACGGCGCTGTCAAAGAAAAAATCGAGTTTATCCTTTCTTCCAGAGAAGGTGCTGATATTTCTGCATCAGCCCGTAAAAAACGTATAAATGACCTTAAGAGCTCAATTAAAGCTCTTGGAGATGTTAACGTTAATGCAGTAGAAGAATTCAGAGAGCTTAACGAAAGATACACCCTTCTTTCCACACAGAAAGAAGATGTGGTTAAGGCTGAAGAGGTTCTTATAGGCGTTATCAAAGAGCTTGATGAGCTTATGAGAAAAGAATTTTCAGAGAAGTTTGAACTTATCAGGCTCCAGTTTGATAAAGTGTTCAAAGAGCTTTTTGGTGGCGGTAAAGCTAACCTTGAGCTTATGGAAGAAGAGGACATTCTTGAGGCAGGCATCAGGATCATTGCTCAGCCGCCGGGAAAGAAACTTCAGAATATGATGCAGCTTAGTGGTGGCGAGAAGGCTCTTACAGCCATTTCCCTTCTTTTTGCCATTCAGAATCTTAAGCCGTCACCATTCTGTCTTCTTGATGAGATCGAGGCGGCTCTTGACGATTCAAACGTAGACAGATTTGCAAGATATCTTCATAAGCTTACTGCCAACACCCAGTTCATTGTTATCACCCACAGACGTGGTACTATGAACGCAGCAGACAGACTTTACGGTATCACTATGCAGGAAAAGGGTGTTTCTACTCTTGTTTCAGTTAACCTTATTGAAGATAAACTTGATAAATAGGAGAAAATATGGAAGATAAAGAATTAGACGAGACACTTGATGGCAGCCTTCCCGAAAAGAAAGAGAAAAAAGGCTTTTTTAAGAGACTTGTGGAAGGACTTACAAAGACCAGAAATTCTATTTCAAGCGGTCTTGAGTATGTTTTTAACGGTTTTACGGAGCTTGATGATGATTTTTATGAGGAACTTGAAGAGGTCCTTATAATGGCTGATATCGGCGTTAAGACTACTGATGAGATCATTGAACATTTAAAAGAAAGTGCCAAGGAAAACAAGATCAAACATCCTAATGAATGCAGGGAATTCCTTTTTAATTATCTTAAGGAAAAACTGAAGACTCCTTACGATGCTTATCAGTATGAAGATAAGACTTCGGTGCTTTTGCTTATCGGTGTAAACGGTGTGGGAAAGACCACTACCTGTGGTAAGCTTGCGGGTAATCTTAAGGCAAACGGAAAGAAAGTGCTTCTTGCCGCAGCAGATACCTTCAGAGCCGCCGCGATCGACCAGCTTGAAGAGTGGAGCAGGCGCGTAGGTGTTGATATTATTTCCCATCAGGAAGGATCAGACCCTGCAGCAGTTGTATATGATGCAGTTGCAGCAGCAAAAGCAAGACATGCGGACGTTCTTATCTGCGATACCGCAGGAAGACTTCACAATAAAAAGAATCTTATGGAAGAGCTTCGAAAGATAAGCAGGGTTATTGAAAGAGAGTACCCGGAGGCTTTTATCGAGACTCTTGTTGTGGTAGACGGAACCACAGGACAGAATGCTTTAAACCAGGCAAAGGAATTTGCCGAGGTTGCCGACATTGACGGTATCGTACTTACAAAACTTGACGGAACCGCAAAGGGCGGCATAGCCATCGCAATCCAGTCTGAACTTAACGTTCCTGTTAAATATATAGGCGTTGGCGAAAAGATGGAGGACCTTCAGAAATTTGACTCCGATTCTTTTGTGGAGGCACTTTTTAAGAAGGATAATGAAGAAAAATAAATATACAGGGGGTATATATTATGCTTACACTTGAAAAATTTGAAGAAGCTTCGGAAGTGGTAAAAAAAGTCATTAACAAGACCAAACTTGTTTACAGTGAGTACTTTTCAAACACTACCGGCAACAAGGTTTATTTAAAACCTGAGAACATGCAGTATACAGGCGCTTACAAGGTAAGGGGAGCTTACTACAAGATAAGCACGCTTTCTGCATCCGAGCGCAAAAAAGGCCTTATAACCGCATCTGCCGGCAACCATGCTCAGGGCGTAGCTTACGCAGCAAAGCTTTTTGGCTGCAAGGCGGTGATCGTTATGCCTACCACAACGCCCCTTATCAAAGTAAACAGAACAAAGTCTTACGGTGCTGAAGTGGTACTTTGCGGAGACGTTTTTGATGAAGCGGCAAAGAAAGCACATGAGCTGGCGCAGGAAAATGGTTATACCTATATCCCGCCTTTTGATGATGAGGATGTGGCAACGGGACAGGGCAGTATTGCTATGGAGATCGTTAAAGAACTTCCTACGGTGGATATTATCCTTGTACCTGTAGGAGGCGGCGGACTTGCCTGCGGTATCAGTACCCTTGCAAAGATGCTTAATCCGAATATCAAAGTAATCGGCGTTGAGCCTAGCGGAGCTGCCTGCCTTAAGGCTTCCCTTGAAGCCGGAAAAGTGGTTACTCTTCCAAATGTAGACACTATAGCAGACGGTACAGCGGTAAAGACTCCGGGCTCAAAGATATTCCCTTATTTACAGGAAAATCTTGATGAGGTAATTACTGTTGATGATGCAGAGCTTACCCTTTGCTTCCTTGACATGATCGAAAATCACAAGATGGTTGTTGAAAACTCCGGGCTTCTTACAGTAGCAGCCCTTAACCATCTCAATGTTAAAAATAAAAAAGTGGTAGCAGTGCTTTCAGGCGGCAATATGGACGTTATAACTGTTTCATCCGTAGTTCAGCAGGGTCTTATTCAAAGAGGACGTATCTTTACGGTATCTGTTCTTTTACCTGACAGACCGGGTGAGCTTAGCAAAGTGGCATCTGTTATTGCAGATATGCAGGGTAACGTTATCAAACTTGAGCACAATCAGTTTGTATCAATAAACAGAAATACTGCTGTTGAGCTTGTAATAACTATGGAAGCATTTGGCCATGAGCATAAAGAGTCGATCATCAGAAGGCTTGAAACAGAAGGATATAAGCCAAAAGAGGTTGGCGCAAAATTCTAGAAAAAAATTAGAAAAAACCTGTTGACACGACAATATGTTTGGGTTATTATATAAATAGTTCGAGAACGTCTGTTCTAAATCAACTAACAGGAGAATAAATCAATGGAAAAAGATGAGAACAAACTGCGTGCACTTGATGCCGCCATAGCCCAGATCGAAAAGCAGTACGGAAAAGGTTCCGTTATGAAGCTTGGAGATTCCGGAGCGAATATGAATATCGAGACAATACCTACAGGCTCCCTTAGCCTTGATATTGCACTTGGTATGGGAGGTATCCCAAAGGGCCGTATTATCGAGATCTACGGACCTGAAAGTTCCGGTAAGACTACCGTGGCTCTTCATGTAGTTGCTGAAGTTCAAAAAAGAGGCGGTATTGCCGGCTTTATTGATGCCGAGCACGCACTCGACCCTGTTTATGCTAAGAACATAGGCGTAGATATAGACAATCTTTACATCTCTCAGCCTGATAACGGTGAGCAGGCTCTTGAGATTGCCGAAACCATGGTTCGTTCCGGCGCTGTAGACATTATCATCGTAGACTCTGTAGCAGCCCTTGTTCCGAAGGCTGAGATAGAGGGAGACATGGGAGACTCCCACGTCGGTCTCCAGGCCAGACTTATGAGTCAGGCTCTTCGTAAGCTTACCGCAGTTGTAAGCAAGACAAACTGTACCGTTATCTTTATCAACCAGCTTCGTGAAAAGATCGGAGTTATGTTTGGTAACCCTGAGACCACCACAGGTGGCCGCGCCCTCAAGTTCTACGCATCTATCCGTATGGATGTAAGAAGAGTTGAGGCCCTTAAGAGCAGCGGAGAAGTTGTTGGTAACCATACCCGTATTAAAGTGGTTAAAAACAAGATTGCTCCTCCGTTTAAAGAGGCAGAGTTTGATATAGTATTCGGTGAAGGTATCAGCAAAGAAGGCGATCTTATCGATCTTGCTGTTAAAGAAGACATTATCGAAAAGAGCGGTGCCTGGTTTGCATACAACGGTCAGAAGATCGGTCAGGGCCGTGAAAACGCAAAGATCTATCTTAAAGAAAACCCTGAGGTTTTTGCTGAGGTAGACAGAAAGATCCGTGAAAAGTACGGTCTTCCTCTTGCTGCCGAAAGTGCAGAGGTAGAGCCAAAGAAAGCAACTAAGTCTAAAAAATCCGAAGAATAAAAGATTATGATCACAGTTGAAAAGATTACAAAATCAGGAAAGCAGTACTTTGAAGTACTGCTTTCTTCGGGATATAAACTTAATATGTACTCATCTGAGCTTCGTAAATTCGGAGTAAAAGAAGGATGCGAGCTTACCGATGAACGTTTCTTTGAGATAAAACACACCTGCGTTACCGTGCGTGCAAGGAAGAAGGTCCTTTCTCTTCTTGAAATGTGCGACAGACCGGAAGGCGAACTAAGGAGTAAGCTGCGCCTTAAAGGGTATGATGAAGAAGCTGTAGATGACGCCATCGAATATGCAAAAAAGTTTGGATATATAGATGATGCGCGCTACGCTAAAAATTATATAAGCTTTAACCTTGGATTAAAGAATAAGACAAAGATCATTTACGGCCTTACTGCCAAAGGTATAAAAAAAGATCTTGCTTTAAGACTTTATGAAGAAGCAGTAGAAGAGACAGACAGCAAAGAAGACCCTGAGATGGAAGCGCTTTTAAAAGAGATAAGGAAAAAGACCAAAGGCGGAGAGCTTTCTTACGAAGAAAAGACAAAGCTTTCGGCATCACTTTACAGAAAAGGTTTTTCGCTTACTCTTATAAAAAAGGCTTTAAATACAGAGTTTGATGATTTATAATTAGTCCTATAATAATTAATGAGAAAAGGTGGTTGCTTATGGAAGAACGCAGAAAGATTAACCGATTAGAATATAATGCAGACAGCGTTATTGTTGTATGCGATACCTTAGAAAAGATTTATGGCAAGGCTGTAAACATCAGTCCTTTAGGTCTGGCTGTGAACATCCCCGGGGGTAGTGCTTCTGTTAATGACAAAGACGTTATAGTCGTTGCAGAAACTCTTATAATGTATGCAGATGTGGTAAGAGAAGATGTTAACGAAGATGGCTCTAAAACTATTGCCCTTTCAGCAAGAAAGTTTACTCCTGAAGTTATGCAGTACCTTTTTAAACATATAAGTATAGACGAAGACAGCGATGAATTATAATATGAATGACGGATCTTTTATCAAAGCGTTTAAAATAATAAACAGAATAAGGCTTTTGACCATAGTTATCTGTATCCTTGTTGCTTTTTCTTCTTCCTGCACCTTTAAGCGAGATTTGAGGCGAAGTAAAAATCCTTCAGACGCAGAAGTATCTTCCGAACAATCTGATATTAAGACCGGTAAAGAAGGCACATCGGAAAAGGGAGATAATGATACAAAAAGCATAGATGAGACAGTAAACGAAGATATAGACGAATCTAAAGATGAAACTAAAGCAGATTCTTTAAAGGTTGAGTTTATCTTTACTAACAGTACTAAGGAAGATATCGGTATGATATCGATCCTTGACCCTGTAAGCAGCGAGCAGATAAACCTTGGCGAGCTTCCTGACAGTAAGATCATGAAAGTAAGTCTTGACTGGCCAAAAGATAAAAAAGACTTTGATATGGCGGTATATAACAGGAACGGTGACCTTGTTTCTGAGACCAAAGTTGACATAAGCGGGGTTACAGAACAGGTTACATTGTTACTTTCCGGTGACCATAACATAGAAAATGTCGAAGCAAAAATAAAATAATTTTAACTTGCGCCTTAAGGGCTTTGCGGCTCTTAAGGCGCTATTTTTGGGCGTTTTTCATTGATGATTATTAAGTGGTTTTGGTGAAAAGCCGATAGAGTATACAGAAAGAAGTTTCAATATCTCTAAAGTTTGTTATAATGTAACCATAAATTGTAACTTAATTTTGTGTGAATAAAAAGGAGAAGTAAAATGAAGAAAAACAGCAAAAACAAAAAAGTAATCATGGCTCTTACAATGGCGATCAACGCAAGTATGATCTTAAATCCGGTGCTTGCTAATGCTGAGTCTTTGGGGGATGCTCCTAATTCACCTGATGACAATACAGTTCCTGTTACTCCTCTTAAGCCTACCAACGAGCAGAAAAATGCAGCTGCTACAGCTACAGATTATGCTCTTAGCGCAGCAAAAGATGCTAAGGAAAAGACAGTAGAAACCGTAAGCGCAGAAGAAGGATACGAGAAGACTGTATCCGGCGTTGCTCCTGCTGCAGAGGCAGTTAAGGAGATCAATGAAAACCTCTTTAAAGAGAATGCAGATGACGCTGTAGAGCAGATTAACGGTGTTATTTCAGATCTTGATAAGGCTACTCTTTCTGAGATAGTAGCAGGTTCTGCAGACAGACTTGCAAGCGGTGCAGCTATTGACGCAAATAAAGCCGGTGCTGATGTAGATAAGTATGCAGCTGAATATGAGAAGCAGGTAAATGCACTTTCAGAAAAGATTGTTGGTGTTGCCGAGACTATTAATAACAGCAACGAAGCAATAGATAAGGCTTCTACTAAAGAAGAAGCAAATAAGGCAGCACAGGCAGCAAAAGATGCATATGCAGGTCTTGCAGATATTGAAAAAGATATTACTGATGCTGAAACAAATTATAACGGTGCTCTTTCTGATTACAACACTGCTAAAGGCAAATATGATACTGCAGTAGCAACATATGATCAGGCAAAGGCTGATTACGAAGGATTTACCGGCGCAGCAGCAACAGGTGCAGCCGTAACAGCAGAAGATCTTTCTGAGATCAGACAGGAACTTGCACAGCTTAAGCATGATGCAGAGTTAAACAAGAATCTTCTTATTATCAAAGATACAGAAGATAAGATCCTGAATGCTACTACGAAAAACGAAGAAACCGGAAAATATGTTAAAGTACCTTTCTATAATTCATCTGTAGATAAAAACAATAAGCTTAAGCAGACAGTTGACCTTGATGGACAGACTGCTACCGTTTATGTTCAAAAACTTGATAAAGAGTCAATTGCAAATACCGGTAACAAGTTAACATATGCAGATTATGTTAATAAGATAATTGCTCTTTATTATACAGATGCAGTTCTTGACGGTGAGTTTTCAGATCTTACCTGGAACAGATATGATAACATTGAAGGTTTTTCATATACTGATGAGGATGATAATGTTATTGAAAGCACTAAGAATAAGAACGGTAAGATAACAAATCAGCTTACACTTGCCGATACTCTTAACTATTGCGAAGTTAACTACCGTGAATACGTTAAGGATGAAAATGGTAATTACGTACTTGATGAAAACGGCAACAGAACAGTAAGCGATAACGTATCAACTGTATATCTTAACTATAAGCTTTCAAACAATAACAAAAATGATGTTAATGATAATACTCCTTACCAGGGCGTTGTTATCTTTGAAAAGACTGATCACCTTGTTCTTGATGGAAAAGACCTTAAGAAGGCTGAACTTGATGAGCTTGATGAGAAGGGCTATATTGTAGATACAAATGAGGCAGGCGAAGAAACTAGGATCCTTGTTAAGAACGAAGACGGCATTGCAAAGCTTGACGTTTCAGAGTCTACAAAAGAAGATCTTACAGATAAAACCGAAAATGGTGTTAGAACGGTTATGACTGCTACAGGTACCGATGAAAATGTAAGTTATACATTTGAAGACGGTAAGGTAACAAAGACCGTTGAAAAGGACGTTACAGTAACCACATACACAGATAAAACCCTTGCAGCTCTTGATACTACAAGCTATAAAGTTACAGAAGATGAGGCTAAGGAAGCATTCGCAAATGCGCTTACAGACAAACTTAATCTTCTTAATGACGGGGAGAGCCTTATCATAAGAGTAGGCGAAAATGATGTTGAAGTAGCAAAAGGAACAACAATCACAAAGGATAACGCTGCTGATTACGGATATGTTAAGTCTGAAAACCTTGCAAATGAAAACGAATACAATGTCAGCGGAACATTTACAAAGAGCGTTGTAGTAAGCAAAGAAGTTAAAAACGATAAAGAACAAAAGAAATTTGTTGCACAGTATAATTACAAAGATGAGTTATTTAATCATCAGCAGGATCACAAACTTGTAGATAAAGATGCTGTAACTGTTAACGGTAATATCGTAACAGTTGAATATGAGGACCTTAATAGTGTCGAGGTTCCAAGTGGTATCTTTAATCTTATTGAAGATCTTCTTGGCGGAAGTAAGGCAGATGATGAGATTGCTCGTATTTTAAAGAATAACGGTATTGAAATTCCGGAAGGATCAGTTATCTTTTCACATGACGCGATTAACGGAAGCTTTGGAACAGCAACTATCTATTATGTAGAAGGCAACAAGTGTGATGAGACTGTTACACTTGATAAGGCCGGTGCTACAGAAGATGAGGTTAAAGAAGCCGTTAAGAAGGCTCTTGCAGGCGATGATGACAGCCTTAGGATCAATTTAAAAGATGATCTTACTATCAGCCAGAATAAGACATATGGTTATCAGGCTCTTGAGTATATCTTAAAGCATGTTAACGCTAACAGCGAAAAAGCTGTTGTTTCTAGCGAAGTATTCGAAACGATCGAAAAGATGGCAACACTTGAGCGCAGAAACGATAACTGGTATAACGGAAATATCGCATTTGCAACTCAGAAGTCAGATGACAATACTTATAGGGACGTTAAGACAGATATCTTTAATCCTTCAAAAACAAATGTAAATGTTTATCTTGACGAAGCTGAAGAAAAGATCACTGACAACTTCAGAAACGCTATCAACAATGCAGCAGCAGAGGCAGAAAAGTATGCAACTCTTACAGCGAAGATCGCAAATGCCGACAAGCTTGTTAAAGAAGCTCAGGATGAGGTTGATGCTCTTAGCGCAAAGATAAAAGAGCTTAAACTTAAAGATCTTGACGTGGAGCTTAAAACATACAGCAAGAACCTTGAAGCTGCAAAAGAAAAGCTTGCTTCAGCAAATCTTAAGAAGGCAGAGCTTGAAAAAGCATTAAAAGAGACTGAAAACAAGCTTGCAAAGAAGATAAGCGAGCTTAATACTCCTCCTTATTATCCAAATACAAACAATGACACAAACAAAGAAGAGGATAACAAGAAAGAGGAAGACAACAAGGAAGAGACAAAGGAAGATACCGGCGAGGAGACTCTTACAGTTTCTGAAGATGAAACCGCACAGGGTAGCGCAAACGTAGCTGATGACAAGGACAAGAAAGAAGATAAGAAGACTAAGAAGGACAAAGCTTCAAAGGATAAAGCTTCTACAATGGACCTTGGAGCAGACGATAAGCAGGCTCTTGGCAGCGCAGTAGTAAACGATACAAAAGATACAAAAGATACCGATGCTACAGCTTCAGAGATTGATGTAGAAGAAGATAAGGAAACAGCTCTCGGCGAGGCAAAAGAAACCGAAAATGACGAGGAAGCTAAAGACGAGACTCCTGCAGAAGAAAAAGAAACCGAAAAGGAAACAGGATCTAAAGTAGATATTACTGAAGATGAGACTCCTGAAGGCGCAGCAGATTCTGTAGATACAGTAAAGCCAAACTTCTGGTGGTTACTTCTTATCCTCATTTTAGGTGCAACCGGTGAGGAAATGTACAGAAGACATCGCAACAAAAAGAAAGCTGCTAAAGAAAAAGTTAAAAACGTATAATTCTCCTTATATTATTTTAAAAGGTGGCGCCTAAATCCAGTATTTAGGCGCTTCTTTTTTGCTACGCCCGTAGATAAAAATTGAATTGTTTTCCTTGACAGTACTTTGCTAAAAGGTTAAAATAATACTGTTGTAAATGTACAATGAAAATTAAATAAGGAGGTGCTCCAGTGGAAGAAATAGTGGTATATATTATAATTGCCGCTGTCTGTATTCTTGTCACTGCGATCATTTGTATTCCTCTTGTTAAAAAAATTGCTATTTCCAATCATGTAAAAAATTATGAGGCGAAAGTAGGAACAGCCGAGGAAAAGGCCAGAGAGATCATTGACGAGGCTATCAAAACAGCCGAGACAAAGAAACGTGAGGCTTTACTTGAGGCAAAGGAAGAGGCTCTTAAGACAAAGAATGAACTTGAGAGAGAAACAAAAGAACGCCGTGCAGAATTGCAGCGCTTCGAAAACAGGGTGATATCTAAAGAACAAAGTTTAGATAAAAAGACCGAAGCACTTGAAAAGAAAGAATCCAAACTGCAGGCTCGTGAGGTAGAGCTTGACAAAGAGAAAGAAGCTGTTGAGGAATTATCGCAAAAGAGGTTGCATGAGTTGGAAAGAATTTCCGGGTTGACCTCCGAACAGGCAAAAGAGTATATCTTAAAGACTGTTGAAGACGATGTTAAGCATGAGACAGCTCTTCTCGTTAAAGAACTTGAAACTCAGGCTAAAGAAGAAGCGGACAAAAAGGCAAAAGACATTCTTGTCAATGCTATTCAAAAATGCGCCGCAGACCACGTCGCAGAGACTACGATTTCAGTAGTTCAGCTTCCTAACGACGAGATGAAGGGAAGAATTATCGGACGTGAAGGTCGAAACATCAGAACTCTTGAGACAATGACAGGTGTAGATCTTATCATTGATGATACTCCTGAAGCTGTTATCTTGTCAGGATTTGATCCTATCAGAAGAGAAGTTGCAAGGATCGCCTTAGAGAAGCTTATCGTAGACGGCCGTATCCATCCTGCCAGAATCGAAGAGATGGTAGAGAAGGCACAAAAAGAAGTCGAGACTATGATAAGAGAAGAGGGCGAAGCTGCTGCTCTTGAAGTAGGAGTACATGGTATTCATCCTGAACTTATCAAGCTTCTTGGCCGTATGAGATTCCGTACAAGTTACGGACAGAACGCTTTAAAGCATTCCATCGAAGTTGCACATCTTTCAGGGCTTCTTGCTGCTGAGGTTGGTGTTGATATTAAGATGGCAAAGCGTGCCGGACTTCTTCATGATATCGGTAAATCCGTAGATCATGAGCAGGAAGGTTCTCATATTCAGCTTGGTGCAGATCTTTGTAGAAAATATAAAGAGTCCGCACTTGTTATCAATGCAGTAGAAGCTCACCACGGTGACGTTGAACCACAGTCTCTTATCGCTGTTCTTGTACAGGCTGCAGATACAATTTCTGCCGCAAGACCTGGTGCAAGACGTGAGACACTTGAAACCTATACCAACAGATTAAAACAGCTTGAAGATATTGCAAACAACGCAAAAGGCGTTGAGAAATCTTTTGCTATCCAGGCAGGTCGTGAGATCAGGGTTATGGTTATTCCGGATCAGGTTAACGACTCAGAGATGGTATTACTTGCCAGAGACATTTCAAAACAGATCGAAGAAAATCTCGAATATCCGGGACAGATCAAAGTCTCTGTTATCAGGGAATCCAGAGCCGTTGATTACGCCAAATAAAATTAAGCCGCAATGCATGTCATTGCGGCTTTGTTTTCGCTTAAAAACAGGCAAAAAGCCTTACTAAACCTTTGACTTAAGGGGGTATTTGGTGTATACTCTAGATTGCTTATTTGTTTTTAGAAGAATTGAAAAGGAACCGATCTATGCCAAAACTTTTGATAAAAGAGTATGATTGTCTTACTAATGAAGATGCGGGTAATTGCTTTAAGATCGCATTTTTATCGGATCTTCACGGGGCCGTATATAAAACCCGTGACGGAAAAGACCGTATAGTAGAAGCTGTAAGAAGATCAGAGCCTGATATTGTTATTGCAGGCGGTGACATGATAGTCGGTATTAAACCCGGCAAACAGGTTTCTAAGGCAAAGCTTGAGTCTTCAATAAATATCCTTTCAGATCTTGCTAAAGACTACAAAGTTTATCATGCTATCGGAAATCATGAAGAACGGCTTGAAAAGAGTGTATACGATCTTTATTTTAATACTCTCAAGAAAGCAGGCGTTGTGGTCCTTGACGGCTCTTTTGCAGATATTCCTCTTAAGGGCGATAAGGTAATGCGTATGTACGGGCTTTCGCTCCCTTATGAGTATTATCCGAAGTTTAAGAAAAAGGAACTCTCTGTCAGTGCAATCGAGCGTTTGCTTCGTGCAAACAGAGTCAGCGGCGGCATTAAAAATGAGGATATCAGGCTGCTTCTTGCTCACAATCCAAACTATGCCGATGCTTACGAAGAGTTTGGAGCAGATATTACGCTTTCCGGACATTTGCATGGCGGCGTGGTAAGATTATTTAACAGAGGTCTTATCGGCCCTGATTTTAAACTATTTCCTCAGTTTTCCGGTGGCAGTTATATGGGCAACCACATGAATCTTTTTGTTTCATGCGGCCTTGGGGAACATGTAGTTCCTTTCAGGATCAACGATCCATACGAGATCATGATCATTAACGTTTATTACTAACCAGAGGTATTTATGGGTATACAGGTTAAACTTGAAGCCTTTGAAGGTCCTCTTGACCTTCTTTTGCATCTTATAGAGAAAAACAAGATAGATATTTACGATATTCCTATTGCAAGCATTGCAGATCAGTACATCGAATATGTCAACGCAATGGAAACAAAAGACATGGACATTATGAGCGACTTCCTTGTTATGGCAGCCACGCTTCTTAATATCAAGAGCCGTATGCTTCTTCCTGTTGACGAATCTCTTCCGCCTGAAGAGCAGGATCCTAGGTATGAGCTTGTTCAAAGACTTCTTGAATACAAGATGTGTAAATATATGGCAGAAGAACTTAAAGACAGGCAGCTTGATGCAGACAGGCTTGTTTTTAAAGCTCCGGATATTCCTGAAGATATCGCCGATTTTAAGGAAGACATTAACCTTGAAGAGCTTCTAGGAGACCTTACCTTAAACAAACTTCAGGAAATCTTCAGAAGCGTAGTTAAAAAGCAGGTAGATAAGATCGACCCTGTAAGAAGCAAATTCGGCGAGATCAAAAAAGAGGAGATCTCTCTTGAAGACAAAATAAAATATATCCTTGAATGCGGCAAAAAGAGTGATACCCTTTCTTTCAGAGCACTTCTTGAAAATGCGGGAAGCAAACTTAATATCATCGTAAGTTTCCTTGCGGTGCTAGAACTTATTAAGATGGGTATTATCAGCGTTTCTCAGGATAATTTGTTTGATGATATTCACATTTGCTTTAAAAAGGATTATAATATCAATTATGATGATTATGATTTCACACAATATTAGAAAAGGATGTAATTTACATAGATGGAAATAAAAGAGCTTAAAGCCCGTATTGAGGCAATACTTTTTACTATGGGCGAGGCTGTGGAACTTACCCGTATCGCAGAGGCTGTTGAGCACGATGCAGATACCGTAAGGAAAGTTATCCGCAGTATGATGGACGATTATGACGATGAGAGCAGAGGCATAAAGATAATCGAACTTGACGGTTCTTTTCAGCTTTGTACCAAAGCTGAGATGTATGAATCTCTTATCAGGATTGCGCATGTTCCAAAGAAACATGTTCTTACCGATGTGCTTCTTGAGACTTTGTCTATAGTTGCTTACAAGCAGCCTATTACAAGGCAGGAGATTGAGGCGATAAGAGGTGTTAAGTGCGATCATGCGGTTAATAAGCTTATAGAATACAACCTTATATGCGAGGTCGGCAGGCTTGATGCTCCCGGCCGCCCGCTGGTATTTGGTACCACGGAAGATTTCCTTAGAAGTTTTGGAATCCAGTCTTTAGAGGATCTTCCGGCTGTCAGCCCTGAAAAGGTAGAAGATTTCAAGCTTGAAGCTGAGGAAGAAGTTCAGCTTACACTTGATATATAGATGCTAAAACAGGAGGATTAAGACATGAGTATTGATGAAGTACTTAATAAACTTGCGGCAGAAGGTGTTGATCTTGATACCACACTGCACCGGTTCCTTGACAGCAAGGACATGTATGCCAAATTTTTAAAGAAATTCCTTAATGACACAAACTACGACCAGATGCAAAAAGACTGCGAAGAAAAAGATTATGACAAGCTTCTTGAGAGTTCTCATGCTCTTAAGGGACTTACGGGCAACTTGGGGCTTGACCCGATGTTTAAGAAACTTTCTGATATGGTGGCGGATATCAGAGCAAAAGATTATTCCAGGATCGATGAGTTAAATGAAGGTATCAAAAGGGATTATGAGACTTTCAAGGGAATAATCAGCGGTCTTGACTAAGGTGTTTAAATATGTGTATTTTGGGGGATTGGTTAACTATCCCCTTTTTTATTTATAAAAATAAAAATATGGAGGCAGATATGCTATTTTTATTCTATCTGGGTCTGTTTATCGCCTTTAATGGCAAATTCACATGGGAGATCTTTTATATCGGGCTTCCGGTTGCGGCCGGTATGGATTATTTTTCCATAAGACATCTTGGGTATTCCCCAAAGAAGATGTGGCGGGTGTTTAAGAAAATACCCGGTATCATCAAATACCTTATTATCCTTTTGATCGAGATAATTAAGGCCAATGTGGCTGTTATCAAGATGATCTTTTCATTTGATATCGAGCCGGAACCTTGCCTTAAGAGCTTTGATTCAGGACTTTCCACAAAGACAGGAAATGCTCTCCTTGCTAACTCCATAACGCTTACACCGGGAACCATCACGGTGGAGATGGAAGATGGCAATTTCCTTGTCCATGCTCTTGATAAGGAATACGCAGAGGGCATTGAAGAAAGCGTCTTTGTTAAAGAGATCAAGAAACTTGAGAAAGAAGGTAAGAAATAATGTGGATAATACTCATTTGTTTTGGAATTCTTTCGTTCTTTTCATTTTATAAAGCTGTAAAGGGACCTTCTGTTCCCGACAGACTTATTACCATTAACCTTATAGGTTCTATCGTTATCATGATGCTTGCTATTTTGGCAGTTATTCTTAAAGAAGATTATCTTCTTGATATCTGCATCATTTATGCGATGATAAGCTTCCTTGCCATGGTGGTACTTTCAAAGATCTATACAGGTATCTATCTTAGCAATAAAGCAAAAGAGCAGGAGAAAAATGAAAAGGAGGGAAAAAACTGATGCAGGAGATAATAGGTACCATTCTTATGGTGATCGGCCTTATCTTTGTCACTATAGCTATTTTTGGCGTCTACAGATTTAAATATGTTTTAAACAGGATGCACGCCGTTGCTATCTGCGATACCCTTGGCATGTTTTTTGTCCTTCTTGGGGTTATGGTTTGCTTCGGACTTTCTTTTGCAAGTCTTAAGTGTGCCCTTATCCTTGTATTTTTCTGGCTTGCAGGTCCGGTAAGTACACACCTTATCGCAAGACTTGAAGTTACAACAAATGAGCCTATGGCTAAAAAACTTAAGGGGGAGGATCAGATATGAGTTTTGTAATGCCGGTTTTACTGTTATTTTTGATAGTGTGCGCGGTTTTTGTTGCATTTACCCAAAATCCTCTTTCTGCCATTATCATTTATATGGCATTTTCACTTATCATGTCCATTATCTGGGCGCTCATGCAGTCACCTGACCTTGCCATAACAGAGGCAGCCGTAGGTGCCGGAGTTACCAGTATCTTAATGTTTGTTGCACTTAAAAAGATCCATGCAATAGATGTTAAAGAGACAGGAGAGGGGAAGGAGGACAAGGACAATGAGTAAGAAACGCGAAGATTACGAAAAGTCCTTTTGGTACAAGATCTCCTCATTTGTAAATGATGGAAAAAGCTTTGCAACAAAAGAGATAAAAGAAGAAAAACATATAGTTGAGGAAGACAAGAGTATAAATATTGTTCCTATGTCTCCGTGGGATACGGAAGAGATTGAAAGAACGGGACTTTATGACTCATACAAACACTGGAGTTTTGAAGGTATCTTAAAGAGAGCCCAGAAGTTTTACGGTGTTTTTTCGGTACTTGTATGTGTCCTCATTATCGGAATACTGCTTTTTTCAATATCAAAGCTTCCAAGATTTGGAAATGCGCAAAATCCTGTTAACAACGAAGTATCAAGAAGATATATTGAAAAAGGTATTGAAGAGACAGGTGCTGTCAACATTGTAACGGGCATGATCCTTGATTACAGAGCATTTGATACACTTGGCGAGTCTCACGTGCTTTTTACCGCATGTATCGTTGTCTTTATCCTTTTAAGACTTGATACGAAAGATCAAAAGACTCTTGAAGAAGCGGAAGCTGACGATCGTAATTTTGAGCCAAAGAATGATACGATCCTTCAAAAGGTCACAAGGCTTCTTGTGCCTCCGGTTTTCATCTTTGGTATTTATGTTATCTTAAACGGACATCTGTCTCCGGGCGGTGGTTTTTCAGGCGGAGCCATAATAGGAGCCGGACTTATCCTTTATCTTAACGCCTTTGGTTTTAAGAAGACAGGAAAGTTCTTTACTTTAAGACTGCATAAGATTATTTCAATAATCGCACTTGGCTTTTACTCGCTTTCAAAAAGCTACTCCTTCTTTACGGGAGCAAATCACCTCGAGTCCTTTATACCAAAGGGAACTCCGGGAAATATTTTAAGTTCGGGCCTTATCCTTCCTCTTAATATTGCTGTAGGAATGGTGGTAGCCTGCACTATGTACGGATTTTATGTAATGTTCAGAAAGGGTGGATACAAATAATGATAGGATTATTTAACAATCTTGAAGCTACTACAGCGATCATCGTTTTTGGTATCGGTTTTACAACCCTGATGCTGAACAGAAACATGATCAAAAAGATAATCGGTTTTGACATGATGGACTGCGGTATGTACCTTTTCCTTGCGTCAAAAGGCTATATTGAAGGCAGACTTGCGCCTATAGTGGTAAACGGTGTTACTGATATGGATGCCTATATAAATCCTATTCCTGCAGGTCTTGTACTTACAGGTATCGTTGTTTCGGTATCTGTTTCTGCAGTCATGCTTTCGCTTACCATAAGGCTTTATCGTAAATATCACACTCTTGACATAGATGAGATCATGATGAGAGCTCGTGAGGAAGGAGATGACGAATAATGGATTTTGTTCAGAATCTTCCTTTCTTTGGTATAGTTGCAGCACTTTTCTTTGGTGTTCTTTGTTCTGTTGTGCACAGAAGAGCTGCCGAGATACTTACGTACCTGCTTCTTGGCTTTGAAGTGGTTGCTTCCATACTTGTATTATTATTTGTAATAAGAACCGGTACTTCATTTACTTATATGATGGGACATTTTCCTGCTCCTTGGGGCAACGAGATAAGAGCCGGTATCTTTGAATGTTTTACGGCGTTTTTCTTTTCTGCCACTATGCTTCTTGCACTTGTGGGCGGAAGAAAACACATTTATCACGAAGTGGAGAGCACTAAGGTAAACCTTTATTATACAATGGCATGCCTTCTCCTTAGCTCAATACTTGCACTTATATATACAAATGACCTTTTTACCGCATACGTATTTGTAGAGATAAATACATTATCTGCTGCAGGTCTTATTATGACAAAAAGAAGCGGAAAAGCCATAGCTGCTGCCACAAAATATATGGTAATGAGTTTGCTTGGTTCAGCCCTTTTCCTTATGGGTATCTGTACTACATACGATATTACGGGCCATCTTCTTATGAGCAACATAAAAGAGGCCATGGCGGCTCTTCATGCAAGCGGACAGTATGCAGTACCTATTTCCGTTATCATAGGACTTATGAGTATAGGTCTTGCTATTAAGAGTGCCCTTTATCCTTTCCACACATGGCTTCCTGATGCCCATGGTTCGGCATCTGTAAGTACAAGTGCTATACTTTCTGCGCTTGTATCTGAAGTTTACATGTTCCTTCTTATCAAGATATTTTACAGAGTAATAGGCTGGGACGTGGTTCAGGATAACAAGATCATGAACGTGTTATACCTGTTTGGTATAATCGCCATGTTAATGGGCTCTATTCATGCCCTTCGTGAAAGCGATATCAAGCAGATGATCGCTTATTCATCCATCGCCCAGTTTGGATATATTTTCATGGGAATAGGCCTTGGAACCGCATTTGGTATGCAGGCTGCTGCCTTCCATCTTTTTGCACATGCCTCCGGAAAAGCCCTTGTGTTTATCGCACAGGCCGGTCTTGCGGATGCAAACGGCGGAGACAGAAGGATAGTTGCTCTTAAAGGAACAGCCCATAAGAATCCTATAGCAGGGATCACTTTTACCGTGGGAGCTTTTTCTATGGTTGGTATTCCTTTCTTTGCAGGTTTTATATCAAAGTATAATTTTGCTACGGCGGCCCTTTATTCGCCTAACAAGATAGTGATAACACTTGTAACACTTGCCATAAGTACAGTACTTAACGCTATTTACTTCCTTAGGGTTGTTCTTAGGATCTACAGTCCGATAGAAGATAAAAAGCCGGTTATCAGATCCGGATTTGCCTTCGGGCTTGCAGTAACTGTTATGGCAATTGGTAATATAGCTCTTGGTGTATTTGGCTCTAATGTTATGGAATACATCATCAGCGGATTAAAAATGTTTGGTTAAGGGGGATATTCATCATGAATAATATACTTATCATGCTTCTTGTGATCCCTCTTGTAATGGGACTTGTGAGCATGCTTTTAAGAGGCAGAGAAAAGACTAAGCTATGCAAAGTGCTTACACTTATTTCCTGCATTCTTACCTTTGCATTTTCTGTTATGACATTTTTTGCGGGTGACCTTACACTGCACATCTGGCAGATAACAGAAAATATACCGTTTGACCTTGCTCTTGATGATCTTTCAAGGATATTTGTCCTTTTGTTTAACTTCATCTGGCTTATAGTTTGCATCTACTCTTTTGAGTACCTTGAAGAAGACAAAAAGCAGGAGAGATTCTTTGGTTATTACCTTCTTTCTCTTTTTACCTTAAACGGTATTGCAATGTCATCAAACATAATGACATTTTATGTTTTCTTTGAGTCGATGACGTTGGTTGCTTTTCCTCTCATTATCCATAATGAGACAGATGAAGCAAGAGAGGGAGCTTTTAAATACCTGTTTTATTCAGTGGCAGGTGCGTTTATAGCTCTTGGCGGTATTTTCCTTCTTGTACTTAAAGATGTTCCTATGGAGTTTAAGGCAGGAGGAGTAGGAGTATTTGGCTCTGATACCATGACACTTGTTGCCACAATGCTTATCCTTGTGGGCTTTGGTACAAAGGCAGGCCTTTTCCCTATGCATGCTTGGCTTCCAATTGCGCACCCTGTGGCACCTGCTCCTGCATCTGCGGTAATGTCAGGTATCATCACAAAAACCGGTGTGCTTGCCATAATAAGGATCATCTTTTATTACATCGGTGCAGATAATCTTAAGGGAACCTGGGTACAGTATTCCTTTATGGTCCTTACTCTTATTACTGTATTTATGGGCTCTATGCTTGCCTATAAAGAAAAGATCTTTAAAAAGAGACTTGCTTACTCAACCGTAAGCCAGGTTTCATACGTGCTTTTTGGTCTTTCTCTTTTGAATCCTCTTGGATTTACAGGTGCCATCTTGCATGTACTTTTCCATTCGCTTATAAAGAATACTCTCTTTATGAGTGCCGGAGCTGTTATCCATAAAACGGAAAAGACGGAAGTTCAAGATCTTAAGGGTATGGGATATGCAATGCCTGTTACCATGTGGTGTTTTACCATTGCAGGTATAGCACTTGTAGGTATCCCTCCGCTTAATGCATTTCTTAGTAAATGGTTCCTTATGCAGGGAGCACTTTCAAGCGGAATGAGTGATGCCATAAGATACGGCGGACCTGCGGTGCTTCTTGTAAGTGCCCTTCTTACAGCGGGATATCTTGTTACGATCTCACTTCGCGCCTTCTTTGTTCCGGAAGAAGAATACAGACTTCCGAAAAATGAAGCAGGTTTTGAAATGAAGTTTGCACAGATCGTGCTTACGGTACTTATAGTGGCACTCGGTGTTTACTGTACGCCGCTTGTAAATTACATAAATAATATAGCAACGACGATAATGGGAGGTATGTGATATGAATATTTTAAGTATATGCTTCCCGATAATAATACCTGTCGTATTCGGGCTTCTTATTCCGGTATTTGATTTTAAGAAAAAACTTGCAAGAGAAATCTACGTTATGAGTGTTGTATGTGTTACATCGGTTCTTGCATGGATCAATGTGATAAATATGACACCTGAGACCATAACCCTTTGGTCCTTTGCAAAGCCTCTTATCGTAGCATTAAGGATCGATGGAGTAAGTAAGGTATTTATAGCGCTTATTTCTTCCCTTTGGCCTTTTGCTACTCTTTATGCTTTTGAGTATATGAGACACGAAGAAAGAGTTAATTCCTTCTTTGGTTTTTATACAACCACATTTGGTATAACCATGGGTATTGCATCTTCTGCAAACCTTATGACCATGTATATGTTTTATGAGCTTCTTACCCTGGTTACCATTCCTCTTGTAATGCATGAGATGAATCACAGGTCAATAAGAGCTGCCATTAAGTATTTTACATATTCAATAGGCGGTGCGGCTTTTGCTTTCATGGGATTTATCATCATTACAAAATACTGCGGTACCAATGATTTTGTGTACGGAGGCATCATTACAAGCGAGATAATGAAAGAAAAAGCAGGATATGTATATCTTGCATATATTCTCATGTTCTTTGGCTTTGGAGTTAAAGCGGCTGTTTTTCCGTTCCACGGATGGCTTCCTTCAGCCGGCGTTGCTCCGACCCCTGTTACAGCGCTTTTACATGCTGTTGCGGTTGTTAAGTCAGGTGCCTTTGCCATAATAAGGATTACCTACTTTATTTTTGGAGCGCAGACACTTAAGGGAACAGTGGGAGAGTATATCCCGCTTGTGTTTGTAATAATTACCATAGTATTTGGTTCTTCGATGGCTGTAAAAGAGCAGCACCTTAAGAGAAGATTTGCATATTCGACTATTTCAAATCTTTCATACATACTTTTTGGTGTGCTTATGCTTAGCCCTGCAGGGCTTACGGCAGGACTTCTTCACATGGTATTTCACGGTGTAATGAAGATTGCCATATTCTTCTGCGCAGGTGCGATCATGCACCAGACGGGCTATGAATACATATACGAGATCAACGGTTTTGGCTTTAAGATGAAAAAGATCTTTGCGGTATACTCCATAGCATCACTTGCGGTTGTAGGTATTCCGCCGCTTCCCGGTTTTTACAGCAAGCTTGCCCTTGCAAAGGCAGCTCTTGAAAACGGCGATGTGTTAAGCTATATCGGCATTGCGGCGCTTCTTATAAGTGCGCTTCTTACCGCTGTTTATCTTATGTCTATCATGGTAAGAGCATATTTCAGACCTTTTGAGTCTGACAAGAGTGTTAAAGATCCGAATGCTTATATGGTGATCCCGCAATTTATGTTTTGCGCCATGATGATAGGTTTTTCAATCTTTGGTTCTTATATCTGTCAGTTTATGGCAGAAATAGTAAGTAATCTTTAGGAAGGAGATGGGATGATGAATACTAACGAACTTGGGATCTTATTTATGTCTCTTCTCCTTGCACTTCCTTTTGCGGGTGCCTTCCTTGTATACACCGGGAAGAAAGCTAGGGATTATGTGGCCATTGCTTTTGGAACTTTAGAGTTTGCCACTGCAATGTGTGCCTTCTTCATGCTTAGAGGTGAGACTGTAACTGTCAGATTTGATGAGATAGTTTATCTTGGCCTTGATTTTGCTTTTGACGGATTCAGGTGCCTTTATACGGCGGTTGCCACATTTATGTGGATGATAAGCATTATGTTCTCTAAAGAATATATGGACGGAGAGCATAAAGTAGAGAGATTTTACTTCTTTACCCTGCTTACCCTTTTTGCTACGGTAGGAGTACTTCTTAGCAACAGTCTTTATACCACCTTTATCTTCTTTGAGGTAATGAGTTTTACTTCGTATGTCTGGGTTGCCCAGGAAGAAGAAAAGCCGGCGCTCCGCGCTGCAGATACATATCTTGCGGTAGCTGTTATCGGCGGACTTGTAATGCTTATGGGTATCTCAATGCTGTACTATATGAACGGAAGCGTTCTGTTTGCAGACCTTGCGGGATTTATAGAAAAAGCAGATAACAAGACTGCAGTATACGCCGCAGGTTTTATGTGTCTTTTTGGATTCGGTGCAAAAGCAGGTATGTTTCCGCTTCACATCTGGCTTCCAAAAGCCCATCCGGTTGCACCTTCGCCGGCTTCGGCACTGCTTTCGGGTATGCTTACAAAAGCCGGTATTTATGGAATTTTGATGCTTACAAGTTATGTGTTCTTTGAGGATACGCTTTGGGGCACCACGATCCTTTATCTTGGCGTAATAACTATGTTCCTTGGAGCGTTTATAGCATTGTTTTCAACTAACCTTAAGAGAACTCTTGCCTGCTCCTCAATGTCGCAGATCGGTTTTATACTTATAGGTATAGGCTGCAGCGGAACTTTAGGTCATGAGGCAAACCTTGCCATAAGCGGAACCATCTACCATATGCTGAACCACTCACTTATTAAGCTGGTACTTTTTACAATTTCCGGTATCGTTCTTATGAATGCTCATACCCTTGAGCTAAGTAAGATAAGAGGCTTTGGAAGAAAGAAACCTGTTATGCATTTTGCATTCCTTCTCGGAGCCCTTGGTATCGGTGGTATTCCGCTTTTTAACGGTTATATCAGTAAGACGATGCTTCACGAAAGCATAGTTGGCTTTATCCATATGGGCGGCGGAAGCGTAGCAAAGACCATCGAATGGATCTTCCTTGCATCAGGCGGTATGACTCTTGCCTATATGTTTAAACTTTACCGTACGCTCTTTATTATGAAGCCTGAAGACGGCGAAGTTAAGAAAGAAAAGTACATGACACCTTTTACCGGAATCATCCTTACGGTATCAGCGTTAATACTTCCTTGCCTTGGACTTTTCAGTTCCTTTGTGCTTGAAAATATCATAGGTCCTTGTATGAGCTTTGCAAGGCTTACCCCGATGCATGAAAGCATTAATTTCTTCTCCCTTGAAAACTTAAAGGGAGCGGGAATTTCCGTTATGTTTGCCTGCATTATCTATCTTGTGATCGTAATGCCTATGAAGCTTAAGAATGTATGGCCATCATGGCTTGACCTTGAGAATCTTATATACAGACCGCTTATTTTACATGTCCTTCCGTTTGTTGGTGCGCTTTTTGCAAGAATTGCGGATGGAATTGTGGAAGGTATCGTATATATTTTCAGAAGGTACATTCTTAATGCCAGAAAAGAGAAGATCACAGGACATGAAAGAGGATTTATTAGGATCGGTGCCGTATTTGACAGGATCCAGGCTTTCAATAACGTCTTCTTTAGAAGAAAACGTCCGAAACATCTTGAATATAAGGCCTGGTTTGCGGAAAGAGCACATGATGTCACTAAGTTTGATATCATAGTTGAACACAGTATTTCTTTCAGCCTTATGCTCTTTACCATAGGTCTTGTGATCACAATGATATATATTTTATTTGTTTAAAATTGATATCCCTCTTGGCATAAATTGATACAAATGTGCCAAGGGGGATTTTTTCGCGAAATAACTTGCATATTTTGTTACGCGAAAGTATAATTAAAATCGGCAGTAATTTGGATTTCATTTATTATTTATATATTTTTATGGAGGGCTAGATATGAGTAGTATGACAAAACAGTCAGCTAGAGAACGAATCACTTCTCTTTTTGACGAAAACAGTTTTGTAGAGGTCGGTGCTCTTGTAACAAAGCGTAACACAGATTTTAATCTGGGCGCGCAGGAAGTTCCTGCAGATGGCGTTGTTACAGGATACGGTCTCGTTAACGGCAACCTTGTATATGCTTACAGTCAGGATGCCGATGCTCTTGGCGGAAGCATGGGAGAGATGCACGCTAGAAAGATCGCAGGAATTTACGATCTTGCAACAAAGTGCGGAGCTCCTGTAGTGGGAATACTTGATTGCCAGGGCTTAAGACTTCAGGAAGGATGCGATGCACTCGATGCTTTCGGGCAGGTATACGCTAAGCAGGCTCTTGCCGCAGGCGTTATTCCACAGATTTCTGCCGTACTTGGTGTTTGCGGTGGCGGTGCTGCCGTACTTGCAGGTTTGTCTGACTTTACGGTTATGACAAAAGAAAATGCCAAGCTTTTTGTTAATGCTCCAAACACTCTTGACGGAAACTACACCGAAAAGAACAATACAGCAGGTGCTGCATTCCAGAGCGAGCAGGGCAATGTTGATATTCTTGCAGAAGATGATGCAGATGCATTAAATAAAGTACGCGAGCTTCTTTCAGTTCTTCCTCTTAACAATGAGGACGGAGTTTTTAATGAAGAGTGCACAGACGATCTTAACAGAACAGTGGAAAGTCTTGCCGGTCTTAAAGACGCTGCCGTTATCGCAAGAGAGATCTCAGATAACAGACAGTTTATAGAACTTAAAAAGGATTTTGCAAAAGGTATTGTAACAGGCTTTATCAAGCTTAACGGCATGACTGTTGGTTTTGTCGGCAACAGAAGTGAGATCCTTGACGACGCATTTAAGTGTGTTGAGAAGGTTGAGCCAAAGCTTTGTGCCTGCAGAGCTAAGAAAGCTGCTGAGTTTGTTAACTTCTGTGATGCTTTTAACATTCCTGTTGTTACATTTACAAATGTTACAGGTTATGTAGCAAAGGTTGACTGCGAAGGTAAGATAGCAAAGGCTGTAGCAGGTCTTTCTTATGCTTTTGCAAATGCCGATGTGCCAAAGGTAAACGTTGTTTACGGTGAGGCTTACGGTTCAGCATATATTGCCATGAACAGCAAGCATATCGGAGCAGATCTTGTATTTGCTTACCCTGATGCCAAGATCGGTATGATGGACAGTGCATCTGCTGCAAAGATCGTTGAGACTGATGCAGCTAAGTATGATGAGATGCTTAACAATCCTGTCAGCGCAGCAAAGCGCGGATATGTTGATTCCATTATCGAGCCTGCATCTACACGTAAGCAGCTTATTTATGCTTTTGAGATGCTTTATACAAAGAGAGAACTTAAACCGGCTAAAAAACACGGCCGTTTCTAGGAGGTGTAAGATATGGCAGAAGCAGGACTTAATACCTTAATGGGTATGGCAGTCGTATTCAGTGCTCTTATCTTTATCTCACTTGTTATCAGACTTTTTGGTCTTATCAATGTATTTCAGGCCAAAAAGAAAGATAAAAAAGAAGAGGCTAAGAATATAGCTTCGGTTGGTATAGATAATGCAGTAGAGCAGATTGCGGCAAATGAAGAGAATCTTGCAGACGATCTCGAACTTGTTGCAGTTATTACCGCTGCGATCGCAGCATTTGAAGGAAGTGCTCCTTCAGACGGACTTGTTGTTCGTTCCATCAGAAGAAGAAAATAGAAAGGTTGGTATAAAAAATGAAGAATTATACAATTACTGTTAATGGTAACGTATATGATGTTACAGTTGAGGAAGGCGCAGGCGTTGCAATGCCTGCAGCAGCTCCTAAGGCAGCTCCTGTAAGTGCTCCTAAGGCAGCTCCGGCTCCTGCAGCGCAAGGCGCAGCAGGAAGCATCAAGGTTACTTCCCCTATGCAGGGTAAGATCCTTGGCGTAAAGGTTAACGTTGGTGATTCTGTAAAGAAGGGTCAGGTTGTAGCTATCCTTGAGGCTATGAAGATGGAGAACGAGATCGTTGCTCCTGAAGACGGAAAAGTTGCTTCTATCAATGTAAAAGACGGCGATGCTGTTGAGTCAGGTGCATTAATAGCTTCCCTGTCATAAGGAGGTTTGTCTAAATGGAATACGTAACTAATACGCTGAGCAACCTGGCGGCACAGACTGCGTTTGCTAACCTTTCATGGGGCAACTACCTTATGATCGCAGTTGCATGCTTCTTTCTGTACCTTGCCATAAAGCATGGATTTGAACCACTTCTTCTTGTGCCTATCGCTTTTGGTATGCTCCTTGTAAATATTTATCCTCCTATCATGGAAGAGGGCGGACTTTTACATTATTTCTTCCTTCTTGATGAATGGAGTATCTTACCGTCACTTATTTTCATGGGTGTCGGTGCTCAGACGGACTTTGCTCCGCTTATTGCAAACCCTAGCAGTTTCCTCCTTGGAGCTGCGGCACAGTTTGGTATTTATTCAGCCTACATCGCAGCTATAGCATTAGGCTTTAACGGAAAGGCTGCTGCAGCTATCTCCATTATCGGTGGTGCTGACGGTCCTACATCCATCTTCCTTTGCTCAAAGCTTGGACAGACAGAGTACATGGGACCTATCGCAGTTGCGGCATATTCTTATATGTCACTTGTGCCTATCATTCAGCCTCCTATTATGAAGGCTCTTACCACAGAAAAGGAAAGAAAGATCAAGATGAGCCAGCTTCGTCCTGTTTCTCAGCTTGAGAAGATCCTTTTCCCTATCATCATTACTATCGTAGTATGTATGCTTCTTCCTACTACAGCACCTCTTGTAGGTATGCTTATGCTTGGTAACCTCTTTAAAGAGTCAGGTGTTGTTAAGCAGCTTACAGAAACTGCAAGTAATGCGCTTATGTACATCGTAGTAATCATCCTTGGTACATCTGTAGGTGCTACCACAAGTGCCGAGGCATTCCTTAATGTTACAACTCTTAAGATCGTTGCACTTGGACTTATCGCATTTGCCATCGGTACAGCTACCGGTGTTCTCTTCGGAAAGATCATGAGCAAGGTTACAGGCGGCAAGGTCAATCCTCTTATCGGTTCAGCAGGTGTATCTGCGGTTCCTATGGCTGCCAGAGTTTCACAGAAGGTTGGTGCGCAGGCCGATCCTACAAACTTCCTTCTTATGAATGCCATGGGTCCTAATGTTGCCGGAGTTATAGGTACAGCCGTTGCAGCCGGTACATTTATGGCCATATTCGGTGTTAAATAATTAGAAAAGGAGCATAACAATGTCAGAAGAAATCATAAAAAAACCTGTTAAGATTACAGAAACAATTCTTCGTGATGCGCATCAGTCCCTTATTGCGACAAGAATGCCTACAGAAGAAATGCTTCCTATCATTGATAAAATGGACAAAGTCGGATATCACTCAGTAGAGTGCTGGGGCGGTGCTACATTCGACTCATGTCTCCGTTTCCTTAAGGAAGATCCATGGGAGAGACTTCGTAAACTTCGTTCAGGCTTTAAGAATACAAAGCTTCAGATGCTTTTCAGAGGTCAGAACATCCTTGGATACAATCACTATTCAGACGATGTAGTTGAGTATTTCGTACAGAAATCAATCGCAAACGGTATTGATATCATCCGTATTTTCGATTGCTTCAACGATCTTCGTAACCTTAAGACAGCTGTAGACGCTACCAAGAAAGAGGGCGGACATTGCCAGATAGCTCTTTCATATACTCTTGGTGATGCTTATACTCTTGACTACTGGAAAGAGACAGCTCGTCAGATCGAAGAACTTGGTGCAGATTCTATCTGTATTAAAGATATGGCAGGCCTTCTTGTTCCTTACGAGGCTACAAGACTTGTTACAGCTCTTAAGGAAGGTTCCAAGCTTCCTATCCAGCTTCATACACACTACACCTCAGGTGTTGCAAGTATGACTTATTTGAAAGCTGTTGAGGCAGGATGCGATATCATCGATACTGCTATGAGCCCACTTGCTATGGGTACATCACAGCCTGCTACAGAGGTTATGGTTGAAACCTTTAGGGGTACAGAGTATGATACCGGTCTTGATCAGAACCTTCTTGCTGAAATTGCAAACTACTTTGCGCCATACCGTGAAGAGTGCTTAAAGAGCGGTCTTCTTAATCCTAAGGTTATGGGTGTTAACATTAAGACCTTACTTTACCAGGTTCCGGGCGGTATGCTTTCAAACCTTGTATCTCAGCTTAAGGAAGCCGGAGCAGAAGATAAATTCCAGGCTGTTCTTGAAGAGATCCCAAGAGTACGTGAAGACTTTGGTCAGCCACCACTTGTTACTCCTTCAAGCCAGATCGTTGGTACACAGGCAGTTCTTAATGTTCTCCAGGGTGAGAGATATAAGATGATCACTAAAGAGAGCAAGAAGATCCTTGCCGGTGAATTCGGTAAGACCATTAAACCTTTTAATCCTGAGGTTCAAAAGAAGGCTATCGGTGATGCTAAGCCTATTACCTGCAGACCTGCAGATAATATCCCACCACAGCTTCCAAAATTTAAAGAAGAGTGCAAACAGTGGATACAGCAGGAAGAAGATGTTCTTTCATATGCTCTTTTCCCACAGGTTGCTACAGAATTCTTTAAATACCGTGAAGCTCAGCAGACTAAGGTTGATGCTTCAATTGCTAAAGACGGAGCTTATCCTGTATAAATCTTATTAAAATCTTTACTTAAAAGTTTAGATGAAAAAAGCGGAAAATTGCCTTTTTTAAAGGCTTTTTCCGCTTTTATTTCGTTGAAAACAGATGTGTATTATGATAAAATGTATTAGTAGCAGTTGATATTAAAGTACATTGATCTTTGGCTTATTTATAGAATTTTGGGGGCTTTACCTGCTTATGGATGCTGACAGATACTTGCTCTATTTTGACTATTCTGCCTTAGCGCTTTTGTTCGTTCTTTTGATCCATTTTTATATGAAAAGAAACATTAAGACAAGGCAAAATACCATATTTTCATATATTGTTATTTCGACTTATATAGCTACGGTTTTCGATATCCTTTCTGTATATTTTATCAGAAACAATGAAGCTGCCGGCTTTAGCATTGCTGTGCTCTTTACCAACCTTTTTTTGATTGCTTTTCACAGTATACCTGTTTTTCTTTTGTACTATATTATGGTAACTACAGGAAGCTTTGAAAAGAATATCAGGCTTAGCAGGATTAAATTATATCTGCCTTATATAGTTGCGGTATTTTTGATCGTTATGTCTACGGCTACAGGCTGGATTTACTCTATTAAAGGCGAATATTACTACAACGGCAGTTTGCACTTTACGCTTTATTTTATTACCCTGCTTTATGGGGGCTTGATAATCTATGAAATCTTCAGGTACAGAAAAACTTTTAAAAGTGTTCAGCTCATTTCACTGCTTATTTTTATTGTTATGGCGATAGTTGCTTCAGCAATACAGATTCTTAGATCTGATATCATTGTCATGCAGTTTTTTGTCAGTCTTTCGATACTTGTTTTATATATCGGTATAGAAAATCCGGAGGGCTTTGAAGATAAAAAACTTTCCGTTTTTAATTACAACGCCTTCAGACAGCTTGTAATGATGAGTATCGATAAGGACAACCATCTCCATATCATAATGATAAGACTTAATGATTTCAGGTTTATCAATAATGTTCTTGGACTTAGAAACGGAGATGAACTGCTTAGACAGATTTCAGATTTCCTTAATCATATCGGCAGAAAGAGGTTTGTTGCCTGCAGGATTTCGGGAGTTCAATTTGCACTTGTTCAGAAGTACCCTGTAAAGCAGGGCTCTGATGCTATCCTTGAAGAAACGCTCGACAAGATAAAAGAACGTTTCAGAAGTCCGTTTCTTGTAAATGATATGTCGGTTTCAATATCTACAAATGTTTATAAACTTTCTTATCCTGAAGATGTAAACAGTATCGAAGACATATTTGCGACAACCGATTTTCTTATAAATGAGATAAAAGCCGAAAATTTTGATGAGCTGATGCTCGGAAAGATGCGTGAAAACCAGGTTATTCAGATCATGAAAGAAGCTCTTGATAATAACAGATTTGAAGTTTATTATCAGTTGATATTCGATCATGAAAAGAAGCGTTTTATTTCTGCAGAGGCCCTTGTAAGACTTTTTGATGATAATATAGGTTTTATAAGCCCTGAAGAGTTTGTGCCTTTGGCAGAACGTAACGGTATGATAATCGCTATCGGCGATTTTGTTCTTAACGAAGTATGCAAGTTTATAAAAGACCATGACCTTAGATCAAAAGGTATCGAATATATCGAGGTCAATCTTTCGGCATTGCAGTGCATGCAAAGAGAATGGCATGAAAAACTTCTTAATATAGTTGATTCCTATGGCATTCCTCATGATATGTTTAACTTTGAGATAACAGAGTCTGTTGATGTTATTTCTGAGGAAATATTAAAAGACAGTATGAATAAACTCATACAAAGCGGTTTTTCATTTTCACTTGATGACTATGGTACCGGTTTTAGTAATTCATCATACATTACCACATTTCCTTATGAGATAGTTAAGATAGATAAAAAACTTGTTTGGGATGCGGTAGAAAACGAAAAAGCTATGATCCTTCTTAAAAACACCATAAATATGCTTAAGGAAATGAAACTTAAGATGGTTGCGGAAGGCGTAGAGGATAAGGAAACAGAAGAGCTGCTTGTGAGTCTTGGCTGCAATCAGTTTCAGGGCTATTTACATGCAAGACCTCTTCCCGTTAAACAGGTTCTTAAGAAACTTGATGAAAGTTTTTAAGATAAATAAAGATAAGGAGATTTCTTTATTATGGAGATCAGGGACATTATTAAAGAGGGTAAACAGACAGCCCTCGGAATCGAATTCGGTTCCACTCGAATTAAGGCAGTACTTATTGACAGCAAAGGAGACGTTCTTGCGTCCGGAAGTCATGAATGGGAGAACAGATGGGAAAACGGCATCTGGACTTATTCTATGGACGACATTACAAGCGGTCTTGTAAGCGCTTATTCAGACCTTAAAAAAGATGTTAAGGAAAAATACGGCATTACACTTACAGGCTTTGGAGCTATGGGCATTTCCGCAATGATGCACGGTTATCTTGCTTTTGATAAAGACGATAACCTTCTTGTGCCGTTTAGAACATGGAGAAATGCAACAACAGGAGATGCAGCAGAAATTCTTACAAAAGAATTCAACTTCAACATTCCGCTTCGCTGGAGCGTTGCGCATCTTTATCATGCAATCCTTAACAAAGAGGAGCATGTATCTAAAATTGCCTTCGTTACAACTCTTGCAGGCTTTATACACTATAAGCTTACAGGAAAGAAAGTGCTTGGCGTAGGCGATGCATCGGGTATGTTTCCTATTGATTCAAAGATCAGGGATTATAACCGCGAGATGAAGGACAAATTCAATAAACTTATTGCTCCTTGCGGTTTTGACTGGGATTTTGACAAAGTATTTCCAAAGGTACTTGTTGCCGGTGAAGATGCCGGTACTCTTACAAAAGAGGGTGCAGCTTTTCTTGATCCGCAGGGTGATCTTGAGTGCGGAATGCCTGTATGCCCACCTGAAGGAGATGCGGGCACAGGTATGACTGCTACCAACTCCGTTGCGGTAAGAACAGGAAATGTTTCTGCCGGAACTTCAGTATTTTCAATGATAGTTATGGAACATGACCTTAAAAAGGTTCACCCTGAGATCGATGTTGTAACTACACCTTCAGGTGATTCTGTTGCTATGGTCCACTGCAATAACTGTACAAATGAAATAAACGCATGGGCAGGTATTTTTAAAGAGTTTGCAGATGTTATGGGCGCTTCTGTAAATATGGGAGACATCTATACAAAACTTTTTAATCTTGCGCTTACAGGCGAACCTGAATGCGGCGGACTTCTTGGATTTAACTATTTATCCGGTGAACCTGTTTCAGGTTTTGAAGAGGGCAGACCCCTTTTTGTAAGAAATGCAGACAGCAGATTTAATCTTGCAAACTTTATGAGGCTTCAGCTTTATATGGCACTTGCTGCTCTTAAGGGCGGAAACGATATCCTTATGAAGGAAGAAGACGTTAGGGTTGATAAAATGCTTGGACACGGCGGATACTTTAAGACTCCCGGCGTTGGACAAAGAATGCTTTCGGCTGCTCTTGATACAGAGATATCCTGTATGGAGACTGCAGGTGAAGGCGGAGCATGGGGCATAGCAGTCCTTGCTCTTTATGAAATTTCAAAAGCTAAGGATGAATCATTAAGTGATTTCCTTAACGATAAAATCTTTGCGGGTATGAAAGCAACAACTCTTAAGGCTGATAAGAGCGATGTTGACGGCTTTAACAAATTTATGGAAAGATATAAGAAAGGCCTTAAGATCGAGGCATCCGCAATAGAAAATCTTAATTAAAAAAGGATGGGGTAAAAATGCAAAAGTATGTAATGGCTCTTGATCAGGGTACCACAAGTTCAAGGTGTATCCTGTTTGATGAAGCCGGAAAGATCGTATCTGTGGCTCAAAAGGAGTTTACGCAGATCTATCCTCAGCCGGGATGGGTTGAGCATAATCCTATGGAGATCTGGTCATCTCAGTTTTCGGTTGCTGTGGAAGCAATGGCAAACCATGGTGTAAGATGTGAAGATATAGCCGCCATAGGTATCACCAATCAGCGTGAAACCACTATCGTGTGGGATAAAAATACAGGCGAACCTGTTTATAACGCCATTGTATGGCAGTGCCGAAGAACGGCCTACATGATGGACGAGCTTATATACGGCGAGTTTGCGGATTATATAAAAGAACACACAGGGCTGTTGCCTGATGCGTATTTTAGCGCCAGCAAACTTAAATGGATCCTTGATAATGTAGAAGGAGTAAGAGAACGTGCAGAGCGCGGTGACCTCCTTTTTGGTACGGTTGATACCTGGCTTATATGGAAGCTTACAAAAGGAAAGGTGTTTGTAACAGATTATACCAATGCTTCAAGAACCATGCTTTTTGACATTCATACCCTTACATGGGATGATTATATTCTTGAAAAGATGAATATCCCAAAATGCATGCTGCCTGAAGTGAAGCCGAGTAGCTTCATATACGGCGTTACCGATGAATCTGTCTTTGGCGGCGAGATAAAGATAGCCGGAGCTGCAGGAGACCAGCAGGCAGCACTGTTTGGCCAATGCTGTTTTGAAAAGGGTGACGTTAAAAATACATACGGAACAGGCTGTTTCCTTCTTATGAATACAGGAGAAGAGGCTGTTAAGAGTACCCATGGCCTTGTTACTACCATTGCGGCCAGTGAAGCAGGGAAGATCCAGTATGCTCTTGAGGGTTCTGTATTTGTGGCAGGAGCGTCTATCCAGTGGCTTCGCGATGAGATGCGTATGATCAAAAATGCGGCTCAGTCAGAAGAATATGCACTTAGCGTTCCTGATACCGGCGGAGTTTATGTTGTACCTGCATTTACGGGTCTTGGAGCTCCTCACTGGGATCAGTACGCAAGAGGTACTGTTTGCGGAATTACAAGAGGAACCAAGAAAGAGCATTTTATCAGAGCTACCCTTGAGTCTATCGCATATCAGACTCTTGATGTTCTTCGTGCCATGGAAAGAGATCTTGGACATACATTATCAAGACTTAAGGTTGACGGCGGCGCCTCTGCAAATAATTTCCTTGTTCAGTTCCAGGCCGATATTCTTGACGTTGTGGTTGAAAAGCCTGAGATGCTTGAGACTACAGCTCTTGGAGCAGCTTATCTTGCAGGGCTTGCAGTAGGCTATTGGAAAGATAAAGAAGAGATCAGACAGAACTGGAAACTTGCAAAAACATTTATCCCGACTATGGATAAAGACGTTAGATTTAATCTTGTAAACGGCTGGAACAGAGCTGTAGGACGTGCTCTTGACTGGGAGCCAAAGGGCAGATAAAATTTAAATATCAGATAAAAAGATTGTCAAGAAAAATGCTTGACAATCTTTTTTTTATATAGTAGAATAACAAAGGTTGTCAAGGAAATTACTTGACGAGGTGAAAGTATGGATAAGAATTTAGAGCCTCTCGAAAAGAGGGTAGAGCTTTCAAAACTGTTTGATTTTTACGGCTCGCTTCTTAAAGAAGGTCAGAGAGAGATCTTTGAAGATTATGTTTTTAACGATTACTCCATATCTGAGATAGCGTCAGCACACGGCCTTACCAGACAGGGAATATTTGATACCGTTAAAAGATGCAGCAAAGCTCTTGCTGAATATGATGAGAAGTTATGTCTTATTGAAAAATTCGAAAAGACAAAGGAAATAGTAGGTAAAGTTAATGAACTTGCCAAGACTAAAGATGCAAAAAACTTTCAGCGTATAGAAGAGCTTACCGGCACTATTCTTGATATTTTATAGAAAAGGAAAAAATAAAATTGGCTTTTGACAGTTTATCGGAAAAACTACAAAACGTATTTAAGGGCCTTAAAGGAAAAGGAAGATTATCCGAAGAAGATGTTAAGGCTGCCTTAAAAGAAGTTAAGATAGCTCTTCTTGAAGCAGATGTTAACTTTAAAGTAGTAAAAGATTTTGTTAAAAAAGTTTCTGAAAGGGCTGTAGGAGAAGAGGTTATGAATTCTCTTACCCCGGGTCAGATGGTTATAAAGATTGTTAACGACGAGATGGTTTCTCTTATGGGAAGTGAGACCACTGAGGTTTCCTTCCTTCCTGCAAATGAAGTTACCATAATCCTTATGTGTGGTCTTCAGGGTGCAGGTAAAACCACTACCACTGCAAAGCTTGCAGCCAAATATAAGGCAAAAGGTAAGAAGCCTTTACTTGCCGCCTGTGATATTTACAGGCCTGCTGCTATAAAGCAGTTACAGGTTAACGGAGAAAAAGTCGGCGTTCCCGTTTTTGAGATGGGTACCGACCATAAGCCTTTAGAGATCGCAAAAGCAGCTCTTGAAAAGGCTAAGGCTGAAAAGTATAACGTACTTTTCCTTGATACAGCCGGTCGTCTTCATGTTGATGAAGACATGATGAACGAGCTTATTGAGCTTAAAGAAAACCTTGATGTACATCAGAGCATCCTTGTTGTAGATGCCATGACAGGTCAGGACGCAGTTAATGTAGCCGAAAGCTTCAACGAAAAGATTGGTCTTGACGGCGTTATCCTAACAAAGCTTGACGGCGATACCAGAGGCGGTGCGGCTCTTTCAATCAAGGCCGTTACAGGAAAGCCTATCCTTTATGCAGGTATGGGCGAAAAACTTACAGACCTTGAGCAGTTTTATCCCGATCGTATGGCTAGCCGTATACTTGGCATGGGAGATATCCTTTCCCTTATCGACAAGGCTGAAGCCCAGATGGATGAAGAGAAAGCAAAAGAGCTTTCCCGTAAGTTTAAAAAGAACGAGTTTGATTTTAACGACATGCTCGATCAGTTCGATCAGATAAAAAAGATGGGCGGCGTTAAAGATATCCTTGGTATGCTCCCCGGTATGGGTCAGCTTAAGGATGTTGATATCGATGACAATGCTTTTGACAAAACAAAAGCTATCATATATTCCATGACTCCAAAGGAAAGGGCAAACCCTGATGTACTTAATCCTAGCAGAAAGCACCGTATAGCTAAGGGTGCCGGAGTCGACATTGCAGAGGTCAACCGTCTTGTTAAACAGATGGAACAGACCAAGAAGATGATGAAACAAATGAAGGGTATGATGAAAGGAAAGCGCAGAGGCGGTTTTCTGTTCGGTAAGATGCCTTTTGGGTTCTAAATACGTTATAAACGCTTAAAATAAAGCGATTTATATATACAAATATTTTACGGAGGTGAAATTTATTATGGTAAAGATCAGATTAAAGAGAATGGGACAGAAGAAGGCTCCTTTCTATAGAATCATTGTTGCAGATCAGAGATCTCCTAGAGATGGTAGATTTATCGATGAGATCGGTACATATGATCCTAACGTAGAGCCAAGCGCAGTTAGTATTGATGCTGAGAAGGCAACTGCTTGGATCGCTAAGGGTGCTCAGCCAACAGAGATCGTAGGAAAGTTATTAAAGAATGCCGGAATCACAAAGTAATTTGCGAAACAAGTAAACTTTAAACTATTTTACGAGGTGGATGATTATGAAAGAATTAGTTAAGATCATTGCTATGGCACTTGTGGATCATCCTGAAGAAGTAGTTGTTCTCGAGAGAGAAGAAAATGGTAATACCATCGTAGAACTTAAGGTAGCCACTGAAGATATGGGTAAAGTTATCGGTAAACAGGGTCGTATCGCTAAAGCGATCAGAACTGTTGTTAAAGCGGCTGCTTCAAAAGATGAAAAGAAAGTCATGGTAGAAATTCTTCAGTAGAGAATTTAGTATGAGAAGGGCCTTTTAAGGCCCTTTTTATGCATGAAAAGAGAGGTAAATTTTTGGATTACGATTCTATGTTAAGAGTAGGAGTTGTTTCTTCTACCCACGGCGTTAAAGGTGAGGTAAAAGTTTTCCCTACTACAGATGACAACGAAAGATTTAAAGCTTTAAAGACTTGTTATATAGACGTTTCAGGTAAGGAAGAAGGTCTTCTTCCTGTAAATGTTGAAGGCGTTAAATTCTTTAAAAACATGGTTATACTTAAATTTAAGGAGTTTAACAATATAAATGATATTGAAAAATACAGAAACAAAGATCTCCTTGTGACAAGAGAAGATGCTGTTAAGCTTAAGGAGGGGGAATACTTTGTTTACGATCTTATAGGAAGCAGTGTTTTAACAAGTGAGGGCCTTTGTATCGGTGAATTATCCGAGATACTTGCAACTGCTGCCAATGATGTTTTCGTTATTAAGGTAAATGAGAACATAAATAAATTGCCTGCGCAGGTTAAAGGAAATAAAGAGATTAAGGCAGGGACAGAGCTGCTTTTACCTCGTATTCCTTCTGTTGTTACGGCAATCGATGATAAAGAAAAGATTATTACTGTGTCCGTTCCGAAAGGATTGATATAGCCCATGAGATTTCATGTTATGACCCTTTTTCCCGATATGATAAATTCTGCCATGAACACTTCCATTACAGGCAGAGCCATTGAATCAGGGATACTTAGCATAAATGCAGTAGATATCAGAGATTATACACTTGATAAACATAAAAGAGTTGATGATTATCCTTACGGCGGCGGAGCCGGAATGGTGATGCAGGCTCAGCCTGTTGTTGACTGCTACAGGGCTATAGTTAAAGATAACAATATTAAAAATCCAAGGGTTATTTACCTTACGCCACAAGGCCGAACTTTTAATCAGGAGATAGCCCGTGAGCTTTCAAAGGAAGAAGATCTTATATTCCTTTGCGGACATTATGAAGGAATAGATGAAAGAGCGCTTGAGCTTATAGTTACAGACAATATTTCTATCGGAGATTTTGTGCTTACAGGCGGAGAGATGCCTGCCATGATCATGATGGACTGCATTTCAAGACTTGTTCCGGGTGTGCTTGGCAACGGAGATTCTTCGGAAGATGAGAGTTTTTCAGACGGTCTTCTTGAATATCCTCAGTATACAAGACCTGATAACTATGAGGGGCTTGGCGTTCCCGAGGTGCTTCTTTCAGGGCATCATGCCAACATCAGCAAATGGAGACATGAAATGAGCCTTGCAAGGACAAAAGAAAGACGCCCCGATCTATACGAGGCGTACATTAAAAACAAAAATATTTAGATCCATAGACTGCTGTGGGTGGTAGAGACGCAGGTCGCTCCCGCTTTCAGCAGTTTTTCTATATCTCTTTTATCTGATACAAGACCCCCTGTGATAACAGGAACGGGAGAGTGAATCACTATCTCGTGTAAAGCTCTTGGAAGAAGAGCGGGAAGAACCTCAATTACGTCCGGTTCTGCAGCTTTGGTCTGCTTTCTGATATTTTCATTTGCCATGGAATCAAGTGCAAAAAATCTTAGTACGGTATTCATGCCAAGTTCTTTGGCTCTTTTAATAAGCGAGACTTTGGTAGTGATTATACCGTCTGCCCCGGTAAACTTTTTAATAAAATCTACAGATACATCTTTATTGCTTTCAAGCCCTGTTACAAGGTCAATATGAACAAAAGCTTTTTTGCCGGCAGCTTTAATGGCTTCAACCTTTTCACTTATATTGCAGATATCTCCGTAAAGGATAAAAACCACATTTCCTTCCATAGTAAGGCATTTTTTAAGCCCGGCATCATCTTTAACAGCCATAATAACAGAAGAGGCATGAAGACCTGAAACAAAATCATTTTCCATTTTATTTTCCTCGTGTTTATTGCTTCTTTCCGTTATTATAGCTTATGTGGTTTTAACTTTCAATCATCTTAAAGGAACATTTCCTGCTGCAATGATGTTTACTCCGGTGCCGCAAACGTCTTTAAGGATAATGTCACCGATCGCAACAGGAGCTGATACCGTAACGCCTTTAAGAGCACCTGCTACGTCAAAGATAAGTCCCTTTGGAATATCTTTTTCTGTTTTTACGTTTATCATTTCTTTTGTGCCGCCAGCTACTCTTACGGTACTTGTAACGATCCTGGTTGGGTTTGTTACTTCTTTTTTTGCGTAAGCCTCACCTCTTGGGCAGGTATTTCCTTTGACTTCGGTTACCTTGTCACCCTCTAAAGTAACAGTAAGAGAGCAGCCTAAAGGACAATTGATACATGTTAATTCTTTTACCATTGTTTTTACGCCTCCTCGATCCTTATAGTTACCTTTGAAAGGTCAGGTGTATTTAAAAGATCCTCTTTTTTAAGATCAAGCTGTTCCATTTCGCCGGGAGCCATAACAGGACGTTTTTTCTTTAATATGAGTTTATCGTTGTAATAAAGACAAAGAGCTTTTCCTTTGTATACATCGCCAACTCTGAACCTTACTGTAAGTTTTTCGTCCATAAGAGCAGGTCTTAAGGAAGAAGGAACGGTATATCTTACGCCGCCTTCGCAGGTGATAGGAATCTCTTTTTCGCCTGAATTGCTTCGTTCACCTTTAATATAAGCTGCTGCATTTTTTCCTGCTGTGGCTGCTTCCTGTGAAACATAGTCTACAAGATCGTGTACATGAAGTACGTTACCGCAGGCAAAAACGCCTTCTATATTTGTTTCAAGGGATTCATTTACAATTGGTCCGCTTGTTACAGGGCTCATCTTAACCCCTGCGCCGCGCGAAAGTTCATTTTCAGGTATAAGTCCGCAGGAAAGAAGAAGAGTATCGCAGGTGTAACGCTCCTCGGTTCCCGGGATCGGCTTTCTATCTGGACCAACCTGAGCTATAGTTACTGCCTTGACTCTTTCTTTGCCCTCTATATCTACTACAGTATGTGATAGTTTAAGAGGTATATCAAAGTCGTTTAAACACTGCACGATATTTCTCTTAAGTCCGCCTGAATATGGCATAAGTTCTGCTACAACTTTAACTTTGGCTCCTTCAAGAGTCATTCTTCTTGCCATGATAAGACCGATGTCACCTGAACCAAGTATAACAACCTCTTTGCCCGGCATATAGCCTTCCATATTTACAAGGCGCTGAGCGGTTCCTGCAGAATAAATGCCGGCAGGGCGGTAACCCGGAATATTAAGGGCGCCGCGGCTTCGCTCGCGGCATCCCATGGCAAGTATAATTGCTTTTGCCTTTATCTCAAACATACCGTCTTCATGATTCATTGCTGTGACTGTTTTGTCTTCAGAAATGTCCATTACCATTGTGTTGAGCTTATATGGTATCTTTCTTTCTAAAGCCATATCTATATATCTTGAGGCATATTCGGGGCCTGTAAGCTCCTCCTTAAAAGTGTGGAGACCAAAGCCGTTATGGATGCACTGGTTTAAAATACCGCCAAGTTCTTTGTCTCTTTCAATGATAAGGATGTTGTCTATTCCGTTATCTTTTGCGCTTATTGCTGCGGCAAGACCTGCAGGGCCGCCGCCTATTATAACAAGATCGTAGTTTTCCATGACTTTTCCTCCCTCCTATATTTCCTTGTTTTTTCCGACAACAAATTCGGATCCTGGGCCATTCTTGCCTATTTTGTATATAGACATTCCGGTTTCTCTTTGAAGTATTTCCATGCTTCTTGGTGAGCAGAAACCTGCCTGACATCTGCCCATTCCGGCTCTTGTTCTTCTCTTTATTGCGTCAAGGCTTCTTGCTCCAAGCGGTCTTGTGATTGCATCGATTATCTCGCCTTCTGTGACCATCTCGCACCTGCAGATTATATTTCCGTATGCCGGTTTTTCTTTAATAAGTTTGTTTCTTTCTTCTAAGGTAAGGGTTTCAGGGTTTAAAATACCTTTTCTGATTGGATTAAAATCTGCCTTTTTATTTGGCTTAAGCATTTCTTCAACAAGCTCTGAAACATAAACTCCAATAGAAGGAGCAGAAGAAAGGCCCGGTGACTCAATACCTGCTACATTTATAAATCCTTTTGCATCAGGAGCTTCGCCGATGATAAAATCGTCGGAATCTTCATGCGCCCTAAGACCAGCAAAAGAAGTTATAACCTGACGAAGAGGTACGTTTTTAACGGAAAGACCTGACATTTTTGAAACTCTTTCAAGTCCCTCTGCAGTTGTGTTAACTCCTTCTTTATCTTCAATGTCTGTTGCGGTAGGACCTACGAGAAGGTTTCCGTGTACTGTAGGAGTTACAAGGACTCCCTTTCCCATAACGCCCGGTAACTGGAATATGGTGTGGCTTACCGTACTTCCGGCTTCTTTATCAAGAAGAAGATATTCACCTTTTCTTGCGGTAATGTGAAGTTTCCTTTCACTTACCATGTTGTTAAGCTTGTCTGCGTAAACGCCCGCAGCATTGATAACAAGCTTTGTTTCCAGTACATCTTTATTGCCATCTTCATGATTTAGTGTATTTATCTTATAATGATCATTTTCTTTTGTGATATTTGTTACTTCGGTATTAAGCATAAAGTTTACACCGTTTGTAAATGCGTTTTCGGCATAAGCGATAGTCATGTTAAAAGGACATACGATACCGCCTGTTGGTGCAAAGAGAGCGAACTCGACTTCATCTGATACGCCGGGCTCAATTTCAAGTATTTCATCTCTGTTTAATATCTTAAGGCCTGTAACACCGTTTTCTTCGCCTCGTTTAAGAAGTTTTTCAAGCTCTGATCTGTCCTGGCCTTTAAGACATGTAACAAGAGAACCGCATCTTTTAAAAGGAATATCAAGTTCTTTTGAGATGGTATCCATCATGCGGTTTCCAAGAACATTAAAACGTGCTTTTAAAGTACCCGGAACTGCGTCAAAGCCTGCATGGATAATAGCGCTGTTTGCCTTGCTTGTACCGTTACAAACATCTTCGTCTTTTTCGATAACACAGATATTAAGGTCAAAGCGGGAGAGTTCTCTTGCTATGGCGCTTCCTATGACACCTGCACCTATTATGACTGCATCATACATTATAATTTCCTCCTTAAAAACAAAAAAATGAGATAAAAATAAACATAATATACCTACTGATACGTACATCTTGTTTACCTTTTCTCATCATCTCTTCAGGTAATATTTAATTAACTATATTTTATCATTTTTGTGAGGTTTGTCAACGCATTTTTGACTATAACAAATTTTTTTTATGTATATATAAGTGCTGTAAAAGGGCTTTTATCATTTCGGGTGGGTTTGACAAGGTTGCTGTTTATGATATATAATGCTAACAAGAGTTGATATATGCAGGAGGTGCCATATGACAGAGGCGACCAGCTGTGGCGGCGTAGTCATATTCCGTGGCAAGATACTGCTTTTGTACAAAAATTACAAGAATAAGTATGAAGGGTGGGTTTTACCTAAGGGTACGGTAGAAGAAGGCGAAGAGTATAAAGAAACTGCTATTCGCGAGGTTAAAGAAGAAACTGGTGCAGATGCCAGCATTATCAGTTATGTGGGCAAAAGTTCCTACTCCTTTAATACCCCTACAGATATTGTAAATAAAGATGTACATTGGTATCTCATGATGGGAGAAAGCTATTACAGCAAGCCACAGAGAGAAGAATTTTTTGTAGATTCAGGTTTCTACAAATACCATGAGGCATATCACTTACTTAAGTTTCCTAACGAAAAACAGATACTTGAAAAAGCATATAACGAGTATCTGGACCTTAAGAAGAGCAACCTCTGGGGTAACAAGAAGTATTTTTAATGAAATGGGTTATTTGAAACAAGATTGATATATTTTTATTTGATCATGTTTTAAATAATCCTTTTGTTTACACGCAAGTTATGGTTTGGTTTAATTTTGGGGAATCATTGTATTTAGCGAGGTAAGATCAAGTGACACTAAGTATAAAAAGGATGGTCCTTTTCATTTTGTTTGTTACGGTTTTGTTTGGACTCGGATTTTATTTTACCGAAAAACAGGCCGACAGAAAAAAGGAAGAATTTACTTTTCTAGATTCGGGATGGGATATTACTGTCAATGGACAGATTTATGAAGACCAGGATCTGTATGAGTTTAACGCCGGGATAATGGGCAAAGGAGACGAGTTAACCCTTGGCTGCATCATTCCTGACTTTTCTTATACACAGCCTGTTTTAAGACTTTATGCGGGATACAGTGCCGTAGAGATCATGCTTGACGGAAAGGTCGTATATTCTTACGGAGTTGACAGATACCATGAAAATAAGCTTATAGGCTATGGGTATCATTATTATCCGTTTTCTCCGCGTATGAAAGGAAACAGACTGACCATCAAACTATACGTAGGCGAAGATAATGCTTTTTCAAGGATCGAAACGCCTATGATAGGTCAGGCTTCTGATGTATACAATGATCTGCTATATTCACACAGGATAGCATTCGGACTTATTATTTTTATCATTATTTTTGGAATACTTATGCTTTCTGTTATACAGTTTTTTGTAAAGCAAAGAATCAGGCTCATAAAACTTATAGCGATCTCTGTGGGCTGCCTTTTAATAGGATTGCTGGCACTTTGTAACCTTGACCTCATTTCTTATTTTACTGATGATCTTCTTGTTAAGGTTTACGTTGAATATATTTCGCTTTATATGACGCCGGTACTTTTTCTTTTATATATTTTTGATAAATGTACACTTTCCGGAAATAAAAAAAGGACATTCTTTTATAATTTGCTTATGGCCATGCTGCTTTCTTTTGCTGTATCGTCAATAGTCCTTCAGCTTACAAACAGCATGCATTTACCGGCACTTATAAGATCATGCCATCTCCTGTTTGGTCTTGTTATGGTATTTTTGTTTTATGTGCTTTTTGATGATATCATTAAAAAGAACAGTATTAATTATTACATAATTATCGGCATCACGATCCTGATGATATTTGGTATTCATGATGTTGCGGAGTATTATTTATACAGATTTTCACATGAACATTCACCTTTCAGATATCATAATACCATCCATATCGGTGTGTTTGTGTTTATAATCTGCATGATGCTTGATTTTACAGACGGTATTTTAAAAGCTCTTTATGAAAATGCCAAAGTTGATATCTACGAGAAGATGGCTTATATTGACCAGCTTTCAAATCTTGCAAACAGGAGAAGATATGAGCTGCTTCTTGATGAACTTGACAGGTCAGATAAAGAATACGCCATTATCGGTTTTGACCTTAATTACCTTAAGGAAGTTAACGATTCCCTTGGCCATGACGAGGGCGATAAATACATTAAAGAATTCTCGGGTGTACTAACAAGGGTATTTGGCAGATACGGTACTCCTTGCAGAATAGGCGGAGACGAGTTTGATGTAGTAATCCCGGATATTAAAGATGTGGACTTTAAGGCACTGTTTAATATACTTGAAGATGAGATAATAAGACTTAATAATATCTACGACGAGTGGAATATGAGCGTGGCCTATGGAATGTGCTATTCTTATGAAGAAGGGGTTAACAATGCCAGAAATGCAATGAGCATAGCAGATGCCAGAATGTATGAGAAAAAGCACGAGATGAAAGAAGATAATGCTTTAAATAATGCTTGAATTTAAGGCGTTACTATGATAAAATTTCTTTTGTTGTGAATGCGAGAGTGGCGGAATGGCAGACGCATCAGACTCAAAATCTGACGATGGCAACATCGTGTGGGTTCAAGTCCCATCTCTCGCATAAAGAAGCTCGGGTATCCCGAGCTTTTTTATGCGAGAGATGGGACTTGAACCCCCCTGGGTTTCCATAAAAAAATAAAATAATATACTTGACAAAATACTTGACTTCATGATAATATACATGAGTGTGCCGCACTGTGTGTGGATAAGTTATGCCCTTTTGTGGGTGTACCCCAAAGCAGGCGAGTATTTTTAAATGGGAGGTGTCCTATATGTACGCAATTATAGCAACAGGTGGTAAGCAGTATAAGGTAACTGAAGGTGATGTTATCTCAGTTGAGAAGCTTGGCGTTAACGCAGGCGATACTGTTAACTTTGATCAGGTTCTTGCTCTTAACGACGGAGAACTTAAGATCGGCAATCCTACTGTAGCAGGCGCTAGCGTTTCTGCTTCTGTTATCGAAGAAGGCAGAGGTAAGAAGGTTATCGTTTACAAGTATAAGAGAAAGACCGGTTATCATAAAAAGAACGGTCACAGACAGCCTTATACAAAAGTTAAGATTGATAAGATCAACGCATAATTTTAATTATGATCGATATTGAAATCAGAAAAAATGACAGTGGTTGTTATACAGGTTTTACGGTTAAAGGACATGCAGGGTTTGCAGACAGCGGCTCTGATATAGTATGTGCTGCCGTATCAATGCTTGTTATCAACACTATCAATTCCATCGAAAAATTTACAACTGACAAGTTCAGCGTAAAAAACGATGAAAAAAAGGGCCTTATCGAATTTGAGTTTACATCAGACAAGATCAGTCCTGATTCAAAATTGCTTCTGGATACCATGTGTCTTGGTCTTTCAAGTGCACAGGAATCCTACAGGCAGTTTATAAGATTAAGAGTTTAAGTTAATAGGAGGTGTAACACGATGATGACACTTAACCTTCAGTTTTTTGCTCATAAAAAGGGTGTTGGTTCTACTAAGAACGGTAGAGATTCTGAGTCAAAGAGACTTGGAGCTAAAAGAGCAGACGGACAGTTTGTTTTAGCAGGTAACATTCTTTACAGACAGCGCGGAACTAAGATTCATCCTGGTATGAATGTTGGTATCGGCGGAGATGATACATTATTTGCTAAGGTAGACGGCGTTGTAAGATTCGAACGCAAGGGTAGAGATAAGAAGCAGGTTTCTGTTTATCCTGTAGCTGCTAACGAATAATAGTAACTAACCCCATGTTTTGTGAAAGTTTTTTGCAAGATATGGGGTTTTTTTCCTTTATTGGATCATTTATCAGAAATGAGGAGAATATGTTCGCAGACAGAGCAAAGATTTATATCCGCTCAGGTAAAGGCGGAGACGGAGCGGTTTCTTTTAGACGAGAAAAATATGTTGCTGCCGGTGGTCCGGACGGTGGAGACGGCGGCAGAGGCGGCGACGTAATATTTGAAGTAGATGAGGGATTAAATTCTCTCAATGATTTCAGGCATATTAGAAAATATTGTGCCGGAAACGGAGAAAACGGTGGAGGCAGACGTTGCAAAGGAAGCGACGGAGAGGACATCGTTGTTAAAGTTCCTGAGGGCACTGTTATAAAGGATTTTGAAACAGGTAAAGTCATAGCAGATATGAGCTATGAAAACAGACGTGAGGTCATTTTAAAAGGCGGAAGAGGCGGCTATGGTAATCAGCGATATGCAACGCCTACCATGCAGGTCCCTAAGTATGCGCAACCGGGACAAAAAGCCGTAGAACTTTATGTTACGCTTGAGCTTAAGATGATCGCTGACGTTGGACTTGTAGGTTTTCCTAATGTAGGTAAATCTACACTTTTATCAAGAACAAGTAATGCTAAGCCAAAGATAGCTAATTATCACTTTACTACATTAAGTCCTAATCTTGGAGTGGTTGATCTTGGCACCGGAGAAAGCTTTGTTATGGCAGATATTCCGGGTCTTATTGAAGGAGCATCTGAAGGCATCGGACTTGGTCATGAATTCCTTCGTCATGTTGAAAGAACCAGAGTTCTTATACATGTTGTTGACGTGGCTGGTTCGGAAGGACGTGATCCTGTTAATGATATCAATGCTATAAGAGATGAGCTTTCAAAATATAATGAAGAACTTGCAAATCTTCCTTCGGTAATTGCAGCCAATAAGACTGATATATTTTTTGATGAAGAGGAAGAAAATGAAGCCCTTAAAAAGCTTCACGATGCTTTTGATCCTGAGGGTATAAAGATATTCCCGATTTCAGCCGTATCAGGAAAGGGTATTAAGGAACTTCTTTATTATGTAAACGATCTTCTTAAGAAGACGGAAAAGAAGCATATCGTATTTGAAAAAGAATTTGACGCCGACGATATTATGGATGTACAAAATCCTATTGTTGTTACTAAAGTCGGTGAAAACGAATTTAGTGTTGAAGGTTCTAAAGTTGCCAGAATGCTTGGTTATACCAATCTTGACGATGAAAAGGGCTTTGACTTCTTCCAGAATTTCCTTAAGACTAACGGAATTCTTGATGAGCTTGAACGTCTTGGCGTTCAGGATGGTGACACTATAAAACTTTATGACCTTCAGTTTGAGTATTATAAGTAGGAGAATAAGATGACTACAAAACAAAGAGCTTACCTTAAGGGTCTTGCTATGAATATAGATCCTATATTCAATATTGGCAAGAGCAGCCTTACCCCTGAGTTTATCGTTGGGATTTCAGAAGCACTTGAAAAAAGAGAACTTATAAAGATCGGTGTTCTTAAAAATTGTATGGATGATCCTAAAGAACTTGCAAATGTTCTTGCTGAAAGAACAAACAGCGTTCTTGTACAGGTTATCGGAAAGAAGATCGTACTTTATAAAGCACCGAAAGATCCTAAAAAAGCAAAAATAGAACTTCCTAAAGCAAAAAAGGAATGATGATCTTTGAATAAAATCGGAATACTTGGAGGGACTTTTGATCCTGTCCACAAAACTCATATTAAGATGGCACTTACCGCAAAAGAATATCTTGGCCTTGATAAGGTTTTGCTTATGCCTTCAAAGAAGCCGCCACACAAATTTGATGCAGGTATAGCTCCGGAAGAGGACAGACTTAATATGCTTAAAGCGTCTCTTGAAAATATAGACGGGCTTGAAGCTTCGGACTATGAGCTTAAAAGAGATGGCTTTACCTATACTGCAGATACATTAAGCGCCTTAAAAAAGGAATTGCCTGATACTGATATTTATTTTCTTATCGGCGAAGATTCACTTATGTATATTGACGAGTGGTATAAACCTGACGCTATTTTTGCAAACGCCAGGATCGCTGCATTTGCAAGGGGAACAAAAAGCGAGCATAAGCTTAATGAGAAGATATCAAGCATCAGGAATGTTTTCCCTGCTGCAGATATAGTCACTGTTCCTTTTGAGGCTGATGATGTTTCATCAAGCAGCTTTAGAGAACTAATTAAGGCAGGAGATTTAAAAAAGGCTTCTGAGATTATTCCAAAAGAAGCGCTTGATTATATATCAAAGCACGGCCTTTATTCCGGCAGCGCGGATAAGTTAAGCAATCAGGAACAGATATTAAGGCTTACAGAAATGGTAAAAGGCATACTTAAACCTTCCCGTTTTGAGCATTCTCTTGGTGTTTCTTATACGGCGGCATCTCTTGCCATGAGATACGGGGCTGATGTTTATAAGGCAAGGGTCGCAGGAATACTTCATGACTGTGCCAAGTATCTTTCCGATGATGAGCAGATTGCTTTTGCAAAGGAAAAGGGAATTGAGCTTACAGAAGCTGAAATTGCAAATCCTGCACTTATTCATGCAAAAACAGGTGCGTATTTTGCAAAAGTTAAGTATGAGATAGAAGATCCTGAGATAATTAACGCCATAAGGTATCATACAACCGGTAAGGAAGATATGACACTTCTTGAAAAGATCATATTTTGTGCCGATTATATGGAACCAAACAGAAAGAGTATTCCGGGTCTTGACAGTATCAGAAATATTATATTTAAAAACCTTGATAAAGCGGCGCTTATGATATGTGATAATACTCTTAATTATCTTGACTCTTTGGGAATAGTGCCTGATGAGCAGACAAAAAAGACAAGAGATTATTTAAAAGAGCATTTAGATGACAAAGCAGATGTTTAAAGATTGGAGATATTATGGAAGCAGCAAAAGAAATGGTTAAGATCGCTTATAAAGCTATGGATGAGCATCTTGGTGAAGATATAAAGATACTTGATATTAGCAATGTAAGTACAATAGCCGATTATTTTATGATCGTAAACGGTATCAACCCAAACCAGGTTCAGGCCCTGGTTGATGCAGTTGATGAAAAACTTTCAGAAGCAGGTTTTAACGCTAAGAGGATAGAAGGAGCAAACACTGCAAACTGGATCCTTATGGACTATGAAGATATAATTGTTCATATATTTTCAAAAGAGGACAGACTTTTCTATGATCTTGAAAGAATATGGAGAGACGGAAAAGACGTTGATATTTCTGAAATGTAATTTGAAATATTAGATTTAAAAGGACGTATGAAAAAAGATTTTTCATACGTCCTTTTAATATAGCTAATCAACAATATATAAATTAAGAAAAACGAATTAAAACATTCTGATAAGACCTTTAACAATGCCGACTATCTGGCATTCAAAGTCTCTGACGATGATTGGATCCATGGTGTCGTTTTCAGGCTGTAATCTGATACGGTTCTTTTCTTTGTAGAAGGTTTTTACGGTAACAGAATCTTCAATAAGAGCTACAACGATATCGCCTGTTTTAGCTGTGTTTGCCTTTTCTACGATAATCTTGTCGCCGCTATAGATTCCGACATTGATCATACTGTCGCCCTTTACAACAAGCATATAGTGATCCTGACCTTTGATATATTCGGCAGGGATAGGGAAGTATTCTTTGATGTTTTCTACGGCAAGAAGCGGAAGACCGGCAGCAACTGTTCCAATTACAGGAATACTTACCATGTCTCTTCTTGTAATATTAAATTCCTCATCAACAACTTCAATAGCACGAGGCTTGTCCTGGTCTCTGACTATATATCCGTTCTTCTCTAAAGTTTCGAGATGAGAGTGAACAGAAGAGGTGGACTTAAGATTAACCGCATCGCAGATCTCACGGACCGAAGGCGGATAACCTTTTGATAATATCTGTGCTTTGATATATTCGAGTATTTCTTTCTGCTTTGCAGTGATCCTTCCGTTTGGCATATGTTTAACCTCCGTTTTTGTTTTATTTCTCAAAAATAGTTTAACATAGCATTTGTTATATGTCAAACCTTTGTTCCAAAAAAATGTTCCAAAAAAATGTTCGAAAAACTGTTGACAAACAAAAATACGTTCTATATAATATAGACAAATGGATGTTCGGATAACGTGTTCGGATAGCCTGTTCGGATTTTATGTTCGGATATTTTGCTTTATTTCGAAAGGAAGATGACTATGAAAAAGAAGATGATCTCATTAGCCTTTGCATTTTTACTTATCTGTAGTGCCATAGCTTGTTTTGCTTCCACAGTTTCTGCAAAAAGCAGCGTTAAAAGAGAAAAATATATTGCTAAAGTATATGTTGAATACGGTGACTCTTTATGGAGTATTGCTTCTGATATTTTTTCTTCCGAATATTCAGACACTGCTGATCTTGTAGAAGAAATAAAAAAGATCAACCATCTTTATTCAGACAAGATTATAGCAGGAGAGTATATCCTTGTCCCTTATTATGATTGATCTTTTTTATAATTTGCCGTAAGCTTAATTGTTCTTTCTTAAAGTTACTTTATCCGCTGCGCTTCTTCGTCTGTCTTCATCGATGGCAGCGTAGTGCTTTTTGGTAGTATTTACATCTTTGTGCCCGAGTACATCCGCTACCAGGTATATATCGCCGGTCTCTTTATATAAAGATGTTCCGTAGGTGCTTCTTAGCTTATGCGGGGTTATTTTTTTAAGAGTAGTAACTGTTCTGGCGTATTTTTTGACGAGGTTTTCCACGCTTCTTACATTTATTCTTTTTCTTTGCAAAGAAAGAAACAGTGCCTGCTCGTTTCCTTCTACAGGTTCTATTTTTCTTCTTTCATCAAGATATAGACTAAGTGCGTCTTCAACTTCTTCCCCAAAATAAACTATAACTTCATTACCGCCTTTTCTGTGTATCCGTATTCCGGAGTTTTTAAAGTCTACATCATTTATATCAAGTCCGACACACTCGCTTACACGGATACCGGTTCCAAGCATAAGAGTAACTATTGCCAGATCTCTGACAGCAGTTTTACCGTTAAATTTTTTGGCTCGCTCCGAAAGTCCCTCACCTGTTTCAACGTCATTTAATAGAGTTTCAACTTCATCGGAATCAAGCCTTATTATCTCTTTTTCGTGGAGCTTTGGAATATCTATGAGAACAGTTGGATTATTTTCTATAAGTTCTCTTTTATAAAAGTATTTGTAAAAACCTCTTAGAGCAACCAGCTTTCTTTTAATTCCTGTTTCAGTATTGACTCTTTCGGTAGTGCCCTTGTTATAGTACTTTAAATAATCCATATATTCTTCAATATCAACGGCTTTTAGTTCATCTAAAACCTTAAGCCTGATATCTTTGATCTCAGTATTTTTCAATGATGGATTGTTTTCTTTTAAGAACTTAAAGAAAACGATCATATCGTATGCAT
>JAEEGF010469675.1_pt1 | contig 55079 bp, 45 predicted proteins | sample 9134171 | NCBI WGS metagenome assembly JAEEGF01 (sample SAMN16246542, study PRJNA631951) | gut metagenome | biome: gut microbiome; feature: rumen; material: AP-attached | host: Bos | place: Iran: Karaj | collected 2018-10 | reverse complement strand
GCCCTCTCTGCGGAGTGGGGAAGGATATGTTCGAGCCAGAGCAGTAGAATGAACGAACTGGAAGAAGCCCGGCAGGGAATAGCCGAAGTTGACAAGGAAATGGCTGTCCTCTTCGAAAAGAGGATGCGTCTTGCCGGCAAAGTGCTCGACTACAAGAAGGGCAACGGTCTCCCCATACTCGATGCGGCCCAGGAGGCCAGGGTGATTGCCAACAACACCGACAACATCTCCGATCCCTCGATCCAGGAGTATTATGTCCTGTTCCTCAGGGACATGATGAAGATATCCAAGGCCTACCAGGGCCGCCTGATGAACGGGATGAAGATCGCCTACTGCGGCGTGCCGGGCGCTTTTGCCCACATCGCGGCCCAGACCGTGTTCCCCGAGGCGGACATCGTGCCCTATCCCGATTTCGAAAGCGCCTACAAGGCCTGCGAGACCGGAGAGGCCGACACGGCCGTGCTGCCGGTTGAAAACAGCTTTGCAGGCGACGTGGGCGGAGTCATGGACCTGACCTTCCACGGCAGCCTCTACATCAACCTCATGCTCGAACTGGACGTGTCCCAGAACCTTCTCGGGCTTCCCGGCACGCGTCCGGAGGATATACGCACGGTCCTGAGCCACCCCCAGGCCCTGGCCCAGTGCGCCCGCTTCATCACCGACCGGGGACTTGAGGCCCGCGAGTTTTCCAACACGGCGGCAGCCGCAAAGGAAGTGGTCCGTTTAGGCGACAAGAGTATCGGGGCGATTGCATCCCGGCAGACTGCGCTCCTCTACGGGCTGGAGGTGCTGGAACCGAACATCAATTCCGCCGTGGCCAACACCACCCGTTTTGCCGTCTTTTCCCGGGCTCGCAACAAGGCCAGCCTCCCGGAGACCGACGGGGAGCATTTTATCCTTGTGTTCACGGTGCGCAACGAGGCGGGAGCTCTTGCCAAGATATTGAATATCATTGGTTCACACGGCTTCAACATGAGCAGCCTTCATAGCCGTCCCGTGGCCGGGCCGCTTTGGGACCACTATTTCTTCGCCGAGCTCGAAGGGGGAGTGGAGACGGAAAACGGCCGCGATCTCCTTCGCCAGCTCGAGACCGTCTGCGACCGCCTGAAGATGGTCGGCTCCTACAAGAGTCTCAAAATCTGATTCCCTATGACCCTGGAATTCCGCTCCGGCCGCATTGCATATGACATTTCAATCGGCAACGGTCTGCTTCCGGAAGCGGACAGGATCTTTGACCTCAAGCGCAAGGTGCTGGTGGTCACCGATTCAGGCGTGCCGGTGGAATATGCCCGGGCCATCATCTCCCGCTGCGGCGAGGGGCACCTGCTGGTGATTCCGCAGGGCGAGGAATCCAAGACGCTTGAGAGTTTTGAATCCATACTTTCCGCCTTGCTGGACGCCGGTTTCACGCGGAGCGATGCCGTCGTCGCCGTGGGTGGCGGCGTGGTGGGCGATATCAGCGGCTTTGCCGCCGCCTGCTATCAGAGGGGCATAGATTACTACAACGTCCCGACCACGCTACTTTCCCAGGTGGATTCTTCGGTCGGCGGCAAAACTGCCGTCAACTTCCACGGAATCAAGAATATAGTCGGTGCTTTCCACCATCCTGCGGGAGTGCTGATAGATCCCCGGACGCTTTTGACCCTCAGCCCCAGGCTTTTCTCCGAGGGCATGGCCGAAGTGGTGAAGATGGCCGCCACCAGCGATGCGGAGCTTTTCCGCCTGCTCGAGAATTGTGATGACCCGAAGCCCATGCTCCCGGAAATCATTGCTGCCGCCCTGCGTATAAAGATTGCGGTGGTGGAGCAGGACCCGGAGGAGAAAGACCTTAGGGCCGTCCTGAATTTCGGCCACACGATAGGGCACGCGATAGAGGCCGCTTCCGCCGGCTCGTTTTTCCACGGCGAAGCCGTTGCCGCAGGTATGCTCTACACGGCAGAAGGAGAAGCCGCTGCCCGGATTGAGGCGCTTCTGCGCAAGTTCACCCTTCCCGTGTCGGACCCCTTTACCGCTGAGGAGCTGATGCGTTTTGCCCTCCGTGACAAAAAGCGCAGCGGGGAAGCAGTGAAACTGGTACGGGTGGATACAATTGGACAATTCCGTTTCGAGTGGGCCGATCCGGCCGCCCTCGGAGCTTTAATACAGTCCCGAAAATGAAGAACAGTATAGGCACAAGCGTGATTCTGACCCTCGCCGGCGAATCGCACGGAGAGATGATCTGCGCCGTGCTCGACGGCCTTGCGCCCGGCATCCCCGTGAGCGAAGAAGCCATCGCTGCACGTCTGTCCCTGAGAAGGCCTTCCGGCGCCACCGACACGGCACGCCGGGAGCCGGACCGCTTCAGCATAGTCAGCGGCGTGTTCCAGGGCTGCACCACGGGTGCCCCCGTCTGTATACTTATTCCCAATGAAAACGTGCGCAGCGCCGATTATGAGCGCACCCGCACGCTTGCCCGCCCTTCCCACGCCGACTACGTGGCCCGCGTCAGGTACGGCGGCTTCGAAGACTGGCGCGGCGGCGGTCATTTCAGCGGCCGCATCACGGCCGGAATCGTGGCTGCCGGAGCCATTGCCGCTCAGGCCCTGAAGCGCAAGGGCATCACAGTCGGCACGCACATACTTTCCTGCGCGGGCGTCCGGGATGCCGCTTTCGACGACCTTGACCCCTGCGTCCTGCAGGAGCAGATCGAGGCCGTGTCTTCAAAGGACTTTCCCGTGCTCACGGACTGCCGCGCCGCGATGGAAGCGCGCATACTTGAGGCAAAGGCGGATGGCGATTCGGTGGGCGGCATAGTCCAGACTGCGGTCTGCGGCCTGCCTGCCGGAGTCGGTGAGCCGTGGTTCAGCTCGCTGGAAGGAGTGATTGCCAACGCAGTGCTTTCGATCGGAGGCATCAAGGGCATAGAGTTCGGGGCCGGTTTCGGACTTGCCGGAATGCGCGGCTCCGAGGCCAACGACGCCTTCTTCGTGCAGGACGGGGAAGTGCGCACCAGGACCAACCGGAACGGCGGCATCAACGGCGGCATCTCCAATGGTATGCCGTTGATTTTCAATTCAGTGGTGAAGCCCACGCCTTCCATATCAAAGCCGCAGGAAACCATCGACCTGGACAGCCTCGAGCCTGCCACGCTGCAGGTTGCGGGGCGCCACGACCCGGCCATCGTGCGCCGTGTCTGCGTGGTCGTGAGCAGTCTGGTGGCAATAGTGCTTTGCGACCAGCTTTCCCTCAGATTCGGAACGGACTACCTGAAATGATGTACGGACTAATAGGCGAGCGCCTCGGCCACAGTTTCTCCCGCGAAATCCACGGGAGACTCTCTTCCGACCCATATGAACTGTGCGAACTCTCTCCGGAGCAGCTTCCCGGATTCCTCCGCGACAGGGCATTCAGGGGCATCAACGTGACCATCCCGTACAAGCAGGCCGTGATGCCGCATCTGGACGTGCTGGACGAGTCCGCTGTCCGGAGCGGGGCCGTCAACACCATAGTCAACAAGGACGGCCGGCTCTGCGGCTACAACACCGACTACGACGGCTTCGTAATGCTCGCGCGCTATGCCGGGGTGGATTTCCGGGATGCGGACGTGGTCATACTCGGGGCCGGCGGGGCCGCCAAGGCTGTCGCTGCTGCGGCCCGCTCCATGGGAGCTTCTTCCGTCAGCAATGCCGTCCGCACCCCCAGGAAAGCCGGCCAGCTGCAGATCCGGGACATTTCCTCATACAGTGATTGCGACATTCTGGTCAACGCCACGCCTGTGGGTATGTATCCTGACTGGCAGGGCAGGTTGCTTGACCTGGACGCCTTCCCGAAACTGCGCGGAGTGCTGGACTGCGTCTATAATCCTCTGCGCACGTCCCTGGTGCTTGATGCCAGAGCACGTGGCATTCCAGCCGAGGGCGGCCTTTATATGCTTGTGGGACAGGCGGTAAGGGCCCGCGAGCGCTTCACCGGAGAGCTCTTCCCCGAGATCGTGGCAGAGGCTGAGTTCCTGCGCCTGCTGCGCCTCAAGCGCAATATAGTGCTCTGCGGCATGCCCTCCTGCGGCAAATCCACAGTCGGCGCGGAGTTGTCGCGCCGCACCGGCAGGCGCTTCGTCGACACCGATGAAATCGTCGCCCTCCAGGCGGGGATGGATATTCCGGAGATCTTCGCCCGTGAAGGGGAAGCCGGATTCAGGAAACGCGAGACTGCGGCGATAGAGTCGATCGCCCCGGAGCAGGGGCTAATTGTCGCTACAGGAGGCGGCGCCGTGCTTTCCGGGCTCAACTGCCGCCTTCTCCGCCACAACGGTCTGCTGTGCTTCCTGGACAGGGATCCGGAGCTGCTCATGCCCACTGCCGACCGCCCGCTGTCGCGCTCCAGGGCTGAGCTTATGGCGCTGTATGCCAAGCGTTTGCCTGTATATGCCAAGGCCGCGGACCTGCGCATTTCCAATAACGGTCCCATAGAGGACACAATATCACAGCTGATTGAATATGCCGCTTAAAGACAGGAAGATACTTATTGTGGGCCTCGGACTCATCGGAGGCAGCTATGCCGAGGCGCTGAAGCGCAAGGGCTTCGAAGTCGGCGCCGTGACCCGTTCGCAGGCCAGCGTGGACTATGCCCTTGAGCATGGCATGATAGATTGCGGCACGACGGAAGTCACCCCCGGCTTCCTCGGACGCTACGACCTTGTGGTCTTCGCCCTCTATCCCCACGTGCTCCTCGAGTGGGTGGAAAAGTACCAGCAGTTTCTCAAGCCGGGTGCGCTGCTGACTGATGTGACCGGCGTGAAATCGGCCGTGGTCTATAAAGTCCAGGAGATGCTGCGCGACGACCTCGAGTTCGTGGGCGCGCATCCTATGGCGGGCCGCGAAGTCTATGGCGTGCGCAATGCCGACAGCTCCATATTCGTGGGCGCCAACTACATAGTGACTCCGACCCCCAACAATTCCGAGGCGGCAGTGCAGGATATAGAAGAACTGGGGCGCATCCTGGGCTTCTCCCGCATCTCCAGTCTTTCCCCGGGGAAGCACGACGAGATGATAGGATTCCTCAGCCAGCTCACGCACTGCATAGCCGTGGGACTTATGACCTGCAAGGATGTGGGGCACATGTCTGCCTACACGGGCGATTCTTTCCGCGACCTCACCCGCATAGCCCGTATCAACGACGAGATGTGGAGCGAGCTCTTCCTGCTCAACCGGGATGAACTCCTGTCCCAGCTGGACCTGTTCATCGGCCAGATGGGCACGATACGCGATGCCGTCTCTGATGGAGACACCGAAAAACTAAGGGCCCTGATGCGCCTTTCCACGGAGCGGCGCGCCTTGTTTGACAAATGATTTACAGAGAGATATGAACATGCGATTCAACCGTGAGCTTTTCAGCCCGCAGGAACTCAAGAGAATGTACGGCGCCTCCGCAGCCGCCGCTGAGAATAAAGCCGCCAACGACAAGAAGATACGGGATGTGCTGGACGGCACGTCGGACAAGATGCTGCTGGTCGTGGGCCCCTGCTCCGCCGACCGCGAAGACTCCGTCATCGATTATATCACCCGCCTGCGTCCGTTGCAGGACAAGGTGGCCGACAAGATAGTCATCGTGCCCCGTATCTACACCAACAAGCCCCGCACCACCGGCGCCGGCTACAAGGGTATGCTCCACCAGCCTGACCCCATTGCCGACCCCGACCTCTTCAAGGGGCTGGTCTCGATAAGGAAACTGCACCTGCGCGCCCTGGAGGAGACCGGTTTTTCCTGCGCCGACGAAATGCTCTATCCGGAGAACCACCTGTTCCTCTCGGACCTGCTGTCATACGTTGCAGTGGGCGCCAGGAGCGTCGAGGACCAGCAGCACAGGCTGGTGGCGAGCGGGCTGGACATCCCCGTGGGCATGAAGAACCCCACCGGCGGCGACCTTTCGGTGATGATGAATTCCATCAATGCGGCGCAGCACGGCCATTCGTTCATCTACCGCAACTGGGACGTCTCCAGCGAGGGCAACTCCTATGCCCACGCCATCCTGCGCGGCTACGTGGACAGCCACGGCACAAGCCATCCCAACTACCACTACGAGGACCTGCGGCGCCTTGCCGACCTGTATGCCGAGGGCGGTTACAAGAATCCCGGAGTCATCGTGGACTGCAACCACTCCAACTCCGGGAAGAAGTATCTCGAGCAGGGGAGGATCGCCAAAGAGGTGCTCCACAGTGCCCGTTCGTGCGATTCGGTGCGGCGTATCTTCAAAGGCCTGATGATAGAGTCCTATATCGAAGACGGCTCCCAGAAGTCCGGCGAGCACGTCTACGGTTGCTCCATCACCGATCCCTGCCTTGGCTGGGAAAAGACCGAGCGCCTCATCCTCGACCTTGCCGACCTGCTTTAGCGAGCGTTCATGGCAATCCTGGCCTGGAGCTCCCAGGTGCGGATGCGGTCTTTGTAGAGGTTGTTGGCGTTGACCTTCTCCACGTCCAGGGCGGTGTCTGAATTGCCTCCCCAGCGGCGGCAGTTGTACATCACGTCATAGATGCGGCCTATGCGGTACTCCCTGCTGATGCGCAGGGCCACGGCGTAGTCTTCGCCGTACTTCGTGGTGGGGAAGTTGATTTCGCGAAGGAGCGGGGTCCAGAAGCCGCGCGGGGCGCCGAGACCGTTGACGCGGAGGGCGTTGTTGCGGCCGTTGTCGGGAGTCCACTCGCGATGGTCTATGATGCCGGGCGGCAGTTCACGCATCTCGAAATCGGTAATGCGGTAGGTGCCAACGACCATGGCGCAGCGCTGCTCGCGGAAGGCATCCACGAATTTCTGCACGGTGTGGCTGTCGGAATAGACGTCGTCGGAATCCAGCTGCAGCGCAAAACGGCCGCAGGCTGGATGGTGGACGGCGGCATTCCAGTTGCCGCCGATTGCGTGGTAGCTCTTGTCCTGGGCAATGTAGATGAGCTTCGGATCGCTTTCGAACGAGCGTATCACCCCCACTGTGCCGTCGTCGGAATTGTCGTCCACCACGATGACGTTATAGGGGAAGTCCGTCTCCTGGCCAAGCGCCGAACGGATGGCGTCGCCGATCGTGCTGACCCTGTTCTTGCAGGGGATCACCACCGATGCCTCCATCTCGAATGGCACGCTGTCCAGGTCGACTTCCTTGAAAACGGGCTCCAGATAGCCTCCGATACGTTTCAGATGGGCGGTGCAGACTGCCTCCATCTCGAGCTGGACCGCCCTGTTGCGGGGATCCACGTAGTCGAAAAGCTTCTCGCCGGAATCGCGCCTGTCGGTCTCTGTCTCATAATACAGCAGCTCGTTGACGTGCACCAGAGGGCCAAGTTCCGACACCCGTAGCCTCAGGTCGTACATCGCTGCAAACTCGTAATCCTTGTCCATGGTCGCTACGGCCTGCTTCAGCAGATCGGTCTTGTAGACCTGCACGCCCCCGAAATCGAACTCGTCGCGCACGGCTCCAAGCTGGTAATCGATCACCGGAGAGGGCTTTCCGTCATCGAAATGGTCGGAATAGATCATGGCGGCGCCCGAATCTGCAGCAATCTGGAGCAGCCGCTCAAGGCCGAAGTTCACCCAGTCGAGACGGGTCTGGCGGGTGTAGATCAGGGTATAAGGTGTATCTGCCTGTGCGGCGATTCCGCGCAGGCTTGCGGTGGACGTCCGCATGGGGACGTCGAATCTGCGGATATCCATATTTATTTCTTACTTAAAGCTTTACGGCGGATTGAAGCGATAAAGGCCACAAGGATGGCAGTGGCGACTGCGGCCCAGCAGGCAGAGAGCCATCCGGTCCACTCCAGAGGCAGTCCGAGGCAGGTCTTGTCCACGCAGAAGAATGTCAGGCATACCGTGAACATGAACACGGCCGGGATGCCGGCAATCAGGAACTGCCAGCCGGTGGGGTACTTGCGGGCAAGCCAGACCGTGATGGTGGCGAGGAAGAACACGGCCAGCGTCTGGTTCGACAGGCCGAAATAGCGCCAGATCACGTTGAATCCGTCTTCGTGGCTTATGTTGAACCACAGCAGCACGCCCACGCCAGCGAAAATCGGCAGGCTGATGACGAGGCGGTTCCAGATCTTGTCCTGCTTCACGTGCAGGAAATCGGCTATGTTGAGGCGCGCTCCGCGAAGGGCGGTGTCTCCGGATGTGATGGGGGCCGCTACGACGCCGAGGATGGCGAGAATGCTGCCCGCTATGCCCAGCCAGTGCTTGCTGACCGCAGTCACGACCTGGGGAGCGGAAGTGCCCTGTGCGCCGCACTCGGCCATGCCGCCGTCAAAGAAGAACCAGGAACTGACCGCAGCCCAGATAAGGGCCACGATGCCTTCGGTGATCATAGCGCCGAAGAAGATGGGGCGTCCCATCTTCTCGTTCTTCAGGCACCTTGCCATAAGGGGGCTCTGGGTGGCGTGGAAGCCGCTCACGGCGCCGCAGGCCACGGTGATGAACAGGCACGGGAAGATGTTCTGGCCCTTCACGCCCACGGAAGGAGCCCTGTTCTGCAGTCCGTCCCAGAATTCGGGCAGCGAAGGCCACTTCGAGAAAAGGCTGAACATCATGGCCACGGCCATGAACAGCAGGGCGACTGCAAAGAAAGGATAGACGCGGCCTATGAGCTTGTCTATGGGAAGCAACGTGGCTATGATGTAGTATCCCAATATGATAAGGGCCCAGATGAGTATCCATTTGGAGGAGCCGTCGCCGGCCATGCCACCCAGGATCAAGGCGGGGCTGTAGACGAACACCGTGCCCACCATAAGCAGCAGGAAGGTGGTGAAAATGACTATCAGTACGCGGCTGCCGCGGATCTCGGAACCTATGATTTCAGGATAGGTGGCGCCTCCCTTGCGCATTGAAAGCATTCCGGAAAAATAGTCGTGGACGGCACCGGCGAAGATGCTGCCCAGCACTATCCACAGATAGCAGGAAGGCCCGAACTTGGCTCCCATGATGGCGCCGAAAATCGGCCCCGTGCCGGCTATGTTCAGGAATTGGATCATATATACCTTCCACGAAGGCATGGGGACGTAGTCCACTCCATCCTGCATGGACACGGCGGGAGTGACCCTGGCCGGGTCGGCCCCGAAAATCTTTTCGACCACCCGGCCATAGATGAGGTAGCCGATGATCAGGACAACTATACTGATGATGAATGAGAACATAGCTTGCTATTCAACGCCAAAAGAGAATATTATCGCTTCATGGAAGGTCTTTCCGGGCCTGAGCACCACCGGCGGGTACTCCGGATGGTTGGGGCTGTCGGGATAGTGCTGGCACTCGATTGCGACGCCGTCATAGTCGTGGTAGATGCGGCCGCGCTTGCCCTTGGGGCATCCTTCGAGCCAGTTGCCGGTGTAGATCTGCACGCCGGGCTGGGTGGTGGTGACTTTAAGCGTGCGGCCGCTGCGTGCCGCCTTCAGCACCGCCGCTTCCTGCAGCTGGCCCCTCTGGTAGCCGTCGATGAGCCAGCAGGCGTCATAGCCTTTGCCGGTCTTGAGCGCTGGGAAGTCCTTGCGAATGTCTTTGCCCAGGCGCTTGGGATTGAGGAAATCCATAGGAGTGCCGGCCACGGGCTCGGATTCTCCGAGAGGGATCAGGGTGCTGTCCGTGGGAAGATATTCGGAAGCATTGAGCCGGAGCCTGTGGTTCAGCACGGAGCCTTTGCAGTCGAGGTTGAAATAGGCGTGGTTGGTCAGGTTGATTACGGTGGGGGCATCGGTCCTGGCCGTGAACGTGAGGCTGAGCACATTGTCTTCGCTCCATGCGTAGTGGGCCACGACCACAAGTTTGCCGGGATAGCCCATTTCACCGTCCTGGGCCACGTATTTGAACTCCACGGCGCCGTGCTTCTTGCGGGAGTCCCAGACCTGGTTCTGAAAGCCCTGGGGGCCGCCGTGCAGGTGGTTGGGGCCGTTGTTGACGGGAAGTTCGTAGGTCCTGCCGTCCAGGGTGAAGCGTCCGAGGGCTATGCGGTTGGCGTAGCGTCCGGGGCATTTTCCGAAACAGGGGCCGTCGGCGATATAGTTTTCCGCCTTGCCGTAGCCGAGCACCACATCGCCCAGCTTGCCGTCTTTGTCGGGCACGTTGACCGACACTATTCCGGCTCCGATATTTGTCAGCACCACTGAGGCGCCTGAAGCGTTGGTGATGGTGTAGCGGTAGATCGCCTTGCCTTCGGCGGTCCTGGACCAGAGTTTTCTTGATACTGTCATAGTGTTATCGATTTTTGATTGCTTACACGAAAGCGCCGAGCTCGCGGAGCTGGGCCGTGAGGGCGGCGGTGTCTATATCCTGCACGGCGCATCCCTGGCGGACTGAACGCACTGCGGCAAGTCCTGCGGCCTGACCTATGCCCATGCAGCTCGCCTGCACGCGCAGTGAGGCGAGGGCCTTGCGGTCGGCGGAAATGCAGCGGCCGGAGACTATCAGGTTGGGAAAGCCTGGGGCTATGAGCGCCCTGTAGGGCACGTAGGCAGCCTGCTTCAGCTTTATCAGCACCTGCCCGGAGCCCTTGCTGGAGTGCATGTCGATCTGGTGGGCGCCGCGCGAAATGCTGTCGGGGTAGTGCTCGCCGGCCACATACTCTTCGGCCGTGACGGTGTGGACTCCGAGTATGCGCCGCGACTCCCTGATACCCGCCTGAGGGGCGCAGGAAGAGACGTAGCAGCCGGCAAACTCCTTGAAATGCTTGCGAAGCAGGCCGGTGAAGGTGAATATATCCTCCCTCAGGCGGCATTCCGCCTGCGTGAAATTGCGGTTGTCGGTGGAATCTGTGGCTGTGCGGGTGATGTTTACGGCCACGCTGCCGCGGTGCATCACGCTGTTGAACCAGGGACCGCCGAAATCGGGAATCGGGGCGCCGGCGGCCTTCAGGGCGAGCAGTTTCTCGCGCACGGGCTTGCATTCGCTTGAGCCTTTGCGGCCGCTGTGGTACATGTAGCGGGTCAGCAGGGCGCTGTCGGTATCCACTCCGGAAAGCACGAAGCAGAAGGATGAGGGCTGGAGCTCGCCGTCCGAATTGGACTGCATGGGCACGCCGGCAAGCTGGGCGAGGTCGCCGTCGCCGGTGGCGTCGATGAACACGCCGGCGCGCAGCGACTCCAGGCCGTTCTTGTTCTGGATGACGACCCTTCGCACGGAGCCGCCCTCCATCTCGCATCCGATCAGGGAGGAGTGCATATAAAGGTCAACACCTGCTTCCAGCACCATGCGCTGGGCGCAGAGTTTATAGAGTTCTATATCGAAATCCACATTGCCTTTGGGCCACTCCACAAAGGCGCCGCCCATAGATTCGAGGCGCTGGACGAATTCCCACGGAATGCCGCCGATCACGCGCTCGCCCGCAAAGGCGAATTCGCTGATGGGGGCCACATAGCCCATGGTGGCCATGCCGCCGAGAAATCCGTAACGCTCTATGATTGCGGTCTTTGCGCCCTGGCGGGCGGCTGCGATGGCGGCGATGAATCCGGAAGGTCCGCCGCCGCATACTACTATATCATATTGGCCCGCTTCCGGGGCTGCCTTGCTGAAGTCTCCGGTCAAGGTGGCCATGCCGGGGCCTGCGGAATGGAGTTTTGCCGGGGTCAGGGCAATGGCGAGAGCCCCTGCTGCGCTACCCTTCAAAAAAAGCCTTCTGTCCATATTCACAAAAATACAAAAAAAACTTGGATTTTATTTTTTTGTTCATATATTTGCAGGAGTATGTGTCGCACAATCATATCGGCTTCCAAGTGCTGGTGGCGCCTGAAGGATATTTCCGGTCAGGCTCATAGCTTGTGCGCATAACCGGTCGGAGACCGGCAATAGTATACAAGAGAGGCTGCCCGGAGACGGACGGCCGTTTTTTTATGCAATAATCATTTAAATCCATATTATTATGAAACAGAAAAAGTACTTGCTTCCGGAATCTGAGATTCCCACCCATTTCTTCAACATCCAGGCTGTCATGCCCAACAAGCCCCTTCCGTTCCTCCATCCCGGCACGAAGCAGCCGCTGAAGAGCGAAGACCTGTATCCCATCTTCTGCAAGGCTTGCGCCGACCAGGAACTCAACCAGACGGATGTGTGGATTCCCATTCCGGAGGAAGTGCGCCAGCAGTATGCGGCCTACCGCTGCACCCCGCTCGTGCGCGCCTATGAGCTGGAAGAGGCTCTCGGCACTCCCGCCCACATCTACTTCAAGAACGAGAGCGTGAGCCCCGCCGGCAGCCATAAGCTCAATTCCGCCATCGCCCAGGCCTATTATGCCAAGGAACAGGGAGTTACGAACCTGACCACAGAGACCGGCGCCGGCCAGTGGGGCGGTGCGCTGAGCTACGCCACCAAGAAGTTCGGCATCGAATGCGCCGTCTATATGGTGAAGGTGAGCTATGAGCAGAAGCCCTTCAGGCGCTCTATCATGCAGGCCTTCGGAGCTGCCGTGACGCCTTCTCCGTCGATGTCCACCCGCGCAGGCAAGGATATACTCACCCGCAACCCCAACGACAGGGGATCCCTGGGATGCGCCATTTCGGAGGCCATAGAGCTTGCCGTATCGACCCCCAACTGCAAGTATGCGCTCGGCTCGGTGCTGAATCACGTCTGCCTGCACCAGACAGTCATAGGCCTGGAAGCCGAAAAGCAGATGGAACTGGCAGGGGAGTATCCCGACATCGTGATCGCCTGCTTCGGCGGCGGCTCCAACTTCTCGGGCCTGGCATTCCCCTTCATGAGGCACAACATCCAGGACGGCAAGAAGACCCGTTTCATCGCGGCCGAGCCCTGCTCGTGCCCGAAACTCACCAAGGGCAAATTCGAATACGATTTCGGCGACGAAGCCGGAATGACTCCGCTCCTTCCCATGTACACCCTTGGCCACACTTTCAAGCCCGCATCCATCCACGCAGGCGGACTCCGCTACCACGGCGCCGGTGTGATCCTTTCCCAGCTGATGAAGGACGGATACATGGAAGCCGTCGATATCGAGCAGCTTGACTCCTTCAAGGCAGGCGTCCTCTTCGCCCGCACCGAAGGCATTATCCCCGCTCCCGAATCCTGCCACGCAATCGCGGCCACGATCAGGGAAGCGCTCAAGTGCAAGGAGACCGGCGAGGCCAAGACCATACTGTTCAACCTCTCAGGCCACGGATTCGTGGACATGAGCGCATACGACAGCTACTTCTCCGGAGAGATGCAGAACTACCACGTCTCCGAAGCCGACCTGCAGAATTTCATCTCCAGCGCGGATGCACTGAACAAGTAGTCATGCGGCCGGTCTTCAGTCGAAGAACCGCAGGGGCCGGAGCAGTTGAACACCATGTCGATGCCTTCCAGCCCCTCCAGGCTTTTAACTTGATCTGCGGAGAGTCTGCGAGGGGAGCGAGATCTTCAGTTTGCTGATGCTCCTGCCCACGTAGTAGAACAGGTTGAGGGTCGTGCCGTCGCTGTCGAAGTAGACGGAGCTCAGGTACTTGTGGGCTTTCTTGTTGCGGCAGGCCGGTTCGCACCAGACGAGGGTGCAGTCGCCTGTGGACTTTGATACGGCGCAGATGACGGTATAGCCTCGGATGTCGAAGACGGCCGCGTTGCTGCTCCTGCCTTTTTCTTTAGGGGCCTTCCTGCAGGCCGCCGCTATCGAGGACTCGGGATCCAGCTGGCCGAAGTGCAGGCGGGAGGCTCCGCCCTGGGCTTTAGGGTTCTTTTCCAGCCACCATCTGATGGCCGTGTCGGTCAGCAGGTCGGCTTTGGATATCTGCTGCAGTGAGCTGTTTTCCCCAAATCCGGCAACTATCCAGGCGGTCTCGGGGCTAAGGACCAGGCCTTCTATCATTTCAGGGCTCTGGCCTTCGATCCGGAACGCTTCGCCTTCTGCGGGTTTCAACGGATTGCCGTAGAACATTGCCTGGTTGAGTATGTCTTCTTCAGGGAGATAGAGCGCTTCGACGTATTCGGAATCTCCGTTGAGGTAGCCGATGTCGAGGTAGTTCCGAAGGTTCGACGGCAACAGGATGTCCTCGAACTTGACGAGAGTGAAGGCGCCCGGGGTGTCGGACAAGGTGTAGAGGGGAATGCTCCGGTTCATTTCCAATTCTCCGGAAGGGGAGAGGATGCGTATGGAAAGGCCCTCGTCCAGAGCCAGGACGTGCTCCACGTTGTCGACCTTCCAGCCTATGGCATCGATGCATTTGCCTGCAATCTGCAGGGCTTCATCGTGGGAGATCTGGGTGGCGTTGTGCTCCATTATCCTGTCTCTTGCCAGGTCGGTGAAGGGAGAGTCCGGGTGGGTGTCATAGTAATTGCGCATGCCCGCCGCATCGTCGTAATCGATGGCGAAGAAGACAAGGGAGTCCCGCAGGCGCATGATTTTGGGCGCATAGACGGATTCCGGATACTTTTTCAGGAACCTCTCCGCCGCCTTCAGGGTCGGCTTCTTGACGGTCCTGCCGTACATGTTGGTCTCGGCTTTGCTTTGCGCCGCGGCGGCCGCAGGCAGCAGTGCCAGGCAGATCAGTGCCGTGAGGATGCTCTTTCTCATCGTATTCCTTTAAGGCTGAAATCCACGGTGGTGTCGTAGTCGTTCCAGTTGCGCAGGTGGAGGGCCAGGTTGGTCTGGTCATAGACATTGCTGTACTGGGTGTCCTCGACGGTGCCGTCTTCCCAGAGGAGGTCTTTCCAGTGCACCTGGGCAAGGCATTCCTGCGCCTGCTCGAGGGTAAGTGTACCGTCGTGGGCAGAAAGGTAGGCATCCGCAGTCTCGTAGCGCCACCAGCTCTTGCTATGGGGGTTGCCGACTGCGATGTCGGGCACGGGGGAGTAGTATTTGCCGGAAAGCAGGTGGTTGGTCACGAGCATATAGTTGGCGGCCTCGTCCTTTCGGACTATCATGGTCTTCCAGCCGTCTTCCTTGTCGAATTCGACCACCGCGCAGTCGCCTTTGGCATCGGCCACCATATAGTGGTAGCCGGAGCCTACCGCGGCGTCGTGGCGCACGTCAAGGGTTTCCAGCAGGTCCAGGGCCTCCTGCACTGTCGCGCAGCGGTCGAGCCAGAGGCGCATGATGATGGTGGTGCCGACATCGTGCTTTTCCGTGTCCTGCTGCGAGGCCTGGCGGGGAAGGGCCATGATGGAGGTGCAAAGGCCTTTTTCATTGATGCCGTCCACGGGCGCATAGATTGAAGCGAGGCAGCTCAGACGGGAGAAAAACGAGTCGGGAAGCTTGTCCAGGGAGTATCCGAAGTGGGACATGTCGCTCACCCCGATTGAAGCGTATCCCTTCTTTGGGCGGGAGATTGTCACCATGGTTGGATTCTTGAAGAAATCGTAGTTGCGGCCGTACCAGAAGCCGTTCCCGTCGGCCTTCGCGGCCTGGAAACTGGTGCAGTTGAAGGTGGCTGTCTCGCCGTTTTCGTCGGCCACCTGCGCGCTCTTCATCTTGATGGGTATGCCTTTCCCGATGCGTCCGATGACGTAGTCGAGAAGCTCCGGGTTGGAATCGACGTCCTTTGCGATGAGGTCGTCCAGGTCGTATCCGGCCTTGTATTCCATCTTGTAGAGATAGGGATTGCCACCCACGGATTCGATGGTGGATATGGTGCGGATCTCCCCGCCCCAGATGCAGGCGATGGCGATGAACAATGCGGCGAGGATGCCGATAAGCCAGGTGATTACTCTTTTCATACAATTGGTATTTGGTGCAAAAGTAGTAATGCGATGAAGGGCGTTATCGCTTGAACTCGAAGCGTATGTCGGCGGGAATCTTTTCCAGCCCAAGTTTCAGGCAGTCGGCGTCGTAGTCGGCGCTGCGCTTGGAGTATTGGGCCTCGAACTGCCCGGCAAACTCACTGTCGCCTGTGGCCTGGGTCTTGAGCACGAGGGCGGTGAGCTCGGAGAGGGCCGATTCCATCTTCTTGAAATCCAGTGCGTACTGGCCGGAAGCCTTGCGCTGGAAAGCGCCTGCCTGGGCCAGGTAGTTGTAGATCATGATGTTGGCACGTCCAAGTGCGGAGCCTTCGCCAAAGCGCTCCGATCGGAGCAGGGAAGCGAAGAAGGTTGCAAGCGCATCTTCCTTGGTGAAGATGTGGTGGATGTCGAAATGGTCCTGCAGCCTGCACACGAGAAGGGTCCCGGCTGCGTTTGCCTTCACTTCTTCGAAGGTGGCGGCAGAAGTGCCGAGGGCCTCCTCCACGCTGCCCTTGCCGTTTACGGTTTCTTTCACGCCGAGGCCGTGGGCCACTTCACGGAACACGATGTTCCAGAAGAACGCGTCCGCGTTGAGGTGATCTGCATCGTTGGATTCCAGAAGGATTTCGCCGCAGGGGTTGACGATATGGTTGTATTTGGCGTTGATAATGTTCTCCAGAAGTATGGTGCGTGTGCCGCGGTCGCGCTGCACGTCGCTGTCGAAGGGCAGGTTCAGGGCGATCACCTTCACGCCGGCGTTGGCCTTGCCAGCATAGTAGAGGGCGTCGCAGGAGAAAATATTGGAGCCGGTGCCGGGCTGGAAGGTCTTGTAGGCAGGATCGCCGGGGAGGTCTTCCTGGAACTCGCCGATGCGGGACACATACTGCATCAGCTCATTGGTGCGGCCTTCTTTTTTCAGCAGCACGTATGCCTCGTATGAACGCTTGATGCCGAGCAGCTGGTCGTCTGTCACTTCGTTGGGACCGATCACCAGGTCCATCTTGCTGTCGTCCATGTCCAGCCATGCGATGGAACTCTCATAGTAGCTGTCGGTCTTCAGGGCTTCCGCCTTCTTCAGCAGATAAGCGGCCACGCTGGGCTTGATGGTGATGTCTGCAGCAGCCTTCATGTAGTTGCCTATCTTGTCGATACGCTCCTTGAAGGCGTCGTGGTACCAGACTGCCTCCAGGGAACCGTCGGCGGCGCGGCGGACGAGGGTGTAGGGACTGTTCTTGTCGGGATTGCCCCAGGCGTCGAACTCTTCCCTGGTCATGTCGGCAGGGTAGAAGCCTGCGCCGGGAAGACGGTCGGCATAGCCCTCGACGAAGGACTTGCCGGTGGCACGGTCCCAGGGGCCGTAGTTGATTTCTGCGAAAGTCTTCTGCACGGGGTCGGTGATGCCGTCCAGCAGGGCCTGCTTGTCGCCGAAGTACTGCTGCCAGTAGATGGCGTCCACTTCGTCGGCCGCGAAGCGGTAGAGGTTGAGGACCTCCTTGCCGTTGTCGGTGATGCCGCTCAGGTCAGGGGTTTCTATGGTCACGACGGCGTAGTCCGCTACGCTGCGGGTGAACGGAGATTTGGGTGATTCATTGCAAGATACCGCTGCCAGAACCGTGAGGGCAGCGAAGAAGGAAAACTTTTTCATATTGTCAGAGCATTATCATTATCATAACCTGTGCGGCCACGACCCTGAGAAACATCGTCAGAGGGTAGACCGTTGCGTAATTCACGGCGATACGGCCGCTCCCGTACATCTGCTCGGAGAAGGACAGAAGTGCCGGGTCGGTAGTGCCTCCGGCAAGGAGACCGCATATTTTGAAGAAATCAAGTTTCAGTATCCAACGGGCGGCCAGGGCTGTCAGGAACATCGGGACCACGGTGATGAACGCACCGTAGAGCACCCACATGTAACCCCCTTCCACCAGGGAGGAAACGAAAGTCTTTCCAGCGCCGAGGCCGACGGCGGCCATAAACAGGGAAATGCCGATTTCACGTATCATAAGATTGGCGCTCAGGGCAGTGTAGGTGGTGATCCTCAGCTTCGGACCGAAATGTCCAAGCAGGATGGCCACAATCAGCGGACCGCCGGCAAGGCCGAGCTTCAGCGGCTGGGGCATTGACGGGAAGCGTATGGGGAGCATTCCCAGGGCAATTCCGAGGGCGATTCCGAAGAATATGGGAATCAGGTTGGGCTTGTGGAGCGATTCCGGCTCGTTGCCCACCAGCTCGGCAAGCCGCTGGATTCCGTCGTCGAAACCGACGACCTTCATGCTGTCGCCCACCTGGAGGATCAGGTCTGCATCTGCCTGCAGGTCCACTCCGGCGCGCATGATGCGGGTCACGGTGACACCGTACTTCCTGCGTATGTCGAGTTTGCGCAGGCTCTTGCCGGTGATGGAAGATTTGGTGATGGAAAGGCGTCCCGACACCAGCTTGGTGCCGCTCTGCCGCCATTCGTTCATATCCACCGGCATGTCCTCGCCGAAGATGATCCGGACCTTGTCTTTGTGCTGTATGTCGGTTACTATCAGCAGCATGTCTCCTTCCTGAAGGGGAAGGTCCAGATCGGGGAAGAATACCTTGTCGCCCCGTTTCATCCTGGCCACCACCAGATGGTCGGAATTCTCTTCGCCCACGATATCGTGGAGGGTCTTTCCGAAGAGGGCGGGATTCTCCACCCTGCAGGCAAGACGATAGGCGCTGGCCTCGTCGCCTTCCGACTTGGAGGCCTGCTCTTTTTCCTTGTCGATGTTGACCTTGAAAAGGGCTTTGGAAAGCAGCAGGACTCCGATTGCGCCCAGCACGCCAAGGGGATAGGCCACGGCGTAGGCGGATGCTATGCCTGTGGAAGCTGCCGTGATTTCGTCTGAAGCTCCGGCTGCGTTGGAGAGCGTCTGCTGCGCTGCGCCGAGTCCAGGCGTGTTGGTGACGGCTCCCGACATGATGCCGGTCATTATTCCCAGGTTCTCACCGCTGACCAGATGGATGACATAGGTGGTGATGACCGCGAGCAGCACCATGCCCAGGGCCAGCATGTTCATCGGCAGCCCGTCCTTCCTGAAGGAATGGAAGAAGCCGGGGCCGACCTGGAGCCCGATTGCGAACACGAACAGTATCAGTCCGAAATCCTTGATGAAAGACAGCATGACGGGATTGATACGGAGGCCGAAATGGCCGAGCAGAATGCCCATGAACAGGATCCACGTTGTGCCGAGGGAGATGCCCTTGATCTTGAATTTGCCGAGGCACAGGCCCGAGGCGATGACTATGGCCAGGATGAAAATGGCGCCGGCAGTATCTCTTTGCGTTAACAGGTTCAACATATCGGCCGCAAAGGTAGTGAGAAAAAGCGTGATTTTAAACTGAAAAATGCTTATATTGGCAAGAAAAAACAAGTACAGTTCATTTTATGAAAAAGAATCTCTTCAATATTGTCGCTCTTTTGGTGCTGCCCCTGCTTCTGGCGGTATCCTGCGGCCCCGGCAAGAAATCGGCGCGCACAATAGAAGTGACGGAGGTCCGGGACGCCGGCGCTCCGGTGGTGTATTTCACCAGTGACCTTTCCCCGGAGGGCCTGGTCCGGCTCTATGACGCTCTGGGAGTGGAAGCGAAGGGTCGGGTAGCCGTGAAGATATCCACCGGTGAATCCGAACAGTCCAACCATCTGCGTCCGGATTTCATCGCTCCCCTGGTAAAGAAAGTCGGAGGCACGCTGGTGGAATGCAACACGGCCTATGAAGGCAGCCGTTCGTCCACTGAATCGCACCGGGCGGAGATAGCGAAGCGAGGCTATGAGCTTGTCGCCAAAGTGGATATCATGGATGAGGAAGGGGAGATGCAGATACCCGTAACCGACGACAAATGGATCAAATACGATATCGTCGGATCGCACCTGCAGAACTACGATTTCATGATCAACCTGGCCCATTTCAAAGGCCATGCGATGGGCGGCTTCGGAGGCGTCCTGAAGAACGCTTCGATCGGAGTGGCGTCCCAGAACGGAAAAGCCTACATCCATACTGCCGGCAAGGTCCAGGACTGGCACAAACTCTGGACCAACCTTCCTGACGGGTGGATGTTCTCCCCGGAGAAGAATACCCCTTTCATCGAGTCCATGTCTGCGGCAGCACAGGCAGTCCACAATTATTTCAAGGGCAGGGAAGGCATAGTCTATATCGATGTGATGAACAACATATCGATCGATTGCGACTGCGACGGCAATCCCCACAAGCCCACGATCGCAGATATCGGCATGGCCGCTTCTCTGGATCCGGTGGCCCTGGACAAGTTCTGTCTGGACCGCGTGTTCACCCTCCCCAACGACGACAGCAATGATACCCGCGCCCTCCTGGACAGGATCAACCAGCGTCACGGCATCCGCATCGTCTATCGCGCGGAGGAAAGCGGACTCGGCTCCACCAAATACACGGTGGTCAGCCTGGACGACTGAGCGGCTCCGCCTCGGCGAGGTGATTCTTAATTTCGTCGCTGAGCAAATCTGGCAGCGACCTCTCCGGCCAGTTTCCCGTTGACCACGATGTCGGCAACGCCATTGCCGCCCAAACGGTTGGCTCCGTGGAGGCCGCCGGTAACTTCACCGGCAGCATAGAGCCCGGGAATCGGCGTTCCGTCCGCTCTCAGGACCTGGGCGTCGGTGTTGACACGCAGTCCTCCCATCGTGTGGTGTATGGCGGGCTTTACCCTGACGGCATAGAATGGGGGAGTCTGGAGCGCTGCAGTCATTTCTGTGGCACTACGTCCGAAGTCCTCGTCCAGCCCTGCCTTTTGTTGGGCTGAATAACGGCTCATCGTGGCTTCGAGGTCTGCTTCAGGAATGCCTGCGGTAGCGGCTAGTTCGGTAATCGTTGAGCCCTTTTTAAGCAGGTGCTGGTTGGCGTAGGTCTCAATGGCGGCAAGCGAAGTTCTGACTTCCTGGTCAAAGATAAGGTACGCGTCTCCTTTGGTCTGCTTCAGGATAGCCGCCGAGACTATGTCCCGCGTGTCCATCTCATTCACGAAGCGTTTTGCCTCCCTGTTCACCAGGATGGCGCCGTTCCCCCTCACAGCCTCCGTGATGAGTATGTGGTTTTCCGCTTCTGCCGTGGGGTGGATCTGGATGTTTTCCATATGGATGGTGGCGCCGCCCAGGGGCTCAATCCAGTTGAATGCGTCACCAGTGGCTCCGGGATGATTGAGCGTGGCAAATCCGTTCAGCCAGGGCTGGTACTTCGTCACCATTTGCAGATTGGCTCCGAATCCGCCGGTGGCTATGATAACTGCCTTCGCTTTGAGCGTATATGTGTTGCCGTCGGCATTTTCCACTCGCACGCCTGTTACGGCAGGGCCGGAAGAGAGCAGCCCCAGGACTCTATTGGACGTTCTGATTTCGATGCTCTTATTGGTGGCGGCGGTCTTCAGAATCTTCATAAGATGCGGGCCGATAGCGGTGCCACCTTTCGGACGGTGGGTGCGCTTGACGCTGCTGCCTCCCATCAGGCCCACATCGCTGAGGTCTGCCCCCATGCCGGTCAGCCAGCTGATGGTGCCGGGGGCGCGCTCCACGAAGTTACGGACCAGTTCCGGCAGGTTTTCGTTCTTGCCTCCTCTTATTGTGTCGTCGTAGAACAGTTGCTTGCTGTCTTTGATGCCCAGAGACTTCTGTATGTCCGTTTCTGCAGCATTGACGCCGCCTGTGGAGTAATTGGTATTGCCGCCTATGATGCCCTGCTTTTCCAATACGATGATGCTTCCCGCTCCGGATTCGGCAGCAGATACGGCCGCAGACAGGCCTGCGCCTCCGGCACCGACTACGACGATGTCGCAGGTCCCGTCGCGGTAGGTCTTATCGCCGTCGGCCCTTTTCCCCATAGCCGCCAGCAGTGCCATATTGATGGCGTCGATTACTCCATTGGAAGTGAGCGTGGCTCCGGATATGGCATCAGTCTCCGGGTTCAGCAGACCCTCCCGGCCGACCGCCTTTCCCGTAATGGTATTGATGGTTTCTTGTGCAAAGGATGACTCCGACTGGCTAAGGATGGTGACCTCCGCAACCTGGTGGTTTTTCACTTCCACGCTGGCGATGATGGTGCCGCCGCGGCCTTCGCCGCTGCCTGTCCACACGCCGTCAATAAGGATGTTCGTCTCTGGCTCGGGGTCGGCATCCCGTGTGCAGGATGCTGCGAAGATGAAAAGAGAAAGGACTATCAGTATCCGGTGTTTCATTCTGCAAAAATAATCTTCTTTTTGCAATAATGCACGTTTGAAAGAGAATCAGGCTGAATAAACCATAAGAAAAACCCCTCTGAGATGCTCTCAAAGGGGTTTTCGTGTGACTCCTACAGGACTCAAACCTGTAACCTTTTGATCCGTAGTCAAATGCTCTATTCAATTGAGCTAAGGAGCCGTATGCCGGGCCGGAGCCCGGCTGTAGTCCTATTCGGCGGAGGTCTCCTTGACGGCGCGCTTCGCTTCCTTGATCCTGGCCTTCTTGCCGGAGAGGTTGCGGAGGTAGAATATGCGGGCCCTGCGGACTTTACCTACCTTGTTGACTTCGATCTTGTCGATGAACGGGCTTTCGTAAGGGAAAATCCTCTCGACACCGATGCCGTTGGATACCTTGCGGACGGTAAAGGTCCTGGTGAAGGGAGTTGCACCACAAATCTGGATAACAACACCGCGGAAATTCTGAAGTCTGTCCTTGTCACCTTCTTTGATCCTGTAGGTCACGGTGATGGTGTCGCCGGCCTTGAATTCAGGATAGGAGGCTGCTTTGTTCTGCGAGAAGGATTCCTCCACCAATTTAATCAAATCCATAATACTATTTCAACTATAATCGCAGCGTCACTGAACCGTTCAACGAGAGGCTGCTGAATTTTGGACTGCAAATGTAGGAACTTTTTTTCAGTCCACCAAATAAATCTTTAAAAATATTTGCTTTCCTTCTCAAATAATTCCCTGTCTTCGCGGTTCGGGTCGGGCTTGATGCTCGAACTGGTCCGGAGGGCTTCGATAGCCTCCTTCTCGCTGCGGCTAAGCTTGCGGGGGATCCAGACAAGGATCTTTACATACAGATCGCCGCGGGAATAGCCGCCGGCTTCCGGAACGCCCTTGCCGCGAAGGCGGGTCACATAGCCGGACTGCGTGCCCGGATCTATCTTCAGCTTCTGGCTGCCGTCCAGGGTGGGAATCTGTATCTCGGTGCCGAGAATTGCGTCGGCTACGCTGATTACCCTTGTGTAGAAGAGGTCCGTGCCCTGGCGCTTCAGCTGAGGGTGGGGAATCTCCTCGATGATCACCAGCAGGTCTCCGGAGACGCCGCCGCGGGCGGCTGCATGGCCTTCGCCTCGCACCGTCAGCTGCATTCCGTCCTCGACTCCTGCGGGCACTTTCACGTGGACCGTCTCGCGTTTACGGAGAAGACCGGTGCCTTTGCAGCTGCTGCAGGGGTTGGTCACGATTCTGCCTTCACCGCCGCACTGGGGGCAGGTGGTGTAGGTCATCGTGCGGCCGAACAGTGAGTTGACGACATTCTGGACCTGTCCGGAACCGTGGCAGGTGGGGCAGGTCTTGATGTCGCTGCTGCTCCTAGCTCCTCGGCCGCCGCAGTCGGGGCAGGGGCGGTTGCGCTCGATGCTGACCTCCTTGGTGCAGCCCTTGGCGATTTCTTCCAATGAAAGGCGTACGCGCGTGCGGATGTCGCGGCCGCGCATGGTTCTCGGGCCCTGCTGGCCTCCGCCGAAGCCTCCGAAACCGCTGAAACCTCCGAATGCCCCTCCGAACGCACCTCCGAAAAGGTTGTTCAGTATGTCGTTGAGGCTGCCGAAGCCCTGGCTCCAGTCCTGTGCGCCAGCGCCGTCCACTCCGGCAAAGCCGAACTGGTCGTACTTGGCCTTCTTGTCGGGGTCGCTGAGCACGGAGTACGCTTCGGAAGCCTCCTTGAATTTCTCCTCGGCGGTCTTCTTCTCGGCGTCGGTGCCGCTGACCCAGCGGTCGGGGTGCCATTTCAGCGCAGCCTTGCGGTAGGCCGCCTTTATGTCGTCTGCCGATGCGCCCTTGTCGACGCCCAGCACTTCGTAGTAATCTCTTTTTTCTGCCATAGTGAATTATGCTCCCACAACGACCTTGGCATACCTGAGAACCTTTCCGTTGAGCAGGTAGCCGGTCTGGATCACATCTATGACCGTGCCTTTCTGCTCCTCGCTCGCGGCGGGGAACTGGGTCACGGCTTCGTGGTAATCGGTGTCAAACTTTTGTCCTTTAGCCTCGATCACGGTCAGTCCGCGGGTCTTCAGGTACTCCATCAATTTGTTGTATATCAGCGATGTGCCTTCGCGGGCGGCCTCGTCGGAAGAAGCGGCGAGTATCTGCATCGCCCTCTCACAGTCGTCCAGGACGGGAAGCAGGCCCTTTATAGTGTCGGCGGCCGCCGATCCCACGAGTGCCAGCTTCTCTTCGGCGCTGCGCCTGCGGAAAGTCTCGAACTCTGCGTACAGGCGCACGTAGGAGTCGTGCTCCTTGGACAATTTGTCATTGAGCTCTTCCACCTGCTTCTGCAGGAGGTTGTCTTTTTTCTTCTTGGATGCCTTCTGGGATTGCTCCTGAGGCGTTTCTTTTATCTCTTTCTCTGCCATTTCAGTTTAGTTTCCTGCAAAGGTATCAATTTTTTTGCCACTGCCACTTTGTCATTATTGAAAACAAATGTCTATATTTGATGGCATATTTAAAACGAATAACTGATGGCTAGATTTCTCGATCCGCCCAAGCCGAAGGCGCAAATCCCGGCTGAAAAAGTAGACAAGGAGTATAAGGCAATGCGTATCAAGGTGTTCCTTGGCGCTTTCCTGGGATATGCCGCATATTATCTGGTCCGGAAAAACCTTTCGCTGGCCGCTCCCGACATGATTGCCGACGGCATACTCGATGCCGGAAAGGTGGGTCTCGCCATGTCGGCGGTGTCTATCGCATACGCATTCAGCAAATTCGTGATGGGCAGCGTGTCGGACCGCTCCGACGCCCGCAAGTTCCTCTGCGTGGGCCTGGTGCTGTCCGCCCTGGTGATGATGTCGGTGGGCCTGATTCCTTTCGGCACCAACACCGCAGTCAACACGGTGATAATCTTCGTCCTGATGCTGATAGTCGGCTGGCTCAGCGGTTTCGGATGGCCTCCATGCGGGCGCATAATGGCCCACTGGTTCAGCCAGAATGAGCGGAGCTTCAAGATGAGCGTGTGGAACGTGTCCCACACCATCGGCAGTTTCTCCCTCGGCTTCCTGGCCATCGCGGGTGTGTCGCTTGCCGCCGACCTGGGCATAGTGCAGACCTGGAAAGGCAACTTCGTGTTCCCGGCAGTCATAGCCATGGCCATCGCCCTTTTCTGCTGGTGGGCCATACGCGACACGCCGGAATCCTGCGGACTGCCTGCAGTGGCGGACTGGAGAAACGACCACTCCGGCGTCAAGTCCAAGGGCGCTGCCGGTGAAAAGCTTCCCTTCAAGACCCTGTTCGTGGACTACGTGCTCAAGAACAAGCTTCTCTGGATCGTGGCCATCAGCAACGTGGCGGTCTATATGGTCCGTTACGGCATCGGCGACTGGGCTCCTACCTATCTGCAGACGAAGGGCATCATGACTGCGGCGGAAAGCAAGGTTGCATTTTCCGTCCACAACATAGTCGGAGCAGTGGGCACCATCGCCTGCGGCTGGGCCACTTCCAAGATATTCAAGGGCCGCTGCGCCCCCATGAACGTGATCTGCATGTTCCTCTGTGCTATCGGCGTGCTGCTCTACTGGATGGTGGGCGCGGGCATAATTGCCGTGGATCCCGGGATGCAGAAGGTGCTGGTCTATGTGGCCCTGTGCCTCATCGGTTTCTTCATCTACGGTCCCGTGGCCCTGACCGGTGTGCAGGCCCTGAACCTCGTGCCCAAGAACGCAGCCGGCACTGCTGCCGGTTTCGTGGGCCTGTTCGGATACCTTGTGGGCGATGCCGTGTGCTCCAAGATTGTCGTGGGAGGTATCGCCAACGGCAGCTCCTGGGATACTGCAATGCTCTCAGTTGCGATAGGTTCGCTGATCGGAGTCGGCCTTTGCGCCCTCCTTATTCCGAGCGAGAAGAAGCTTGCCCGCCAGAATTAGGACCGGGCTAGACCTTAAAGAATCTGTCAATAGCTTTGATTGTCTGCGGCAGGGCGAATATTGCGACCCTGTCGTAGTCTTCTATACGGGTGTCCCCGACAGCTATGAATGAATCGCTGCCGCGCACCACGCCTGCGATGATGGCGTTTTCAGGGAAACCGAGGTCCTTGAGCGGCTTTTTGGTGATCGCGCTTCCGGGGGCCACAGTGTATTCGATGATTTCGGCGTTGCTGCCGGACATGTATTTGACGAAGCGGGCCTTGCCGGACAGGGTGAACTTGAAAATCTTGCCTGCCGTGATGAGCTTTTTGTTTATCACGGTGTCCACGCCCATTTCCTCGGCGAGACGTATGTATTCGATGTTCTCGACCTCGGCCACGGTGCGCTGCACGCCGAATTTCTTGGCCACGACGCATGAAAGCACATTGGTCTCGTCGCTGTCGGTGAGGGCGATGAAAGCATCGTAGTCCCGTATCCCTTCTTCATACAGCAGGTCGGAATTGCGGCCGTCGCCGTTGACTATTGCGATGGAATCGGGGAGTCGCTCCGACAGCGCCAGGCAGCGCTCCTTGTCTTTTTCGATGATCTTGACGCCATGGTTCTGGGTGTCGAGGGTCCTGGCCACCATTTCCCCGATTGCCGTGCCGCCCAGTATCATTACGCGTCCTATTGCCTTTTCCGCCTTGCCGAAGTATTTCAAGATGCTCTTGAGGCCTTCGCGCTTGGAAACGGTGAAGATGAGGTCGCCGAACTGGAACTTGGTGTCGAATTTCGGTATGATGGTCTGTTCGTCGCGGGAGATGGCGATGATCCTGAAAAGGGTGTTCTCTTCGGGGGTCATCATGCGCACGAATTCTTCGAGGCGGAGGTCCACCATGGGGGATTCTTCGTCGATCTTGAACACTGAAATCTGGAGCTTGCCATGAGCAAAATCCATTGAATCAGAAGAAGATATGTGCTTCAGGGAATTCACGATTTCGTCTGCGGCGCTCTTCTCGGGATAGAACATGAGCTCAATGCCCAGTTCCTTGAAGAGGAGGCGGTTCTCGGCGGCGAGATAGTCTTCGTCGTTGATCCTGGCCACCACTTTCTTCGCTCCCAGCTGCTTTGCCAGCAGGGCGCCCACGATGTTGACTTCCTGCGTGGTGAAGGGATACACGGCGATGAAAAGGTCGGCGCGGGCCACTCCGGCGTCGCGCAGGGCCTTTATGGAAGACGGGCTGCCAAGAAAGGTCTCCACGTCGGCATAGCCGCCCAGGGTGCTCAGACGCACCGGGTCGTTGTCGATCACCGTGACTTCATTGGCTTCTTCGCGAAGCATCTTGGCAAGGTGGGAGCCGATTTCGCCGGCGCCTTCAATGACTATCTTCATATCGTTTCAAGTATTCGAATATACCATCGCCTCTTAGGAGGCACTGCAAGATAATGCATTTTTTCCAATATCCGGCAACTTTGGCGCTCCCTTCCGCTTGCGGGCCTGCAGACTTCCGCAGCCGGCGGTATCCTTTGTGGGCCCGGAAAACCGCACTGAAGGCGGCCGGCTTGCCCTGCAGCAGGTACACGAAAGCGGATGCCGTGTCCAGCAGAAGACGGGCCCATATGATTCCGCGGGCCTTGATTGCACCCACGGTTGCCGGAAGGTTGTTCTCCAGGAGCAGCAGGTCGTTGCGGTGGTTGAGTTCCAGCTTGAAAGGGGAGTCCGGAGACAGGGTGCCGCCGCCAAGGTGCCATACGGTGCTTTGCGGCACGAGCGCCACGCCGAATCCAAGGCGCTGCGCCCTCCAGCAGTAGTCGATTTCTTCCATGTGGGCGAAGAAACGCTCGTCCAGTCCGCCAAGCCTGCGCCAGAGGGAGGCCCGCGTCATGAGGCATGCTCCGCTGATCCACATGATGCCGGAAGGGGAGTCGTACTGCCCCCGGTCGGTCTCGGCACGGCTCATGACCCTGCCTCGGCAGAACGGATAACCGAAAAGGTCGATGCGGCCGCCTGCCGCTCCCGCATACTCGAAGCGGTCTGTGCGCTCCCACCTGCCGTCCTTTTCGTCGAGGGCGTGGAGCTTGGGGCCGCAAACCCCGCAACCGGGGTGCGAATCCATATATTCCACCAGCGGTTCCAGCCAGCCGGGGGCCACCTCGATGTCGGAGTTGATCAGCAGGAAGTATTCCGCATCTATCCTCTCGAGGGCCCTGTTGTAGCCGCCTGTGAAGCCGTAATTGGCGCCGAGCGGGATTGTGGGCATCCCCGGGAAAGCCTTGTGGACATATTCCAGGGAACCGTCGGTGGAGCCGTTGTCGGCCACTATCACCTGCGCGTCGTCGGGACAGGACGCCACCAGCGAAGGCAGGAAGGCCTTCAGGAAGCGCTCGGTGTTCCAGTTGAGTATGACGACGGCGGTCTTCATCGAAGCTTATTTGCCCTCGCAGCTGCCTTCGCAGTGGCAGTCGCCCTCGCAGTTGCAGTCCTCGCCTTCGCCCTTGTGGCAGCAGCCGCCCTCGCCTTTGTGGCAGTGGCACTCTTTGGGGAGGTATTCGCCGTGGAGACCTTCCTTCAGTTCCTTCTCGCTGGCGTCACGCACCGACTCCACCTTGCCGGTGAAGTGCAGAGTCTTGCCTGCCATGGGGTGGTTGAAGTCCATCTTGACGGATTTTTCTTCCACTGCGGCCACAGTGCCCTGCACCACCTGGCCTTCGGAGTTGAGCATCGGCAGCACGCGTCCGACAACGAGCAGCTCGGTGGCTGTCTTCCCGTCTATGGCGAAGGCCTCGAGCGGGAGGTCAATCAGGTATTTGGGATTGTAGGTGCCGTAGCCCTCTTCGGGGCTGAGGGTGAATTCGAAACCGTCGCCGGCCACTTTCCCGTCGAGAGCGGACTCGAACTTGGGAAGCAGCATGCCGGTGCCGTGGATGTATTCCAGAGGGGCCTCGGAAGAGGCTTTGTCGGCGATTTTCCCTTCCACTTCCAATTCGTAGCTGACGGCTACCACTTTGTCTTTCTGAATTTTCATTTTTTTATGCATTAGAGATGCAAAGGTAAACATTTTTTTGCGTATATTTGTAGTCCGTATGAAATACGGATTCGACAACGAAAAATATCTCAAGATCCAGTCAGAACACATCAAGGAACGTATCTCCCGTTTCGGTGACAAACTGTATCTTGAGTTCGGCGGAAAGTTATTCGACGACCACCACGCCTCCCGGGTGCTCCCTGGTTTCCAGCCCGACAGTAAGCTCAGGATGCTGATGCAGCTTTCCGACGATGCGGAAATCATCATCGTGATCAGCGCCATCGACATCGAAAAGAACAAGGTCCGCAACGACCTGGGCATCACCTACGATATGGACGTTCTCCGCCTGAGGGAGGAGTTCGTGAGCCGCGGGTTCATCGTGAGTTCGGTGGTGATCACCCACTACAACGGCCAGAACAGCGCGGATTCCTACCGCGCCCGCCTTGAGCGTATGGGCATCACGGTCTATTACCACCACACGATAGAGGGCTATCCCAACAACGTGGCCCTGATCGACTCCGACGAGGGATTCGGACGGAACGACTATGTCCGCACCACCCGCCCTCTCGTGGTCGTCACGGCTCCCGGGCCCGGCAGCGGGAAGATGGCCGTCTGCCTCAGCCAGCTGTATCAGGAGCACAAGCGCGGCATCAAGGCCGGCTATGCGAAGTTCGAGACCTTCCCCGTTTGGAACCTGCCCCTGAAGCACCCGGTGAACCTTGCCTATGAAGCTGCGACCGCCGACCTGAACGACGTCAACATGATCGATCCCTTCCATCTGGAGGCTTATGGCAAGACTGCCGTCAACTACAACCGTGACATTGAGATATTCCCGGTGCTGAATGCCCTTTTTGAAGGCATTTACGGCGAGAATCCGTATAAATCGCCCACCGACATGGGCGTGAACATGGTGGGGTTCTGCATCAGCGACGAAGATGTCTGCTGCGACGCTTCCCGCGATGAAATCGTGCGCCGCTACTACAGCGCCCTCGTGAAGATGGCGGAAGGCGACGGCAATGATACGGAAGTCAACAAGACAGCCCTGCTGATGCGGCAGGCAAAGATCACCACCGCCTGGCGCAAGACCACAGTGGCCGCTTACGAACGCAAGATGGAGACGGGCGTGCCGGCGGCTGCCATCGAGCTTCACGACGGCACCATAATTACGGCGAAGACATCCTCGCTGCTTGGCCCGAGCGCCGCGCTTATCCTCAACGCCGCCAAGCACCTGGCCGGAATAGACCATTCGGTGCAGCTGATTCCTCAGGAAATGATAGAGCCCATCGCCCGGACGAAGGTCAATTTCCTCCACGGCCACAATCCCAGGCTCCACACCGACGAGGTGCTGGTCGCCCTGTCGATGCTGAGCAAGGACGACGACAACTGCCGCAGGGCGCTTGAGACCCTGCCGCTGTTCGAGGGCTGCCAGGTACACTCCACGGTGATGCTGAGCGAGGTGGACAGGAAAATCTTCAAGAAGCTCGGAGTCGGCCTGACCTGCGACCCCGTCAAGAAAGGGTCATAATCTAGCTGCGGAATACCCTGCAAGTGCCCCTGTGCAGAATGCGAGCTGGAGGTTGTAGCCTCCGGTGTCGGCGTCGATGTCCAGCGCCTCGCCGCAGAAAAACAGGCCAGGCACCAGTTTGGACTCCATGGTTTTCTGGACCACGTCGTCGGTGGACACGCCTCCGGCGGTCACGACCGCGCGCTCCCAGCCCACGTAGCCGGCGATGTCGAACCGCCAGTCCTTGAGGGCCTTTGCTATGCTCACCAGATTGATCCAGACCTTCGTGTCCGCGCGGCCGCGCCTTTCGAGCGTGATGATTTCGGGATGCGCGCTCTTGAAGGCGGGAATCAGTTCGCGGGGCATCAGCTTGCCGAGCAGTATGCGGCAGCGCTCCTTTTCGCGGACGCCACGGCTTCTCGGGTCGGCGGCAATTTCGTCCCAAAGTTCCTTTATGCGGGTGGTCAGTTCAGTCAGGCCGACCCCCGGCTTGAGATCAAGGGAAACGGCAACCCTGGAGCCGCCAAGCATGGATTTTACGGCCTTGCGGCTGATCTGGAAACCGGCAGGCCCTTCCAGGCCGCCGTCGGTGAAATCGATGTCTCCGAATTCGCTGGCGGCGACGGTGTCTTCGACCAGCAGCTGCAGGCCTATGTTCTTGAGCTGTATGCCGCAAAGCTCCGATCCTGAGGCGGACAGGGGAGTTTCGCGCGGGATGTGGCCCTTGGCCGGGCTGTCTTTATAGCCGCGGGGTACAAGCGCAGTCAGGGACGGGAATGGCGGGATGATGCGGTGCCCCGTTTCTTCCGCCCATCGGAGGCCGTCTCCGGTGGATCCGGTGCCGGGGTAGGAGAGGCCTCCGGTGGCGATAATGAGGCGGGAGCAGGAATGGGAACGGCCGTCTGCGGCTTCGACCTTGAAAATGCCGTCGCCCGTCGCGATTCCTGAAACCTCAAATTCGGTTTCCAGTTTGACTCCGAGGCTGAAGCAGGCATTGACCAGCGTGTCCACTATGTCGGACGAGCGATAGGACGCGGGAAAAGCGCGGTCGCCGCGTTCCACTACGGCAGGCATGCCGAATCCTTCGAAGAAAGATATGAGTTTCTCCGGCGGGAGGGTGTAAAACGCTGAACGTACGAAGCGGGAGTTGCTGCGGACGTGCTGGGAGAATTCGTTCCAGTCCTTGACGTTAGTGAAATTGCAGCGGCCTTTGCCGGTGATCATTATCTTTCGTCCGGGACGGGGCATTTTTTCCAGGATGCAGATCCTCAGGTCGCGTTCTTCATCCGCCGCCCTGCGGGCTGCCGAGTATGCAGCAAGGAGCCCGGAAGCGCCTCCGCCTATGATCAGGATGTCGTATTTCATGCGTTTTGTTGAAAATATGTTTACAAATATAAGGAATCTTTTTGGCCGCTTAGCAATTATTCGTTAAATTTGCCAATTGTAGGATAGAATTACCTAGAACATAATTATGTCTGTAAAAATTAAGGAAACCAAGCGTCTGGCGTATGTCTCGCCTGACTCTGACGCCTGCAATGTCCTCGCAGGCGCCGTGATTTGTGACAGCGCCGTGGACGGTGCTACTATCGAGGACTGGGTTGACGACGGTAACGGATTCGAATTATGAAAAAGCTGTTTACCTTCGCAGGGCTGATGATGGCAGCCATCGTCTCCCTCACCAATTGCCAGCAGAAGGAATTGGAGCCCCAGGTCCGTCCGGACGGCATCAAGCTCGTCATGTCAACTGACGACACCAAGACCACAAACGACGGAATGAGCACCCTCTGGGCAGAAAAAGACAGGGTCGGCGTGTTCTTCCAGGACGTGACCGGCGGATATGTATCCCTCGGAGCATTCAACCTCACCGGCGGCGCCGGCACCAAGAGCGGCACCTTCGAGCCGGCATCCACCGAGACCGAAGGCTTTGCCAAACTGGATATGAGCGCATCCTACAACTGGTACGCACTTTATCCCTACAGCGGCGGCGTGAAGACTCCCGCTTCCACCGACGATGAAGGCGGTTATATCTACATCGGCCAGAGGAACGGCATCAACCAGGACGGCTACAACAGCAGTGCTGCTGTCTGCGGCAGCAACTGCGCTATGTACGCAAAGAAGGAAAATGCTACCGTGGGCGAACTGACCAGCAGCGTCACCGTGAAGAACCTGACATCCCTTGTCGAGTTCGAACTTGTCAACCAGACCGGGCAGGATATCATCATCAGTTCCGTGACCCTCACCGCAAGCGAACCCGTGGTCGGTTCTTTCTATGTGGATGTGACCGGGAGCGAGCCGGCATACATATCTTCCGGAGATCAGTATGTCAAGAAAGAGGCCGCCGTCTTTATCCAGAATGCAGGCATCCTTGCAAACGGCTCTTCTGCAAAGGCCTATCTGCCTATAAAGCCCTATACACAGTCTGCCTCCGAGCCCTTCAAGGTGGAGGTGACCGGCTCGATCGGCGGAAACACTGGCTCCAAGGAGTTCTCCTCCGTCCTTGCTTCGGGAAAGAATGTTTTCGAGGCCGGCAAGGTGAAGAAGATCAAGCTCAACATCGATTCTATGGCAGCAGCCGGCAACGTCAACACGGTTGCCGAAGTGCTTTCCGGAACCGTCGGTGAAGAATACACTCTCAACGGAGTCCAGGTGACTTCGGTCGTGGGCAGTTCCTATTTCGTGACCGACGCGACCGGCACCGTGATGTGCTACAAGAGCGGCCACGGTCTCGCCATAGGCGATATCGTGAATGTCCAGGGCAAGTCCATGGCGTACAATAACCTCGTTGAGTTGAGTAATCCGGTGGCTACCAAGGTGTCCGGCGGCACCCGTTCCATCACCCCTGCCGTCTGGAGCACTTCCGACATGGTGGCTGCCTACGGCAACGCCCAGATCGCCTATGTCACATATGAGGCTGAGTTCACCGGCTCCCGCAATGCTCCGCTGACCGGGACCGATATCGTTCTCTACACCACAAATGCCTCCGGAGTCAGCATCAGCAAGGACAAGACCTACAAGGTCACCGGCTACGTGTATGGCTGGATGAATTTTGAGAAGGACAGCAAGGTTACCAAGGAAGTCTGCATGTACGTCGAGACGGCCGAAGAGGTCACCGGCGGACAGACCGCCACCCTGGAGATCAGCCCCAAGAGCATGACCTTCGAGGCGGCCGGCGGCAGCAAGGATGTGACCGTGACCTGCGACAACGAGAAGTGGAGCTGGGGCCAGACCCCCGATTGGGCCACCCTTACCCGCGAAGGCAACAAGGTGACCGTCACAGTCGCTGAATACACCGGCGAGGAGAAGCGCGAGGGCGAAATTGTCTTCACCCACCCCGCCGGCGAACTCACCGCCACCCTGAAGATCACCCAGAAAGGTACCGTAGTTGAAGATGCACTGACTCTCAGCGCAGCATCAATCAGCTTCGCGTCAACTGACACCGAGGCCAAGAAGATTACTGTGAACTGCAACAGTTCCGAATGGTCCGTCGATGCGTCGACCGTGCCGTCCTGGCTGACCGTCCAGGAATTCCGCGAGACCGATCCCGACAGCGGCAAGCCTGTGGAGTACTTCACGGTCCAGGCCGCCGTCAATACGGATACGGAAGCGCGCAACGCGACCATCGTGGTCAAGCATCCCAACGGTGAACTCACCAGGAATCTCGCAGTAGCACAGAACGGCGCATCCTCCAGCGGCGCCAAGACATACACCCTCGTGACCAGCGCCAGCCAGCTCACTGACGGAGAGTACATCATAGTGTTCACACCCGAAAGCGGCGGCGACAGCTTCGCTATGAACGGAGGCCTTTCGACCCTTGATGCTGCAAGCAACGGGGTCAAGGTGACCGTTTCCGGCACCAGCATCAACTACAGCGGTGACGACGTGTACTTTACATATGATGCAACGGAAGGATCATTGCTTGGCGCCGGAGGCAAGTATCTTGCCCATACCGGGTCCAGCAACAAGATCAATTCCGTGACCAAATATGCCGAGGCCAGCTGCAAGCTTGCGATTACGTTCGACGGAGCCAATGCCGTCATTACGGCTCCTTCGGGGTATATAGTGAGGTACAATGTTTCCAGCGGACAGGACAGGTTCCGCTTCTACAAATCGACCTCGACCGACCCGAATCTCTTCCCTGTGCAGCTTTACAAGAAGAACTAACTGTCAATTCCTAATCCTATAATCATATGGCCTATCAAAAAGTAACCACAACCTCCTACGGAGGCCGCCTCAAGAACGCTCTTCAGGGCGTTGGCGCAGGCTTTATCATGTTGATTGCCGGTACCATCCTCCTTTTCTGGAATGAAGGCCGCACAGTCAAGACCACAAGGATGCTCAAGGAAGCCCAGGGCGTCTGCATCGAATTGGGCGACATCCAGCAGATCGATGCCGAAAAGAACGGCAAGATGATCCACGCCAGCGGTTTTGCAGGCACCGAGGACATCCTTGCAGACGACGATTTCGACATCTCCCTCAATGCCGTGAAGCTCATCCGCAGCACCGAGTATTATCAGTGGGTCGAGCACACCAAGACCGAAACCAAAGACAAAGTCGGCGGCGGCCAGGAGACCATCACCACCTACACCTACAGCAAGGAGTGGGTCAGCAGCCCCGTCAACTCTTCTTCATTCGAGGATCCTTCCTACCGCGGTATCGACAACCAGGTGCTCCTCACCGTCGAAGACAAGACCTGGCAGGCTGAGAACGTCCAGTTCGGCGCCTACGCCTTCCCCGAGGGCCTGATTTCCCAGATGAACAACACCCAGCCCCTGACGGTCGAGCTCAAAGATGAGGTCGTGAATAAATATGAGTCTGAATTCCACCGTGTTTTTGATGTAGCCAACACCGACACGTTCATGCACCCCAAGGGGAATGTCCTCTACATCGGCCTGAATCCCAACAGCCCGAAGGTCGGCGACGTGCGCGTGACCTATCAGAAGGTCCTTCCCGGCGATGTGTCCATTCTTGCCAAGGTCAACGGCAACACCTTCGAGAGATTCACGGCAAAGAACGGCTACGGTCTGATGACCCTTGTGGACGGCACCGTGGGCATGGATGAGATGTTCGCCAGCGAGCATTCCTCCAACAAGACCACTGCGTGGATTCTCCGCTTCATCGGTATCCTGCTGATATTCTTCGGCTTCAAGAACATCTTCAACATCATCACCCAGCTCCTCAAGGTGCTCCCGTTCCTCGGCAATATCGCCAATCTCGGCGTCAACCTTGTGGCCGGTGTGCTGGCCTTCGCCTGGTCGCTGATCGTGATAGCGATCGCCTGGCTGTGGTACAGGCCCGTGCTCGGAATCATCCTGCTTGCCGCTGCCGGAGCCCTTATCTGGTTCCTCGGCAAGAAGAGCAAGGAAAAGAAAGCTCAGCTCGAGGCCGAAGCGGCTGCAGCACCCGTGCAGCCCGTTGCTCCCGCTCAGCCCGCTGCACCCGCTCCGGACATCGATTCTCAGCCCGAATAGGGAGAGAGGACATAATAAACAAAACCGGTCTGCCTGGAATGGCGGACCGGTTTTTATTGGAGCAGGATAAGGGAGTCGAACCCTCCTCCTTGGCTTGGGAAGCCAATGCACTACCGATGTGCTAATCCTGCAACAGGTGTGCAAAGATACGAATTTTTTGTATCTTCGCAAGATAATGCCGGAAATTTCAGAAAATAGCCGCCGCATCGCCCGCAACACCATCCTGCTGTATTTCAGGATGCTGCTTCTTATGGCCATAGGCCTCTACACGTCCCGCGTCGTGCTCCGGTCCCTCGGAATCGACGACTACGGGATCTACGGAGCGGTCGGCGGCGTGGTGATGCTGTTCACCGTCGTGACCAATTCCGTCTCGCAGTCGATCAGTCGCTACATCACCTGGCATCTCGGCCTGGGACAGGGTGACAGCCTCCATCGCGTATTTTCGACCGCGGTGCTGATGCAGCTGATTTTCTGCGTGTTGTTGCTTGTGCTCACTGAGACTGCCGGCCTGTGGTGGGTGAACCATAAAATGAATATCCCGCCGGGGCGCTATGAGGCCGCTGGCTGGGTGCTGCAGTGCTCGATGGGAGTACTGATGGTCAGCCTGCTCAGCGTTCCCTACAACGCCACCATAATCTCCCACGAGCGTATGGACCTTTTCGCCTGGATCAGCCTGGGCGAGGCGGTCCTGAAGCTGGGCGTAGCCCTGCTGCTGGTCCTGTCGCCGGGCGACAAGCTGAAACTCTATGCAGTGCTGATGCTGGCGGTCGCGGTGCTGGTGCGGCTCACCTACGGCATCTGCTGCCGCCGCCTTTTCCCGGAGACCCGCGGCCGCATCGTCTTCGACCGCAGACTGCTCAAGGAAATGACTTCATTTGCCGGCTGGAACGTGCTCGGCAGCGGCGCATACATAGTCAACACGCAGGGTGTCAACCAGTTGGTCAATATCTTCTTCGGGGTCGCCTTCAACGGAGCCCGCCACGTGGCCCTGCAGGTGGAGAACATACTCAAGCAGTTTGTCTCCAATTTCCTGACTGCCCTGAATCCCCAGATCACCAAGTCGTATGCCGCATCCAACAAGGCCTACGCCTTCGAGCTTGTGGGCAAGGGCGTAAAATACAGCGGGCTTATACTGCTGGCCCTCGGCCTGCCACTTGTACTGGAAGCGCCGGAGCTGCTTCGCCTGTGGCTCGGGGATGTGCCGGAGCACAGCGTGGTGTTCACCCGCCTCACGGTGCTGTGCCTGCTGGTGGACCTGATGCTGAATCCGCTCCTGACGCTGATCCAGGCGGACGGGCGCATAAAGTCGTACTATATAGTCAGTTCCTCCGTTGCCTTGCTGTGCTTCGCCTCGTCGTGGGTGGCTTTTGCCGCGGGTGCTCCCGCTTTCGTCTCCTATCTGTTCTTCGCGTCTGCATATCTGCTTGTGGATGTGGTGAAGATAGTATTCGCCAGGCGTCTTGCCGGGTACACTTTCCGGGGTTTGGTCGATGATGCCCTGATGCCCCTGACGGCGACCGCAGTCGGAGTGTCGGGAGTGATGGTGCTCCTCCATCTCATTGTTGCCACGCCGCTCTGGCGGCTGCTGGCGGTGCTCTTCGCCGAGATACTGATGCTACCTTGCCTGTGCTGGGAATGCGCCATGACCAGGGGCGAGAGGGATTTCGTGCTCCGCAAGATCGGCCGTTTCCTGCCGGACGGATTGTATCTTCGTATGAAATACAGGGTTATGATGGACCGCAGGCTCCATCTGTGCTGTCCCAGGACATTCAATGAGAAGATACAGTGGCTGAAGATCCACGACCGCAGGCCGGAGTACACGGCGCTGGTGGATAAGGCAGCCGTCAAGGACTGGGTGGCCGGGCGCATCGGGGCTGAATATGTGATTACGAACCTTGGCGTCTGGAGCAGCGCGAAGGACATAGACTTTGATTCTCTGCCGGAGCGTTTCGTGCTGAAATGCAACCACGACAGCGGCAGCGTGGTGATTTGCGACGGTTCTTCCGACCGTGATGCGATTGTCAGCCGGCTGGAAGAGGCCCTTGGAAGGAATTACTCTTCCGTCGGACGCGAGTGGGCGTATAAGGGGGTAGAGCCCAAGGTGCTTGCGGAACCTATGCTGGACGATGGCAGCCCGGACGGGCTCACTGATTATAAATTCTTCTGTTTCAATGGGGAACCGCGTTTCCTGTATGTGTCCAGAGGGCTGGATGACCATCGCACCGCTCATATCAGTTTCGCCTGGCCGGACTGGACACCCGCTCCTTTCAGGCGCAGCGACTATGAGCCTTTCGCCCAGTTGCCGCCGGCGCCTTCGAAGCTCGGGCTGATGATGGACCTGAGCCGCAGGCTTGCCGAAGGGATACGCTTCGTGCGGGTGGATTTCTACCAGGTGGGGGAGAAGGTGCTGTTCTCCGAAATGACCTTTTATCCCTGCGGCGGGTTCCTGCCCCTGGGAAGTTATGAGCAGGACTGCCAGATGGGTGATATGCTGAATCTTAAGCAATGAGCCGCTGGACCATATATACTGCAATCGTGGGGGACATCGACACTCTGGTGCAGCCCCGGGTCGTGGATTCCCGCTTCGACTACGTGTGCTTCGTGCGCCGCGGAAGCGGACGGCAGGGCGTCTGGGAGCTAAGGGAAATCGGGGAGGACATCGGTGACGACAGGATGCTGGCTCGTTACGCCAAGCTGCATCCGTGCGAACTGCTGCCGGACTGCGAATGGAGTCTCTGGATGGACGGCAACCTCGTGCCGCGTATGGCAGCGTTCTATGACGTGGTTGCAGCTTGCATTGAGGAGGGGACGCCCCTGCGCACATTTGTGCACCCCTGCCGCGACTGCTCCTACGAAGAGGCGTATGCCTGTGTCGCTGCAGGCAAGGAGAGCTTCGGAACGGCCATGAAGGTGGTCCGGTATCTTGAGAGGGAAGGATTTCCGCGCCACTGCGGGCTATGCGAAACAAGCCTCCTGCTACGCTCGCATAAGGATTTGAAAGTGAGGATGTTGAATGTGCTCTGGTGGCAGATGCTCCAGAATCTCTCGAAGCGGGACCAGCTCAGCTTCATCTACTGCGTACGCAGGGTGGGCCTGAACTGGAAGCCGATTCTGCCGGCGGGCACGAACATGCGGTCCTGCGAGTATCTGGACTACATCCACCACGACCGCAGGCCATCCCGGCCGTGGCTGGTCAAAAAGTGGTACGACGGCAGGCGCCGGATTGAGAAGTGGCTGCTGCGCAGGAAGGTGGATTCTATTTGAGGAAGGCTCCCGCCTTGCGACTCTGCTTGCGCAGGCGTATCAATTCCGGATAGCGTTTCCAAAGTGTGCCGATGAAGCGCAGGGGCGCTTTGTCCAGGTGCAGCAGGCTGATGCCCAGCAGGCGGAGCGGCTCGCCCAGCAGACGGAGCAGCAGGCCTCTTTTCGGGCTACTCACGTGGACTACTGAAGCGTTGCATTTCAGGAACATACGCCTTTCCGGTGTGCTTGGCCTGTCGGCCCTGTCGTGGACGGCCTTAGCTTCGGGCACCACTCCGCAGGAATAGCCGAACCAGCGGGCGCGGTCTATGTAATTGTCATCCTCGCCATAGAGCGTGAAGGCGGGGGAGAAGCCGCCCGTCTCCAGCAGGCAGCCCCTGCTGATCATCCAGTGGGCGGCCATCACGAAGGGCACTTCGACGACAGTCTCGCCTTTGTGCCTGCGGATGAAGCGTTTGCAGCGTTTTGCGAACTGCTTGTCCATTTTCCTGCCGGATGCGTCGTTCTGGATGGGGCTGAGTATGCCGTAGCGGCTGTATTCGAAGCCCTTGAGCAGTTTCTCAATCGTGTCCGGCTCCAGCCAGGCGTCCTGGTTGAGGAGATAGACGTAGGAATAGCCTTCTTCGAGCGCCAGTTTCATACCTATGTTGTTGGCGGCCCCGAATCCTATGTTGGAATTGTTGGCCACCACCTGGACTCCGTGTTTTTGCAGCCATTCCACGCTGCCGTCCGTGGAGCCGTTGTCGATGGCGATAATGTCGGCCTGGACGGTGGAGGAACGCACCGAGGAGATGCACTTTTCGAGCCAGCGCATCCCGTTGAAAGTCACAATGATGACGAGGATTTCAGAGTTCATTGAAGTAGCGTATGAAGATTTCTTTCGGGCTCTTGCGGGTCCAGATGCTGCGGGTTATGTGGCGGTAGGTGAGCAGCTCGGCCTTGTGGCCGAGGACGGCCGCCTTGATGCGCTTCCCCATTTCGGCAGTCCACACGCCAAGTCCCAGCAGGAAATAGCGGAGGGCGCTGCCGCCGCTGAAGAATATCAGGCTGCCGCGCACTGCGCACGGGCGTATTGCCGGGGCGATCCGGGAGGCCGTGGTGCGCCATTTGTGCACCACGCAGGCGTCGGAGTCGCACCAGACCGAATAGCCGCGCCTGCGCGCCAGGGTGGAAAGGGCTATGTCTTCAGGGGTGAAATAATATGTTTCGTCGAACCATCCCAGTTCGCGGAAGATGCTGGTTTTGATCAGGAAAGCCGCGCCGCTGATGTTGAAGGTCCTGAAAAGGCCGCTGCCGTTGTCGACGGGCTCCTTGTAGAGGTGCCACTGCTGGAGGACATAGTTGAGGGCAGGGTAGTCGGGCCTGCCGCAGAGCTGGAGGGTGCCGTCGGCGTTGAGCAGTTTCGGGCTCACTATTGCCGCATCTTCCGGCAGGCGGGAGAAATCTTCCAGCAGGCGGTCTATCGCGGGGCCGGGGAGCTCGGTGTCGTCGTTCAGCACGAAGCAATACTCGCCCTGCGCTTGCCTTAGGGCCAGGTTGTTATTCTCCGAAAAGCCGCTCAGGGAGTCGTTTACGATAAAGCGTACATAGGGGAATTCCTCCCGCATCGCTGACAGATTGTCAGCAGAAAAGCGGTATGCGACCACGAAAATCTCGCATTCGGCCGTGGTATGCTCTTTGATGCTTCGCAGGCACGGCCGGAGATTGTCGGGCCTGTTCATACACACAATTATTATACTTACGGCGGGCATAGCATACAAATGTACGATTTTTTTACTAATTTTGCCCGATTTAGAACTTTTTAAGAATGGCACTTGCTGACATTATCAAGAAAATTTTCGGTTCCAAGGCGGACCGCGACTATAAGGCTGTGAAGCCTATTCTTACCAAAATCCTTGAAGCATATCCCGCTATCGACGCGCTTTCCAACGATGAACTCCGCGCCCGTTCCGCAGCCCTGCGCCAGCAGCTTCGGGATGTAGAGGCCCCGTTTGAGGACCGCATCGCCCAGATCAAGGAAGAACTTGCGAAGGACATTCCCATTTCCGAGAAGGAAAAGCTCGCCACCGAGTCCGACAAGCTCGTCAAGGATGAGGATGAAGCGATAGAAAAATGCCTCACCGAGATACTCCCGGAGGCGTTTTCCATCATGAAGAGCACCGCCAGGCGCCTCAAGGAGAATGAGCGCATCGAAGTCACCGCCACCCAGTTCGACCGCGACATCAGCGTCAACCACGATTTCGTGACCATAGAAGGCGACAAGGCAATCTATAGCAACCACTGGATCGCCGGCGGCAACGAAGTGACCTGGGACATGGTCCACTACGACGTCCAGCTCATCGGCGGTATCGCCCTGCATCAGGGAAAGATCGCTGAAATGGCCACCGGTGAAGGCAAGACCCTTGTGGCTACGCTCCCTGTGTTCCTCAATGCCCTCGCCGGCAAGGGCGTCCACGTGGTCACCGTCAACGACTACCTGTCCAAGCGTGACTCGGAGTGGATGGGGCCGCTTTATATGTTCCACGGGCTCAGCGTGGACTGCATCGACAAGCATCAGCCCAACTCGGATGCCCGCAGGCGCGCCTACGACTGCGACATCACCTTCGGAACCAACAACGAATTCGGCTTCGACTACCTGCGTGACAACATGGCCGTCGCCAAGGAAGACCTCGTGCAGCGCAAGCACCACTACGCCATTGTGGACGAGGTCGACTCCGTGCTCATCGACGATGCCCGTACGCCGTTGATCATTTCCGGTCCCGTGCAGAAAAACACCGACGACGATGCGCAGTACACCGAGTACAAGCCCTATGTGGAGCGTCTCTACCAGGCCCAGCGCCAGCTCGTGAACCAGTGTCTCAACGAGGCGAAGAAACTCATTTCGGCAGGCGACGAGCGCGAAGGCGGAAAGCTCCTCCTGCGTGCCCACAAGGGCCTTCCCAAGTACCAGCCGCTTATCAAGTATCTTTCCGAGCCCGGAATCAAGGTCATACTCCAGAAGACGGAGAACTACTATATCCAGGACAACGAGAAGGAGATGCCCGTCATCACCGACCCTCTCTACTTCGTGATCAACGAGCAGCTCCACTCCGTGGTGAAGACCGACAAGGGTGACGCCATGCTCGCCCAGGCGGTCGGCACCGAAGATTTCTTCGTGCTGCCCGACGTGGGCGTGCGCACTGCCGAGATCATGCAGGGCGAAGGCTCTCCGGCTGAAAAGCAGGCCAGGAAGGACGCCCTGATGGAGGAGTTCTCCCTGAAGAGCGAGCGTGTCCACGTGGTGGAGCAGCTCCTGAAGGCCTACGCAATGTTCGAAAAGGATGTGGATTACATCATTTCCGAAGACGGGAAGGTCAAGATCGTGGATGAAAGCACCGGCCGTATCATGGAAGGGCGCCGCTGGAGCGACGGCCTGCACCAGGCGGTCGAGGCGAAGGAAAACGTGAAGGTGGAAGCCGCCACGCAGACTTTCGCCACCATCACCCTCCAGAACTACTTTCGTATGTACCACAAACTTGCCGGTATGACCGGTACGGCAGAGACGGAGGCAGGTGAGTTCTGGAGCATCTACAAGCTGGACGTGATGGTGATCCCGACCAACCGCCCCGTTATCCGCGACGACCAGGACGACCGCATCTACAAGACGAAGAAGGCTAAATATGCAGCCGTAATCGACCGTGTGGCCGAGCTCTCCAAGGCTGGCCGCCCGGTGCTGGTGGGCACGACCGACGTCGAGACCTCCGAGCTCCTGAGCCGCATGCTCCGCCTGCGCGGCATACGCCACAACGTGCTGAACGCCAAGGAGCACGCCCGTGAAGCTGAAATCGTGGGCCAGGCCGGCCAGAGTTCGACCGTGACCATTGCCACCAATATGGCTGGCCGTGGTACCGATATCAAGCTTTCCGATGAAGTCAAGGCCGCAGGCGGTCTGGCGATCATCGGCACCGAGCGCCACGATTCCCGCCGCGTGGACAGGCAGCTCCGCGGCCGTGCCGGACGTCAGGGCGACCCGGGTTCTTCGACCTTCTATATTTCCCTGGAAGACAAGTTGATGCGTCTGTTCGGCTCGGAGCGTATCGCCAGTATGGTGGACAAGATGGGCATGAAGGACGACGAGGCACTCGTCAGTTCCATGCTTTCCGGAGCGATCGAGAATGCCCAGAAGAAAGTCGAGGAAAACAACTTCGGCATACGTAAGCGCCTGCTCGAGTACGACGACGTCATGAACTATCAGCGCGAGGCCATATATTCCCGCCGCCGCAACGCAATCGCGGGCGACAAGGTGGAAATAGACCTCCAGAACATGATGGTCGATACGGCATCGGTGTTCGTGGACAGGACCGAAGGATACTCGTTCGAGGATTTCCGCGAGTCCCTGATGGCCAAGTTCTCCATCGACGTAGATATGCCGGAGGAAGATTATGCCAAGGCCAAGAAGAACGACCTGGTGAAGCACATCTGCGACGTGATGCTCGAGGCCTACAAGCGCCGTATGGATTCCCTGGATGAAAAGCTATATCCCATTATCAAGGAAGTGTACGAAAAGCAGGGGTCGATGTACCAGAACATCGCCATCCCGGTGTCCGACGGCCGCAAGGTGATCAACCTCTCCGTGAATCTGGAGAAGGCCTACGAAAGCGAAGGCCGCGAGATCTCCAAGACCCTGAGCAAGAACATCATACTCTATCAGATCGATGAGCATTGGAAGGAGCACCTGCGCGAGATGGACGACCTCAAGCAGAGCGTCCAGAACGCTGCATACGAGCAGAAAGACCCTATCGTGGTCTATAAGTTGGAAAGCTACAACCTCTTCTCCGACATGCTCGAGGCGCTCAACCAGGACGTGCTCTCATTCCTCTTCAGGGCATTCGTGCCGCTGAGCGACCGCAGCCAGCCTCCGCAGAGGGCCATGCAGCGCAAGACCGACATGTCCCAGATGCAGACCCAGCACTCCGATCTCAGCACCAACGGGGAACAGAAAGCCAATACACCAGTCAAAGTAGATAAGCACGTGGGCCGCAATGACCCTTGTCCTTGCGGAAGCGGTAAAAAATTCAAGAATTGCCATGGAAAAGGAATTGTTTAACCGGTTCAAGAATATGTCCCGCAATCCTGAACCTGCGGACGTCAATACTGTATGCCGCATCTCTGAGGGCACATCCGTCAAAGGTGAGATCAACTCCCGCAACGACCTGCGCATCGACGGAGAAGTGGAAGGGAAACTTTTCTCTGAAGGCCGTATAGTGGTGGGGGAGAAGGCCTTTATCAAGGGCGCCATCCTATGCAATGACCTGGACCTGTGGGGTACGGTGGACGGCGATGTCTATGTGAAGGAACTGCTTTCCGTCAAGAGCACCGCCAAAGTGTCCGGCAGCCTGCACGTCCGCAAGCTTCAGGTGGAGATGGGGGCTGCCTTCAACGGCACATGCAAGATGATTACCGACAGCGATTTCGAAGAAGCCCCCGCTGCCGGCGCTTCACAACCTGCGGAGGTTGAATAGCTTGCTGTCGCTCATATTGTAGATGAAGTCGAAGCACCTGTATTCCAGGTGCTTTCCTTTTTTCTGTACCTGATGGGTCACGAAGTCCGGCTGGAAACCCATCTGGGTGAGCGTGCTCACCGGACAGCTGGCTCCTTTAAGCCGGAACAGGGCTTCCAGTATGCTGTAGTTGCGGGTGAGTATCTTCAGGGTTGCGTTATGGGTTTTCACGGGCCGGTAGCGAAGATGTCCGTGGTACTTGTTCCTGCAGCTGTCGCAGCAGAATTTCTTGTCCGTACGCCCATAAACAGGGCCTCCGCACTCCAGGCAATGACCGCCTTCGGTTTCAGTGGTACTATACATAGTTGCGCAGGTTTTCCCAAATATCGCAGGCAATTATTGAAAATGCAAGGAATCGAAAAAATCGTAAATCACTTTTTGCGAATCTTTTCATGAAAAGGATTTTTTTGTGGAAAAGAATCCGGATCGTATCTTTTTCGCTTTCGGGCCGCGGCTTTAAAAATCGTAAAAAGTTGCATACGGCGGGGCCAGGAGTGGATCGGGCAAAGAAAAAATGCGTTTCCTTTGCACTGGGACGAAGGCGCCGCATCGGTGCCGGGGAGCCCGGATTGTTAAAACCAAATTATGGAAAACTAATGGAACAAATCAACAAAGTAGAGCTTGTCGGGGTTGTCGGCAGCGTGCGAATCCAGCACTTCGGCGACAAACAGATGGCAAGATTCACAGTGGTGACCAACCGTGCCTACAAAAACAGGGAGGGCGCTCCGGTCATCGAAACCACCTGGCACAATGTCGCGGCCTTCGAGGGCAAGTATGTGCAGGATGTAGACAAAATCGAGAAGGGCAAGCCCGTGAAGGTCCAGGGGCGCCTTCAGATCCAGCGCTACACCGGCGTGGACGGTGTGGAACGCACTTCCGTGGACGTGATATGCTCGCGCCTCACCATTCTTCCCGATGATACTGAAATGCAATACGAAATGTAGGAGGAGGGGATTATGAAACAGTTGATCTACATTCTGTCGGCATTAGCCGTCGCGGCTCTGTCTTCTTGTACGACAGACAGTATTGCGGAATATCCCGTGCAGGACAAGGTGCCGGTGACCATAAATGTGGGTACGCCTGCCACCAAGCGTATGGGCTCAAGTGCGAACGATATGCAGCTTAAGAACTTCCAGATATTCGTGTTCACAAGCACCGGAAAGTTTGAAACGGCTTCCGAGCTGAAGGCCTCCGTGACCCAGGTGACGCTGGACCTGCTTCCCGGCCCCAAGCATATCTGGGTCCTCGGCAACATCCAGGCAGCTTTGGGCACGCCTACCAATGAAACCACATTCAAGGCGACCAGCAGCTCCCTCCTGAACAATGCGTGCGACAAGATAGCCATGAGCAGCTATTCCGAGGCAGTCATCACGACCGAGACGCAAATCGAAGTGAGTCTGAAGCACATTGCCTGCAAGATTGTGTTGGACAAAGTGACCCGCAGCTTTGCCAATGAAGATTACGGCGCGTGTCCGTTGATTATCAAAAGCGTGTATATCAGCAACGTTGCTGCGGACACAAGCCTGGACGGGACTGCCGCCCCTACGGTCTGGTGCAACAAGTTCGGCGACATAGACAACAATCTTACCGCCTTGCAGAAGGAAATGCTGGTCAATGACGAAATCAACTATTCGATTGCGCAAAGCGGATCCTATGATGCGGTGCATACTTTCTATGCCTATCCCAATCCGACCGTGGCCGACAACTTCTCCAACACCTGGAGCGCCCGGCACACGCGCCTCGTGATCAAGTGCGACTATAACGGCAAGACCTGTTATTATCCGGTCACGCTGCCGAAGTCCACAGGCGGTAATCCAGGTACGCTGGAGCGGAACAAGGTGTACCATATCAGCCAGCTGACCCTCAAGCGCCCCGGCTCCTCGAGCCCTGAAAATCCGGGAGATGAGGTGAATTCCGAAGTCAGTGTGACCTTCAAGGTCACCGTCTCTGCCTGGGAAGGCGACACGTCCTACACTGAAATCTTCGAGTAGTATGAAACGTATTCTCTGCTTCATCACCGTGCTGCTCCTCTGCTCTTGCACCGTGAAGGAGAACAGGTCCTTCTGCCCCTGTGAACTGCTGGTGTATTCCGAAGAGCCGTTGAAGACGGATGGAAGCGTGTTGGTCAGTGTAATTCAGGACGGTGAGGTGGTGAAGCAGGGGATGATGAGCCGCGATGATTTTGAGAGCGGCAACTGCCGCCTCACGGTGCCACGCCGTCCGTCGCAGGTCACGGTGTTCACCGGAATCAAGGATATGAACGCCGTAAGCGGCCGCCTTCTCAACATACGCTTCGAGCATCAGTGCGACGAAGTGTACAGTTGCAGCGACGTGGCTTTGCTGGAAGGTGATTCGTATGAATGTCCCGTGATGCCGCACAAGAACTATGCGCGCCTCTTCCTGACGATACTGGGCCTTCCGGTCGAATCTGCGGTGGCTGTCAGCGGCAATGTGAAGGGCTATGACATACTTAGCCTGGATCCCTGTAAAGGCCTTTTCCAATGCTCTCCGGACAAAGACCAGGACGGACAGGAATTCCTGGTGCGCCTGCCCCGGCAGCTGGATGACGGCCTGAGCCTGGACGTGCTCAAAGGCAACAGCCTGTTCCGCTCTGTGCCTATAGGAAGCATGATTGCGGCGAGCGGCTACAGTTACGATGACCCCGACCTGCTGGATATAACCCTGACCGTGGATCTTTCCAAGTCCTTTGTTGTCCTGACTGTTTCCGGCTGGGAGACTGAAACCTATCCAATAGTTGAATACTAGAATTATGAAAGCTTATTCCCTTATACCTGTGATGCTGTTGCTGTCCTGCACCGTGAGCGGCCCCGAGTCCGCTTTCAGCGGCAGGACGGGCAGCAGGGAGGTCGTGATCCAGATTACCGGAGATGCGCTGCCCGCGGCTTCGACCAGAAGCAGTGTCACGGCGTCGGATTCCGCTTTGCGGATCGTGGATGTGTTGTTCTATGAAAACTCCCGCCTTTGCGGCGACCTGACAGCCCACAGGACTGTTGATTGGACTGGCAGTTGTTCGCTGTCGGTAAACTTGTCCCTCGGACGGACCTATGAAGTGCTGGTGATAGCCAATACCGACGGAATTACGCCTCCGCAGACACTTCAAGAGGCGCTTTCCGGTCTCAGGTACACGGCCTCGGGAATAAGCGGCTGGAATTCCACCGGCCTCCCTATGTGCGGCCGGAAAAGCGTCACCGTGACTCCGTCGACCCGGGAAATCGAAATTCCTCTCACGCGCATCGTGGCAAAGGTGAAACTATCCATCCACACTTCAGGGCTTGAACACGGAACTATAGATTTCACTTCCATCAGCGTGCGGCAGATGAACCTGCGTTGCCCTTTCTTCGGGGAGGGCCGTGCGACTTCGGCCGGCGGCACGACTGAAGGCGACCTTGCGTCGGAAGCGGAGATAGCCGGCATCAATTCGAACCGAAACGGCTACACCGCAACGTTCTATCTGCTTGAAAACCTGCAGGGGGACCTGCTCCCCGGCAACAACGACCCGGACAAGAAGAACCCGGACAACGTCCTGGCGGCGGGTGGCAACCCAAATACTTGTTCTTATCTTGAAATCCTAGGCCGCTATTGCGATACTTCGGGCAATCTCACGGGCACTCCGCTCACGGCCCGTCTGTTCCTGGGTGCAGACCCCTGCAGTAATTTCGACGTGCTGCGCAATATGCAGTACGATATCGACCTCACCATCACCGATGAGGGTTGCCTGCGCACGGACTGGAAGATCGACGGCAATCTGGATGACCGGCGCACGCTTCAGTTCACGACTTCCAGCAGCACCATCGCTCCGTCTTCGTCCGCTACCGCTCTTCTTTCGACGAACCTGAAGCTCTCGGATGGCGACTACAGCTATTCGCTTTCCGGCGACCTGGGTTGCTTCAGCGTGTCCGAGGCGTGGTCAGGACGGCTGTTCACGATCACGGCTTCATCATCGGCACCGACCGGCGCCAGCATAAGCATAACTGCGTCAAGCTGGGACGGAAGGCATGTGACTGTGCATACTGCAACCGTGCAAAGGCCATCCGCTTCCAGCTATGCCATCGAAGTCGAGAACGGCGGCACATTGTATGTGGCCCAATGTCGGACAATCACAGTCAAGGACAAGGCAACCGGGCTCTATCCTTCCGGTGCCGTGGAACTGTCTTCGTCGCATGGCAGGCTGAGGGTCACGAGGACTGGCACCCAGTGGAAGATTGGAGCGTTGAGCGCCGGCGAGGACGAACTGATTCTCAAAGTGGGCGGCACCCTTGTCGCGACGGAGTCCGTGCTGGTGGAGGCTCCGCTGCTGGAATACCCGTCAAGCCGTGTTTTTCTCCCCCTGGACGGAGCTGATGTCGTGTGCGGACCTTATTATTATGAGGAGGACGGCACCCGGCTCTACTGGGAGGATTTCGACCCCGATTTGTATCAGGAGCTCCTCAACGTCAGCGTGGTGCGCAGCCAGGATTCTGCTATGCGGGGAAGCCGCTGGAATTCTTCCGGGACCGGAGGTAATCCGGCCGTCCTTGAAAAAAGCATGTCCGATGACTTCACTCTGTTGTGCTATTGTATTTCCAGGCTTTCGCTGGGCGGCGTGCCCATTTCTGAGAATTACGATTTCGGAAGCGGGGATGTTTCTCTTGAGCGCATCACTGCTTATCCGGCAAGCGATGTGTGCGGGGTGGCTCCTGCCTCTGCGGTTCTGTATACCTCCGAGCCTTTCATTGGCTCCAGGCACTTCGGAAGCCGGAGCAGCTGGGCGCTGGCCCGCTGGCCTGCGCAGGGTGTGCACGATGAGAAGTTCTCGTTCACACTATACAATCTGGTGCGGCCAGGAAACGACTACACCCGCGCAACGGCAGTGTATCCATTCTCGAGCGAGAACAAGTACAGTTTCAGCTTCCCCCGTTCCAACACCGTGGAAATGACCGTGCTTTATGCCGACAATGTGGAGGCCGCCATGCCCGAACGCTATTTCACTTTCGCACCGGCCATGCATAACCGGAACTCGGGTGAAGACTACGTTTCCACATACAGATGGTCTGTCGATTTCACCGTGAATCTGGCGCTTGGCGCCGTGGCAGAAGAAAACGGTGCCGGAGGCTGCGCTATAAGCGTGGAGTGGGTATTTCCGCGCAGGGACGACGGACTGCTGGATTACCTGGAGGATAACGTCGTCGCAAGCAACTGGGGCAGGGGCTATTACCTGAAAGGTATGTACAGTACCTTGTACACCATCTATGGCTATAGCAGCGATATGGTGCGCGAGCAGGAAGTGCCGTACTACGTGTTTGCCGACCTGCGGTATGCGCCGGGCTCGATAGTGCCGCTGAACCAGGACAGCTACGAAGTTCCGGAAAGCTATGCTGTCGGTTATGACCTGGTGCTGTGGAAATACGGCGCTCTTTATCCCGACACCGGTGGGTGGATAGTGAAATAATCCAGCAGTTTCCCGCGGATGCGGGTGTTGATCGCATAGTCTTCCGGGCCGGCGCCTTTTGCGGCAGTAAGGCCTCCGCAGATGTCGGCCCCGAGGATGCGATGGCTTACGGCTATGGCGTCCAGGCTCCCCAATAGGGTCTCGGGCGTCATGGTGCCGTGGCTCCAGTCGGTGCGGGCAAAATCGGGGGACAAGACGTCCAGGTCGATGGAAATATAGACCGGAAGTGCTCCGGGAATAGCGGATGTGTTGAGAAAATCGCTTTTCATCTGCTCCAATTCCCTTCTGGCGGATAGCACCCAGGAGCCGCAGCTGAGCAGGGATTCCCCGAAAGCGCCCTCCTGGTCGTCGGGATGGTTGTCGAACAGGGCAAGGATGAAGGGCCCGTTTATGCGCTCCATCCATAACTTGCTGATATAGTGGTAGTCGCCGGAATCTATCCAATGCACGCCGGACAGCCGTTCCCCCGCGATGGCCGATCTCAGGACGCTTTCAGCAGCAGGGCTGCAGTAGCAGTTGCTGCCTTCGAGGTCCTGGAGATTAATGACGGAAGCCCCTGGAATCGACCAGGATTCATCGTCGTAGAGGCTGCTCAGTTTAAGAATTGTGTGCATAACTTGCCCAAATCTAAAAAAAAATTCTTATTTTTGCTTGTTCAAGTACAAGGAATCTTTTTTTTGATGGCCGCTGAAGAACTATTCCCGCTCGACCCTGAGAAAGTATATTTCTCCATGGATGAGTTGACGCTTGACACCGAAGAGGGTCCCAAGACCCTGAGGCTCGGTGCCTGGCTGAATGTCGACCCGGTGCGGATCCACAAGATGATTGTACGGGAAAAGGTCCTCCAGGTGGACAGTTTCGAAGTCCTAAATCCTCTCGTCAGTAAGCTCAGAAGGGCAGACCCCGAATACTACAAGCGTTTCATGGGCCTTCAGCTCATCATCGACTATCCCGGCTACAGCACCGGCATCGTGGCAAAGATTCCCTATGAGAACGATCCGGTGGGTTTCTATAAATGGTGGCGCAAGGGCAAGCACGAGGACAAAGTGTATCTCTCCCTTGGCTACAAGATAAAACTCTTTGAGAAAGTGTCCATGATGGATCCCAAGATGATCCTGAAGAAGGACCTCAAGGAGATTCAGTGATTCCGGATGGTCAATTTCATTCTCCCCGCCGGCCCCGACAGGCCTTTGTCCTTTTACCTGGCGATGGAAGAATACGTCGCCGCTGCCTATGGCTGCGGTTTTTTTGTGTGGCGTGTGGCGCCGACCGTGATCATCGGCCGCAACCAGGATCTGCAGACCGAAGTGAACCTCGGCTTCTGCCGCGGACACGGCATCGATATAGTGCGCCGCAAGAGCGGGGGAGGCTGCGTGTTTGCCGACAAGGGCAATGTTATGATTTCGTATATCACGCCCGCGAAAGGGGTGGAAACTGTGTTCCGGGAGTATCTGGAGAGCCTGTCCTCCTGCCTTCGCAGCCTTGGTGTGGATGCTGTTTATACTGAGCATAATGATGTGCTGGCCGGCGGATCCAAGGTGTCGGGCAACGCTTTCTTCGTGCATCCTTCCGCGAGCATCGTGCACGGCACGCTGCTGCATTCCGTGGATTTCGACATGCTGCAGCAGGCAATCACGCCGCCTGCCGCCAAGCTGGCAAGGCATTCCGTGCACTCGGTCAGGCAGAGGGTCGTCAACCTTGTGGACCTCGGCTTCGCCATGCCGGTGGAGGCTCTGGAAGACGCTCTCGTGGACTGGTTCTGCGATTCGTCACGCCTCCTGGCACCTTCGGAAGTGACAGCAATACTGGAGTTGGAAAAGAGTTATAAAAACCGTATATTTGACCCGCTATGGACGAACAGCTGAAAACTACCTGCCTGCACGACTCCCATGTGGCCCTCGGAGCCAAGATGAGTCCTTTCGCAGGCTTTGATATGCCGATACAGTACAGCGGCATCATCCAGGAACACAACGCCGTGCGCACGGCCGTCGGAATGTTTGACGTCTCGCATATGGGTGAGATTTTCATCGACGGACCTGATGCCGGCGCTTTCGTTTCCCATATATTCACCAACGATATCCGTGAACTCGAGCCGGGCCGTATCCTTTATGGCATGATGTGCTACCCGGACGGCGGCGTGGTCGACGACCTGCTGGTCTACAAGGAGTTTGAATCCGGCTACCTGCTGGTTGTCAACGCGGCCAACATCGAGAAGGACTACCGCTGGATGCTGGATAACGCCAAGGGCTTCGAGGTGGAGATATTCAATGACTCGGAGTCCTGGGGCCAGATAGCCCTGCAGGGACCCAAGGCCGAGGACGCCCTCGTGAAACTCTTCGGCATCGAGGAGCTTCGCGAGCTGGAGTTCTACACCTTCTACGACCTCGAGGACGAGGAAGGCGGCCGCGTAATCGTGAGCCGCACCGGCTACACCGGAGAAGACGGCTTCGAAATCTATGCGGATCCGGACAACATCGTGGAAATGTGGGAGACGCTGCTCGAAGACGGAGTGCAGCCCTGCGGCCTGGGTTGCCGCGACACCCTCCGCTTCGAAGCCGGCCTGCCCCTCTACGGCGACGAGCTCAGCCCGGAAATCAGCCCCGTCATGGCCGGTCTTTCCATGTTCTGCAAGCTGGACAAGCCCGAATTCATAGGAAAAGAGGCCCTCGAGAAGCAGAAGGCGGAAGGCGTGGCCCGCAAGCTCGTGGGCATAGAACTCAAAGACAATGCAATTCCCCGCGCGGGCTATCCCGTGGAACTGGAGGATGAGACCGTGGTCGGAGTCGTGACCACCGGCTATCACTCCATTTCCCTGGACAAGAGCATATGCTTCGCCCTCGTGGATTCAGCATACGCCGCACTCGGCACCCCTCTCTTCGTGCGCATACGCAAGCGCGTATTCCCCGGTGAGGTCGTCAAGAAAAGGTTTTACAAGACAAATTATAAGAAATGAGCAAGATCATTGAAGGACTCCGCTACAGCGAGTCACACGAATGGGTGAAGGTCGAAGGCGACCTTGCCGTCATTGGAGTCAGCGATTTCGCGCAAGCGGAAATGGGTGACATCACATACGTCGATCTCCCTTCCGAGGGCGATGAAGTCGAGGCAGGAGAAGAATTCGGCGCTCTGGAAAGCGTGAAGGCTTCCAGCGAACTTTACAGCCCCGTGAGCGGCACTGTAGAGGCCGTCAACGACGAGCTTGAGGGTGCTCCCGAAAAGGTCAATGAAGACGCCTACGCCGCTTGGATCATCAAGGTGCGCATGAGCGATCCTTCAGAACTCGACGCCCTTATGGACGCCGCCGCCTACGCCGAAATAGCCAAGTAAATATGGGAACATTCGCCTATTTCCCCCACACCGAGGAGGATATTAAGGTGATGTTGGAACGCATCGGCGTCGGCTCCATGGACGAGCTGTATGCCGATGTGCCTGCGGAATTCATCCACCGCGGGGAGTACGACCTGCCTTCCGCCATGAGCGAGGAGCAGGTGCGTGCGTGGTTCGAGGGCATGGCTTCGAAAAACACCCGCCTGAAGGTGTTTGCCGGCGCCGGTGCCTACGACCACTACACCCCGTCCGTGATTCCCTACATCACTTCCCGTTCGGAGTTCCTGACCGCCTACACCCCGTATCAGTGCGAGATCTCCCAGGGCACGCTCCGCTACATTTTCGAGTGGCAGACGATGATCTGCCGTCTGACCGGCCTGGATGTCGCCAACGCTTCCATGTATGACGGTCCCACCGCCGCCGCGGAGGCCATGCGCATGTGCGTTGCCTGCACCCGCAGGCGCAATACGGTGTTGGCTTATTCCGGCCTTCTTCCCAATGTACTCGCGACCCTGCGCACCTATGCCCGCTATTCCGGAATCAACCTGGTCGAAACCTGGGAGATTGCAGAGGCCGTGGCCGAGGGCACGCTGGACCTTGCCGGCGTCATCGTGCCGTCCATCGACAAGTTCGGCTACATTATGAACCATAAGGGTCTTGCAGACCTCGTCCACGAAATGGGCGGCCTGCTGGTGGAATACTGCGATCCGTCCGCCCTTGCCGTGGTGAAGTCGCCCGCTGAATGGGGTGCCGACATCGCGGTCGGAGACGGCCAGAGTCTCGGTATCCCTCTTTGCTACGGTGGTCCCTACGTGGGCTTTATGGCCTGCCGGAACGAGTGGATGCGGAAGCTCCCCGGACGTATCGTCGGCCAGACCGCCGATGCCGCCGGACGCCGCGCCTTCGTGCTGACCCTCCAGGCCCGCGAGCAGCACATACGCCGCGAAAAAGCGACGTCCAACATCTGCTCAAACGAGTCGCTGATGGCTCTTTGGTGCACCATCTACCTGTCCCTGATGGGCCCCGAGGGGATGCGCAAGCTCAACGCCCTCTGCTACGAAGGCGCCCACCGCCTCCACGACGCCCTGCTTGCCACCGGCAAGTTCGAGGATCCGTTCGAAGGCAGGCCCTTCCTGAAGGAGTTCGCTCTCAAGCCCCTGTGCGACGTGGAGAGGCTCCAGAAGGCGCTGCTGGACGCCGGTTATTTCGCCGCTCTCGCCACTGAAGAGGGTTATGTGACCTTCTGCGTGACCGAGCGCCGCACCCCGGAAGAAATCGACGGACTAGTGAAAGTCATAAAGGAGGCAGCGTTATGAGATACTACGACAAACTTATATTCGAACTCTCCCGTCCCGGCCGCAGCGGCTACTCGCTCCCGAACTACTCCGGAGGGGAGGAACTCCCCCTGAAAAACGTCCTACGGACCCCACCGCTGCGCTTCGCTTGCGGTTCCCCCTCTTATGGTGCCGAGGGTGGCACAGTTTTTCAGGGGGAGCCCCTCCCCTCCGGAGTATGGCGTGAATCACCGCTGGACCTGCCGGAAGTGAGCGAACCTGACGTGGTGCGCCACTACACCAATCTCAGTCAGATGAATTTCGGCGTGGACACAGGCTTCTACCCGCTTGGGTCCTGCACGATGAAATACAATCCCAAGATCAACGAGGAGATAGTGGCGCAGTTCAACGGCATCCATCCTCTCCAGCCGGATTCCACTGTGGAAGGCGCCCGTGCCATACTCGATTTCA
>JAEEGF010936987.1_pt1 | contig 55085 bp, 49 predicted proteins | sample 9134171 | NCBI WGS metagenome assembly JAEEGF01 (sample SAMN16246542, study PRJNA631951) | gut metagenome | biome: gut microbiome; feature: rumen; material: AP-attached | host: Bos | place: Iran: Karaj | collected 2018-10 | reverse complement strand
AACAGTAGCGATGGAATCGGCCATAAACATCTTCTCCATACCCTCGATCTTGTCGTTGTCGGCAAGGCCTGCACCTTGATGGACGCCGATGATGGTGCCCATAGTGTCAAACATATCGATGAAAAGGAAGGTGAATACGACAACGAGCATATCCCAGCTGAAAACGCTTGAGAACTCGAACTGGCAGAAGATGGGAGCTATGCTGTCGGGGAAAGACACCAGCTGCACTGCGCCGGAAGCGTTGTGGCTGAACTGAGTCACAGCCATTCCCGTTGCAGGATCCTTGACAATCAGACCGATGAGGGTGGTTGCCAGGATGCCGATGAGGATGCCGCCGCGAACCTTCAACATCACCAGTCCGGCAGTAATCGCCAGTCCGATCATAGCAACCAGAGCCGTGCCTTTCGTAATCTCACCGAGGGTCACGAGAGTAGAATCCGAATTGACGATGATGCCGGCGTTCTGCATACCGATGAAGGCGATGAAGAGGCCGATACCGGCGCCGATAGCCTTCTTGAGGGTGCCGGGGATAGCATCCAGCAGCCAGGTGCGGACCTTGGTGATCGTCAGGATGACGAACAGGATTCCTTCGATCAGCACAGCCGTGAGAGCAAACTGCCAGGTGTAGCCCATAGTCAGGCAGACCGTGTATACGAAAAATGCGTTGAGGCCCATACCCGGAGCCAGTCCGAAAGGTTTCTTGGCATAAAACGCCATTACCAGAGTACCGACTATGGCCGCAAGAGCGGTGGCCGTAAATACGGCGCCGCCGGGCATGCCGTCAAGAGCGCTGAAGATGCTGGGATTGACAGCCAGGATATACGCCATCGTAAGGAAGGTGGTGATGCCGGCGACAATCTCAGTGCGGACTTTGTGCTTGGAAGCGTCAAATCCGAAAGCTTTGCCTAAAAAACTCATCGCAGTTATTGTTTAGATCAGAATACCCACTTAGTGCCGATGCAAGGCAGTACGTTGAACTTCTTGCCGGTAGAGGCCTCGAGGCCGGCGAAGTTATAGCTGATTTCAACCTCGCCACCGATGTTGAAATGGTCGAAAATCTGGAACCAGAGCTGAGGCTCGGAGAGGATTACCAGATTGTTGCCCTCGCACCAGAAATCAGCGAAGCCTGAGAAACGCAGGTTCTTGAGTCCGAACAGGTCCTGGAAGCCCCAGACAGCAGTGAACTGTACGGGAACCTTTGAAGGCAGGCTGACGAAATGCTTGTAGAGAACCTTGAGGTTGAGTGTATTGTTGAAATTCTCTGAATGCAGGAACCAGTCGATTCCGGCCAGGAAAGCGCTGTTGACCGGGAATGCACCGTAATCTTTTCCGGGAACTCCGAAGAGGTTGCCCCAGGTGCCGAAACCGCCGTTGTACTCGAGCTGGAGAGACAGGGGAGCCAGAGCGCTCTCAGACCAGAAATTCAGGCAGCGTGCAATCTCGAAATAAGTGTTGTTCGGAGAGATGACCTTTTTGCCGTCCCTGTTGTTGTAATCATAATCAATGAAGAAGAAAGTGTTTCCCCAGTTGTCCTGGTGGAAACCTTCAAGAGTAGTTGTGAAATGCCCTCTTCCAAAATCGTAGAAAGTCTGGAAGTTGGTCTGTGCATTGACTGTCAGGCTCAATGCCAGAATCGCAAACAGCGAGATGAAGATTTTTTTCATAGTTATGTGTTTAATAGGTATCGTTCTATTTCTCACTAAGCTGCAGCAGGCTGGAAACCTCAACGTCGGAGGGGATGGGACGGCTGCGGGGGATGTCGACTATATCGATGATGAAATTGGCATAGACCGCCTTGGGATTGAACTTCTTCACCAGACGGACTGCTGCGGAAGCAGTGCCTCCGGTAGCCAGGATGTCGTCGTGCACAAGCACCACGTCCGAGGGCTCGATGGCATCGGTGTGCATCTCGATGATGTCGGTGCCATACTCCTTCGAATAAGATTCGCTGACAATCTCGGCCGGCAGTTTGCCGGGCTTGCGAACAGGGACGAACCCTGCGCCGAGCTTCGCTGCCACAGCGGCACCCACCACGAAACCGCGGGATTCTACGCCGGCCACCTTGGTAATGCCTTTGTCACGGTACATATCGCAGATGGCATCCACTATCTCCATAAGGCATCTGTGGTTCTTGAACAAAGTCGTAACGTCGAAAAACATAATCCCCTTGACAGGATAATCAGGGACTTTCCGGATGTTGTCAACAAGCAGCTTTTTGTCCATAGTCAATATAATTCACCTAAAGTTAAATCTTATCTCATAGTCATACTCAATCCCAGCTCAGAGTATTATGCACATTTTTTCAACAAGTGGGCGACGGCAGGCAAACAAAAACCCCGGAGTATAAGCTCCGGGGTCTTTGAAATATATATGCGTCAGGGATTATGCAAGGAATCCGAGGAGCATACCGGCTGCAACTGCAGAACCGATCACACCTGCTACGTTCGGACCCATAGCGTGCATAAGCAAGTAGTTCTTGTCGTCGTACTCCCTGCCCACGTTGTTGGACACACGGGCTGCATCAGGCACTGCGGATACACCGGCATTACCGATGAGCGGGTTGATCTTGTTACCTTCCTTGAGGAAGAGGTTGAAGAACTTGACGAACATCACGCCGGTGAAAGTAGCGATCACGAATGAAAGCGCGCCAAGACCGAAGATCAGGACAGATTTCAGCTGCAGGAACTGGTCGGCCTGGGTTGAAGCACCCACGGTGACACCGATGAGGATGGTGACGATGTCGACCAGCGGACCGCTTGCGGTATTGGCAAGACGACGGGTCACGCCACTTTCCTTGAGAAGGTTACCGAAGAACAGCATACCGAGCAGCGGAAGGCCTGAAGGCACGATGAAGGCAGTCAGGAGGAAACCTACAATCGGGAAAATCTTCTTCTCGGTCGGAGAGACGGCTCTCGGAGGTCTCATTCGGATAAGACGCTCTTTCTTGGTGGTGAGAAGGCGCATGATAGGTGGCTGGATAACAGGAACCAGGGCCATATATGAATATGCAGAAACTGCGATGGCACCCATCAGGTCAGGAGCAAGACGTCCTGAGATGAAGATGGCGGTCGGACCGTCCGCACCACCGATGATACCGATGGCACCTGCCTCGCTGGGGCTGAAGCCGAGCAGCAGTGCAAGAGCATACGCACCGAAGATACCGAACTGTGCCGCAGCACCGATCAAAAGCAGTTTGGGATTGGATATCAGCGCGCTGAAGTCTGTCATCGCGCCGATACCGAGGAAGATCAGCGGAGGATAGAAACCTCTCTGCACTCCTTGATACAGGATATTGAATACCGAGCCCTCCTCGTAGACGCCTACGTTCAAACCGGCGAACAATGGAATGTTACCGATAAGAATACCAAATCCGATAGGGATAAGCAGCATCGGTTCCCAGTCAAACCTGATAGCCAGGAATATGAAAAGGATACCGACTGCTATCATTATCAGATATTGCAGATTGCAGTTGGCAAAACCTGTGTATTGCCAGAACTGGATCAGATTATTGATAATATTTTCCATTGACTTTTATCTATCCAATAACGAAAAGTGGAGCACCTTCAAGGACTGAATCGCCTTTCTGTGCAATGATTTTGACAATTTTACCGCTGGCGGTAGCCTCGATGCTGTTTTCCATCTTCATGGCTTCGAGAATCATGACGGTGTCGCCCTTGTTGACGCTGTCGCCTACATTCTTGTTGATGCTGAGCACTACGCCCGGCAGAGGTGAATTGACCATAGTCTCGCCGGCGGCTGCTGCGGGAGCAGACACTTTCTGAGCGGGGGCAACGGGAGCTGCAGGAGCAGCCTTTGCCTTGTTGACAACCTTGACGATCTTGCGGGGTTTAGCCTCAGACCTCTCGAATTCCACTGAATAAGGGGTACCATTGACCTCGACCTTTGCTGAAGTCTCTTCTACCTCGTCGATAACGACATTGTAATCGTTGCCGTTTATTTTGATTTTATATTCTTTCATAACTTTTATTTTCTATTGATTTGAGGAAGTTGACGGAGAGAGTAAATCTTGCTGCTCCACGGTGAATATGTCCTGTCGGTATGATTGAGAGTCACGACGAAGCTTTCCTCATCGTGAGTGTCATTCTCTTCCCTGAAGAGATGCAGGGCCATTGCTATAGCAGCATATGTCTCGCCGGTCTCAGCTTCTTCTGCGGCAGCGACGGCAGCCTTGACTGCTTCGGGTGCATTGGATGCTGCGGTTTTCTTCTTGCTGCGTCTGATGGAAGCGTTACCGATCTGTTTGAATATCAGATAGAGGATAACCAGAGCCGAGAACACTACTGACATAGCAGTGAGTGCCATGATCCATCCGTAAGGGTCGATGCGAGCCATCTTCTGGCTCTTTGTCTCCTCAGTATGGGTCACGTTTGCAGCCCTCGGAGTTGTGCTCTTGGCGATGTTCCACTCGCCGTTACCGTCGGTTTTCCTCGCGAATGACTGGTTCTCGCCGAGATTGGCGGGAATTGTAACGCGGTCGATGATAGTCTTGCCGTCACCGCCGACAAAGAGGATCTCTTCGCCGGGGGCAATGTTGAAGTTGGTATACAGAGTTCCTTTGTGCGGGTTGTCATCAGTCCAGATAACCACGAACTGGCGCGGTTTGATCTTGGTGATGAGGTCACCCTTGGGGAACATGTATTTCTTGAGGTTGTTCGGGTCGTTGGTCAGATAGCAGCCCGAGATGTCAACAGTTCCATAGGAAGAGTTGAACAGCTCGACCCACTGGCCGTGCTCTCCGAAATCGTCCATCAGGTCGCTTGTGTTTGTCACCATGAACTCATTGATGCGCATTGCAGTCTGCTGCTGTGCAGCGGCACCGAATGAGACAAGAAGCAAACCCAGAACGACAAGTTTCTTTATGTGTTTCATATCGAATTGCTTCTTGATTGTTACAAAGGAAGGTTGTCGTGTTTCTTGGCAGGGTTGGTGAGCTTCTTGGTTGAGAGCATCTCAAACGCGCGGATTACGCGGAAACGAGTATTGCGGGGCTCGATCACGTCATCGATATAGCCATAAGAAGCGGCCTTGTAAGGATTGCAGAAGAGGTCGTCGTACTCTTTCTTCTTGGCTTCCTTGAGTTCTGCAGCTTCCTCAGGGCTGGCACAAGCCTTGAGCTCTTTTGCATAGAGGACGGCAACTGCACCGTCTGAACCCATCACTGCGATGTTGGCTGTAGGCCAAGCGTAGTTGATGTCGCCGCGGAGCTGCTTGCAGCTCATCACGATGTGGCTTCCGCCGTATGACTTGCGGAGGGTTACAGTAACTTTCGGAATAGTAGCCTCACCATAAGCATAGAGCAGTTTGGCACCGTGAAGGATCACGCCGTTGTACTCCTGCTGAGTGCCGGGAAGGAAGCCGGGCACGTCGACGAGGGTAAGGATAGGGATGTTGAATGCATCGCAGAAACGGACGAAGCGTGCACCCTTGCGGCTTGAGTTGCAGTCGAGCACGCCGGCGAGCACCTTGGGCTGGTTGGCAACCACACCTACGGTAGAGCCGCCCATACGGGCGAAACCTACGATAAGGTTCTTTGCATAATCAGCGTGGATCTCGAAGAACTTGCCGTCGTCGACGATGCTGCCGATAACTTCATACATATCGTAGGGAGCGTTCGGGCTGTCGGGGATGATCTCGTTGAGAGAGTCCTCTGTACGGTCGATGGGATCCTCGGTGGGAACATACGGAGGTTCCTCCATGTTGTTCTGGGGAATATAGCTGAGGAGTTCGCGGATAGTGCTGATCACTTCCTCCTCGTTGTCGCATGCGAAATGAGCCACACCACTCTTGCTGGCGTGAACGCTTGCTCCGCCGAGCTGCTCCTGGGTAACCTTTTCGCCAAGCACCTGCTCAACTACTGCAGGACCGGTGAGGAACATATAGCTGGTGTTCTTGCACATTATGGTGAAGTCGGTCAGGGCCGGGGAATAAACTGCACCGCCGGCGCAGGGACCGAGGATGGCGCTGATCTGGGGAACGACGCCTGATGCAAGGATGTTGCGTTCGAAAATCTCAGAGTAACCTGCGAGGGCGTTTACGCCTTCCTGGATACGGGCTCCGCCTGAGTCGTTGAGACCGATAACCGGTGCACCCACCTTCATTGCCTGGTCCATAACCTTGCAGATCTTGAGGGCGAGGGTCTCTGAAAGGGAACCTGCGTTTACTGTGAAATCCTGTGCGAAGACATAGACCAGACGGCCGTTTACGGTACCGTAACCTGTTACGACGCCGTCGCCGAGGAATTGTTTCTTTTCCATTCCGAAGTTCGTGCAACGGTGCTGCATGAACATGTCGAATTCTTCGAAGCTGCCTTCATCGAGGAGCATTGCGATCCTTTCACGAGCGGTATATTTACCTTTTTCGTGCTGTGCATCGATACGGGCCTGTCCACCGCCAATGCGGGCTTTCTCTCTGAGAGCAATGAGGCCTTTTACTTTTTCGAGTTGTTGACTCATATCTGTTAGTTGTTATTTGATGATTGATTATTTCTCTTTGGGATTCTCGCAGATTTCAGTCAGGACGCTCTGGGTTGACTTCGGGTGGAGGAATGCGATGTTGAGGCCTTCAGCACCGGGACGCGGAGCCTTGTCGATGAGGACTACGCCCTTGCTCTCAGCGTCGGCGAGGCAAGCTGCAACGTCTTTGGTCTTGAATGCGATGTGATGGATACCTCCGCGACCGTTGTTCTTCTCGATGAATTTGGCGATGGTGCTTTCGGGGCTTGTGGGCTCAAGCAGTTCGAGCTTTACTTCACCGATCTTGAAAAATGCGGTTTTTACTTTCTGGTCAGCTACTTCTTCGATTGCGTAGCATTTCAGACCGAGAACATTTTCATAGTAAGGAATTGCCTGTTCCAATGAAGGGGTTGCGATTCCAAGGTGTTCTATTTGAGAGATTTCCATAACGTTGATTTATTTAATTTGACATTTTTGCTCTAATCCTGCAAAAATAATCAATAATCACAACTTTAAAAATAAAAAAGGCATCTGCCGGAATTTTCTGACAGATGCCTTTTTTTATGGTCGCCAAAACGGGATTCCGCTATGCGATTTCCATATTGTGATAAACGTTCTGGACGTCTTCGTCTTCCTCGATCATATCGATGAGCTTCTCGACTGAAGCCTGATCTTCGGGAGAAAGTTTCTTGAGTTCGACATTCGGGAAACGCTCGAACGTGGCAGACATGATCTCGTAGTTGTTTGACTCGAGATACTGCTGGATCTTGTTCATGGCAGTGAACTCGCCGTAGATCATAATAACCTTGGGATCGTCGTCCTCGTCGGGGTCACCGCCCTCGCGGAAGACTTCCTCTGCGCCGTAGTCGATAAGTTCGAGTTCAAGCTCGTCGAGGTCGATGTCGTCGCGGTCCTTGATCTTGAAGACGCACTTGCGGTCGAACATGAACTCGACGCTGCCGGAAGTACCGAGAGAACCGCCGAACTTGTTGAAGTAGCTGCGGACGTTGGCAACGGTACGGTTGGTGTTGTCGGTTGCTGTCTCGACCAGGATGGCGATGCCGTGAGGGCCGAAGCCTTCATACAGCATTTCCTTGTAATCGCTCTGATCCTTGTCTGTAGCCTTCTTGATGGCACGTTCGATGTTCTCTTTCGGCATGTTCTCCGAACGGGCTGTCTGAAGCAGCGCACGCAGACGGGGGTTACCTGTCACATCCGGACCGCCTTGCTTGACGGCGATGGTGATTTCCTTGCCGATCTTGGTAAACGTCTTGGCCATATGGCCCCAACGTTTGAATTTTCTCTCCTTGCGGAATTCAAAAGCTCTTCCCATAGCTGCTACTGATTGATGCGGGCAATGTATTTGTCGATATCGTAAGCCTCGAGACTCTGGGGATACATATCCTTTATCTCCTGGTAGTACTCGAGAGCCTTCGCGTTGTTGCCGAGTTCTTCGCATACAATGCCGGCCTTGAGCAAATAAGCGGCGGCATACATGTTTTCGGCTTTCTTGATGGCCTTCTCATAAGAAGAGAGAGCTGCATTGAGGTCGCCTGTGCCCACATAAGCGTCACCGAGGCAGCTGAGCGCCCTGGCTGCGAGGATATCGTCTTTGCCCTTGTATTTCTTGAGATATTTGATGGCTTCGTCATAGTTCTTGAGCTGAAGCTCGCTGACTCCTGCATACATATAGATTGCCTGACCGGCCTTGGCACCGTACTGGGCGATGATGTCGCGGAATCCGAGTGAGGATCCGTCACCTTCAAGGGCTGTCTGGTATTCTCCTGATGCGAAGTAGTTCTCAGCTGCGAAGCTGTCATCTATTGCGGCGGTCTTGGCGGGTTTGATCACCCAGTTGTTCACTGCAAGGCAAATTGCCACTATTGCGAGGATGCAGATTGCAATCCATCCCAACAGTTTGCCGTTCTTTTTCAAAAATTCTTCAGTACCGCTGACTGCCTGTCCTACTGTCTGTTGATTCTCTGTAGGTTTCTGATTCTTGTTAGCCATTATTGTGTTGAAATTGATTAATCCGTTATTTTGGGAATCGCAAAATTACAATAAAAATACAAAACGCAAAGTTTTATTTCGTCGAGTTTATTCATTAACTTGCAACGAATATGTATTTAACCAAACCAGCCATATGAGACATTTTTCCACATTGCTTATCTCCCTGCTGCTATGTGCAGGTTTTGTATCCTGCAGGCAGCAATCTCAAGTGAAACCGGCATACCCCTTCAACGACCCGTCCCTGTCCAAGGAAGCCCGTGTCAATGACCTCCTCAGCAGGCTCACAACGGAAGAAAAGGTCACCATGATGATGAACAACTCGGCCGCCATCGAGCGTCTCGGAATCCCCGCCTACAACTGGTGGAACGAGGCCCTGCACGGCGTGGCCCGTGCCGGAGAGGCAACCGTCTTCCCCCAGGTGATCGGAATCGCCGCCACCTTCGATGAAGACCTCAACCTGGCGACATACACCATAGCTTCTGACGAAGCACGCGCTAAATACAACGACGCCATTGCGAACGGCACCTACAGGCAGTATTACGGCCTGACATTCTGGACCCCCAACATCAATATTTTCCGTGACCCCCGCTGGGGCCGTGGAATGGAGACTTACGGCGAAGACCCCTACCTGACTTCAAGGATGGGCCTGGCTGCCGTGAAGGGACTCCAGGGCAATGACAAGAACTTCTTCAAGGCTCACGCCTGCGCCAAGCACTATGCAGTCCACAGCGGTCCCGAGCCCCTGCGTCACTCTTTCGACGTATCGGTCTCTCCCACCGACCTCTGGGAAACCTATCTTCCCGCATTCAAGGCCCTCGTGACAGAAGGCAACGTGCAGGAGGTGATGTGCGCGTACAACCGTTACGAAGGCAACCCCTGCTGCGGCAGCAGCAAGCTGCTGATCGACATCCTCCGCAACCGCTGGAAATATGAAGGCGTAGTCGTGTCTGACTGCGGCGCGATCGACGACTTCTACCGCGAGGGACGTCACGGCACCCATCCTGACGCTCTCACAGCTTCGAAGGACGCCATCCTCAACGGCACAGACCTCGAGTGCGGCAGCTCTTTCAGGGCTATGATCGAAGGTGTCCAGAAGGGCGTCATCACAGATGCCGACCTTGACCCGCACGTTGGCCGCCTCATTGCCGACCGCATCGAGCTGGGCATGCTTGACCCCGAAGACCTCACACCCTGGAAGGACTATGACATTGACGACATCTGCACTCCCGAGCACATCGCACATTCGCTCAAGGTTGCAAGGGAAAGCATGGTGCTGCTCAAGAACAACGGCAACACCCTTCCGCTCAGCAAGGACATAAAGAAGATCGCCGTGGTCGGCGTCAATGCCGTCGACTCGGCGATGCTTCTCGGCAACTATAACGGAACTCCGCGCAGCGTCGTCACCATCCTCGACGGCATCGAGGCCAAATTCCCCAAGGCCGAAGTGACCTATGTCGAGGGCTGCAAGCTGGTGGACGGGTTCATGGAGCGAGTCCGCAACTCGGCTGACACCCGTCAGAGAAGGCCGGAATTCTACGAGGGCGTCGTGGACGGAACCCAGAGAGTTCAGCAGCCGGCCACCCCTCCCGGTCCCTGGAAGGCACCTGAGAACTATGACGACGTCGTTGCCCAGGTGAAGGACGCTGAAGTCATCATCTATGTAGGAGGACTTAACCCGAACCTCGAAGGCGAGGAGATGCGCGGTGTCTCATATGAAGGTTTCGCCGGCGGCGACCGCACTACAATAGAACTTCCTGCCGTACAGAGCAAGCTCCTGGCGGCTCTCAAATCTACCGGCAAGCCTGTCGTTTTCGTACTCTGTGCCGGCAGCACCATCGGTCTTGAGAAGGATGAACCCAGCTACGATGCACTGCTCGTAGCCTGGTATCCCGGCGAACAGGGCGGCAACGCCGTCGCTGACGTACTCGCAGGTGACTACAACCCGGCAGGCCGTCTTCCTCTCACGTTCTACAAGTCAACCGACCAGCTTGGCGATTTCAGCGATTACGATATGGCAGGCAAGACATACCGTTATTTCAAAGGCGAGCCCCTCTACCCCTTCGGTTACGGCATCGGCTATACCTCATTCTCTTATGGAAAGGGCAAACTGTCCAAGTCCAGCATCCGCAAAGGCGCCTCTGTCAAGGTTTCGTTCGATGTCACAAACAACGGTGGCAAGGACGGCGAGGAGGTTGCCCAGGTATATGTACGCCGCCTCGGCGACCCGGCAGCTCCGATCAAATCGCTCCGCGGATTCAAGCGCGCCCCCATCAAGGCCGGCGCTTCGCAGAAATTCGAGTTCACCCTCGGCCCCGACGCATTCTCGTTCTATGATGCAAGCGTAGACGACCTGGCAGTCAAGGCAGGCGAATATGAGATACTCTTCGGAGGTTCTTCTGACGACAAGGCCCTGCAGAAACTCACCCTCACCGTGAAATAATACTGATATGAGAGTTGTCATAGACTGCGACGACGCTGCCATCGACCTGAAAAAGACAGTCGTCGCCCATCTTGAAAAGAGCGGAGTCGAGGCAGTCGACCTCGACTATCTCGGTTCTCACCCCGGTGCATTCTATCCGGAAATCGGCTACAACCTTGCCCTCAAGATCCAGGACGGGTCTTTCGAGAGAGGAATCCTCATCTGCGGCACCGGCCTTGGAATGGCTATGATCGCCAACAAGGTGAAAGGCGTGTATGCCGGCGTATGCCACGACGTCTTCTCTGCCGAAAGGCTGCGCAAGAGCAACAATGCGCAAGTCCTTACGATGGGGGCCCGCGTCATCGGTCCAGAACTGGCAAAGACCATCGTGACAGCCTGGCTCGCTTCGGAATTCCAGGGCGGAGGTTCCCTGCCGAAAGTAGAGCAGATGCACGAACTTGAAAACAAATCATTCGGCAAATAACTACCACGCTATGCAAAAGATAATAAATGACCCTTCTTGCGTCGTTGACGAGATGCTGCAAGGCTATGTCAAGGCGCACCCGGAGCTTGTCTCAACCACAGAGAACGAGCGTGTCCTGAAATACAAGTCAGCTCCCGTCGAGGGCAAGGTCGGCATTGTCACCGGCGGCGGATCCGGCCATAAACCCGCATTTATCGGCTATATCGGTAAAAATATGGTGGATGCCGTAGCGGTCGGCGAACTTTTCTCCTCTCCCCCGGCTCAGATGTTCTACGACGCAATTCACGAGGCTGACGCAGGAAAAGGCGTCGCAATACTGTACGGCAACTATGCCGGTGACAACATGAATGTCGCAATGGCTATGGAACTTGCCGAAGACGACGGCATCAAGGTGGGCAAGGTAGTCGCAAACGACGACGTTCCTTCAGCACCGAAGGATACCCGCGAGAAAAGGCGCGGCGTAGCCGGCGAGATCCTGATGTGGAAGGTCGGCGGAGCCAAGGCAGCTATGGGAGCAGACCTCGAAGAAGTGCTCGCCGCCGCCCAGAAAGCCATTGACAACACCCGGAGCATGGGTGTGGGCCTCAGCCCCTGCACAATTCCAGAAGTAGGGCATCCGAATTTCACCATCGAGCCAGGCAACATGGAAGTCGGCATCGGGCACCACGGAGAGCCGGGCATCGAAGTGGCGAAACTGGAAAGTGCCGCTCAGATAGCCAAACGTATGTGCGACGTCATCCTTCCCGACCTGCCCTTTGCTGCAGGCGACGAAGTAGTCGTTCTCGTTTCCGGCCTGGGCTCGACACCCCTGCTCGAGCAGTACATTTTCTACGGTGAAGTCGAGAAGATTCTCTGCGCAAAGGGCATCAAAGTGCACCAGGCCCTCGTGGGCAACTATTTTACTTCACTCGAGATGGCTGGCATCACCCTTACTCTTATGAAACTCGATGATGAGCTGAAGGAGTGCATCGATCTGGAATGCAATTCAGTCGGACTCACCCAATACCCGAAAGACTGACGCAGTATGGAAAAATTCACGCAGCAGGCCGGCAGCCAGATCGTCGACAGGCTCATAGTCGCAATCCAGGAGAACAAGCAATACCTGAGCGACATCGACGGAGCCATCGGTGACGGTGACCACGGCATCAATATGAATAAAGGCTTCACTCTCTGCCGCGAGGCTCTGGACAAGCAGCCCGGAGACTTCACCTATGGACTGAAGACCCTCGGCAAGATCCTTATGATGAAGATAGGTGGTTCTATGGGCCCTCTTTACGGCAAGTTCTTCCTCTCTATGGGCAAGGCCCTGGAAGGTTTGGACGAGATAGGTCGCGACGAGTTCGGCTCAGCCCTGAAGGCTTCGCTCGACGCCATCCACGCTATCTCTCCCGCACAGGTCGGCGACAAGACCCTTATGGATGTGCTCATTCCCGCCGGGGATGCGTACAGCAATGCTGCAGTTGAGGGACTTCCTTTCGCCAAAGCACTTGAAGCAATGGATGCCGCAGCGCTCAAAGGCCGCGACAGCACTGTGGATATGGTGGCCAAGCTTGGACGCTCCAGCAGGCTCGGAGAGCGTTCCAGGGGCGTGATGGATGCAGGAAGCGCATCCTGCTACCTGATCCTCCACACAATGGCTGATACGATAAAGGATCTTCTTGCCTAGCCGCAATGCTCATCATCCTGCTCATAGCGGCCATCGCCTTCATCGTCATATCGACGACGAAGTTCAAGCTGCACCCTTTCCTGGCCCTGATCATCGCGGCCATCGGGTACGGTCTGTGTGCCGGCATCCCGCTTGACAAGATAATATCGGCCGTCAACAACGGATTCGGCAGCACAGTCAGTTCCATCGGAATCGTCATCGTCGTGGGATGTATCATCGGCACATTCCTGGAAGAATCGGGAGGTGCCTATGTAATGGCCAGGAGCGTGCTCAGGATTGTCGGAGAGAAACGAGTTCCGCTGGCAATGCTCATACTGGGTTATTTCATCTCCATCCCCGTATATGCTGATTCAGGATTCGTGATCCTCACTCCTCTCAACCGAGCGCTTTCGAAGAAGGCGAAGATCACTCTCGCAAGCTCCGCCTGCGCCCTTGGCCTGGGACTGACGATCACCCACTGCCTTGTTCCGCCGACGCCAGGCCCGATAGCTGCCGCCGGCATTATGGAAGCAGACCTTGGACTGGTCATCCTCACCGGCATTGCAGCCAGCATCCTGCCGCTTCTGGTGGCCTGGCTCTTCGTCACGAAGTGGGCATCCCGCACATACATCGACCCCTCACCGAACGAGACCGACGCCGATATCGAAAAGAAAGTGGCCGAGGCTCCCTCTGCTGCAAGGTCTTTCCTGCCGATCATCGTTCCGCTCGTGCTCATTGTCCTCAAATCCATAGCATCCTTCCCTTCCGCACCTTTCGGAGCGGGAACATTCGCAAAAATCATCGGCTTCATAGGCGAGCCAGTCACTGCCCTTCTCCTCGGAATGGTGCTGGCTTTCACCCTACCGAAAAAGTTCGACCGCGAAATGCTTTCGTCAACCGGATGGGTGGGCAAGGCGCTCACTTCAGCCGCCATCATAATAATGATAACAGCGGCCGGCGGATCTTTTGGAATGATCCTCAGGGAGTCTGGCATTGCGGATGTGCTTGGGGACTCTCTCTCAACCCTTAACCTGGGCATCTGGCTTCCCTTCCTGATAGCGGCGGCTCTGAAAACAGCACAGGGTTCTTCGACTGTAGCCATCATCACTACTGCATCCATCATCGCTCCGCTGATGGGTGTGATGGGATTTGTAGCTCCGCTGGAAAAAGCCATCCTTGTCACTGCGCTCTGTTCCGGTGCCATGGTCGTTGCCCACGTCAACGACAGTTTCTTCTGGGTAGTCACCCAGATGTCCGGCATGAGCCTCAAGACCGGCTACAAGCTGCACACGCTGGGCACTCTGCTCTGCGGACTGGCCGCTATGCTGCCTATGTGCCTTTTATATGCTATTTTTTGCTAATCAACAATGAATAAAAAATCTATTCTCGAAATCCAATCAGTCTATACCGCCAATGCTTTCCAGGTTGACGGTGTGACTTTCATAGGCGCAGGGTCTGAAACGACTCCCGCCGTTTTTCTGCACAATCTGCCTGACGGCGCCTCAAGTTTTGTTGACGGATGCCCGGGAGGCGTGATGAGTTTTGTTCCGGCTCCGGGGCATCCCGACCTGTTCTATTCAATAATGGGTCTCTTCCCTCCTTTCAAAGGGCTCGAAGCCGGTGTCTTCATGCATCGCCTCACAAGCGGCAAATGGGAGACTTCAAGGATAATGCATCTCCCCTTCGCGCACCGCTGCGACATCCTCGTCAAGGACAGCAAAAGCTGGATCTTCGCCGCCTCCTGCAGCAAATTCAAGGCTGATCCCCTGGACTGGGCCAATGCCGGTGAACTTTATGCGATTCCTCTGGACGAGGCAGGCCTTCCCGGCACGCCCGAACTGATATATGACAAAATCTGGAGGCATCACGGCATGCTGAAGGCCAACATCGCAGGCGATGACACCCTCCTCTTCTCGGGAGCAGAAGGTGTCTTCTATATGGTCCGCAAAGACGGCAAATGGGAAGTCCGCCAACTGTTCGACCACGAAGTCAGCGAATTCGGCCTGATTGACCTGGACGGAGACGGCGTGGACGAACTTGTGACCATCGAGCCCTTCCACGGCAACACTCTCAATGTATACAAGAAGAACTGTTCGGGATGGGACAAACTTTATACCGACGAGCTTTGGTTCGGACACGGCCTGAGCTGCGGAATGTTCAAAGGCGAACCGATAATAGTGGTCGGCAACCGTCGCGGACCTCTGACTCTCAATCTTTACAAGCGGCTCTCTGACGGAAGCTTCTCTCACGAGATTCTGGAAGACGAAGTGGGTCCTACCCAGACTCAGGTATTCACCGCAGACGGCGTCGACTATATCCTCAGCGCCAACCAGCTTAAAAACGAAGTAGCACTTTATTATTAATATCACGATGGACAACAAGAACAAACAGATAGGCCTCATCGGACTTGGCGTAATGGGCAAGCCGATGGCCAAGAACCTCCTCAAGGGAGGATTTTCCCTCACAGTGTATGACATCAAGCCGGAGCCCGTTGCCGAGCTGGCGGCTCTCGGAGCAAAGACGGCATCCTCTCCTGCCGAGGTGGCTTCAAAATGCGACATCATCATCACGATGCTGCCCAATTCTCCTCACGTAGAGGTTGTGGTGTGCGGTGCGAACGGCATTCTGGAAGGAATCCGTCCTGGCTCAATCTATATTGATATGAGTTCAATCTCTCCCGTACTCGACAAGAAGCTCTATGACATTATGGCTGAAAAGGGTGTCGAGATGCTCGACGCTCCGGTCAGCGGCGGCGAGCCGAAGGCTAAGGACGGCACGATGTCGATTATGGTCGGCGGCAAGCAGGAGATCTTCGATTCTGTCTATGATGTTTTCAAGGCTATGGGTGATGCCGTGACTCTTGTTGGCGACATCGGCAGCGGAAATACCTGCAAGCTGGCGAACCAGATTATGGTGGCGCTCCATCTCGCGGCTGTGTCTGAGGCGATGGTGTTTGCCGAGAAGGCCGGCGTGGATCCGGAGAAGGTTTACAAGGCCATCCGCGGAGGCCTGGCAGGCAGCACTGTACTGGATGCGAAGATGCCGATGATCCTGGACCGAAACTTCAAGCCGGGCGGTCCCATCTGGATGCATACCAAAGACCTGCTCAACGTGCGTGACGCGGCTCTTGCCATCGACGCTCCGATTCCGCTCACGACTCAGGTGCTCGAGGCGTTCAAGGCCTGCAAGTGCGACGGTCACGTCAATGACGACCATTGCGGCGTGATCCAGTACTGGGAGAAGCTCGCAAACGTTAAAGTAGAACGCAGGAAATAAGTTCTGAACCATACACGAACGGCCCTCCTTGGGGCTCAGGGGCTGCTGCTGGGAGACTAGCATAATAGTCTCTTGCGCAGCACCCCTGTCGCCACGATGCGGAGGGCCTTTTGTTTGCGCTCCTGGATTCAGTTCAGCATTAGGGTCATAGTCGCATCCATCTCGTGGAAGATCATTTCAGCGAGGAATGCGATTGTGATTTTATGGGCGGACTCGTCGGGTTCTTCGGACTGGAGGACCTTGCCTGCAGAGATTGTAAAATAGGCGTTGTTGGCAGGGATGACGTCGTCGTCGGTGACGCGGAGTTTCAGTTCGGCTTCCGGATGCAGGCTTGCATAGAGCTGCAAGGCCTGGAAAGCATCGATGATTCTGATCATTCCAGTGACGGGGGCCGGTGTCTGTCCGCCGCTGCGACGCAGTTCTTCCTGCGCGACTGAGAACCATTCCCTTCCGGCCAGCAATGAGCATCGCTGCTTCTGCAGGTATGCCTCCCACTCTTCCCAACTCATCGCAGAGGCTTCTGCCGGAGGTGTCACGCATTCGATGCAGCTGGCATAGCCAAGCCTGCCGTACCAATCCCGCAGCCACGGCTCGGCCGGAATCAGCACGGCGAATGCCACCTTGCGGTTATAGAGGTTGTAATGTGCCTGGTGCATAAGCTCCGCACCTATGTTCTGCCCCCTATATTCATCTTTGACGGCCACTCCGCTTATATATGACACTGGAAGGTCGTGACCCGTGCACGCCATTATGAAAGGTATGGTCTGCAGGGCGGCAATGACCTCGCCGCCGTTCTTGATGCAGACATTGTCCTCGCTGCGGTATATCCTCGAGAAATATGTCTGCACATATTCTTCCGGATCTTGAAAAGTATCGCGCCACAGTTGCGCACACTCCAGCCTGATGGCCTCGCTGTCCTCGCTCTGCCTGAGGTGCGACTTCTCCCTCACCAGCAGTTTCTCCTGCAGGATGTCAGGACGGTAGCTGAGCTTTGCCTTGCGGAGCCCTTCCTCTCCCATATCTTCTTCCCGGTTGATGTACCTGTACTGCTCTGGCAGATGCCTGACGAATTCGCGGTTGATGATGGTATATGCTCCCTCGTAAGCCACGTTTGCCTTCTCCACGCAGACATCGAAAGTGTCGTGGTTGATTGGACAGCCGTAGGTGAAGGCCACCAGATCGCCGTCAACCCAGATGGTGCCGCCCATCATACCGAGCCGGTCCCAGCGATGGAACACGCGGGTCATCGCCCTCAGCTCCATATTCTGGCTGTCGGCCTGCTCGTCGTCATCCTGACCGGCCTTCCACTTACGTTCAAGCCGAAGGCAGTCTGGAATCATTTCCTTCGTCAGCGGCTTGTACTCATACTGAGGATACAGGCTCAGGAACTTGTTGATGTGGTTGCGCTTGCTCTGCAGTTTCTTTCCGCTGAGATTCTTCAGTCTCTCGCGGAAATAGACGTAGTCCGAGTAGTCACGGTTCTGGTCGACATCGAACGCTCCGGGCATCGCCGCCTCTAGCGCTTCCGCCATCTGCGCGGTGACTCCGCTCATAAGGAACGGCTGTCCAAGCGAGGCGGAATCTTCCATCAGAGCCTTGATCACCTCTATGTCGAAGACCGGAACGATATAGGCCAGGTCTCCGAAAAAATGCAGACGGAACACCAACTGACCTTCGGCTTCGGCTATCTGGGTGTTGAACAGGAACTGCCAGCCGATGAGATTGGCCACGGACAAGTCGCATCCACGTCTGTCGCCTTCCCAGGCATAATTGCGGATTCTGTCTATATCATCTTCTGTAAGTGGTCGGAAATGGATCATATTGTCGCTTGGTCCGGCAATTTAGAAATAAAAAATGATTATTTTTGGGAATATCGATTTTAACATAACTATGAAACGGATTCTTATCACAATGGCTGCTGCGCTTTGCCTGTGCGCATGCGTCAGGCAGGTGCCCGGTCAGGTAAAAGTGACCGGCGGTACGATCCAGGGCGTCGTCCTGGACGATATGACAATATATAAGGGAATTCCTTTCGCCGCGCCGCCGGTGGGCGAGCTCAGATGGAAAGCCCCCCAGCCGATAGTGGCATGGGACGGAGTGCTTAAGTGTAAGGAGTTTGGGCCCGACCCTATGCAGGGCAACGGAGACAACTGCAGCGAAGACTGCCTCTACCTGAATGTCTGGACGCCCGCAAAGAGCCCGAAGGATAAGCTTCCTGTAATGGTATGGATCTACGGCGGCGGATTCGCAGGCGGAGCAACCTCGCTCTATGACGGCGCCGCATTGGCGCGCAAGGGTGTCATCCTGGTGAGCGTTGCTTACCGCGTAGGCAAGCTGGGCTTCCTGTCACTGCCCGAGCTCAGCGCCGAAGATCCTCACGGAGTGAGCGGCAACTACGGCATCCTCGACCAGATAGCCGGCCTTCAGTGGGTACACGACAACATCGCCAAGTTCGGCGGCGACCCCGGGAAGGTGACCATCTTCGGCGAGTCTGCCGGCGGCATCTCGGTGAGCATGCTCTGCGCATCTCCTCTTGCCAAAGGGCTGTTCCGCGGCGCCATTTCCCAGAGCGGCGGCTCATTCGGTCCGACCAATCCCCAGTCTTATCCTGGCGAAAACATGCAGACCCTCGCTGTCGCCCAGCAGGAGAATGTATCTTGGGCAAAGGCTGCTTTCGGAGACAATTATACCCTCGAAAAACTTCGTGCCGCTGATGCAAAGGCTGTCATGGGCGGTTTCGGAGGCTCGGGCGGATGGCCTGTAACAGACGGCTATGTAATCCCGGACGACCAGTTCAAACTCTATGAAGCCGGCAAATACAATGACGTGGACGTGCTCATCGGATATAACTCAGACGAGGGTATGAGCTTCGGCTTCGCATTCGGCGGCGGCACCCACGAGGAGTCCGTTCGCGCCCGTTACGAAGACTATGCAGACGCACTTCTTGCTGCATACCCCGTGGAAGCTGACGGCAAGGTTGGCAAGACCGCCCGCGACCTCACCCGCGACGCTGCCTTCGGATGGCAGACCTGGAGTTGGGCAAGGTTGCAGGAACGCACCGGCAAAGGCCGCGTATGGCTCTACTACTTCGACCAGCATCCCGACTATCCAGCCGATTCTCCCCGCTTCGGCCAGGGTTCGCCCCACGGACAGGATGTGGCATATGTCTTCGGCAATCCCAACGAAGTCCAGCCCACCGACAAGGCCCTTTCAGAATGGATGATGGCCTACTGGACCAATTTCGCCAAGACAGGCGATCCCAACGGCGAAGGCCTGCCGGCCTGGCCGCGCTTCCGCAACGATGCCCCGAAGACGATGGTGCTCACAGGCAGCGGCTGCCACGAAGCCCCGGTTCCTTCGGAGGCCGCGATGAAAGTGCTGGATGAATATTTCGCCTGGAGACGCAGCCAGGAATAGCCCGTGTCTATTCGCAAATAGTTATATTTGCAACTATGTATCTAAAGCGGATCAGCCTTACCAATTTCAAGAACATCCCGGAAGCTCAGATCGAGTTTTCGAGCGGGCTGAACTGCATCAACGGGAACAACGGACAGGGCAAGACTAACCTGCTTGACGCCATCTACTACCTGTCGATGACAAAGAGCTATTTCGACGTTCTGGACCGTTTCACCTTCCGGCACGGGGAGCAGACCGCTTCGGTGCAGGGCACATACCTGAACGCGGACGGAACTGAAGAGACCATAACGGTGGTGCTCAGCAAGCAGGCGCCCAAACAGGTGCGCAGGGGGAAGAAGCAATACTCGAGGTTCTCCGACCACATCGGCCTGATTCCAATAGTGATGTCGTCTCCAACCGACACCGCACTCGTGAACGACGCAAGCGGAGAACGCCGCCGCTTCGTCAATATGTTCCTGTCCCAGACCGACAAGGAATATCTTCGCAACCTGCAGGACTACAACCAGCTGCTGATGCAGCGCAACAAGTTGCTCAAGCAGGAGAACGTGCCGGCAGACCTTCTGGACGTTTTCTCGGCCAGACTGTCAGAATATGCGGACTACATCTACCGCAGAAGGTCGGAGCTCTGCGAAAGGCTGACTCCGCTGGTGGACAAATACCATCATCTTCTGTCCGGTGACAGGGAGAAAGTATCACTGCAGTACGTTTCGGACCTGCAGAACGGTCCGCTTGAAGACATCCTGCACAAGGAGGCAGAAAGGGAAAGGATATTGAAATATACCACTGCCGGTGTGCATCACGACGACATACTGCTTCAGCTCGACGGCTACCCGCTGCGCAAGTGCGGCTCGCAGGGCCAGCAGAAGAGTTTCCTGATCGCCCTCAAACTGGCTCAGTTCTCCATAATGAGAGAAAGCTACCCCTTCCCTCCCATCCTGCTTCTTGACGACGTGTTCGACAAGCTGGATTCAGAAAGGGTATCAAATTTACTGTCCATCGTCTCCGGCGAAGACTTCGGACAGATATTCATTACCGACAGCAACAAGGTCCGGCTTGGGAACATAGTAAAAGAGCTCAGCGCTGAATGCGCAATGTTCGATGTAGCAGACGGCATATATACGAGGATAATGCAATGATCCGACAGAAATCCATACGGCTCGGAGACATCTTGGATGCCTGCATCCCTGAGAACAGCACGCTCGGGAAAGGCCTGCTGGGTGCAAGGATAAAGGATGCCTACAACCAGACGGTGGGGAGTTCCGCCGCAGCCGCGACAATGAACGTGACATATAAGGACGGAACCTTGAGATGCAAGATATCTTCATCGGTCTACCGTATGCATCTTGCAGCCAACAAGGACGAGATAATGAAATCCATAAACGCCCTGCTGGGCAAAGAACAGGTCAAATCAATAATATTCACATAATATGAAAGCCATCATCGACAAAGCAATCCCCTACATCCAGGGCGTCTTGGAACCATTTTTCGACGTTGAATACTTGCCCGGCAAAGACATAGACCGTGCAAAGGCGGCAGATGCAGACGTGCTGCTGATCCGCACACGCACCCACTGCAACGAAGCTCTGCTGTCCGGGTCAAAAGTCAAACTGGTGGCAACCGCCACCATCGGATGCGACCACATCGACATGCCGTGGTGCCAGAAAGCAGGCATCAAGGTGGTTAACGCACCGGGATGCAACAGCTCTGCCGTGATGGAATATTTCTTCACAGCCATCTACAAGCTCTCCGAGATGAAGGACATCGACCTGCTCGGACATACCATAGGCGTCGTCGGCGTGGGCCACGTGGGAAGCAAGGTTGCCAATATGGCCGAAGAACTCGGATTCAGGGTTCTGCGCAACGACCCGCCCAGGATGGCGGCTGAAGGTCCCAAAGGGTTCGTGGACCTCGACACCCTGCTGAAGAATTCTGACATCGTCACCATCCATATCCCGCTCGAGAACAACCTGGACTTCGCCGGTGACCATTTCTTCGACAGCATGAAGGACGGTGCCATCTTCGTAAACGCTTCCAGAGGCGAAGTTATCGTGGAAGAAGCTTTCCTGAGGAACAGGCCCCGTTTCGCCGGAGTCGTGATGGACGTTTGGAGGCACGAGCCCGACATCACCCCCGCAATGCTGGAAGCCGCGGACATCGCAACGCCACACATCGCAGGTTATTCGATGCAGGGCAAGATCAACGGCACCACTGCGGTGGTACGCGCAACCGGTGAATTCTTCGACATTCCGGAGTTGAAGGCTTTCAGCCTGCCTTCTGCCGAGAAGCCGTTCTCACTGACGAGATACGACATTATGGCCGACGATGCGGCACTGCGTTCGGCACCCGAGAACTTCGAGTCGCTCAGGAGCAACTACAATTACAGATAGGAAACGAGTTCGTGGCGGAGGGCGTCTGCCGATTCGAACAGAATAGTCTTGAAACCAAGTTTCGAGGCAGCCGCGACATTGTCCGGATTATCGTCCACGAACAGACTCTCTTCGGCCTTGAGCCCATAGCGGTCGAGAAGGATCCGGTATATTCTCTCGTCAGGCTTGACCACTTTCTCTTCTCCGGATATCACCATTCCATCAAGAAGGTTGAAGACCGGATAGGATGACTGCACGTATGTGCGGAACTTCTTGTCGTTCCAGTTGCTCAGGCCGTAAACGGCGTGACCTGTTTCCTTAAGCTCGCTGACAAGTGCGTACATTCCGGGAATCGCATCGCGCATCATACGCCACCACCCGGTGTCATAAAGTTCTATTTCGGCAGCCCACTGGGGATACTTACGCTGGAGCAGAACGACTTCCCTGCGGAAAGAAGCGCCGGCATCCATCCTGGCATTCCATTCCGAAGTGCAGATGTTGTCTAAGAACCAGTCAGCCTTGCGCTTGCTGCCGAACACATCATCATAGAGATAATGAGGGTTCCAGTCTACAAGGACACCACCGAAATCCAGGACTATGTTTTTGACCATTTTTTACTATTTCTCAAGGCATTGTCACATGCCCCAAAAATCGCCGCAAAATTATCTCAAAACAATTGATATCTGCAATTTTTTTAATTAGTTTTGCAAGGTATCATCCAAAATTTCGATAAAATGCAGAATAAGTTGCAAGAATTGACCGATAAACTTTATAACGAAGGTTTGTCCAAGGGTAAGCAGGAGGCTGAGCAGCTTCTGGCTGACGCTCAAGCCAAAGCGGCAAAAATAGTAGAGGCCGCCCAGGCCGAAGCCGAACAGATCGTAGGCAAGGCCCGCAAAGACGCTGAAGACCTGAAATCCAAGGTTTCATCCGATGTAAAGATGGCATCGACACAGTCCATCTCCGCCCTCAAGCAGCAGATTGAAAAGACCCTTATGGCCAAAGTGGTCGGAGGGGAAGTCAAAAGTGCCCTGCAGGACGCAACCTTCGTCAAGCCGCTCATCGAAACCGTCATCAAATCGTTCAATGCCGCCGACATCGCTCCCGCCGGTCTTGACGTAATTCTTCCCGAAAGCATGAAAGAGAGTCTCGGCAAGGCCCTTCAGGCCGGCCTGGCCAGGGAGCTCAAGTCAGGAGTCGACGTAAGTTATGCAAAGAACATCTCAGGAGGGTTCAAGATCGCTCCCAAAGACGACGGATATTTCATCAGTTTCGCCGACGGCGACTTCGAGAAGATGTTCAGCGAATACCTCCGCCCCGCTGCGAAGAAGATCCTGTTCTCAGAATAAGCGCCGATGAACAATTATCCCTATATAATTGCCAGCCTGCCGGACTATGCCCTGGATTTCGAAAAGAAAGACTGCGACTACCGTTCGGTGAGGGATGACATTTATGAACTGTGCGAGCCTCTGGACCGCAGGATGATAGAATGGATGGAGCTGGGCTTCGACGACACCAACCTCACACCCCATTTCTATCGCACCTGCCGCAAATGCAAGAACGACTTCATCCGGGAATACTTCGATTTCGACCATAAGGTCCGCACCGAAAAAGTCGCCTTCCTCAAGAAGGAGGAGACCGGAGAATACTTCGACGAGAAAGCCGCGCTGCTCAAGGTATTCGCAAACAAGAATATCCTGGAGAGGGAGCGGGAACTGGATATGCTGATGTGGAACAAGATTTCCGACATAGTCGTATTCGACGTGCTCGATTTCAACATCATCCTCGCATTCCTGGCCAAGGCAAACATCATATCACGCTGGAACAAGCTTGACCGCTCTTCAGGCGAGAAGCTGTTCCGTCAGTTTGTCCAGGAAGTCAACGACACGTACAACACATCGAAAAACAAAAACAATATATGAAAAAAACAACAGGTATAGTTACCGGCATCATCTCGAACCTCGTCACCGTAGAGTATGACGGGCACGTAGCGGAGAACGAAATCTGCTACATCGATCTCGGTGGTGTCAAGCTGATGGCTGAAGTCATCAAGGTAACCGGCAAGAACGCCTTCGTGCAAGTCTTCGAAAGCACCCGCGGCCTTCGTCAGGGCAACAGCGTGGAGTTCGAAGGCCACATGTTGGAAGCCACCCTCGGTCCAGGCCTGCTCTCAAGCAGCTACGACGGCTTGCAGAATAACCTGGAGACCATGGAAGACGTCTTCCTCAAGAGAGGAGAATACACTTCTCCCCTCGACCACTCCAAGATATGGGAGTTCACCCCTATAGCTCAGGCCGGCGACAAAGTGTATGCCGCCGACTGGCTCGGAGAGGTAAAGGAAGGATGGCTGCCTCATAAAATCATGGTTCCTTTCTCTTTCAAGGGAGAATTCACGGTCAAGAGCGTGGCTCCTGCGGGAGAATATAAGATTGACGACACCATTGCCGTCCTCATCAACGGAGATGGCGAGGAAGTGAAAGTCACTATGGTCCAGAAATGGCCTGTCAAGGTGGCTATTGGCGGATATGTCGAGAAACCCCGTCCCTACCGCATCATGGAGACAGGCGTGCGCACCATCGACACCCTCAACCCCATAGCTGAAGGCGGAACAGGCTTCATCCCCGGCCCCTTCGGCTGCGGCAAGACCGTGCTCCAGCACGCAATCGCCAAGCAGGGAGACGCGGAGGTTATCGTGATGGCCGCCTGCGGTGAGCGTGCCAACGAGGTTGTGGAAATCTTCAAGGAATTTCCCGAACTGGTTGACCCGCACACAGGACGAATGCTGATGGAGCGTACCGCCATCATCTGCAACACTTCTAACATGCCCGTCGCCGCACGTGAGGCATCCGTCTACACTGCGATGACCATCTGCGAATACTACCGCGCAATGGGAATGAAGGTTCTGCTTCTGGCCGACTCTACTTCCCGCTGGGCCCAGGCCCTCAGGGAAATGTCCAACCGTATGGAGGAACTCCCCGGTGCCGACGCATTCCCTGTCGACCTGTCAGCCATCATCTCAAGCTTCTACGCCCGCGCCGGCATCGTAAACCTGCGCAACGGCAAGACTGGTTCGGTCACCTTCATCGGAACCGTATCCCCTGCCGGCGGTAACCTCAAAGAGCCTGTGACCGAATCCACCAAGAAAGCCGCAAGGTGCTTCTACGCACTCGCCCAGGCCCGTGCCGACAGCAAGCGCTACCCTGCCGTAGACCCGCTGGATTCATACTCCAAATATCTTGAATACCCTGAGATCGTCGACTACCTCAACGAGAGAGTCGACCCGCACTGGGTCGAGAACGTTTTCAAGGCCAAGAACATTGTCCGCCGCGGTAAAGAGATGTCTGAGCAGATCAACATCCTCGGTGACGACGGCGTGCCCATCAGCTATCACGAGGCTTTCTGGAAATCTGAACTCATCGACTTCGTGATCCTCCAGCAGGACGCCTTCGACAAGATTGACTGTGTCACCCCTATGGACCGCCAGGAGTTCATGCTCAAGGAAGTGCTGAACATCTGTGACATGGAGTTCAATTTCGACAATTTCGAGGACTGCCGCAACTTCTACAAGGAGCTCATCAACGCATTCAAGCAGATGAACTATTCTGAATACAAGAGCGATCAGTTCTTCAAATATTTTGAACAGGTTAAAAACATTATAGGCAATGGCAACAACTAACCCTTACAGGAGAATTTACACGCAGCTTGAAGCTATCACGAAAGCTACGGTTACCCTCAAGGCCAGCGGTGTCAGCAACGACGAGCTAGCTACAGTTGCCGGCCGTGCAGCCCAGGTCGTAAAGATCAAGGGCGACCTAATAACCCTTCAGGTATTCGCAGGTACGGAAGGCATTCCTACCAACGCTGAAGTAGTATTCCAGGGCGAACCCCCGACACTGAATGTCAGCGACGAACTTGCAGGACGTTTCTTCAACGCATATGGCGAGCCCATCGACGACGGCCCCGCCGTTGAGGGAGAACGCCGTCAGATCGGCGGTCCGTCAGTGAACCCCTACAAGAGGGAGCAGCCCAGCCAGTTGATTCCGACAGGTATTGCCGGCATCGACCTCAACAACACGCTTGTGTCAGGACAGAAGATTCCGTTCTTCGCCGACCCTGACCAGCCGTACAACCAGGTTATGGCACAGGTAGCCCTCCGTGCCGACGTCGACAAGATCATCCTCGGCGGAATGGGCCTCAGCAACGACGACTACCTCTATTTCCGTCAGGCATTCGAGAATGCAGGCGCCCTCAACAGGATCGTCTGCTTCGTCAACACGACCGACGAACCCCCGGTAGAGCGTCTGCTGGTTCCCGACATGGCACTTACGGCAGCAGAGTATTTCGCTGTCGACAAGAATGAGAAAGTGCTCGTGCTCCTCACCGACATGACCCTATACGCCGACGCCCTGAGTATCGTGTCGAACCGTATGGACCAGATTCCTTCGAAGGACTCAATGCCCGGCTCACTGTACTCAGACCTTGCAAAGATCTACGAGAAGGCCGTGCAGCTGCCCAGCGGCGGTTCCATCACCATCATTGCGGTTACTACGCTGAATGACGGAGACATCACCCACGCCATCCCTGACAACACCGGTTACATCACCGAGGGCCAGTTGTTCCTGCGCACGGACACTGACACCGGAAAGGTCATCGTCGACCCGTTCCGCAGCCTGTCACGTCTGAAACAGCTTGTGATCAACAAGCAGACCCGCGAGGACCACAGCCAGGTGATGAACACCGCAGTACGTCTTTATGCAGACGCATCCAACGCGAAGACTAAACTCGAGAACGGTTTTGACCTGAGCGACTACGACCTGCGCTGCCTGGACTACGCCAAGGAGTATTCCAACAGGCTCCTGGCCATCGACGTCAACATCTCCATCACAGAGATGCTCGACACCGGATGGGAGCTGTTCTCGAAATATTTCACCAAGGCCGAAACCGGTCTTCGTGACTCACTCATAGAGAAATACTGGAAAGATAATAAGTAGCATCAATGGCCATAAAATTCCAATTCAACAAGACTTCAATGAACGAGCTCAACAAGCAGTTGAAGGTTCGTCTGCGGGCCTTGCCTACCCTTAAGAACAAGGAATCTGCCCTGAGGGTTATGGCAAAGCTGGCGAAGGACCGTTCGCAGCAGCTTCAAGAAGAATTGGAAGAGGCTTTGCAAAGCTATAGTTATATGTCCGGGTTGTGGAACGAATTCGAACCCAACCTGATCAGCGTCGACGACGTCATCCTTGAAACCGTGAAAGTTGCCGGAATCAAGACTCCGGAGCTCAAAGAGGTCATTTACAGTGTCAAGCCTTTCAACACTTTCTCAAAGCCGATGTGGTATACGGAGGGTGTGGAAATACTCAAGAGGCTTGCACAGCTGGGCATCGAGAGCGAGGTCTGCATCGAAAAGGCTCGCATCCTCGATTTCCAGCGCAAGAAAACGACCCAGAAGGTGAACCTGTACGAAAAGGTTCAGATTCCCGGATACAAGGAAGCCATCAGAAAGATCAAGAGATATATGGAGGATGAGGAAAACCTTTCCAAGGCTTCCCAGAAGATCGTCAAGAGCCGTCACCAGATAGAAGAAGAGGAGGAGAAAGAACAATGATCACACAAATGACAAAATACTCCATCATCCTCATGAGCGGGGAGGTGGACAGTTTCCTCTCCGACCTTCAGAATCTGGGACTGGTGGACGTCACACGCAAGCAGAAACCCTTTGACAAGGATTCTGGAGACAAGTTCGTCCAAATACAGCAGTATAACAAGATTTGCAAGGCCCTGAAGGGTTACGCGGATCCGGAAGGAAATGTTCCGGCCGCATCCCTGGCTTCCGCAGCCGAAGTACTTCGAAGTGCTGAAAGCAAGCTCGAGGAGATAAAGGAGCTGGAGGTATCCCTCAAGGACTGCCGCACCCTGGCGAAGCGTGCAGCAGTGTGGGGTGAATTCAACAGCGCAGACATCGACCGTCTGGACAAGCTCGGGTTCATTCCCCGCTTCTATCATCTCAAAAACAAGAAATTTGACGAAAGCCTGCTCGCCGAATATCCCTGCGAGGTTATCGCGAGCGACGACGATTCCGTATATCTGATAGCCCTCCAGACAAAGGGTGAAACATTTGATTTCCCCTATTCGGAATGCGATTTTCCGGCAAAGTCTGCCAAAGCCTACGAGGATGAGGCCAAAGGGCTTGAGAAGAACATAGAAGAGGCAAGACAGGAGTTGGCTGCTCTTGCTGCCTGCACTCCTATGCTGGTAGACGAGCAGCAGAAGCTCGCCGAACAACTCGACCTTTATTTTGCGTCCAATTCCACCAGGAAGGAAGCCGAAGACGTCCTGTCAATAATCGAGGGGTTCGCCCCTACTGATGCTGACGAGACCGTGAAGGCGTTTCTGGACGAGGCGCCGGTAGTATATCTTTCCGGCAGGGCGAAGGTCGAAGACAACCCTCCCATCAAACTCCGCAACAACAAGTTCGCGAAGATGTTCGAGGTGCTCACCGGAATGTACGGAATGCCTGACTACAACGAGTTCGACCCCACCCCTATCCTCGGTCCGTTCTTCATGCTATTCTTCGCGATGTGCATGGGAGATGCCGGATATGGCATCCTGCTGATACTCATTGGCATCCTGCTCGGACGCTCGAAGATGGGCATGGCCAAGCTCGGTCCGCTGGTCACCACTCTGGGTGTCGCCACGCTGATCATAGGTTTCTTCCTGGGCACGTTCTTCGGCATCAGCCTCTACGATGCCGCCTGGTTCCCGGAGCCGCTGAAGAAATTCATATTCCACGGCAAGATAATGGGTTACGACACGCAGATGGTGCTAGCACTGGGCATCGGTGTGTTCCACATTATCCTGGCGATGATCATCAAGGGAATCGTCTATACCCAGGCCTACGGTTTCAGACAGGCCGTCAGCACCTGGGGATGGGTACTCCTGATCATCGGAGGAATAGTCATCGCCGCGCTGTCGCTGCTCAAGGTGATGCCTTCTGAAGTCACCAAGTGGGCGGTAATCGTTGTAGGCGTCATTTCCGCACTCGGAATTTTCATCTTCAACACACCCGGCAGGAATCCCCTCCTCAATGTGGGAGCGGGCTTGTGGGACACCTACAACAAGGTTACCGGAATCCTCGGCGACGTGCTCAGCTACATCCGTCTCTATGCCCTCGGTCTAGCCGGCGGCATGCTCGGAGGTGCGTTCAACGACCTGGGAATGATGGCGTTCAACGGGATGCCCGTTCCCGGAGTCAATTACCTCGTACTGATCCTGATTCTCGTGATAGGCCACGCACTGAACCTTGCGATGTCCTGTCTGGGAGCATTCGTACACCCCTTGCGTCTGACTTTCGTGGAATACTTCAAGAATTCCGGCTACGAGGGCAAGGGAAAACTTTACAAACCATTGGCAGTAAAAAAACAATAACATATTAAATCATTAAATCATGCTTCAATTAATACTTGGTTATCTTGGATTCGGACTGATGCTTGCATTGGCCGGAATCGGAAGTAGTATCGGAACTACTATTGCAGGAAACGCAGCTGAAGGAGCGTTAAAGAAAAATCCTGATAAATCGTCTCAATACATGGTGCTTTCAGCCATGCCCGCCACACAGGGTCTGTACGGCTTCGTAGCCTTCCTGATGTGGATCAGCAAGGACTTCGCCGCCGACGGCTTCAAGCTGTTTGCAGTAGGTCTCGGCGTGGGTGTCGTCTGCCTGTTCTCTGCCATCCGTCAGGGCAAACTTTGCGCCAATGGTATCATCGGCATCTCTCAGGGACACGACGTTATGACCAACACGATGATCTACGCCGCCCTTCCTGAGTTCTATGCCATCCTTGCGCTGGTAGCAGCTCTTATGATCTAAGGCTGAATGCCGAAGATATATATCATAGGAGGATGTAACGGAGCAGGGAAAACCACTGCCTCGTATACCATTCTCCCTGATATGTTCAACTGCCACGATTTTGTCAATTCCGACGAAATCGCGATGAGGCTCTCTCCCGACAACCCGGAGTCTGCAGCCATCAGGGCGAGCAGGATCATGCTTGAGCGGATGCACGAGCTGATAGAGCAAGGCGCTGATTTCGGAATAGAGACGACGCTGGCAACCAGGACGCTGATAAAAATCATAAAGGAAGCCCAGATGAGCGGTTATGTTGTGACCCTCATCTTCTTCTGGCTGAATGTTCCTGAGCTTGCCCTGCAAAGGGTCAAACTCAGGGTCGCGTCCGGTGGCCACAACGTTCCGGAAAGGACAATCCTGAGAAGGTACCATATGGGAATAACAAACCTGTTCGAGTTGTACATCCCCGCTGTGGATTACTGGATGATCGTGGATAACTCCAACACGCCGAGTGCAATGATTGCCGAAGGCGGTAAAGACGTAAGTACTAAACTTCACAACAAAACCATTTACAATCTGCTTATCAACTATGAGCGAACAAGAAACGAGACAGCTTAGAGAGAACCTTCTCAAAGGGCTGGATATCACGTTCGACAAACTGGTCGAGCAGAAAAAGCGGAAAAACGAACCTCTCGCTTTCTCGAACAAAGGAAACGTGGTACAGGTAGATGCGAGTAAACTGGAAAACAAGTAAAACTCTGCCAACCGGAAAGGACTGACCCAAGAGTCAGCCCTTTTCAGTATCGATAGGATGGACTTTTTCAATGTAGATATAGAAATGCTGCAAAGACTCATCGCCATCGCGATGAGCCACGGCGGCGACTATGCCGACATCTTCTTCGAATACAGTTCGCTGGACGAAATGCAGTTCAAGGACCGCAAAGTCAGTTCGGTGGGACAACACGTTGACTATGGTGTCGGCATCCGTGTCCTCAAGGGAGAACAGACCGGCTACGCATACTCAGAGAGCACACAGTGGGACAAGATGGTGAAAGCCGCCCAGACAGCGGCCACTATTGCCGACGGCCGGGTGCAGGCTCCCTGTCCGGTCGGTGTCACTGAAGTAAGTCACGGCAGCTACTATCCTTCGCAGGACAGTTGGAAAGACTGCGAAACCTCCAGCAGGATAGACTTTCTTCAACGGATGAACGATTCCATATACGGACTTGACGGCCGCATTACAAATGTAATGGAGTCGCTTACCAGTTCTTTCGAAAGGATCCTGTTCTTCAATTCACTTGGCGAGCTGGCCGAAGACTGCGGCCCGATGTCATCGCTTGGTGTCAGCGTAGTCGCCAAAGAAGGAAGCCGCAGGGAGACCGCCTCATTTTCCAGGAGTTTCCGTATGGGCAGCGAATTCCTGACCGACAGCCTGATGGCAGAGACGGCCAGGGAAGTGGTCGGTCGCTGTTCTATGCTGTTCACTGCAGGTACTGTCAAAGGTGGCACGATGCCGGTGGTGATGGGAGCAGGAGGTTCAGGCATTCTGCTGCACGAGGCAATAGGCCACGCATTCGAGGCGGATTTCATCCGCAAGGGCACATCCATCTTCACCGACAGCCTCGGAAAAAAGATATGCAACGAAAAGATCTCAGTGGTGGATGACGGCACCATCCCTTTCAACCGAGGGAGCATCAACATAGACGACGAAGGCGTGCCGTCACAGAAGACCTATATGGTGAAAGACGGCATCCTCACTTCATTCCTCCACGACCGCGTCAGCGCCAGGCATTACGGCGTGACCCCGACCGGCAACGGCCGCCGTGAATCGTTCCGCTTCAACCCTATTCCGAGGATGCGCGCCACCTATATGGAGAACGGCGACTCAACGAAAGAAGACATCATTGCATCCGTGAAAAACGGTGTGTATCTCGACACCTTCTCCAACGGGCAGGTACAGATTGGTGCGGGCGACTTCACTTTCTACGTAAAGAGCGGCTGGCTCATCGAAAACGGCCGGCTCACTCAGCCATTGAAAGACATCAATGTAATAGGCAACGGTCCACAAGCCCTGTCGGACATAGTCGCCGTAGCATCGGACTGCATCATCGACAACGGCAAGTGGACCTGCGGCAAGGAGCAGTACTGCCCGGTAAGCTGCGGAATGCCCACCGTCCTTGTCCGCCAGCTGTCCGTCGGAGGCCTCTAGTTTAACGCTGCAAGCAGCAGTTGCCTCTGAGAGGCCTGTCCACCCACGGACTGGAGTAGTGGGAGGGGCCCTTTGGATGCGAGTTATCGCGTAGCGATGACGATGCAGACAATGGGAGGGCCGGAGCGAGCATAAGCGAGCGGAGTCCTCGAAGAGGCAAGCTGCCGCGGAAGCGTAAGCCCATAAGAGGGCCGGTCTTTATTTAATGCGAGTAAGCGGTTCAGGATAGAGCAGATACTTCTTCGCCTTGCGCAGCCAGCGCTGTTCCTGCTGCTTGATCTGCTCCTTGAGGTCTTCCCAGCTGCATTCGTCATTGAAATAAGCACCGATCAGCGGCTCGCCGAAAATATCCTCAGCATCATCGTTCAACGTGAACTCACCGCAACTGTCTTTCACAAGCTTGATGAGACGCACCGCATGCAGCACGCTGTTGTAGGGCTCGGTGGGATTGGCAAGCAGCTGGTAGCCAAAACACTGTTCTCCGGCATACAGGCCATAGCGCGGAGTGAATGACGCCCTTCGCATAAACACTCCCTTGTTGTAGGCCGCCTCCACAGAATCGAAATCCTTCAGGAACGGAGCCCCGAACAATTCATATGGCCTGCTGGTGCCGACGCCGCAACTTACATTGGTGGCGTTCCACAGATACTGGCCTGCACGGAAGTATGCCGTGAAATAACCCGAGAAGTCATCAGAGGCAGGAATGCTCCATGCCAGCAATTCCCTTCCGGCCATCGTAGCGTCGGCCGAGATCACGTGAAGGGGGAATTTGCAGCCCAGGTCCGTGAAGAACATATTGGCCATTTCGGCTATCGTCATTCCGTGCTTGTGGCACATTCCGTATTTGAAACTGCCTTCGACAGACCTGCCGCAGGGATTCGGGCGGTCCATAATGTAGACAGGCACATCGCATCCGGTCTCCTTGCACTGACGGAAGAAGTTGAACAGCTTTCCGTAGAAAGGATCGAAGCAGTCGCCAGTCCCCTGCCTTTCTATAATCAGCGCATCCGCATTCTCCGCGGCAAGAGTGTCAGTATCGAGGCTGTCCTCCGAGATCAGCACGACATCCCTTCCCCTGCCTGCGAGAATTTCCCACAGGTAGCTTTCTATCTCGGGATACCAGGCCGTAGGGCTCTCAAGCACAGCCAGCCTGCCGTGCGCCAGCGCCCGGTCCTGCTGTTCAAAAAGCGATGATGTACGGAAAGAGAACATACTGTCAGCAATTATCGGCTATTTCAATGACTTCGTCGGCAAGGGCCTCCGCCTGCCTGCGGGCAGGAGCCTCGGCATAGATGCGTATTATCGGCTCGGTGTTGGACTTGCGGAGAATAACCCACTTGCGCTCCTTCTCGAAATCGACTCTCACTCCGTCCATCGTGTTGATTTTCTCGTCGGCATATTTCACCTTCAACGCATCGAATATCCTGTCAGCCTGAGAAGGATCGGTGAGTGATATCTTCTTCTTGGCGATGAAGTAGTCCGGATATGTCTTGCGCAGGTTCGAGGCGCTGATGCCTTTCTGAGCCAGGTTGCTGAGGAAAAGGGCCGTTCCGACAAGAGCGTCGCGGCCATAGTGCAGTTCGGGGAATATGACGCCTCCATTGCCCTCACCTCCTATGACAGCCCCGACCTCGCGCATCTTCGTAGTTACGTTCACCTCTCCCACAGCGGCAGTGAAATACCGGCAGCCGTGAGATTCCGTGACATCCCTGAGAGCTCTTGAAGATGATATGTTGGAACAGGTCGGGCCCTTCTTGTGGCTCAGAACATAGTCGGCGACGCACACGAGGGTATATTCCTCTCCGAAAGGCTCACCGTCTTCGCAGATAAAGGCGAGACGGTCCACGTCCGGATCGACGGAAATGCCCAGGTCGGCGTGCTCGCAGCACACAGTCTGGCTCAGCCCGACAAGGTTTGCAGGCAGCGGTTCGGGATTATGGGCGAAGCGGCCGTCAGGCTCGCCGTTGATGGTTATGCACTCCACCCCAAGCTTTTCAAGCAGTCTCGGCATCACCAATGCGCCGACAGAATTGATGGGGTCCAGAACCACCTTGAAGTGAGCTTTGCGAATTGCTTCCCTGTCCACCAAAGGATTGGAAATTACCTGCTCGATATGTATGTCCGTATAATCCTTCCTGGTCACTGTGCCAAGAGAGCGTACCTCTGCGAAATCGAAATCCTCATTTGCCGCAGTTTCAAGAACTTCAGCTCCCCTTTCTGCCGAAAGGAACTCACCGTCACCGTTAAGCAGCTTGAGGGCATTCCACTGCTCGGGATTGTGGCTGGCCGTGATAATGATGCCTCCGTCAGCCTTTTCCCCCATTACGGCCAGTTCGGTGGTAGGCGTAGTCGCCAGTCCGATATTGACTACGTCAGCACCGCAGCCCACAAGGGTTCCGCACACCAGATTCTCCACCATACTGCCGGATATGCGCGCATCCCTGCCGACTACAACTTTAGCCTTTTTGTCCTTCCTGGGAAGGCATTTGACATAGGCTGCAGTGAATTTGACAATATCGAGCGGAGTAAGGGCATCGCCGCAAGCACCGCCTATGGTGCCCCGTATGCCTGATATGGATTTGATAAGAGTCATCTCGTTCAGTTATCTGAATCGCTAAGGTACAAAATGATAAGAAATGATTTGCAAGATTTGAGAATGTTTGTATCTTTGCGTCCCCAAAAGAATTTTAATATTTAACACATAAGTCATGAAAAAAGGAATTCATCCCGAAAGTTACCGTCTTGTTGCTTTCAAGGACATGTCGAATGATCACGTGTTCCTTACTCGCTCATGCGCCAATACCAAAGAGACCATCGAAATCGACGGTGTCGAGTATCCGGTGGTAAAGGTCGAGATCTCAAACACTTCTCACCCGTTCTATACTGGTAAGATGAAACTTGTCGACACAGCCGGTCGCGTAGATAAATTCTACAACCGCTACGGCAAGAGGAATCAGAAATAACAAGACTACTCAAACCTACGATAGAAGAGGCCGACGATTCGTCGGTCTCTTTTTTTACGTAAGAGACAGCCCTTCGAAAGAAACTGAAGGGAGCTGCATCGAGAACAGCGTGAGCGGGTCGTTGCCGACAGCGGCCAGACGGTTCCAGAGGTCAAGATAATTGCCGGTGACATTCATCTCGTGTATGGGGAACTGCTTTTTTCCGTTCTCGAACCAGAAGCCCTCGATGCCATATGAAAAATCGCCCGTAATGGGATTGTGGTTGCCGCCGTTGAAACCCGTGATCAGCACCCCCTTGCCAAGCGAAGCCATCTGCGAAGCCATATCGCCAGCATCGGGCACCATCTCGACAATGGAGACAGCATCTATCGTAGGCTCCATCTTCAGTTTGTCGGCATAATAACTGTTGAGAAAATAACGGCCTATCTCCCCCTCGTCAATCACATTGCATTTTATCGTCGCAAGCCCCTCCCCATCATAGAACCTGGCTCCGAACGTTGAGTGCTTGTGTGGATTGTCAACCAAAGTAAGCCTCTCTGAAAACAATTTCTTGCCAAGCGAATCCAGAAGGAAAGAATTGTTCTGCTGCAGTGCGGCTCCGCTGAGGGCCGAGAGCAGCGGCGACACGAATTTGGCGACCGAGCCGTTCTCCACCACCACATTGTATCTTCCGGCATTGATGCGCCTGGCTCCAAGCCGCTCCATCCCCCTGCCATAAGCAGTCTGTGCACAACGCTTCCAGTCAAGCTTGGAATAAAAGACATTCGCATCGGGCCACCAGCTCTGAGGCCGGCTGCCGTCCTTGTCAAGGAATGAACAGCCAGCCGACAGGGTGAAGAAAGATGCATCCCTCGTCTGAAAGAATCCAGCCGTGTCCGCAAGAACTTCGCTCTCCACTGAACACCCGAACTCAGTCTCGCAAGACTGCAACGGGCCGCCGTCGATGTGGCTGCACAAGTCTCCTGCAACCTGCAGCGCCAGAGCCTTGCCCTGCTCGGCCGTGACGTTTCCTGCGGCAGGATCCAGAAGTTCAAGATCGCCACCGCCCTTGTAGCAAAGCTGCTGGGGAGCAAGATGCCGGCACTCGTCTTTCTCAAGCAGTTTCGTCAGCCTGACCGCATTGCCTATGAACTCCCTCAGGCTGTCGTCATCCAGCATATTGGTCGAGAAAGTGCCGTAGCGGCCGTCAACGAACAATTGCAGGAACACCGAACAGTCACTGGCATTGTGGATCTTGTCGACTTCGCTGTTGTACAGCGACACGGCAGTCTGGTCGCTTACGTTGTAGATTACCCTGGCGTCGCTGGCCCCCGCCTCGCGGCAAAAGTCCAGAACCTTCTGTACCTGATTTGTCTGCATAGTTACAAAGTTATATATTTGCCGGACATTATTCCAGACAAACAATAACTACACGATAATGAAAATTGAAGACAACAAAGTAGTTCATCTAACCTATCAGCTGAAGGTGGACGGAGAGATAGCAGACAGAGCAACCGCAGACAAGCCCCTGCAGTTCATTTTCGGAATGGGTTATCTGCTTCCCAAGTTCGAAGAGAACATAGCAGGCAAACAGGTCGGTGACAATTTCGAATTCATGCTCACCGCCGAGCAGGGCTACGGCCTTGTGAATCCCGCTGCGATAATAGACCTTCCCAAGAGCGCCTTCGAAGTAGACGGCGTATTCCAGGAGGCATACGTCCAGCCAGGACGCTCCATCCCTATGATGAGCGCACAGGGCGTCATCCACGGCACCGTCATTTCTGTAGGAGCTGACACTGTAAAGATGGACTTCAACCACCCTATGGCAGGCAAGGACCTGCATTTCACAGGAAAGGTTGAACTCGTACGCGACGCGACCGAAGAAGAACTCAAGAACGGACTGTTCGGAGAACGCAACAAATCCTGCTCAGGCAGCTGCAGTTCCTGCGGCGGCGACTGCGGTGATGGAGATTGCGCTAAAGAAGGTTGCGACTGCAAATAGCATTTGCGACAGCAATACCGTCGAGGGCGCTGGACACTATGCCACCTGCATAGCCGGCGCCCTCGCCACATGGATAGAGGCCGTCGAGCGTTATGTGGCAAAGAGTGGTTTCGTCGCGGGGGATGCGGACGGGAGAAGATGTGCGCGACTCTACGCCGAGCACCAGAGCCTCCTGGGTGTAGAATCCGTGCATCTTGCGGTCGAACAGAGGGAAAGCCTTGCGAAGCCTGGATGCGACGAAATCCGGCAGAAGTTCCGTCAATGCCGCTGAATCTGTTCCTGGAGCATATGAACACGCAGGGAGCGACGCTGACAGTTTGCCTCTGCAGAAATCCGTCATCCTCTGGGCGGGTGCGCGGAAACTTGAGGAATTGTCATACATCCTCTGCTCCACCGATTTCTGGAACTCCAACAGTGCCAGCGGGCCATATTTCTCAAAACCGGCCACATCCTGGGGCTCCACAGAGCATACTATTCCGGCATTGGCCTTCTTGCCCGAACGGGTCGATGGAGACATTCCGTTGAGCACGACAGCATTGCTTTCGGTAGTGGACGGCACGAGAACTCCACCAGGGCACATACAGAACGAGAACACTCCACGGCCTTCAACCTGCTCCACCAAGGCATATTCAGCATGGGGATAACCGGGCTGCCAGCGTCTATGGTATTGTATCTCGTCAATAAGGTGCTGTGGATGCTCGACCCTTACACCGAGAGCGAATCCCTTGGCCTGCAGTTCCCAGCCCTTGGCAGCGAACAGTTCATATATATCCCTGGCCGAATGGCCTGTGGCAAGGACCACGGCAGATGCAGTGTAGCAGCATCCGTCTGCACAAAGCACTTTCCACTTGCCGTCTTTCGACGAAGGCGGCGTCATATCCACCACTTTCGAGCCGAAATGATATTCTCCTCCGTGGAAGGTAATGCAGTTGCGTATGCTCTCCATCACCCTCGGCAAAACGTCGCTGCCTATATGGGGATGGGCATCTGTCAATATGGATTCCTGGGCCCCGAATGCAACCAGCTGGCGCAGGACCTCCTGTATGTCTCCCCTCTTTGACGAACGGGTATAGAGCTTGCCGTCCGAGAATGTACCTGCTCCGCCTTCTCCGAAGCAGTAATTCGAGTCAGCGTTTACAACGCCCTCGCGTACGATTGCAGATATGTCGACCTTGCGGCTGTGGACATCCTTTCCCCTTTCCAGGATGACTGGCTTCAAACCCTTTTCAAGAAGTTTCAGCGAAGCGAAGGTCCCGGCAGGTCCGCCTCCTATCACTATGACTTCAGGTGCAGCCTGGACATCCTTATAGTCAAAGACATACTCTTTCGGAGCATCGTCGCCATCCAAGAACGCACGCAGCCTGTAACGGTACACGGGACGGCTTCTGGCATCTAGGGAGCGGCGCAGCACGACGCACTGCCGCACTTTCGATGCAGGGACACCGCAGGCAACTGACGCTGCCTTGAGAAGTTCTTCTTCAGAGGGCGTGTGAAGAATGTCGAACGTCTGCTCGAACTCTTTCATATCATTTCATATTGAGATCGGCCGCACGCGATACGGGAGCCACATCCAGAGGAGTGAACAGCCCTTTTTCGTACTTGAAGTGGCCGACCACGGCTATCATTGCGGCATTGTCGGTTGTGAATCGCAGTTCAGGAAGAAAGGTGGTCCACCCTCTGCGGCGGCCTTCCTCCTCGATGCGGTTTCTCAAACCGCTGTTTGCAGAAACTCCTCCGCCGATGACGATCTGACGGATTGAAGTCTGTTTGACCGCCAGCAGGAGTTTTTTCATAAGGATGTCAATCAGGTCTTTCTGGAAACTTGCACAGAGGTCCGCCTTGTTCTTCTCCACAAAATCAGGATCCTTGGCCACTTCGTCCCGCAGGAAATACAGCAGTGATGTCTTGATTCCGCTGAAGCTGTAATCCAGACCAGGCACGTTAGGTTTTGCAAAACGGAAACGGGCTGCATCGCCCTCCTTGGCAAGACGGTCTATCACCGGTCCTCCCGGATAGCCCAGCCCAAGCAGCTTCGCGCACTTGTCGAAAGCCTCTCCCACTGCATCGTCGATCGTGCGGCCAAGCACTTCGAAATCAAGATAGTCATTGACCTTCACTATCTGCGTATGGCCTCCTGAGACCAGCAAGGCAAGGAAGGGGAACTTAGGCTCACGGTGAGGCTTGCCTTCTTCCATTACGAAATGTGAAAGGATATGTCCCTGAAGGTGGTTTACTTCGATAAGCGGTTTGCCTGACGAAAGAGCAAGTCCTTTGGCGAAGGACACCCCGACAAGAAGGGATCCCAGCAGACCCGGGCCTCTCGTAAAGGCAATCGCATCCACATCATCCATAGCCACACCGGCCTGTTTAAGGGCCTGGTCCACCACAGGAACGATGTTCTGCTGATGGGCTCTTGAGGCAAGCTCCGGAACCACTCCTCCATACTGCTCGTGAACCTTTTGGGAAGCCATTACGTTCGACAGCAGACAGCGGTCGGCGAGGACGGCGGCAGAAGTGTCGTCGCAAGATGACTCTATACCAAGAATTATTGTCCTTTTTCCCATCAGATTAGCCTCCAGACGTGCAAAGGTATCAAATTAAAAGTGTATCTTTGTTAGATTGATGAAAGTTTTGCGCAAAATATTACTTGGCCTTCTCTGCCTGCTGGTGCTTCTGCCGGTGGTGGCTGTGGTGGCTTTGCAGCTGCCCGGAGTGCAAAACCGTATCTGCAAGACCATATCGAAAAGCATCTCGGAAGACATCAATGGCAGCATTGATTTCGGCGAGGTATACTACCAGCTTTTCGATCGCATAATCATCAAGGATGCCGTGCTGAAAGACGAAGCCCAGGACACTGTCGCCTATCTTGGCAAACTTTCGCTCAATGTCAAGCTGCTCAAGGCCATCACCGGCCACGTAACCGTCAACAAGCTCGAACTGAGCGACGCCCTTCTCAACTTTGAAGTTGACGAAGAAGGGACCCTCAACCTGGCGAAGATATTTCCTCCAAAAGAACAGGAGCGCGACACATCCTCCAAAGGCATTCTCGCGTATTTCGACAATGTGCTCGTGGATGTGCGCAACATCAAGCTCAACAATACCGAGGTCAACCTTGTCAGGCACACTCCAGACAAGCCCGGAATCAAGAAACTGGAGCTTGGCGAACGCACCATTGACTGGAAAGACCTCCACGTCAAAAACCTTAACGTCGATATATCCGACATAAAATACAACCTGCGCAACCGAAGCGTCTCGGCCAACGTGAACGGCATAACCCTCGACGAAAGCCGCGGCCTCAGGATCGAGGACCTGAAGTTCAAGGCTGCGCTGGACGCCGCCGGCATTCATCTGGAGAAATTCAGATATCTGGACAATTTCTCGGACATAAAACTGGATTACGCCAATGCCTTGTTCGAAGACTTCAGCGATTTCTCCGATTTCCTTCACAAGGTTTCTCTGGACTGCAGCCTGAACGATGCAAAAGTGAGCCTGGCGTCGCTTGGCCTTTATCTGCCGGCCCTGGACTACCTTACATTGACGCTGAAAGCGAACGGCAAGGTCAAGGGTTCCGTCGCAAACATGAAGTTGTCGTCCTTCACGGTGGACGGCCCGGGCACCTCGCACGTCGAACTGTCCGGACAGCTGAACGGACTGCCGCTGTCCGACCAGACAATTGTGTCTGCCAATATCTCCAAGTGCCATTTCACGACCAACGACCTTGAACAAATCATTGCCAGCGTGGCGCAGCAGCCCCTGAAGAAAGGCACCATCAGCAAATTTGCCCCGGGCACAACTTTCAACTTCACCGGATTCATGGACGGTTTCTTCACAGACTTCGTGGCTTATGGAGGACTGTCGTCAGACATCGGCCGTGTAGATGTCGACCTCCTGTGCCAGAGCACGCCGAACGTGGGATTCTCGATGGACGGTTTCATGGATGCCAGCAACTTCGACCTTGGCAGATTCCTCCAGAACGACAAGATGGGAGAACTGTCCTGCAGCGCGGACCTGAGCGGATTCGCATCTCCGGTCAAGGAGAAATCCTATTTCAACCTGGACTCCCTCTATGTTTCGAAGTTCAACTTCAACGAATACGACTACAAAGGAATAACCGCATCCGGCAAACTTGATTCCGAAGGATTGCAGATCCTGGCAATGGATGACGATCCAAACCTTGATTTCGACCTGCGGGCAGACATTTCCAACGCCCGCGACGGACAAAGGACTTACGACGTCGACATGGACCTTCGCAAGGCCAACCTCGTCGCCCTCAATCTTGACAAGCAGGAAGTATCGATAGTCGGAATGAAACTCAAGGGCTCGGTGCTCCAGACTGGCAAGGACACATTTGAGGGTGACATCTACATAAACGACCTGGACTGCACGAATGCCACAGGGTTGCACGATCTGGGCGACATACAGCTGAACGCCAGCCTACTCCCCAATAACCAGAAACTTACGTTCAACTCTTCTTTCCTCAACGGCAGGCTGACCGGAACGACCTCGGTTTCGGACATGGTCAATGATGCAAAATATGCTCTGCTCAACAACAAGCTCGACAATCTGCTCAAGGGAGAGCAGAAAGGCCTCAACTATTCGGGAGGAAACTACGACCTCGACCTCAGGGTTGCAGACATACGTTCGCTGCTGGCCTACATAATGCCTGACCTGCATATCGAAAACGGCACTCGCCTGTCATTCCAGACCGACAGCACCGGAGGGTCGTCGTTCTCCATCAATTCGGACCTGCTTTCTTTCAAAGAAATATATGCACGGAATCTGGTCCTCGATTATGACAGCGCAGACACAAACGCTTTCGCCACCATAGATGCGGACCTCATACGTATCGGATCCCTAGTTTCTTTCAACAATCACCTGGGAGCCGGCATTGAAGACAACAAGGTGAAGCTCGACCTGACCTACGACAACAGCAGCGAAGGAAAGTCGGGCAAAGGCAACCTGAAGGCCACGGTAGCGTTCCCGGATTCCGCTGCGGCGTACAACGTCCTGGTAGCACTTGACAATTCTTCATTCACCGTCGACGGAAAGGAGTGGAAAGTAGACCCCGCCTCCATCCTCATAGACAAGAAGCGCATCAATATCCGGGAATTCACTCTCGAAAGTCCCGGCCAGTATATGAAGGTCAACGGCATCATATCCGACAATCCGGAGGAAGAATGCAACATAGACCTCAACAACTTCGACCTGTCACTGGCCAACGCTTTCCTCAACGACCCCATTTCCCTTGACGGCCGCCTGACCGGAAACGCGAAGGCACGTGCGCTGCTGGGAGACTACGAGATGTCCGCCGACCTGGCTGCAGACTCAGTATATCTGTCCGGCAACCTTGTTGGTGACCTTGCCATCAACGCAAACTGGGAAGAGCAGGCTGACAAGATCGATTTTTCACTGGTCAACACCTTGCGGGACAGAAAAGTGATAGACCTGGCAGGAGACCTCAATCCGAAGGACAAGACCCTGTCGGCCAAAGCCGAGATCGACAGTCTCGAAGCCGTGATTCTCACGCCTTTCATCTCATCCATAATGTCCGACCTCACCGGCAGCGTCTCGATGACGGTCAATGCGAACGGTCCCTTGGACAAGCTCGACATCACATCTGACAACGGCCACCTCAACGAGTTCGCAGGAAAGCTCAACTACACCCAGGTACGCTACGGCATCACCGGAGACTTCGATCTCACTCCCCAGGGCGTGACGATCAACTCGGCCCGCGTCACCGACGGTGCAAACGGTACCGGCACCATCAGCGGAGGCGTGACTTACGACCATTTCAAGGACATCAGGCTGAACGTAAGGATGAGGGTTCGGGACATGGCGGCTTTGAACACCACCCTGTCTGACAATCCCACTTTCTACGGAAAGGCGACCGCAAGCGAAGGAACCATTTCGCTGACTGGTCCTGCGAACGACATAATGCTCATAGTAAACGCGACCACCGGCCCGTCATCCCTGCGCATTCCGCTCGGATCGGTTACTGCTGCCGGCCAGTCCATCCTCACCTTCATCAACAATGACACCAAGCCTGAGCTCAGCACATATGATTCCCTGCTGCTAGTCCACTCGTCGCTGAAGAAGGGCAAGGAGAAGACACAGAGCAATTTCGGAGTCAACCTGAGGCTCAAGGCCACCAATGACGCCGACATCAACCTCGACATAGACCGCACCTACGGGAACACCCTCAAGGCCAAGGGTGCCGGCGACATCAACATAAGCGTGCTCAACAACCAGTTCGACATAAGGGGCAACTACGGTATCGATGAAGGCAGCTTCAACTACAAGCTGCTCGGCCTGACCAATAAAGTGTTCTCCATCAACAAGGGAGGCAGCGTCAACTTTACGGGAGACGTGATGAACACAGACCTCGACATCACCGCACAGTATGACACGAAAGCCTCCATTTCTCCCCTGCTGGCCGACTCCATCTCGACATCAGCCCGCAAGAACGTCAAATGCCTGCTCGACGTGACCGGCAAACTGTCGAACCCCCAGCTCGGATTCGACGTGGTCGTTCAGGATATAGAGCCAGCCATCCAGGCCCAGATCCAGCCCGCTCTGATGACAGAGGAAAAGAGAATGAAGCAGTTTGCATCCGTGCTCCTGACGGGAAACTTCCTTCCTGATGACCAGTCCGGCATCTACAACGCAGCGACCGGAGTCAACTATCTCAACATCGGAGAACTGATGGCCAACCAGCTCAACGACATCCTGGAGGAGTTGAACATCCCCATCGACCTCGGGCTCAATTACCAGAACAACGACAGCGGCCGCGATGTGGTCGACGTCGCCATCAGCACCCAGCTCTTCAACAACCGCGTCACGATCAACGGAAACATAGGCAACCGCCAGTATATAACTGCTGGAAAGAGCGACGTGATGGGAGACATAGACATCGCCATAAAACTCGGAAAGAAGGGGCGTACGAAACTTACGCTGTTCTCACATTCTGCCGACGACTTCAGCAGCTATCTCGACCAGACGCAACGGAACGGTGCCGGTATTTCGTTCGGCAAGGAGTTCGACACCCTCAGAGAATTGTTCCAAGGTAATTCCGAAAGGCCGCTACGTCGTGAACCCGAAGATAGGCCGCGCCCTGAAGGACAGCCTGTCCCTGAAGGACGAGGGTCGCGTCAAGACAGGAATCAGGAGTAAGCCCCAGAGGCTCCCATACCATCCTCTTTCTTGATATTCCGACAAGCACCGGCCTGCCCAGTTCACGGAACTCCGAGAGCCGTGCCAGCATCTCCAGGTTCTGCCCGACAGTCTTCGCAAAACCAAAACCGGGGTCGAGTATCCACTCCTTCACTCCGGTTTCTTCAGCCTTGCGGCCGAACTCCCTGAAATAATCCTTGACATCTTCGACCACATCTGCATAGTCGCACATCGAGTCCATAGTCCGACCGTCTCCCCTGCTGTGCATTGCGATATATGGAAGATTGAGGGAGGCAACTGTTTCAAGCATCCTGCCGTCCGCGGTCCCGGCTGTAATGTCATTGACGATGAATGGGCCGATTATGTCATAAGCACGCCTGACGATTTCAGAAGAGAAAGTATCGACTGAGAACCTGCGGCCCTGGAAGTTTGCGGCAATCTCCTTAAGGAAAGGCTGCAGTCTCTTCCATTCTTCGGCATCTCCGGGGTAAACGCTTCCCGGTCTGGAACTGCACGCTCCGACATCGATGATATCCGCACCTTCCTCAAACATAGAGGCTGCTTTTCCCCGGAAAAGTCCAGCGTTTTCAACCCTGCTGTGTCGATAAAATGAATCGTCATTCAGGTTTATGATTCCTATTATGTTAGTATCTTTGTACACAATGCAAATATATACAATAATATGCTCATAGTGCTCGAAGGGCTGGACGGCGCGGGCAAATCCACCCAGGTAAAGATGCTCGACTCATATCTGCAGGCAGCTGGCAGAAAGACCAGGTTTCTGCATTTTCCACGATATGACGCCCCTATTTACGGCGACCTCATTGCAAGATTCCTCAGAGGTGATTTCGGAGACAACGACACCGTGCACCCGCAGCTGGTTGCTCTGATGTATTCCCTCGACCGCATCGACGCAGCCCCGATTATCAGGAAATGGCTCGATGAAGGCTATTGCGTGATCCTGGACCGGTATGTTTATTCCAACATTGCCTTCCAGTGTGCCAAACTTCCTGCCGGAGAGCAGTCAGACCAGTTGCGCGAGTGGATTTTCAATTATGAATATGAAGTTTCCGGCATTCCCAGGCCGGATTTCAACATTTTCCTCGACGTTCCTATAGTTTTTGTCGACCGGCAACTCAAGCGCAACCGAAGCGGCAGCGACCGTGACTACCTAGACGGCAAGAACGACATACACGAGGCAAGCATAGAGTTCCAGAAAAAAGTCAGGAGCATCTACCTCAGGCAGTGCGAACTCGACAGCGACTTCATCCGCATCGACTGCGCAGCCGCCGACGGAGACATACTGCCTGCCACTGCCATTTTCGACAATCTTAAACAAATTATTTCCCAAAGACTCAAATGAGATTCCTCCGGGCCATCTGCAGGCTTATATTCGGCCTCACTTTCATCTTTTCTGGTTTTGTCAAACTCCTGTCCCCCGTCGGGACTTCGCTCATAGTTCAGGAATATTTTTCAGCGCTGCATCTTGGCTTCCTCTCGGGAACGGCCTTGTATGCGGGTATGCTGCTTGCGGTTTGTGAATTCGTCACGGGCATGTGCGTGCTGCTCTCCGTGAGAATAAGAGTATTCTCCGGCATAGGCTTTTATATGTGCTGCTTCTTCACCCTGCTGACACTGTATCTGGCCCTGTTCAACCCTATCAGCGACTGCGGATGTTTCGGAGAAGCCGTGCATCTCACCAACTGGCAGACCTTCTTCAAGAATCTGATTCTGCTGCCCTGCATAGCATTGCTTTATTTCCAGCGGAAGAAAACCCCGCTGATCGCCAACCGCGTCATCGAGTGGATATTTGCAGGCTTCTTCTTCCTGGTAGCTCTCGTTCTCTGGCTACACTCGTATCTGGCGGTTCCGATGTATGAGTTCACCCCTTACAAGACTGGCGCATATGTATCCACAGAGGATGACGAGGCAGCCTTCGAGACCACCTTTATATACGAAAAAGACGGAAAGCAGGAGAGCTTTACTCTCGAGAACCTGCCCGACTCGACCTGGACCTATGTGGAGACTGTCACCGAGATGACCGGCACCGCAGCCCAGTACGCCGATTTCATCATACAGGACACCGAAGGGAATGACGTCGCACCTTTGATTCTGGAGAGTGAAGATGTCATCCTGGTATCCATTTACGACCCGGCGAAACTTAAGGAAAAGAACTGGCGGCGCATTGAAGCATTTGCCCAAAAGGCTCTGTCTGCCGGAGCCGACCTCTTTTTCGTTTCGGCAACAGGCGATGCAGGCATTCCTGAAGGCTTCCCCTTCGAAGTCGGATATGCCGACCGCAAGCTCCTGCTGACGATCAACAGGGCCAACGGAGGAGCCACGCTTTTCAGCGACAGCTACATAGTCCAGAAATGGACACCAGCCACTATGGGTGACTCTCAACTCGAAGAACTTCTGGCCCAGGATGGAGAGACGCTTGTGGTACGCAACGCAATCCACGGCAATGTACGCCTGTCGGGCATGATGCTCGCAATCCTGCTCGTACTGGTCCTGATATACTACATCTGCAAGATTTCTTACAAAAACTCCACTCTAAACAAGGGAAAGAAGCAAAAAGATGAATAATAAAATACTGCTCGCTATGGCAACTGCCTGCATCCTCGCATCTTGTTCACCGAAGGAAACTCCGTCGGACTTCCGTTACAGCCTCGACGAATTCGCCGACCTTGAAGTCATAAGATACCAGATACCGGACTGGGAAAGTCTCAGTTTCGGGCAGAAACAGTATATCTACTATCTGAGCGAGGCTGCGAAATATGGCCGTGATATTATATGGGAACAGAACTTCCAGTACAACCTCCCGATCCGCAAGGCTCTGGAAAAGATCATCAGAACGTACAGCGGCGACAAGCAGTCCAAAGAATGGCAGGACTTCATGGTCTATGCCAAGAGGGTGTTCTTCAGCAACGGAATCCATCACCACTACGGCGAGCACAAGTTCTTTCCGGACTGCCCCAGGGAATTCATGGAATCCCTTTTCTCCGATGCCGACTGCGACAAGTCTCTTTTAGAGATTATCTACAATCCTCAGATAGCTCCGTTCAGAAGGTATCAGGGTGAAGGGGTCGACCTTATCAAGGCTTCGGCCAATCACCTGTATGAGGGTGTGAGCCAGAAAGAAGCGGAAGCTTTCTACAATGCGATGGAAGACCCGAATGACCCGGAGCCTGTTTCCTACGGTCTCAACAGCCGGCTCGTGAAACGTCCTGACGGCACTCTTGAAGAGCTGAAATACACCACAGGCGGCCTGTACGGCAAGGCTCTTTCAAAAGTCGTGGAAAATCTCGAAGCCGCCGCCGCAGTTGCTGAGAATGACGTGCAGAGGAAGTACATAGCAGAACTGGTGTACTACTACCGCACCGGCGACCTCAAGACCTGGGACAAATACAACATCAGCTGGGTGAAGGACACCCTTTCCGCCATCGATTTCATCAACGGTTTCATCGAAGTATACGGTGACCCTCTGGGATTCAAGGGCAACTTTGAGGCAATGGTCAACGTCCGTGACGAAGACGCATCGCAGCGCACGGTTACCATCAGCGAGAATGCCCAATGGTTCGAGGACCACTCGCCTGTCGACCCGAGATTCCGGAAAGCCAAGGTCAAGGGCATATCCGCCAAAGTCATCAATGCGCTCTGCCTTGCCGGAGACACCTACCCTTCCACCGCCATCGGCATCAACCTGCCGAATGCAGACTGGATAAGGAAGGAGCACGGCTCGAAATCCGTCACGATAGCCAACATCACAGAGGCCTACGACAGAGCGGCGAATGAAAAGGAAAACAGCGTACTCAAGGAGTTTGCGTGGGACGAAGCCGAAATCGAGAGAGCTAAGGAATATGAATACATAACGGACAATCTTCATACCGACCTTCACGAATGCCTCGGCCACGGCTCGGGACAACTGCTCGAAGGCACTCCCTCAAATGCATTGAAAGAATACAGCTCCACTCTCGAAGAAGCACGAGCCGACCTGTTCGCACTTTGGTACCTGGCCGACCCGAAGCTCGTCGAGCTCGGCCTGCTGGACAATCCGGATGCATACAAGGCCCAATACGACAGCTATATCCGCAACGGCATTTTCACACAGTTCACCAGGATTGAACTTAGCAAGCAGAACACCGAGGCGCATATGCAGAACCGTAAGCTGATCGCAGACTGGTGCTATGAGCAGGGCGCGGCGCAGAACGTCATCGAGAAACGCAGACGCGGCGGCAAAACCTATTTCGTGATCAACGACTACCAGGCCCTCAGGGGTCTCTTCGGCAAGCTTCTGGCCGAGATCCAGCGCATCAAGAGCGAAGGCGACTACGCAGCCGGCAAGGAATTGGTTGAGAAATACGCTGTGAACATCGACCCGGAACTGCACCGTGAAGTACTCGAAAGATATGCTGCCCTGCAACTGAAACCTTACAGAGGATTCGTCAATCCGGACATCGTTCCTGTCGTGAAAAACGGCAAGGTTATCGACTACCGCATAGATTATTGCACGGATTTTGTAGCGCAGCAGCTCGAATACGGAGAAAAGTACTCAACTTTATAACTCACCGGCTTTGAATTGTTATTATTAATTCTTAACTTTCGACGAATTTTTGGCTTAATTCAACCTTAATATCAAAACACAATATGAAAGATTTTTCAAGACGTCAATTCCTCAAGACTGCAGGCGTAGCTACCGCCGGTGCAGTTCTTACAGGTTCTGCAGCAAGCGCAGCCAGCAAGGCCGGCGCTTTCAACCCTGTACAGACTGAGTTGGAAGCTGCAAAGGCTGACGGACAGAAAGTCCGTCTGGCTTGTATCGGCGCTGCCAACCAGGCCGCATCAGACATCGGTCAGTTCGACCGTTCAGGTATCTGCGAGATCACCTGCATCTGCGATGTGGACATAAAGAGCGCAGGATGCCAGCGTACCATCGCCAGTCATCCCAAAGCAAAAGTATTCCAGGATTTCAGGGAAATGTTCGACAAGGCTCACAACGACTTCGACGCCGTTCTCGTAGCCATCCCTGACTTCGCACACTTCCCCGCAGCAATGCTCGCCATTTCATATGGCAAGAGCGTTTATATCGAGAAGCCCATGTGCCGTACATTCAATGAAGCCGAGCTTCTCTGCGACATAGCCAACCGTCACCCGGAGGTTGCAACCCAGGTTGGTAACCAGGGTCACTCAGGCGAGAACTACTTCCAGTTCAAAGCCTGGTATGAAGCCGGTATCATCAATGACTGCCGCAAGATCACCGCTCACTTCAACAACTGGCGCCGCTGGTATCCTTACGATCCGGCAATCACCAAATTCCCGGAGGCTGAGCCTATCCCTGAAGGAATGGACTGGGACACCTGGCTGACTACTGCCAAGTTCCACGAGTTCAACGGAAAATATCACCCTGGCAACTGGCGTGGCTGGTATGACTTCGGTATGGGAGCAATCGGTGACTGGGCTGCCCACATCATCGACACACCCCACCAGTTCCTCCGTCTTGGTGTTCCTTACGAGGTTGACCCTATCCACGTAGTTAACCACAACGACTTCTTCTTCCCGTTCGAGACTACTTTACGTTTCAAATTCGCTGCACGCGGCAAATTGCCCGAGTGCGAAGTTACCTGGTATGACGGCGAGAAGAACATTCCTGAGCTTCCTAACGGATACTGGGACACTGAAACCAATGCAGACAACAACATCCCCGCAATCACCGTAAACGGCCAGACTGTCGACCCGAGAAGCCTCGGTGGCGCAGCCGGTCAGAGACCTCAGGGTGGCCAGGGCGGTCAGAGACCTCAAGGTGGCCAGAGACCTCAGGGTGGCCAGAGGCCCGCTGCTGCAGCAGCTCCCGCAGCCAACGGTCCGCGCGTTCCTTCACCCGGCAGTGAGCTTTACTGCAAGGGTCCGGATGGAAAAGACCTTGTCATCAAACGTGGTTCTCACGCCGCCGCATCACAGATTATCGGTGCAGCAAGGGCAAAAGAACTCGAGAAATACTTGCCTGAAGTTCCCGAATCACCCTCTAACCACTACGAGAACTTCCTTCTCGGAGCAATGGGAAGGGAAAAGACCCGTTCTTCAATTCAGGTATTCACCCCGATGGCTCAGATGTTCTCACTTGGCACAATCGCTATGCGTCTGAACAGGAAGATCATCTTCGACAACGTAACCAAGACCTGCGTAGGTGACCGCTTCGCAACTGCTCTGCTTTGCGACCAGCCGCCGAGAAAGGGTTGGGAAGAATTCTACAAACTCTAATGATGAAGAATTCTCTCCTCGTTTTTGCAGTTGTTCTGCTGGCCTTCGCACAAAGTTGCGACAGGCCGGCTGACAACAGCAAATATTTCAATCTTGACCAGGTTGTCACCGAAGACAACGTGCTCACCAAGGCCGAGAAAGCCCAGGGCTGGCAGTTGCTCTTCGACGGCAAGTCTTTCGATGGCTGGCATATTGCCGGCACCGATCACCAGCCTGACAGCGTATGGCACGTGTCTGACGGACAGATTGTCCTCGACAAAAGAAAACCCTTCGCCCGCGGAGCAGGTGACATCGTTACAGACCAGGTGTTCAAGAATTTCATCGTAAAGGTCGATTTCAAGATTACCGAAGGCGCCAACAGCGGCCTGAAGTATTTTGTCGACCCCGCTATGGAAAGCATCCCCGGAGGAGCCTCAATCGGCTGCGAATTCCAGATGCTTGACGACGAGCGCCATCCCGATGCCAAAGCCGGCGTCAAGGGCAACCGCACTCTGTCATCACTCTACGACCTGATTCCCGCCCAGAAGGAGAACGCCAATTTCAACATTAATGACTTCAACACCGCAATGGTCTATGTCAACGGCAATCACGTGGAGCACTGGCTCAACGGTGTCAAAGTTGTTGAATACGAGCGCAACACCCAGGAATGGAATGCTCTTGTTGCATACAGCAAGTACCGCAACTATCCCAACTTCGGCAATGCCGAGTTCGGTCATCTGCTGCTTCAGGACCACTCCGACCATGTTTATTTCAAGAACATAAAGATTAAAGTATTAGACTAAATGAAAGATCTGGTCATTTCAGGCAAGAGGGTGAAAACCGAGTTGTTGATAGCTTTGGGCTGCTTCGTCTGCGCCGTGCTCATCAACATCATCTGCATCATCGTCTACCATTCTCAATGGCATGAAATCTTTTCCCAGATTGGATTCACAGTCCTGGTAGCGGTCATCCTGTATGTATTGCTGCTGCTCATAAGACTGCTGGTACTTCTCTGCAAAAAGATTTTCGCAAAGAGGAATAAATGACATCCTTCAAGTATAGCGACGAAAACATCTCCGCACCGGTAGCCTATTCAACATTCGAAACGATGCACTCCGTTGCGGAGATTGTTTTGCCGTTCTACAGCGAAGAGAAATCGCGGGCCGTCATAGATGAGATATGGGCCCGCACTAAAGAAGCGAACGACAAGTTCAACCGCTTCGACAAGGGCAGCCCCCTGGCCCTTGTAAACAAAACGGCCGCTGACGGGCCGGTTGCAGTCGATGACGAACTGTTCATGGTGCTGGAGATGTGCAGGGTTTTCTGCAACAGCACCGACGGATATTTCGACATCACGGCAAACAAGGTTTCCCGCACTGCGTCAAAGGGGGCGAAGAACTTTGAACTTGACGGCAGCTCCCACACCGTCCGCTTTTATGACCCTACGGTCAAGTTGGACCTCGGAGGTTTCGCCAAGGGATACGCGCTGGAGAATGCGTATAACATTTTGAAAAGGGAAAATGTTACCTGCGCTCTTTTGAATTTCGGAAACAGCTCCATTTTTGCCTTGGGCACACATCCCTACGGTGACCATTGGCCGATTTCGGTGGAGCACCCGTATTTCAGGGGCAAATGCGCGCACACGTTTGAATTGAAAGATTGTGCTCTGTCCATCTCGGGCAAGAACGGACGCGGCCTCGGTCACATCATCGATCCGGCAACCGGAGACCGTGTGGTAAGGGATGAGATGGTGGCTGTAACAGGCCCCTCTCCTATGGTCTGCGAGGTCCTTTCCACCGCGCTATACGTAGCCCCGAGAGAAAAGAGAAGCGATATATTGGCCCGATTTAAGGGCTACTCGGCAAGCGAGATTTACTGCTTGACCAACGGCACGACGAAAGTCATTAAAGTATATATATAAAATTATGGATAAGTTATTAACCCGTAAAGAGTTTCTGTCGAACCTGGGCAGCATGTTCGCAGTGGGATCGGCAATCTCAATGTTCCCCTGGCTCACCTCCTGCACCGAAAAGGGGCAGAAGGAAATCGAAGGGCAGGCAGCCAAGCTGGGCATCATCGGCACCGGTTCGAGAGGACAGTTCCATATCGCAAACCTGCTCGTCGACAAGAGTGCCAAAATCGTAGCCCTGTGCGATGATTATGAGCCCCACCTTCAGGCAGCAGCTGCGATGTGCCCCGACGCGAAACTCTACAGCGACTACCACAAGCTGCTTGACGACAAGAATGTGGATGGCGTCATCATCTGCACTCCGCTGAACCTGCACGCGCCGATGACTATCGATTCATTCAGGGCGGGCAAACACGTCTTCTGCGAAAAATCGATGGCATATTCAATCCAGGACTGCAAGGATGTCATCGCGGAGTGGAAACGCAGCGGAAAGGTGTTTGTCGTTGGTCAGCAGAGGCTTTTCGACCCCAAGTACATCAAGGCTATGGAGTTGATCCATTCAGGAGCCATAGGAGAAGTCGTGGGAGTGCGCAACTACTGGTACCGCAACAACGACTGGCGCAGAGAGGTTCCGTCACCCGAACTGGAAAGACGCATCAACTGGAGACTCTATAACGAGAGTTCAAGAGGCTTGATGACCGAACTTGCCTGCCACCAGCTGCAGAACGGCTCCTGGGCTATGGACCAGTATCCAGAGTGTGTGACAGGAATGGGAAGCATCCGATTCTGGAAGGACGGACGCGAAGTGTTCGACAATGTCGCCGTCACCTATGAATATCCCAACGGCGTCCATATGACCTTCGAATCGATCATCTCCAACAAGCATTTCGGAATGGGAGAATTCATCCTTGGTTCCGAGGGCACGATCGACCTTGTGAAGGGCATTATGTTCAGCGAGCAGCCGGCATACCGCAGCGGTATCGAGCAGTTTCTGATGCAGATAAAGCAGGGCATTCTGAGCAACAACGCTTTCGCCGGCAGCAGCTGGTCACAGGAAGACGCTTCAACCGACCCCGGCATCCGTTTCACCGACAAGATCATCACTACCGACGGTTCGAGCAGTACAGGAGCAACAAATGACGGATCCGTGGAACTCGCACACGCCTTCTGCCACGCAGTCATTACAGGTCAGCAGCCTGATAAGATCGTGAAGGAAGCTTACTACGCTACAGCCCTTGCCCTTCTGGGCGACAAGGCATCGCACGAAAAGTCTACATTATACCTCGAGGAGTCTGACAGAATCCTGTAATCAGTCAGTTTTTCCGGCAGCACGCTCCGCCCCGTATGCGAACAGCGCGAAATCTCCCAGGCAAGGATCGCCTGGGAAGATTTTTTTAAGGCCGTCCGTAATCTCCATCGCCGTCTTCAAATCCGCCTGACGGCGCTTTGTCAATCCTGTTTCGATAGCGACACGGTGCACGTGGACATCCAGGGGGATTATCAAGTTTGCTGGAGATATATTGTGCCAGAGCCCGAGGTCTACGATACCGTCACGGCGCACCATCCAGCGCCTGAGCATATTTATCTTTTTGTTGGCAGCCGACGGATCGCTTTTCTGTCCGTAAATACGAGTACGCATCTCATCCTGAGAGAGTATTTCCAGAGATTCATTCTCCTCATAAAACTTCTTGAGGTTGCAGCATATCCTTGCGAATTCACACCATTTGACGGTGCGGTGAAGGCTTGTGTTTTCATCACGATAATTACCTCGTAGCACATAATCATACGGCCTCCATCCCATCTCGTCGAAAGCACGGTTGCAGTCTCTTACAATCATATCCCTGCGTCCCCAGGCCAGGTGAGCAGCAATCACTGCGGCAATCTCAACATCCTGAAGACTGGCCTCGCCCCTTTCCATCAACTCGGCGAAGTGCTTCGGAAAGATAATCGGGTCAGTCTTGAAATATTCAGGCGAATTGTACCTGCGGGCGTATGATTCAAGTTCATGCATGTGACTAAGATACGACATTTATCAGTATCTTTATATGCCTAAACATAATATAAAACTGATGGACGAATTCAATTTTGATGAAATAATAGACCGCAGGAACAGCTATTCAGTAAAATATGCTGCATTGAAAACCCTGTTCGGAAGGGACGACATCACCCCGCTCTGGGTCGCCGACATGGAGTTCCGCTCCCCGCAATGCGTCCGTGACATACTCGAAAAGTACGTACAGTCAGGCATATACGGCTATGACACAGAGCCCCCGCAGATGAAATCCGTCATCGCGCAATGGGAACTGCAGGAGCACGGATGGAAGGTTGAGAACGACTGGATCAGTTTCATACCCGGCATCGTGAGAGGCATAGGGCTCGCAATCAACTTCTTCACCAAACCGGGCGACAAGGTTGTGGTGCAGTCTCCGGTGTATCATCCTTTCACGAACGTTCCTGTCGGCAACGGCCGCAAGGTACTGCGGAATCCGGTCAGGGACGGCAGGATGGACCTCGACCATCTGGAGAGCCTGCTGAAGGCTGAAGGGCCGGTCAAGATGCTGATACTGTGCAACCCTCACAATCCGGGCGGTTATATCTGGAGCCGGGAGGAACTCGAGTCACTCGCTGAAATATGCCATCGCCACGGCGTGCTGGTCATTTCGGACGAAATCCACGC
>JAEEGF010666763.1_pt1 | contig 55123 bp, 44 predicted proteins | sample 9134171 | NCBI WGS metagenome assembly JAEEGF01 (sample SAMN16246542, study PRJNA631951) | gut metagenome | biome: gut microbiome; feature: rumen; material: AP-attached | host: Bos | place: Iran: Karaj | collected 2018-10 | reverse complement strand
ACCGGCAGCAGCACAAGGACCATGATAAGCGCCAGAATGATGCTGATTCCTCTTTTTTTCATATAAACCTCCCGTCAGGTTTTCTCAATTGTATATTGTATCATATCCCGTGCGCGCGCGCAAGCGGGAAAATGCCGCGGGGCGATTTGCGCTTATGGCGCGGAACACCTCATCCGCCTCGTTCCTCGGCACCTTCCCCTCAAGGGGAAGGCTCATACAGAGGCTTCTCCTTGAGGAGAAGCTCCGCCGAAAGCGGTGATGAGGTGCTGCGTCTTGACAGGAGGCCGCGGTCGATCTTACGTCAAGAAGCAATGCCGACGGAACAGGCGAATACGATCCGCGAACGTATCGCTGCTTGCAGGATCGACTGCGATATGGTATACTGGCGGTATGAAAACGATGCTTTTGAAAGGGATCCCCGCGATCCTGCTGATCGTGCTGCTTGCCGCCTGCGGCGCAGGCACGCCTGAACCCGCGCCGACTGCCGCGGTTGAACCGTCTGCGCCCTCCCCTGCGCCCGTCGCGGAGACGGAGGTCGAGATCGCCGCAGACATTGTTGCGACGCCCGCCGAAACGCTGCCGCCGCTGCCGACGCCGACTCCGACGCCCGAACCGACCCCGACGCCCGAACCGACGCCGGAGCCGACCGCCACGCCTGAGCCGCCGCCGCTTCAGGGCATTGTGATCGGCATCGACCCCGGGCATCAGCACGTCTACAATCCGAACCCGGAGCCCGTGGCGCCCGGATCCAGTCAGACCAAGCAAAAGGTCGCGGGCGGCTGCCGCGGCATCAACAGCAAGGTCTATGAGTACGAGGTCACGCAGAGCGTCGGCCTGAAGCTCAAGGCGCTGCTGGAGGAACAGGGCGCGACGGTCGTCATCACGCATGAGACGATCGACGTCAATATCTCGAACGTCGAGCGCGCGCAGATGTTCAACGAGGCGAACGTCGACCTTGCCATCCGGCTGCACTGCAACAAGTCCGACAAGAAGGTCCGCGGCGCGTTTATGCTGGTCCCCGCCGAATACCGCACGAAATTCTACGACTACAACTACGCCGCGGCGCAGGCGGTGCTTGCGGCCTATGTCGAGGAGACCGGCATCCCGATGCGCGGCAAGGACGGCATGACGGTCCGCGGCGACCAGACCGGCTTTAACTGGTGCACACGCCCGATCATCAACATCGAGATGGGCCATCTGAGCAATCCGGACGACGACAAGCTGCTGTCCGACGAAACATTCCAAAGCCGCATGGCGCAGGGCCTGTGCAACGGGCTTGTCAACTTCTTTCGGGAATACGGACGCCCGAACGAATCATGAAACCAAAAAAAGGCTCGGAAGAGCCCTTTTTTATGATACAGCGGTTATTCGGAAAAGAGGTTCCGCTCCAGCGCGGCGGCAAGCCGTTCCATGCCCGCCCGGTCCGCCTCGGTGAAGCGGGCAAGCGACGGGCTGTCGAGGTCGAGCACGCCGAACACCGCGCCGTGACGGTGCAGCGGCACGACAAGCTCCGAGCGCGACGCGCAATCGCATGCGATGTGGCCCGCAAAGGCGTGCACGTCCTTTACAAGCTGCGAACGGTTTTCGCGCACGGCGGCGCCGCACACGCCGCGCGAAACGGGGATCTCGATGCACGCGGGCTTGCCCTGGAACGGTCCCAGAACGAGCGTTTCCCCCTCCAAAAGATAGAATCCGGCCCAGTTGAGGTCGTCGAGCGTGTCGAAGATCAGCGCGGACACGTTCGCAAGGTTCGCGACGAGATGCGGTACGCCGCACGTCAGGGCGTCCGCCTGCGCGATCAGGTCTTCATAATCGGTATTCATAGGTCAAGCCTCCTCAATGATGATAGCCGTCATGCCTGGTCGGCGTGCTCACGTCCGGCAGCTGTTCGCTGTAACCGAATTCAAGCGCGTCGAGCCATGAGCGCTGCAGATCGTCGGTGCCCGAACCCTTGTGCCGGTTCAGCGTTTCGCCCATAAAGATCATGCCCGCCGACGAGCCGCCGTCCATATTGTACGCGACGGTGCAGCCGCGGTCGATGAACAGCTGCGCGAAGAATTCAAACGAAATGCTCATCGAATAGCCGGGCTGCCGTCCGTCCGAAACGATCGCGACCCAATGCCCGGGCTCGACCATGCCGACGCCCGCGCGCGGATTGACATGCTTGACGCGGTGCTTCGCCGTGTCCTCGCTGAGCACGCCGTTTTCGACAAGGATCGGGCCGAAGCTGTATACGTTGCGCACGCCCGCGTCCTGCAGAATGCGCGCGGAGGTCTCGTTCGGACGCGCGACGCGCATCGACATGCCGCCGTCCTCGATGATCAGCATGGACGCCTTCTTGCAATCCCCATAGTAAATGCCGTTGCGGATCAGGATGCCCTTCTCATCCGCCTCATTCGTCACGCAGTCGCCGGATACGGCGAGCACGGCGCGGTCGATCCGCGCAAACTTGTACGGCGCGCGATACTGGCCCTGATGCCCCGCGCGGAAGCTCGAATAGTCGCGCATGCGGATATCCGCGGCGTAGTAGACCAGCGGTCCGCCGCCGTCATAGGTCGTATGGACCTCCTCGATCTCGATCGCCAGCACGCGGCTCTTGTACCACCAGTGCCCGTTTTCAAAATCGAACCCGAACTGCTCACCGTCCGTATCGAGGAAGTACGCGTCGTTCGGATCCGGCGCGGGCGTCGGCTCCGCAGTCGGCTCCGGCGTCGGTTCGGGCGTCGGCTCCTCGGTCGGCTCCGGCGTCGGCTGTTCGGTCGGCTCTGCGGTCGGCTCCGGCGTCGGCGCAGCGGTTTCGACGGCCTTGGGCGTCTCCTCCGCCTGCACCGCCTTCTCCTTCGGCACGCTCTGCGGACGCAGCACGACGGCGAGCACGACGCCGAGCAGGATCGGCAGCAGCGACAGGATCACGCGCAGCGGCTTGCCGGTTTTTTTCAGCAGGAACCAGGCAGCGATCCCGAGCGCAGCGCCCGCGACGGCAAACAGCCACGAAAGGCGCATGCCCCGCGTGCTTTCGGACGGTTCGTCCGTCGTTTTGTCGGGCGACTCCGGCTGCGGCGTAATCTCCGGCGCAGCGGTCGTTTCCGGCGCGGCGGTCGTTTCCGGCGCGGCGGTCGGCTCCGGCGTCGGTTCCTCCGTCGGCTCCGGCGTCGGCGCTTCGGTGGGCGCGGGCGTCGGCTCCGGCGTGCGCACGGGCAATCCTGCCCAAAAATCTTCCGCGCCGCCCTCCGTCCCCGCAAGCGTAACCCGCAGCGTATCCGGAAGCGGTCTGTTGAACACGCGATCCTCAAGATCGAGCGCCTTGAGCGACGCGCCGATCTCCGCTGCCGTGCGCCCGTCGAACGCGATCAGCGGCTCCGCAAGCGACACCTCCGTCCCGCCCTCGGATGTGAGCAGATACAGCTTCGGAACGGCGTACGGCTCCGTTTCCCGTGCGTATGAAGCGTTCGCCGCCGATTCCGCCGCAGACACAACCTCCCGCGCGATCACGCTGTCGGCATACCGCGGCTGCGAGGTCGACGGGTCGAGCGTCAGGATCCGGTCGGGCCGCAGGCTGCGGATCTGATCGACGAGCATTCGCCGGATTGCGTCGCTGTTTCCGAGCGCGTTGTAAACCGCACGATCCGTGTCCGCGCCGGGTTTGCGGCCCGTGCCGAACAGCGGCAGGCGCGTGACGCCTTGCGCGCGCAGCGCCTCCAGGCACCGATGCGTCTTGTCTCCGTTCGTCTTGGTGAAATAGATCACCTGCACCGAGAGCTCCCGCTCGCCGCAAAGATCGGCAAGCAGTCCGCCGAGGACCGTAAGCTCGTCGCCCGGCTCGTTCAGCACGACCAGCATATCCGCATGCGCACCGGCGTCGTAAAACGGCGGCACGAACGCGTCCGTGCAGGCAAGCCATTCCGAGAGGCGTACCTCCCCCGTGCTTGCCGTCAGCGTTACGGACGCCGTCGTGTCGTAAGGACACGGATGATAGGTCAGAATAGCGGGATTGTCGATGCGCTCCTCGCCGAGCGTCGCGCCGTCCGCGTCCCGATAGGTCAGCGTAAACGACTCCGGCCGCTCAAAAAAGTCGAAATACAGGCCGGTCGGCACGCCGCCGGACAGTTCCATGACAAGGCTTTCCTTGCGGTACAGGGTGACGGTCGTGAACGGATCGCCGTCAGACAGATGCCCGGTATAGGACTGCGCTTCCTCCGGCGCCGTGAACGTACACGCCAGCGTTCCGTCCGGCGCGGGCGCTTGCTCCGCGCGGCCGACGGACGGCACAAGCAGCAGACCGATCAGCATGAAAAGGATGCAGGATGTAAGGCGTTTCATCAGAATGCAGATTCCTTCGTGTTTTGGTTCATTCTACCATACCGCCGGTATAAAGTCAAACGGCGCAGGCACATAAAAACACCGCCGCGGAATACCCGCAGCGGTGTTTCAGCAAATCCGTTATGCCTGTTCCTGTTCCTTCTTGCCGTTCAGGAGCTTCCACAGAAGCGCCGCCAGCACGCCGCCGACCATCGGACCGACGAGGAACACCCAGTAGCAGGAGAGCGCTTCGCCGCCCTGCAGCAGAGCCGGACCGAAGGAACGCGCCGGGTTGACGCTGGTGCCGGTCAGGAAGATGCCGAGCAGGTGAACGAGCGTCAGAGAGCCGCCGATGACGAGGCCCGCGACGTTGCTGTTTTCCTTCTTGGACGTTGCGCCGAGCACTGCCAGCACAAAGATGCAGGTCAGCACGGCTTCAATCAGCAGAGACTGCCAGATGCCCGGGTTCACATTGTTCGCGCCGAGCGCCGTAAAGCCCGCGGGAGAGATGGCGCCGAGCACCGCTGCGCCCGCCGTTGCACCCGCAAACTGCGCGATCACGTAGAAGATGAAATCCTTGACGCTCATGCCGCCGTTGATCAGCACCGCGACGGAAACCGCCGGGTTGATGTGGCAGCCGGAGATGTTGCCGATCGAGTACGCCATCGCAACGATGACGCCGCCGAATGCCAGCGCCGTAAGGATCACTGCGGGGAGACCGCCCTCACCGCCGCAGCCGGATACGACCGCGACGCCGCAGGCGACCAGAACGAGCACGAACGTGCCGATAAACTCGGCAATGTACTTTTTCAGATCTTTCATGTAAGACTCCTCCTTTTATTGGATCGGCTTACGCCGATTCTGTAGATAGTATATCATCAACCGCCGAAAAATGCAAGCGGTCAGCCTTCGACCGGGAACGCCGCGATCAATCCGACGACCCGACGCAAAATCAACGCCGCGTCCTGCGCGGACAGCGTCGGCTTTCCTTCGACCTTTGCGTTCAAAAGCCCCTGTCCGGAGAGCGTTTCAAGCCCGACGAGCGCGCGCAGCACCAGCGAAGCGTCCGCCGCCGTGACCTCGCCGTCGCAGTTCGCGTCGCCCCAGAGCTTGTCGATCACATACGGCTTGAGCTGCACGCCGACCGAACGCGGATCGGACGTATAGCCCTCGCCGAGACTGCTTGCCTTGATCGGCTCGGAGAAGCCGAAGCGGATCTGCGTGCCGGAGGGCAGCCCGTCCGCAAGCCTGAAATACAGCGTCAGCAGCGGCTTGCCGTTCGTCAGCGTACCGTTGGTCGAAATGAAGGAATACTGGAACAGCCCCGCGGCGTTCGGATTGGCCGCGCTCATGGCGCCGGAGCCGCCCATTCCCGCATACTTCACATAGGTCAGCTGCGCGGGATCGTACACCAGCTTGAACGAGATCGAGGACAGCTTGCAATCGGCCGTGACGCCGTCCAGATACAGATCGACGCGCAGACACGCCGTGCCGTCGACCGTCTCCATGTGCTCGGCTGCATAGCCGCCGTCGATGCGTGCCACGTAATCGCCGCTGCGCGGCAGCACGACCGCACCGGGCAGCGCCGGATCCTGGGCAGGAGGCGGGGTCGGCGTCGGCGCAGGCGTCGGCGTCAGCGTGGGTCTCGGCTTCGTTGTGGGCGATCCCTCCGGCGTCGGCGTCGGCGTTGCGGTCGGCGTGGGCGTCGGCGTCGGGGTTGCCGTCGCGGTCGACGTTGCGGTCGCAGTCGCGGTTGCAGTCGGGGTTGCCGTCGGGGTTGCGGGTCCGCTCATGGCCATGCCGCTCGGCGTCCTGTAATCCGTCGGCGGCGTACGGTCGAAGAGCAGCCATGCGTATTCCGGATAATCGATGAACACGTTGCGGTTGCCCTGCACGTTTTCGCACTGGTCGTTTCTGGACATTTCCCAGGTGTCGACCGGGTCCTTTTCCATCCACCGGAGCAGCGTGTCAAGCGATTCGATGACCTTTTTGCCGTCGTTCTTGTCGTCGCCCTGGCCGACGACCGGGTTCGGATCGTTCTCATACAGGTTCGGTTCCTCCCAGCGGCACCAGACGTACAGCAGGATGCGCGCGACGTCGCCCTTGATGTTGTCGTTGACCTCGACCAGTCCGTCGCCGCTGCTGATGTACCAGAGCACTGTCTTGCCGTCATAGGTCTTTGTCTGATAGCTGCTCACATAGCCAATGACGTTGCCGAACGTATAGTTGCTGCGGGTCGAATTGACGTCGGCGTTCGTCGGGCGCAGATGGTGCAGGTCGCTGCCGCCGCCGCTCTGATAGAAGCTCGCGCGCGACTTCGGCCAGACGTGCTCACGGTTGTAGTTTCCGCTCAGCACGTCCGAATAGAACAGGACCGGGTTCGACGAACCATGGTTTGCATCGGTCTTGGGCCAGTAGCCCGTCAGGCTCTTATAGGTGACGGAATTGGTCATCGTGTCCGTCATCAGCGTATGCAGACGCGAAAACATGGCGCTGTTCATCGGCGCGGACGACGACGCGGAAAGCCTGCTCACGACGTCATAGGTATTGTCGCCGGTATAGTACGCCTGCGCCTGCGGCGAGAGCGCGGTGCAGAGTTCATGGCGCGTGCCGGTATTCTTGACGAGCGTACCGGTCTTTGCCTCTGCGGCGGGGACGATGCAGAGCACCAGCAGCAGTACAAGCAGAACAGAGATCGAACGTTTGAATAGCCGCATGGGAGATCCTTTCCGCGCAAATGCGCATCCCGTGGGAGGATATTATGATTATACAGGAATGCCGAATAAAACGCAAGCAAAAGAAAGGGAGGACGCTCTCTGTGCGTCCTCTCAAACCGTTGCAACAGGGCGGTCCGACGTCAGCCGATCGCTTTGGACAGCCAGGCCAGGCCGTCGGTACGCAGCCATTCGATCGCCGCTTCGATCGGGCCCTTCAGTACGCCGGTCAGCACCAGGATCAGCAGGCTCAGCACCAGCACCATCACAAGGATGATCATGCACCAGTACGAGCGCGCAAAGTTCTTGCGGTTGACGTTTTTGCCCGCGAAGGAGAATACGATCAGCAGAATGAGACCGATGACCGGGATCGCGAACAGCAGCGCATAGCCGAAATACGCCCACGGACTGAGCGGACGGTACTCCGCCGGAAGCTCCGTTTCCTTTTCCGGTTCAAAGCCGGTCCGCTCCGGCTTCACGTATGCGGCTTCCCTTTGTTCGGAACGCGTTTGCCGTTTCGGCGCGGGCGCCGGCGTCGGCTGCGGGATGAACACGGGCTGCGGATTCGGCTCCGGAACAGATTGCGGTTCCGGTTCCGGGTTGAACGCGCGCACCGTCCGATCGTACGTCTCGGGCGCGGGTTCGGGCTGCACGTACGGCTGCTTCAGTCCGGGCTGTACAAACACGGGTTCGGGCGCAGGCTCAGGTTCGGGCTCAGGTTCGGGCACAAATACAGGCGCGGGCTCGGGTTCCGGAACAAACTCAGGCGCAGGCTCCGGCTCCGGCACAAACACGGGTTCGGGCGCGGGCTCCGGCTCGGGCGCAGGCTCGGGTTCCGGAACAAACACAGGCGCGGGTTCCGGCTCGGGCACAAATACGGGTTCGGGCGCGGGCTCCGGTACAAATACGGGTTCGGGCGCGGGCTCCGGCCCGGGCGCAGGCGCGGGCTCCGGAACAAACACAGGCGCGGGTTCCGGCTCGGGCACAAACACGGGTTCGGGCGCGGGCTCGGGCTGCCGGGCCTGAATCACCTTTGTCCCGCATTGGGTGCAAAACTTCGCGCCGGCCGGCAATTCATTGCCGCAGTTTCTGCAAAACATACAATCCCTCCTTTTTGTTGCACGGATACCGTGCGGTTGTATATATTATAGATGATTTGCCTGTATCTGTCAATCGAAAGCTTGCGCTGCGGGTCTTGCGAAACAGAAAGAAATGTGATACAATATGTCGATCATTGATATGAGGGTAGAGAAGGTAAGGCATGGAAACGGTACGTTTGAACGGCGCATTGTACGCCGGGATGCTTTCGAGCGGCGCGGATCATTTGAGCTGTTACCGCAAGACGGTCAACGATCTGAATGTTTTTCCCATTCCCGACGGGGACACCGGCGACAATATGCTCGCCACGGTTTATTCCGGCGCCGACACGGTCGACCGCGGCGCGAACGAGGATCTTGAAACGGTCGCAAGCCGCAGCGCGCACGGCATGCTGCTCGGCGCACGCGGCAACTCCGGCGTTATTTTATCCCGCATTTTTTCCGGCATCAACAAGGGATTTCAGGGCATAGCCGAGGCGGACGTCGCCGCGGTCTCCAAAGCGATGGCCTGCGGCGTCGAGGAAGCGTATCACGCGGTTCCCGTGCCGGTCGAGGGCACGATCCTGACCGTGTTTTCCGACGGCGTACGCTACGCGAACGAACGGATCACCGAGGCGTCCACGCTGCGCTCGTACTTCAACGACCTGCTCGGCGAAATGCAGCGCTCCCTGGACCGCACGCCGGACCTTTTGCCGGTGCTGCGCGAGGCGGGCGTGGTCGATTCCGGCGGCGCGGGACTCATCTACATCTTTGAGGGCATGCGGCGCTCTCTGAACGGCGAGACCGTGGAGCGCGGCGAACAGCATGCCGAGGCGAAGCATGCGGACCTCGACGCGTTCGGCACGGATTCCGTGCTGACCTACGGCTACTGCACCGAGTTTCTGCTGCGGCTGCAGACGGCGAAGGGCGATCCGGACGCGTTCGACCTCAATGCATTCATCGACTACCTGAACAGCGTCGGCAATTCGGTCGTGGCGTTCCGCGAGGGCACGATCGTCAAGGTCCACGTCCACACGATGCGGCCCGGCGACATCCTGAACCGCTGCCAGCGCTTCGGCGAGTTTTTGACGCTGAAGGTCGAGAACATGTCGCTGCAGCACAACGAAACCGAGCTGCCCGAGGTGACCGTGACCGCGCCGAAGCCGCGCAAGAAGGTCGGTATCGTCGCCGTTGCGGCCGGCGCCGGCCTCAAGGAAACGTTCCTTGCGCTCGGCACGGACGTCGTGATCGACGGCGGGCAGAGCATGAACCCGAGCGCATCCGATTTCCTTGACGCGTTCGACCGCACGAACGCCGACACGATCTTTGTCTTCCCGAACAACGGCAACGTGCTTTTGACCGCAAAGCAGGCGAAGGACCTCTACCCCGCCTCCGACATCCGCGTAATGAACACGCGCACGGTCGGCGAGGGCTACGCCGCGATCTCCATGATGGACGGCGGCGAAGGCGCGCCGGACGATATGGAAGCGGATCTTACAGAGGTCATCGCTTCCGTCACGACCGGCTTTGTGTCCCGCGCAAGCCGCAACGCCGAGAAGGACGGCGTGCACGTGCACGAGGGCGATTTCATCGGCTTTATCGGCGACACGATCTATGTCAACGACCGCAGCGCCGTCGATACCGCGATCGCGCTGTCCAGGGAGATGCACGTCGAACGCTGCGGCGTCCTGCTGCTGCTGGTCGGCTGCGACGCGGCGCCGGACGAGGCGGACGCGCTCTATGCGGCGCTCACAAAAACGTATCCCAGAACGGAGATCATCCGCATTGCCGGCGATCAGCCCGTTCATCAATATATCTTAGTAGGAGAATAAAACCATGCTGACACTGTTTACCGACACCGATACCGACATCACCCCGGAAGTTGCGAAGGAATACGGCTATCGCCTGATTTCCATGCCGTACAGCATCGACGCAAAGACGATCTGGCCGTACGAGGACTTTGATGTGTTCGATTCGCACGCGTTCTACGACAGTCTCCGTAACGGCACGCTGCCCACGACCGGCGGCATCTCCGCAGAGCGTTACCGCAACTATTTCGAGCCGGAGTTCAAAAAGGGCAACGACATCCTGTATGTCCACTTCTCCGCGGCGATGACCATCACGTTCCGCGCGATGGACGAGGCGGTTGCCGAGCTTCTGAACGAGTATCCGGAGCGGAAGTTCTGGCAGATCGATACCAAGGGCATCACGATCGTCAGCTACAACCTCGTGCGCACGATCGGCGATCTCCATAAGGCCGGCAAGACCGCCGAAGAGCTGGTCGAGTGGGCAAGGACCGAGGTCGACCACTACGCGCAGTACTTCTTTGCGGACGACCTCAAGTTCTTCAAGCGCAGCGGCCGCGTCAAGGGCATTGCGGCGACGATGGGCACGCTTTTAGGCATCCGTCCGATCATCTGCATGAACGAAGCGGGCGAGATGGTCAGCATCGGCAAGGAGCGCGGCAGAGCGAACGCGATGGAGCGCCTTGTGAAGTACGTCGAAGAGCTCGGCGACGACATCAAGAGCCACCGCTTCATCGTCGGTCACACCGACGCGCCGGAAATTGCGAAGGACCTCGTCGACATGCTGCATGCGCGCTTCGGCGACGATCTTGCGATCGAAACCGTCGTGACGAACCCGACCGCGGGCAGCCACTGCGGCCCGAACGGCGTCGGTGTGAGCTTCCACGCAAGGCGCCGCGTCTGAAGGGAGCGTCCCATGGTTACCGTTCGCAAGGTCCGGACCAAGGCTGAGCAAAAGGCGTTCCTGCGCTTTCCGCTGGACATGTACCGCTCGAATCCCAACTTCGTTCCCCCGCTCTACGGCGACGAAAAGAAGATCTTTGACGACGATTTCGTCTACAACGACACCTGCAAGACCGAATACTGGCTTGCGTATCGCGACGACAAGCCGGTCGGCCGAATCTCGGCGATCATTCAGCGCGCAGCGAACGAAAAGAACAACGAAAAGCGCGTGCGCTTCACCCGCTTCGACGCGATCGACGACGCCGAGGTTGCAAAGGCTCTGTTCGACGCGGTCGAGCAATACGCAAGGGAAAACGGCATGAACGCCGTGTGCGGACCGCTGGGCTTCTCGGACCTCGAGCGCGAAGGCCTCTTGGTCGAGGGCTTCGATCAGCCCGCCACCTTTGAGGAGCAGTACAACGCGGAATACTACGGCGCGCTCGTCGAGGGCTGCGGCTATGAGAAGGAGGTCGACTGGATCGAATCCAAGCTGTACGCGCCGACCCCCGAGACCGCGGCAAAGCTCAAGAAGCTTTCCGAACAGGTGCTGCAGCGCTACAAGCTGCACATCGGCGAGGCGAAGAACGTCAACGATTTCATCAAGCGCTACGAAACGGGCATTTTTGAACTGCTCGACGTCGCGTACGACGGTCTGTACGGCACGGTCCCGTTCACGCCCGGCATGAAGAAGATGATGATCGACAATTTCCGTCTGATCCTCGATCTTGACCATGTCGCCTGCATTCTGAACGAAGAGGACAAGCTCGTCTGCTTCGGCGTCAGCCTTCCGGCGATCGCCGACGCGGTCAAGCCGAGCCGCGGCCATCTCACGCCGCTCGCGATCCTCAGGCTTCTGCGCGCGCTCAAGCGCCCGAAGGTCATCGACCTTGCGCTGATCGCCGTTGCGCCGGAGTACCAGAACACCGGCGTTCCCGCCGTCGTTGCCTCCGCGATCTCCGACATGCTCAACGATCCGAACATCGACCATATCGAAACGAACGTCAATCTGGAAAACAACCGTTCGATCAACAACCTGTGGAAGCGCTTTAACGCGGTCCAGCACAAGCGCCGCCGCTGCTATCTCAAGAACCTCGACTGAAAAAACAATATATCATCCCGATACGCCCGCTGCATCTTGAAAAAACGCAGCGGGCGTGATACTATTTCGGTGTATGCGGTGCATGCAAAACGCCGCAGAATTCTTACAATACGCTTTGGAGGCGCAGCCATGAAAATCTCGCAGAAGGCACAGGAATGCAACCTTTCCCCGATGCGCAAATTCCACCCCTACGCGGTGGAAGCCGTGAACAAGGGCAAGACGATCTACCACCTCAACATCGGCCAGCCCGACATCGAAACGCCGCCCGCCTACTATGAGGCGATCCGCGATTTCAAAAACCCCGTTCTGGAGTACGCCGCCTCCCCCGGCATGCCGGTGCTCATCAAGGCGGTGCAGGGCTATTATGAAAAGCTCGGCATCCACTATGAGGAAAGCGATATCCTGATCACCACCGGCGGCAGCGAAGCGCTGATGATGCTGATGCTTTCTATCCTCGATCCCGGCAGCGAGGTCATTATTCCGGAGCCGTTCTACCCGAACTACAACACGTTCGTAAGAGCGGCGGGCGGCACGATCCGCCCGATCACCACCTCGCCCGAGGGCGGCTATCGCTACGCATTCCGCGACAAGCTCGAGGCCGCGTACAACGAGCACACCCGCGCGATCATGTTCACCAACCCCGGCAACCCGACCGGCGTGGTGCTGAAACCCGAAGAACTACGTACCATTGCGGACTTTGCAAAGGCGCATGACCTGTTCGTCATCGGCGACGAGGTCTACCGCGAGTTCGTCTACGGCGGCGAAAAGCTCGCCACGATCGGCCAGTTCCCGGAGCTTCATGACAACGCGGTCATCATCGACTCCGTTTCCAAGCGCTTCTCCGCCTGCGGCGCGCGCATCGGCGCGATCATCACCCGCAACAAGGAGCTGCAGCAGAGCCTTCTGAAATTCTGCCAGGCGCGTCTGTCCGTCGCAACGCTCGATCAGGTCGCGTCCGCCGCGCTCTATGACGTCGGTCCTGAATACTTCGAGGCGGTCCGCAAGGAGTATAAGCTCCGCCGCGACACCTGCTATAAGAAGCTCCTCGAGATCCCCGGCGTCGTCGTCAAGGATCCCGAAGGCGCGTTCTACATGATGGCCGCGCTGCCCGTCGACAACGCCGACACGTTCCAGAAGTGGCTTCTGACAGACTTCGACGACAACGGCGACACGGTCATGTTCGCGCCCGGCGAGGGCTTCTACGCCACGCCCGGCAAGGGCAAGAACGAGATCCGCATCGCATACGTCCTGAAGCAGGACAAGCTCGAACGCGCAATGGATCTTCTGGCGCTCGGCATTCAGAAATACAACGAAACGCACAAGGCGTAAGCCAAGGCATAAAAACAGGGCTGTTCAGAAACACATGTTTCTGAGCAGCCCTTTTTCATCTTATGCGCTCAATACGCGTAGAAATATACCTCGATGTACCAGTTCTCCGCAAGCGGCTCCAGTTCCGAATAGCGGATCTGCTCCGCGGTGTTTTCCGTATAGATCAGCCAGACCTCATAGAGGATGCCGGGGTCCTGATACATCGTCGTGTCGATCGCCATCGGGAGATTCACTTCGAAAAACGGCGCGGCGTCCTCCGTAAAGACCGGCTCCGGTCCGGTCCGGTAAAAATCGATCCCCGTCTGTTCCGACAGCGCGACCAAAGCCTGCACGCTTTCCGGAAGCGTCGCGGGATCGACCGTTGCGTTCCCGTTCCGTTCCGGATCCCACCCATAGGCCTTGCCGTTGAACACATAAAACCGGTCATAATCCGGCCACTCCTTTGCGGCAAGCTCGAACGCTTCCCGGTACTCTGCGAACAGCGCTTCGGCTTCCGCCCGCCTCTCTTCCGGCGGCAGGATCGGGTACGGCCCGTATTCCGTGCCGGTGCAGGTAAAATAGGGGTTGATCCCCTCGGTCCGTTTCGCCGCTTTCACCTCACCGTCCCGTAGGGTGATCGAAAGGCGATCGCTCTCTGCGTCATAGACCGCCTTCTCGATCGCTCCGCTTATAAAGGACACCGTGTCCGCGTCGATTGTGTAAGGCAAATATGTATTCAGCGGCGCGCCGTACGGCTCCTGCGCGAATCGCGCCTTTCCGTCGCCGCAGAATTCCAGATAGTCGGGATTCTTACCCTCGCTTTCCACTTCCCATACGCCCAAAAGCCGTTCCTCCGAAACCGTCGCACGCTGCCCGCGCCCTGTACAGCCGAGCAGCAAAGCGATCGCAAGCAGGATGATCCAAAGCCGTTTTTGTTTCACTTCCGCTCACCCCGCCATATTGAGATTGTCAAAATACGATTCCGCGTCAACGCCGTCGATAAAGTAACCGCGGATATAATCACGCTCCGCATCGTAGTCCGTCGTAAACGTAATCTGCGCGATCGTGCCGTCCTCGGTCATGATCTCCGCGCAATCGTCCGTGTCCTTCCACCGCAGCAGGTACACCCATGTGCCGGCTTCGATCACGGCGGGTTCTCCGTCGATCGTGCAGGGCAGGTCACGGACAACCTCGAACAGATTGTTAAACTCGATCTGCTCCTCGCGCGTCCGGTCCCTGACGCGATCCAGCACGCCCGTCTCATACCATTCCGATGCCGGTTCAAGCTCAGCGCCTGCATACACGCGGCTTCCGTAATACGTCCCGATCAGCCAACAGCGGGCGGTGATGCGCAATGTCCCATCCTGCAGATAGGCATACGCATCGTTGGTTTCCGCCTTGACCTGTCGCACTTCCCTGCCGTGCAGCAACAGAATCGCGGTTTCGTTCCAGTCCGCCATGAAATCCTGCGTCGTCACCACGAGCGCAAGATCGTCCGAGGCAGGATCCGGCTTATACAGGATCGCCTGATCGACCGTATCTCTCGGTTCAAGCTCCGTAAGCGGGTACTCGGCTTCGTCGATGCAGACGATGACGGGCGTGTCGCCGTCTTCCGAGCTTTGCCGGAACGAGATCGTTTCCTGCGTCCCGTCGCCGTCCAGATCGTGCCGGAACAGCACACCCTCCCGGACCTTGCCGAGCGCGGATGCCGGACAGCAGATCGGAAGTCCGACCGGATTGCAAATCACAGCCGCATCTGCCGTTTGCAACGGCAGCACGATCTCCTGCTGCAGCGTCGCAGTGTGCGTCGTTCCGTCGGCAAGCGTCAGCGTCATCCGATCCGAATTCGGCGTCCACTGTGCAGTCTTCACAATCGTCTGATCGGAGAAGGTCAGGCGCACCGTCTGCCCGTCTGCATTCCGCGCATACTGCATCCGCACGTCCGCGTCGCCGCGAAACTCCAAAAGCCGCGCCGCGCCGTTCGCGGACAGCTCCAGATACAGAAACGGAACATCGTCCGTATCCCATACGCCGAACAGTCCTTCCGCTTCGCGGTAAAGCACATACAGATACCAGTCGCCCCAAAGCGGCTCAATCACGTCCCGGTATGCCTCGGCAAACTGCTCCTGCGCGTTTTCCGTGTGGATCAGCCACACCTCGTATGCGGACTGTGCTTCGTCTCTGCTTTCGGGCATCGTCACAACAAAGCACGGCTCCGAATCCTTTGCAAACGGATGACCCGGTTCATATCGAAGCAGCCGCCCTTCCCAATAGATGGTGACGCCCTTTTCTTTGGCTCGCGCAGCCAATACCTGCAATTCCGACGGCAGCTTCGTGATTTCCACTACGGCACGCATATCTTCGTACGGACGTTGATACGACCCTCTTCCATCCTCATCGATCATCAAATCCGGATAGTATCCGGGATTTTTGGTTCTGGCGCTCTCCAACAGCTCCCGATTCTGCTCAAAGAACGCCCGCATCTGTGCGGTTTGCTCCGTCCTTCCGGTCGGCTTTGCCGGATAGCCGTTCATCTGAATGAACGCATACACCAACCGGTCATACAGATCGATCCCCGTTTCCGTCGCCGCCAGGCCGTACAGGATCAGTCCCTTCGTTCCGTCGGTGCCGACCTTTGTATAACACAGGTATCCGTCGTCATACTCCACATGGCGGCAAACAACGTTCGGATATACCGTCCGTGCGGAGTGCAGCACGGAATTCTCATCGGAGTCGCCCGATCCGGTGTTGTTCAGCACAACGTCGATCTGCTCGCGCAGCGGCGTCGCATCCCAATCGTCAAATGCTTCCTCCGGCCGCAGTCCGTATACGATGCTCGGAAGGTCCTTCGCAACCTCTTCGTTTTTCGGAAGGAACATGATAATGTTCGGAACATCATACAGGACGTCATACTCTGCGATCATCAGGCAGCGATATCCGTTCCATGTAAACGCCTCGGTCTGTATCTCCGGCAGCTCTTCGACCGGCGTCAGCGGCATCCCGCCCGGTGCGGGGCCGGGTTCGCTTGTTGCGGGCGGTTCCTGCTCCGTCGGCAACACAGGCGCGTCCGTCGTCTGCGGCGGTACCTCCTGCGGCTTCGGTTCATGCGTGTCGTTCAGCTCCGCCATCGGCTCCGAGGGCGCGCCTTCGCCCTTTTTCGATCCACGGAACAGGCCGACGCCGAACACCAGACCGACGATGCAGGCGATCGCGGCGGCGGCCATGCCGTAGCCGAGAACCCGGCTGAACCGCTTTTGCGGACGTGCCGACTGGCTTTCGACGGGCACGGCGGCGGTCGATGCGGATGTATTCGGTTTGGCCTTCTGTTTTCCGTACAGCGCCGTCTCAAAGCGCGCCTGCGACGCCGCGGGGATCGGCTCGGTTTCCGGATGCAGCAGATTGCCCTGCGCTTCGGCGTCCTTGCGCACGGCGTCGCGCAGCAGTTTTTCAAAGGATTGTTTCCGCATTGCCGTCCTCCTTGCAGAATTGCAGCACCGCACGGCGCGCACGCGTCAGATACACGCGCACCGTGCTCTTCGAGACGCCGAGCGTCTTTGCGATCTCGCCGTCGCGCAGTTCCAAAAGATACTTATACCGCAGCACGTCCCGAAGGCTCTCCGGAAGCTTAGAAACCGCGCGCTTGACCTCCTCGACGGTCAGGCTGTTGATCGCGCGCTCCTCGACCGACGCCGACGTGTCGCCGATCTCGATCTCCTCGATCGGAACGCTCGCCTGCCTGCCGCGCTTTTGCAGCCGGTTCAGCGCGTTTCGCTTGACCGCGGTAATCAGATACACCGCCCGCGCGGCTTCCGGCAGCGATCGCAGCGTGTCGATTTTGCGGATGCAGCGTACAAACGTGTCCTGCACGGCGTCCTCCGCCGCGCCCGGTTCGCGCAGAATCGCAAGCGCCGTGCGCTTCATGCGGTGATAGTTCGACGCGAACAGCTCGCTCATCAGCGCGCGATCCGATTCGCTGTCCAAAACCAGGAACAATAGAATCATCGTGGTACAGCCCCCCTGTTGTCCTCTATACACATAGACAAGCGTGCGGCCAAAAGTGCTGCATCATTTTTCGGATTTTTCTTCCGCATCCGGCGCGGACAGGTGTTTTTTGAAAAAGAAGATCAAAAACGGAATGGAAACGAAGAAGGTGAGAAGGTCCGCTCCAGCCTGCACCGCCTCGATGCCGGTGAGTCCGAACAGCGCGGGCAGCAGGAACACGAGCGGCACAAAGAAGATCCCCTGCCGGCACGAGGCGAGGATCGTTGCGCCGACGGCGAAGCCGAGCGACTGATAAAGCTGATTGACGTAGGTGGAAAAGCCCATCAGCGGGATCGTGACGCACAGAAACGCAAGCATGGCGCTGCCGCATTCCACCACGGCGGGATCGTCGCGGAACCACGTCATGATCGGCGCGCGGAAGAAGAACACAAGCACGGCGATGCAAAGGCAGATGACGGTCGCGGACGCCGTCGCAAACCAAAAGACCTTTTTGACGCGCGAATAGCGCTTTGCGCCGAAGCAGTAGCCCGCGATCGGCTGAAAGCCCTGCCCGACGCCGAGCACGATGTGCCGCACGAACATATAGAGCTTGTTGGCGATCGAGATCGCCGCGACCGCCGCCGCGCCGAACGGCGCCGCCTGAATGTTCAAAAGCGCCGAGGACAGGCTCGCCATGCCCTGTCGGAACAGCGTCGGCACGCCCATGCGCACGATCGAGGTGTAGACGAATACGCGTTTGCCGATGTACTTCGGGCGAATGCGCACGATGCTGCGGTCACGGAAGAAGATGACCGCCATGATGAAAAAGCTCGTCATCTGGCTGAGCATCGTCGCAAGCGCCGCGCCCGCAATGCCCATGCCGAAGCCGAAGATCAGAAGCGGGTCGATCGCAAGGTTTATGAGCCCGCCGCTGATCATGCCGATCATCGAATAGACCGCCTGCCCCTCGGACCTTAAAATGTTGTTCAGCACGAACGCCGAGGTCATGAACGGCGCGGCGATCAGGATAAAGCGCGCGTAATCCACGGCGTACGGCACGACCTCGCCGCGCGCGCCGATCAGGGAGACCAGCGGACGCAGAAACACGAGACCCAATGCGCCGATCAGCGCGCCGGCGACGATGCTCATCAGCGCGGCGGAGGTGCCGACCGTGCTGGCGTCCTCCACGCGCTTCTGACCGAGCATCGGGCTGATGAGGCTCGTGGCGCCCATGCCGATGCTGCCGCCGACCGCCTGGATCACCGCCATCAGCGAGAACACGACGCCGACCGCGGCCGACGCGCCCGTGTCGATCTTTGCGACAAAGTACGTGTCCGCCATGTTGTAGATGACGGTGATGAGCTGGATCACCACCGTCGGCGCCGCTTTTTTGAACAGCAGCCGCCCGATCGGCTCTGTCAGCATCTGCTGCCGCTGCCGCTCGCTGTCAACGTGCATAGCTCCTCCGACTGATTATTCGATCGCGACCGGGTGCGCCGACGCAAGCTCAAAATGATACTGTACAATGCCGAGGTCGATCCGCGCGTACGGTCCGAACAGCGCCTTCAGGGACGCCTGACCGTCCTTCAGCGAAAAGCGGAACTGCTGCTGATTGATCGCCGTCGGCGCCAACAGCGCCGCCTCGACGCCCGCTTTGAACCAGTCCGGCACGTCGCCCGCAACGTCGGTCACCTGCGCGAAGGTCTTGCTTCTGTGCGGCTTTCCGGGCTTTTTTGCATAGCCGATCGAAACGATCGCGGCAAGGCGCTGCCCTTCGCCCGCCATCGGACGCGCAAGCTTCTTCTTGTACGAGCCCGCGATCCAGCAGGTACTTAGCCCCAGCGTTTGCGCAAACAGCACAAGCCGCTCGCCCCAGTAGCCGCACTGACGGTATAGGTCGTCCGTGTCCGGCCCGATCAGCGCAATGTAGTTGATTGCGTTTTCGAACGCGCCGTACTTCGCCCAAAGCCCGGTGATCATTTTGGGATCGTTCTGCACGAGCCGCATCGAAAGCCCGCTCTCTTGATTGCACGCTTCGATCTCCCGTTCGAGCGCCGTCAGCGTTTCGCCCTCGATCGGCTGCAGCGTATACGCGCGCACGGAGTGGCGCGCCTCCATGGCTTCCCGGATCGTCATACACGTTTCCTCCCGTCCTTTGATGGTTCCATTATAATATGCCCGCACGGCGCTTGTCAAACGGCAGGCATTGCCAAACGCGCCCGGTTCCGGTATAATGAGAACAGCAAGGAGGCCTGTATGATTCGTGCCGTGATCTTCGATATGGACGGGCTGATGTTCGATACCGAACGGCTGTACGTCCGCGCCCTCAACGAGTACGTCGGTCCGAAAACCGGCGTCGATTTTCCGTACGAAAACATCCTGAAAACGCTCGGCTGCAACCATGCGGGCTTTACGCGCATGTTTCCGGAGCTGTTCGGCACCGCGCTCACGCCCGAGCAATGCACCGTGCTCGTGACCGAATGGATGACGAAGGAGATCCTTGCAAACGGCGTACCCGTCAAGCCCGGCCTTTATGCCCTGCTGGACGCGCTGAAATCCGACGGCGTCAGGACCGCGCTTGCGACCGGCAACAGCCGCCCGATCGCGCTGGAATACCTGCAGCGCACCGATACGCGCAGATACTTCGACGCACTCGTTTTCGGCGATCAGGTCACGCACGGAAAGCCCGACCCGGAGATCTTTCTCGCTGCCGCAAACGCGCTCGGCGTCGATCCGGCGGACGCCGCCGTTTTGGAGGATTCGGTGAACGGCCTTCTGGCTGCGCACGCGGGCGGGTTCTTCTCGATCTGCGTGCCGGACCTCGTCGACCCGGTCCCGCGGCTCGGCTTTCAGCCGGACGCGGTGCTTCGCTCGCTCGACGAAGCGATCCTGCTGATCCGCGCCGTCAACGGGGCAGGCTGATTCTTCCTTCACACCGGCACGGTCCGGTGCTTTCTTTTTTTCAAAAACCGTGTCCGACTTTTCCGTTTTCCGCGCTCTTATAGGGTGAAAACCGGTTTTACGAGGGAACTATGGAACAACACGAGACATTCAACCGCGTCTATGACGCAACGCGCGACGCGCTTCTGCGCTGGCTTGTGCCGCGCATCCGCAGCGCCGAGGACGTGCAGGAACTGATGCAGGAGATCTATCGCAAGCTGTATCGGAAGCTCCAAAAGCGCGGCGGCATTGCAGAGCCCGAGAAGTACGTTTTCGGCATTGCAAAGCGTGAGCTTGCGGGCTTTTACCGACGCCGCGCCAAGGTGCAGGCGTACGATGCGCCGCTGTCCGACGAGCTGCCGGATGACGGCGCGTCGCCCGAGGATATCGTGCTCGGCCGCGAATGCATGCAGGAGATCTGGGCGATCGTCAAGACCGAGCCGCTGCCGTCCTATCAGGCGTTTACGCTGTACTACGGCTTCTCGGTTCCGACCGAAGAGATCGCGCAGGCGCTCGGCCTTTCGGAGGACGCGGTGCGCCGACGGCTGTCGCGCACAAGAGCCCGCATCCGGGCAATGCTGTCGGAGAGCGGCAAGGACACAGGGAAAGGAGTTTAACATGAACGAACAGGAAGCATATAAAACCGTCGTCAAGGAGCAGATCGTCGACGACGACGCAATTCTGCGCTATGCAAGGACCGCACAGCCGCAAAACAGCAGCGCGTTCCGTGTGCTGAAGCCGGTCGCGATCGCGCTTGCCGCGCTGCTCGTCGTCTTCGGCGTCGCGATGACGATCCCCGCCGCGCGCGCCGAGGTGATGCGCTGGTTCTCCCCCACAAGCGCGCAGGAGTATCTGGAGCAGTCCCCGGAGGAACGCGAGCCGAACGAGGAGCTGGACGCACTGATCGTGCCCGGCGGGCAGAGCGACACGCAGGTGGAAGTCCTCAGCGTTGCGGAGGAAGACATCTATTCTGAGATTGCAAAGGCGCTTGAGACCGCTGAGTTCGGTGACACGATGTTCGACGGTGAAAACCTCTATATCCGCATGCGGGTGAACGGCCTCGGCATGCTCTCGACAATCGAAATGATGACCGGCGGCAATCTGACCAAGAACATCATCCCTCCGGAGCTGACGCCCGGATACTTCGAGGATTACCGTACGCCGCAGGAATTCCTTTCCGGAGAGATTCCCTTCTGGGCGGACGCGGAAACCTTTGTGACCTACACGTTTGCGGACGGTACGCAAATAAACGGCGGCTACGGCGTATTCAGCGTTGACGATACCGACATTCGACCGCTGCTCGATTCTCTGCGGCGGGACGATCTCGATCACGGCACGTATTCCACGCCGGAACAGTTCGCTGCCGTCAATGAGCGCGAAACGGCGTATCTGCGGGATCGAACGGTCCATGTCAGCATTTGGACCTATATGAAGGCCCAGTCCTCGGATGCATACACGCAAACGCTGTACGATACCTTCCGGGCGCATGCGGATGAAAACGGCTGCGTTGCCGTGACCGTCGGCATGAAGATTCTGCACGATCTCGGTCAGGAACCGTGGACTGAAACCGTGCTTAATGCAACGCTCGGCGAAGTCACCGTCGATCTCGACGCATACAAGTCCCTTCGGAAAACCGCGCTCAAGCCCGTCGGAAACGAAGCGGTCTTTGCGCCGGAAAACGTGTTCTTCTCGCTGTCCGATTGGAAATCGGACGAGAACGGCGTCCCGTACTGCACATACGTCAATCAGACGGTCGATCTTGACGGACTGACCATAAAGCCGCTCGACGGCGCGTACATCGACGCGCTCGGCATTCAGAATCTGCGCATCAGGCTGACGCCGCCGAAGAGCTGGAGCCGGGAGATGCTTGCGTATCTGAATTCGATGGACCTTGACTTTGAAGTTCTGATCAACGGAGAACCGTTGGGACAGGTCGACAGCATCCGCATGGAAGCCAAGGAAAACGGCACGATGCTGATCACGATCGGCAATATCGGCGGCGTACCGCTCGATCAGCTCAAGGATGTCAAAGCCGTCACGCTGATCCCGACGCTGTCCTATATCCGCAGTCTGCGCATCTATACGGAGGGCGATCCGGACGGAAAGCTGACCGAAACGCTGCTGAAACCGGGCGTCGAATACGCGATGGGCACGAACTGCGGTACATGGATCGGTGAAACGACCGAATACCCGCAGTACACGATCACGTTTATCGCGGAATAACATATCACTCGCGTTCGGAGCGGCTTTCCGCCGCTCCGATTTTTGTCGAAAATCTGCCGTTTCCGCTTGTATTTTGGCCGTCGGCGTGCTATGATAGAGGAGCAAAAAAGAGATGGAGGATTCGATCGAAATGAGAATCGCGATCATCGGCGGTACCAACATCGAGACGCTCCCGATCCGCTACCGGGAGCAGGCTGTTTCCACCCCCTACGGCGACGTTGTCGTGTTCCGCGGCACGCTCAAGGAGGGCAACGAGGTCATCTTCCTGTCCCGTCACGGCGTTTTGTACGCGCACGATCCGGGCGACATCAACTATCGCGCCAACGTCTATGCGCTGCACCAGATCGGCGTCACCCACGCGATCAGCGTCACGTCCGTCGGCGCGTGCGACTATTCGCTGCGTCCCGGCGAATACTGCCTGATCAACGACTTCATGGACTTCACCAAGGGCCGCGCATCCTCGTTCGAGCGCGAACACCGCGCCACGCTGCACACCGGCATGGAAAACGTGTTCAGCGAAACGCTGAACAGCACGCTGGAGGAGCTGATCCGTCAGCTCGGCCTGCCGTACTCCGGCCGCGCGACCTATGCCTGCACGGAGGGCCCGCGCTTTGAGACCGCTGCGGAGATCCGCGCACTGCGCACGCTCGGCGCACAGGTGGTCGGCCAGACGGTCGTTCCGGAAGCGCCGCTGTGCCGCGACCTCGGCATCGAGTACGCCGCTCTGGGCCTTATCACCAACTACTGCACCGGCATGACCGGCGTCGTCACCGACGTCGTGATCGAGCACGTCATGGACGAAAACCGCGAGGACATCTTCCGGCTGTGCTTCGACCTGATCCGCCGCATGACGACGTACGCCGAGAACTGAGACGTCATGACTTTTTAACATTATATATAATCCTTGGCTATTGACAATACGGCCCGGTCATGATATCATTTTTATGATTGAAAAGGCCGAGAGGCTTACAGTTTTATTCGGGAGATAAGGAGATTTCAACCTATGGAAAAATATGAAAAGCCTGTTCTTGAAATCATTGCGCTGATGAATGATGTGGTTACGGCAAGCGGTTGCGACCAAGAGAGCCCTGAATTGCCCTGAAGTGTAACAGTTGTTCATTCGTCCACACAGTTTTCGCGGTATGCGTTATTCGCATGCCGCATTTCTTTCATGAGGGTTCACCATGCATACGATCCATTCTGCGGATCCCACCGTTGCGAAGCTCATACCTCCGGGAAAGCCATCCGTCGGCGTGCGCTATATCCCGTCTCTGTTCGCTTTGCCCTTTGCCCATAACGGAAAACGTTATGCTTTTCACACGCTGACAAAACAGTGCGTCGAGGCGATCCTTCCCGCGTCCGCCATGGCGGGAGAGGGCTATGACGAGCTGATTGCAGCGCGCTTTCTGGTTCCGGAAAACACGGACGAATGCGCGTTTTACCTATCCGTATCTCAGATGCTGCGCGCTTTTCATAAAGTGCAGGGCGTCCCCTCCTATACGATTTTACCGACGCTTGCGTGCAACGCGCGCTGCACCTACTGCTATGAAGAAGGCAGAGTGCCAAAGACCATGACGGTCGAAACAGCGGATCGAGTCGTTCGATATATTTCCGATACGCATGCAAAATCACCCGTCAAGCTCACATGGTTCGGCGGTGAACCGTTGCTCTGCGAAGGGATCATTGACCGCATCACAGCAGGGCTCAGGGACGCGGGGATCGAATTCCAATGCAAGATGGTCTCCAACGGAAGTCTGATCACGCCGTCCGTTCTTGAGAAGATGCAAACCGATTGGAATCTCAGGTCCGTTCAGATCTCCATGGACGGTGCAGAGACGGACTATTATACACGTAAATGCTACTATCGCGAACAAGGTCAATACCATCATGTGTTGTCCGCGATCGACCGCATGTCGGAAGCCGGAATTCGTGTTGCGCTGCGCTGCAACGTGGACGAAGGCAATATTACGGGCGTCGATGCATTTCTGAACGATCTCAATCGCTGTATTACGCATAAAGACAATGTGTACCCGTATCTGAGCCCTCTGAATGACGCGCGCGTCGGCGAAAACGACGTTTCCATATGGAAGCAAGTCATAGCATTTCGCGAGCGAATCAGGCAAGCAGGCTTCCGTCCTTTGCTGTATAAGAGCTTGAAAATGCAGTTCCGTGTCCATTATTGTATGGCAGATTCGGGCTGTGTCGTCATTGGCCCGGACGGAGGGCTGTATCCATGTGAGCATTGCCCGGAGGAAAGCCGGTTCGGCAACGTGTTCGACGGCGTGACCGATGCGGAGGCGAAAAGGCGCTTCTGCCGCACGGACCGCGTGCGGGAAATGTGTCGCAGCTGCCCGTTTTTACCGGAATGCACAAGCTTTTCTTCCTGTCCGTGGCACGACACGCATTGCCGCGAGGTGCGCATGCTCCTTGCGCTGGATGACCTCAATCGCATGATTGACAAACAAACGGAATTTGAAACGGCGGAATCCGCTTTTTCGGACTGTTGAGGAGGAATACAATGAAGCTCAAAGATCAATTTCTGGTTCACACGGTCGACGATACACAGTTTCTGGTGCCGCTCGGCGGAGAAGCGTTCTCCGGGATCGTGCGCAGCAACAGGACTGCCGCGTTTATCGTGGACTGTCTCAAGGAGGACACCTCGGAGGATGCGATCGTCGACGCCATGTGCCGCAAATATGACGCTCCGCGCGCGGTCATTGCGGACGACGTACACGCAATCCTGGAGTCGCTTCGGCGCATCCACGCGATAGAAGAATAACGAGCGTATGCAAAACCCGGCCCTCCGTTCGGAAGGCCGGGTTTACTATGTGTCGGTTTACAGGATCCGAAGCGACTGCTGTTTGCCGTCGAGCGTCCAGCGAAGCGTAAGGCCGTCGTCGGCTTCGACCGAAACGTCGGTCGCCTTCTCCGTGAGACTGCGGACATGCGCAAACTGCTTCTTCTGCGCATCGGTATAGGTATTCAGCGCGTCCGAGGTCAGAAGCATGCCGCCGAGCAGCGCGTTGACCGTAAAGAGCTTTTCCTTTTCCTCCGGCGTCAGCTGACAGTTCGCTTCGCGCAGGAAGAACACGTCCGGATCGCCCATGAACGCGCGGCCGGTGAGCTGACGGCGGAAGGTCGTGTCCTCGATGGACTGCTTGGTGGAGACGCGCTCGCGGTGCGTGATCTGCATCAGCTTCGAGCCGTTCCAGTCGAGCCCGACGTCGCAGCCCACACGGCAGTATTCGACGACGCCGAACGCCGGCCACAGCGGCACGCCGCAGCCTAAGATCAGCTTGCCGCGGCAGGCCTTTCTGAGGATGTTCATCGCGCGGCACATGCGCGCGGCTCTCGATTCGGTCTCGCTGCCGAACGGCGCGGCGCCGTACAAAAAGTCCAGCTTCACAAGATCGAAGCCCCACTCGTTCAGCACGCGGTCAAGCACCTTGTTGACATACGCGACGACCTCGGGATTGTCGATGTCGAGCGAGTAGAAGCCGCCCCAGTTCGAGCCGTCCGACCACGGCTTGCCGTTGTGCTTGTAAAGCCAGTCCGGATGCTCCTCCATGATCTTCGAGCCCTTCTGGCACACGAACGGCGCAAGCCACAGTCCCGCGCGGAAGCCCGCCGCATGGATCGCATCGGCCGCGGTCTTGAGCCCGTTCGGAAACTTGTTCGCGTCCGGAACGAGCCAGTCGCCGACTGCCGTCTCCCAGCCGTCGTCGATCTGGAACAGATCGTTCGGCTGCAGCAGCGCCTTTGCGCCGACAAGATCATCGGTGATCGTCGCGTCGTTGATGTCCTGATAGCGGTTGTACCAGCTCGAATAGCCGAACAGCTTTTTGTCGGTCAGCGGATGCACGTCCATCGCGGCAAACCAGCCGTCAAAGACCTCCTGCTCCGTGCCCTCTGCGATATAGAGGTCGAACGCATGGAACTCGCCGTCGGCCTTCATGCCCGCGCAGTCGCGTTCGAGCAGCAGCTCGCCCTTGTTCGCATCGTACTGAAACAGCGTATAGCCGGGGATCTCGTCGAGCGAGCCGAACAGCAGAAACTGCTTGCCCGTGCGCAGGTAGCACCAGGACTCGCCGTGCGTGATCCCCTTCTTGTAGGGATATTTGACAAAGTGGTAGTCGCCGTAGCGATTGATCCCGAACGCCCCGCGCAAAAAGCACGGCAGGTGCTTAAGGCCCTTCGTGCGGCCGGTCCGGTCGTATTCGGGGCTGTACGTCCAGTTCTGGTAGCCGTTCATAAAGACGCGCGTCGCGTCCGTCGCGGGAAGCGCAACCGTCGCCGTGACCTTCTTCAGCCGCGCGTTTTTCAGCGGTACGCGCACATGCACGACGCCGTTCGCAGCGACGCTGCCGGTGACCGGCGCGCCGTTTTCCGTTTCCACACAGTAGTGCAGCATCCGTTCCGTGTTTGCCATGTTATTCTCCCTCCCGAATGGTAAATGATATCGTGACCGGAGCCGTCTGCTCCGAGGATACCGTCAGTGTGCCCCTGCCGCCGTGCCCGACGGTTTTGACATACGCGCCGGTCATGCCGCCCTCGGCGGTCGAAACGTCGGGACCCGCAAGCGCAAGATCGCCCGCGACCGCAAAGCGGACCGGCAGCTGCGCATACGATGCAAGGTTGTTGTTCGCGTCGAGCACGCGCACGCGCACCGCCGCCATATCGTAGCAATCGCCCTCAACGAGCTCGGTGCCGCTGACGCGGACCTCCAGATGCAGTTTCTTGTTCGGACAGCAGACGACCGACGCCGTGACCGTCTCGCCGTTGATCGCGTCGAACCGCCATTCGGTCGCCGCGCCGCCCCAGTTGCCGACGTACTTGCCGTACAGCTGTTCGCCGTCGGCCCAGCTCAGATGATACCGCTTCATGCAGTAAAACATGCGCAGCTTGTCGGCAAGCGGCATTTTTTCAAGCCCGTATTTGCCCGCGGCGAGAAGCTCGCGGTGCAAAAGCTGCTCCTTCTTGCCCGTGATGCCCTCCTCGCTGATCAGAAGCTGGCCGATAAGATCGTCGATTTTTACCGGCGGATGGTCGAGACCCTTCCACGGCTCCGGCTTGAAGATCTTGACGAGCTTGTCGTTTTTGTAGAGCGCGACGCGTTCGGCGTTCGTGAACGCCCAGATCTCGCCGATCTCGCCCGCGGGATAGTCGCCGATGCACATCGGCGTGCCGATCGAAAGCACCGGCTTCTGTTCGCCCTGGCTCGCGTAGGCGTACGCGGCGAGCTTCGGGTTGCGGAACGCGTCCATAACGCCGTGGTAGCAGACGCGGTCGCCCGAGCCGAAGTCCTTGTGCGTCGGATAGTCGAACATGCACCAGCCGAACACGCCCGCGTGCTCGCCGGAGGCGGCTGCCGCGTCGATCGTGCGCGCATGGCGCAGCGCGTGCTGCTGCCGCTTGCTCCACGGATCGAAGGACTTTGTCGGGAACATGTGCCCGGAATGCTCGGAGATCAGAAAGCCCTTCTCGGGATCGGTCGTGATCTTGCCCTTCTTGCGGATCGGATCGTCGAATTCGAACGGTTTGAAATCGTTGTACGCGTAGACGTCCTCCAAAAGACGGCTCTTCACAAGGTAGCGCACGCCGGACGTCTGCCGCGACGGATCCAGAAAATGCGCGAGTTTGTTGGTCTTTTCATACAGCGCGTCGTTGTCGCGGCTCTCGTTGATGCGCACGCCCCACAGCACGATCGACGGGTGATTGCGGTACTGCAGCACCATTTCGCGCACGTTGTCGATCGCCTGCTCCTGCCACGCCTCGCCGCCGATGTGCTGCCAGCCCGGGATCTCGGTGAACACCAGAAGCCCCAGCTCGTCGCACGCGTCGATAAAGTATTGGCTCTGCGGATAGTGCGAGGTGCGTACGGCGTTGCAGCAAAGCTCCTCCTTCAGAATGCGCGCGTCCTCGCGCTGCAGGCTTTTCGGCGCCGCATAGCCGATGTACGGGTACGCCTGATGGCGGTCGAGCCCGCGCATGAAGTACCGCTTGCCGTTCAGATAGAAGCCGTCCATACGGAACTCGGCGGTGCGGAAGCCGAAGCGCGTGGTCACGACGTCCAGCGGCTGCATGTCGCTGTCGTACAGCGTCGTTTCCAGCGTATACAGCACCGGCTGTTCCGGCGTCCACGGCAAAGCGTTCGGCGCGTGTACGGTCATGGTCCGGACCGTCAGCCCCTCCGGCGCCTCCGTGACGTTGTCGGAATCCGCGTCGGCATTCTGCGCGATGCATTCCCCCGCCGCGTTCAGGATGCGGTTGCGGACGAGCGCCGCCTCGCCGCCGGACACGGTGCTCTGCACGGTCGCCGTGTGCAGATCCGGGGTATGCACAAAGACGTTCGCAAGGCAGGTCGTGCTGCGCACGTCAAGCCATACGTCGCGATACAGACCGCCGTAGGTCAGGTAGTCGATGACGTAGCCGAACGGCGGCACTGCCGGGTTCTCGGTCGAATCGAGCCGCACGGCAACAAGATCCGCGCCGTCGAACCGCACCGCGTCGGTGATCTCCACGCGAAACGCGGTGTAGCCGGTCCGATGCGTCGTCAGCTCCCTGCCGTTTACAAACACCGTCGCGATGTGTGCCGCGCCGTCGAACTGCAGAAAGATGCGCTTGCCGCGCTGACCCTCGTCGAGCGGGAGCGTTCTGCGATAGCCGTATACGCCTTCATACTCCTCCGGCCCCGCATAGTGCTGCGGGATCGGCCGCGGATTGTGCGGCAGCCGCACCGGCTCGCCTTCCCCCTCGCCGAAGCGGAACGCGTTTGTCCACAGCGACGTGAATTCCCAACCGTTGTTGAGCTGTTTCATCTGCCCGACCTCCGTATATTCTGTCAGTTTATTGTACCATGGATCGCGTTCCGAGACAAGGCGGAATACACAAAAAAGCGGACGGTTTCCCGTCCGCTTTTTAGCTGAATGGATTACTCTTCGCCGTAGATCAGGTTCTGCTCGTTCTCCGGATCGAAGAAGTGCATCGCCTTGCCTTCGAAGGTGATGTAAACCTCTGCGCCGTTGACGAGGTTCGTGCGCTGCTCTTCGGTGAGGTCGATGGTCGGGACGCGGACGATCCAGCGCGTGCCGTCCTCGCTGAAGACGTGCAGGTGCAGCTCGCTGCCCATCATCTCGTTGACCTCGAGCTTGCACGGGATCGCGTTCGGGCCGGGACCTGCCAGCTGGATGTGCTCCGGACGTGCGCCGAGCAGGATCTCACGGCTGCCGAGACCCTTCTCTGCGAGCAGCTTCGCCTTTTCGCCGGTGACTTCGATCTTCGCGCCGCACGGCGTGACGAAGTATTTGCCCTGCTCCTTGATGAGGTTGGTCTTGAGGATGTTCATCTTCGGTGCGCCGATAAACTCTGCAACGAACAGGTTGCTGGGCTTCTCGAAGACTTCCATCGGGGTGCCGACCTGCATGATGTAGCCGTCCTTCATGATGACGATGCGATCGCCGAGCGTCATAGCCTCGGTCTGGTCATGCGTAACATAGATGAACGTGGTGTCGAGCTTCTGACGGAGCAGGATGATCTCTGCACGCATCTGGTTACGGAGCTTAGCGTCGAGGTTCGAAAGCGGTTCGTCCATCAGGAAGACCTTGGAATCACGAACCATTGCACGGCCGATTGCAACACGCTGACGCTGGCCGCCGGACAGAGCGCGCGGCTTACGGGTCAGGTACTGGGTGATGCCGAGAATCTCCGCCGCATTGGTGACCTTTGCATAGATCACATCCTCCGGGACCTTCTTCAGGCGGAGGGAGAACGCGATGTTGTCATAGACCGTCATATGCGGATACAGCGCGTAGTTCTGGAAGACCATCGCGATGTTGCGGTCCTTCGGCTGGAGGTCGTTGACGACCTCGCCGTCGATCTCTACCGTACCGTCGCTGATCTCTTCGAGGCCAGCGACCATACGGAGCGTGGTGGATTTGCCGCAGCCGGACGGGCCGACGAACACGACGAACTCCTTATCCTTGATGTCAAGATTGAAGTCGTGTACGGCAACAACATTGTTATCGTAAACCTTTTTTACGTTTGTAAGTTTTACACTTGCCATATCGGTGTACTCCTTTTCTTCACGTTAGAGTTCGGGCTTAACCCTTGACCGCGCCGCCCGTGACGCCTTCCACATAGTATCTCTGCAGGCACATGAACAGGATCACGACCGGGATCGCAACGACGACGCCGCCGGTACAGAACATCGTGTAGTTCTCGCTGATGTTCGTCGTCGTAGAAAGCCAGGACTGAAGACCGACTGCCACGTTCCATGCGTCCGGGGTAATACCGGTGACGTATCTTGCAAATACGAAGTCGCCCCAAGGGCCCATGAACGCTGTCAGGACCGTATAGATGACGATCGGCTTTGCCAGCGGAAGGATGATCCTGAAGAAGACGCCCGCTCTGGTCGCGCCGTCGACGCGCGCCGCTTCATCCAGCGATTTCGGGATCGTATCGAAGAAGCCCTTTGATACGTAGTAGCCCATGCCGGACGACGCTACGTAGACGAGGATCAGGCCCGGCATTGCGTTTGCACCTGCAAGACCGACGTCCTTCAAGACCTGATACAGGATGATCATGGAGAGCATGCCCGGGAACATGCCGAGGATCAGCATGAACCGCATCATCGGCTTACGCATCTTGAAGCGGAAGCGCGAGAGCGTGTAGGACATGCACAGCACGATGATCGTCTGGACCACCGCCACAACGACGGCGATGATGAAGGTGTTGAGATACCATTTCGGGAACTTCGTCTCAGTGAACAGTCTCACATAGTTGTCGAACCCGAACTTGATCCGAAGGCCCTCTTTCAGTCCGGCTTCCGGATTCGAGAACAGGTAACGCGTCATGCCGGTCGGCTGCACACGGAAGGACTGCACCACGATGCAGAAGAACGGGACCAGCCAGATGATGCTGACGAGAATCAGGACCACGTAGATGACCGTGTTGCTGATTCTGGACATCGTCTTCATGCCCATGTGCTGCTTCATCCCGTCGCCTTCCATGAGCTCCTTACCCTGCTTGTAGGTGCTGCGGGCAATGAACAGCAGAATGACGCCGATGAAGATACCGAGCAGACCGAGAAGGATAAACAGGAAGTTATCCGTCATGTACTTGTGAGAGAAGCTCCACATCGGCGAGAACCGATTGACAAACAGGAAGATGCCGCCGCACGTGATCAGCGCGCCTACAGCCAGCAGAATGATTGCTGCGATCTTATTCTTGTTTTTCATTGGAAGTCCTCCTCATTCTTGACCGAAGGCAGCACGCTGTACACGATCAACGAAATGATCGATACCACGATGAAGACCAGGATACCGATGACGGAAGCCAGATAGTACTGTGCGCCGTCCTCGCCGAAGCCCTTTTGCGTGATGTTGAACAGCCATGTGATCAGCAAGTCGGTATCACCGGGGTTGCCGGCGCCGTTGCTGAGGTTCACATGCGGGCCGCCGCCCGTCAGCAGGTAGATGACGTTAAAGTTGTTCATGTTGCCCGTAAAGCTGGTTAACAGATACGGACCGGTAATGAACAGCATGTACGGAAGCGTGATCTTACTGAACTGCTTCCAGCCGCTCGCGCCGTCGATCTTGGCGGATTCGTAAAGGTCCGCCGGAATGTTCATCAGGATACCGGTTGCGATCAGCATCAGGTACGGGATGCCGATCCAGATATTGATGATGATGACCATGATACGCGCAAGCGTCGGTTGACCCCAGAAGTCGATCGCCGTATGGATGATGCCGAGGTCCATTAAGAAGCCGTTGAACAGACCGTTCAATGTGAACATCTTGGATACGTACAACAGCGAAATGAACTGCGGGATCGCGATCGTCATGATCAGAATGGTTCTCCAGACCTTCTTCAGGTGGATGCCCTTCTTGTTGATCATCATGGCCACGCCGATGCCGAGGAAGTAGTTGGTGAACGTTGCGAAGAACGCCCAGACCAGCGTCCACAGCAGGATGTCGCCGAACGTCGCCGAGTAGTTGACGCCGCCGACGTCCCACGAGAACAGGGTCTTGAAGTTGTCAAGCCCGACCCAGTGGAACAGACCCGTGTCGCCGCCGTTGTGGCCCGAGCTGTAGTTCGTGAACGCGACCAGGATCATGAAGATGATCGGCAGGACCGTGAAGACCACAATGCCGAGCGTCGGCAGAGCCAGCAGCGTCGTATGGAACCGATCGTCCACCATCGAACGCAGATCCTGCTTGCCGCTCTTCAGCTTCTTGCCGGTCTTTAAGATGCCCTCGGCGATCTTGTTCTGACGGATATTCACGCGCCACGTATAGATGAACGCAATGATGAAGAAGATCGTCAGAACGCCGTAGAGCAGGATCTGGAACGAGTTGTGCTCGCCGGCGATGGTCGTTTCGACCTCTCTGAATCTGCCGGGCATGTACTCGACCATTTCCTTGATCTTCTGCGGTCCCGAAGTGCCCAGAGACGGCAGCAGCGCAATGTACTTTGCGCCCATCAGGATCATGTAGCCGATGAATACGATCTCAAACAGCAGGAACAGGATGCCTCTCAAAATCTGACCGCGGGCGATGTTGCCGAAGCCCATGACCAGATAGGAAACCTTGGTCTTCCAGTCGCCGTGGATGAAGGTCATGACGATGTCCTTCGCTTCGTGCGCGACGCTCAGACCGAACTTCTTGAAGAACAGGCCGATCTTCTTGATGCCGTTCCAGATCGCGTTCGGAATGTTGAAAATGAACCGTGTGACCTTATAGAACGCCCGTTCGCCCTTGTCCAGCTGCAGGAAGTCCTTGTCATCCAGTTTTTTGGCGAGGTTCAGGCGGGTGACTTCAACGCCCTGTGCCGCCGCTTCCTCCGCCGCGTGCTTGTTTCTCCTAATTCTGCCGAACAGGCTGAAAACGCCGCCGAGCGCCATGCCGACGCCGACTGCTGCGAGCAGCGAGCCGATCACGACCGGCGTGGTCAGCTTATCCTTTTTTACAATCCCGTCGTCGGTCTTAATCAGACCTGTTACCCCAAGCTTTTCCGCCGCAGCGAGGATGATTTCCTTATTGTAAGTTTCTACCTTAACAAGTTCCGGTTCCCCGTTATCGGTTTCCGTCGCTTCCGGTCCTTCCGGTTCTTCGGATTCCGGCAATTCGGCTTCTCCGAGCTCCGACGCTTCCGCTTCTTCGGCTGCCGCAGCTTCTGCGGAGCCTTTTTCAACGTACTCAACCGTCGTACCCAGAGAGTATGCCTTCAAAGCGAGCGCGTTGCCGACAATCATGGGGCAGCCGATGATCAACAGAATTGCGCCGATCACCAACAATGCTATTGCCGGTGCCAAACTGTGTTTCCTCACTTATACCGCACCTCCTTCTGAATTAAAAGCGGTTGGAGCCGTTTTCACGGCTCCAACCGAAATCCGTTCGACTCGGATCCGGTAAAGCCCTGCTTTAGAACTTTCGGATCGATTCGAATCCTTTATTATGCCGCCGGCGCGAAGGTCAGCGTCATGTTGACGAAATCGAGCGTGACGATGTAGGTGCCGTCTGCTTCAACCGCAATGTTCTTGCCGCCCATCTCCATGTCAAGACCGAAGTTCACTGCCCAATCGCCGTCCGCACGGACTTTGAACTCATCGCCCGCCTTGAGCGCAATAGGTTCGGACACATACACGCCCGGCTCAGTCTCGGTCATCGGGAAGTCGGTGCCCCAGCCGCTGCCTTCAAAGCCGCCGATGACGCCCCAGGTGCTCTTGCCGTAGGAGATCTCAACGCCGCCTTCTTCGGTGAGCAGGAGACCGATGACGTATGCGCCGTCGCCGGATTCCGCCTTGAAGTTGGTCTGACCGTCCATCGCAGGCCCACCGTTATCGTCGAGACCGTAGTTCAGCTTCCAATCGCCGTTTGCACGGAGTTTGAACTCTGCACCGTCCTTCAGATTGACGACCGCATACCAGTGGTTGTTCTCCTTGTTGAAGAACATCGGGAAATCCACATCCCACATGGTGTCGCCGATCGCGCCGATCACCGCCCAGGTGTCAGTCGCACCGGGTTCGGGTTCGGGTTCCGGCTCAGCAACGACCGCATTGCCGTTTGCATCGAGCAGATCGAGGGTCAGGTTGTTGGTGTCGAGCTTGACGGTGTAGGTGCCGTCTGCCGGGACCTTGATGTTCGCACCGCCTGCTTCGCAGTTCTCGCCGTAGTTGACATCCCAGCTCTTGCCCTGACGGACTTTGAACTCTTCACCTGCGTGGAGCTCGAGCGGTTCGGAAACGAACACGCCCGCTTCCGTCTCGGTCATCGGGAAGTCGGTATCCCAGTTGGTGCCGCAGATCGCGCCGATGACGCCCCATGCGGTCTTCTCTTCCGCTGTCATGGTGAACAGAGCAGCGATCTTGTTGTAGTAGTTGTCCAGAGCTGCCTGGAGGCCCGCTTCGTCGGTTGCCGCCTTGACGTCGTCACCGATGACCTTTGCGATATCCCACCATGCGCCGTGGATCTGGCCCTGCGGACGGGAGTACTCGTTCTGCTTGAGCAGTGCTGCGAGACCCGGGTTCGCCTGGACTGCATCGGACTGCTGTGCCTGCAGGTTCGACGGACCCCAGGAGAGCTCATTGAAGCGCTCCATCTGGCGATCGTAGTCGGTCAGGTACTCAGCGAGCAGCTGGAGTGCGAGGAGGCGGAGCGCGTCGCTCTGCGGCTTAACACCCATCAGCTTGCAGCCGTTGAAGGAACCGAGGTGGTATTCCTTGCCGTCCACTTCGAAGGAGGGCAGGTCCGTAACGCCCATGTGATCGCCGAGGAGCTTCTGGATTGCTTCGAAGTTCCAGGTACCGGTCACAACGATTGCAGCGTCGCTCGCGAACTCGTCGCCGGAGGAAGAAGAAACATGGAACTTGGAGTCAACCAGCTTCTTCATGCCCTTGACAGCGATGAGGCCCTCGGGGCTGTTGAACGTGTCGAGAACGGAGATGAATTCGCCGTTGTCGCCCGTGGTCCACTCAGACTTGCAGCCGGTCGCGAAGAACCAGGAAGCAATGTACCAAGCAGAGGTGTTGGTCTCGAACGCGAAGTACTTGCCTGCAGCTTCGCAGTCCGCGATCAGCTTCTCGAGAGAGTCAACGTCCTCCTCCGGGATGACGGTCTTATCATAGTACATGAAGTAACCGTTGTCGGAGGTCAGCGGGTAGGCGTACATCTTGTCGCCCGTGGTTGCAGCCGCAACGACGCCGGGGTCGTTCGCCGCAGTCACGATCGCAGCCGCTTCGTCGTCGAGCACTGCAAGTGCATTGCCCTGAACAAGGCGAGCAAACTGGTCCTGCGCGAAGCAGTAGATGTCAGCGCCTGCGGAGACGTCAACCAGCATCTGGTCTGCGCTCGTCGCTTCGGACACGCCGTTGACGGTCGCGACAAACTTGATGCCGAGCTCGTTCGTGTTGTTGTAGTCTTCGATCTGCTTCTTGGTCAGATCGACGGCTGCTTCGCCAACCCAAACGGTGATGTCATAGGTGCCTGCCAGCGGGCTGTCGCCGCCGCCCTGCGGATTGTCGTCTGCGGGCTTTGCGGTAGCGTCAGCGGGCTTTTCTTCTTCTTCTTTCTTTGCGCCGCATGCAACAAGTGCAAGGACCATCAAAAGAGCGAGCAGAATTGCCAATGTTCTTTTCATAATGTTTTCCTCCTATTGTGATTTGGTATTTGATACCAGTATGAAAAGATCCACCCAGGATCGCGGCATCCTCAAAGAGGGTGCTTTGTCCCCACGATGTAACTATAATATACTCACATTTGTCCTCGTTGTCAACCAAATTTTTCGTCATGTTTGATACAAAATCTGTTAGATTTGCAAAAGAATCGCCGACTCCGTTCCGTCAAAGAGGAATCGTCGTCCCCGTCCTTGCGTACGTTCATTTTTATGAATACCTGACATGCAAAATACCGTATAAATAAACACGGGAAGGACGAAAAATGTCCTTCCCCGAAACATGTTATACCTTGTGTTCAGCCCTCGGAATTCAGCAGTGCGTCGTCGATCTTGCCCCACGCGCCGTTGCCCGCGCCGCTGCATTTGACCGAGATGCCGACCGTGACCGTCTGGCCCTCCGCGACGGCAATGCCGCGGACCGTCTGCGTGTCCCAGTTGCCGTAGGATGTGATCTGCATCGGCGTGCGGCCGACCTCGACGCCGTCAACGAGCGCATAGCAGCAGATCTCCGTGTCGCCGGCGTCGCCGCCCATGATCGAGATCGTGAACGAATACGTGCCGGCGGGAAGCCCCGTGACCTCCTGATACAGCGAGAAATCGACCGAATCCTTCGCCGCGCTCCAGAAGTGCATATGATACCTGCCGTTCAGCGAGTCGGTGAGCTTGTCCTCAACGTAGAGCTGATCCGCGCCGCCGCGGTCCTCGGTCTTCCACGGATCGAGCACGCCGTCCTCGAAGCCGAAGTTCCTGAGATAATTGAAGTTGATCATCGAGACCGTCGCGCGTGCCGGCAGGCCCTCCGCCGTACCCGTGATCTCATAGGTCTTGACGCCGCCCTTGTACATGGCGTCGATCTCGGCGTCGGTCACGTTCCAAACGACCGGGACCTGTACGGTCTCGTTGCTTGTCAGCACCGCGTCGACCGTTTCGGGCAGCTCGATCTTCCCTTTGAGATCGAATGCCAGCGCCGTATCGGCGATCGCGTCGGGCTTCTTTTCGACCTCGTTGCCGTAGCGCACAAGGTTCCATACCCGCAGCGATTCCAGCGGATGCCCCGTCTCGTCGAACATCGCCTGATTGTCGACCGCGCTGCCGCCGTAATACTTGCCCGCGTCGTCCGGATCGTAGCTGCCGCCGTAGCTCGACGCCCAGCCGGAACCGTAGGTCTCCCACTTCTCGTGGTTCGTCTCCCAGTCCTCGGTGCCGACCGTGATCCACGTGCCCTCCCAGTAGACGACGCCGATGCCGTTCTTCACATGCGCGACCGTGTCGATGACGTTGCGCACGCTGTTCGCCTGGCCCTGCACCGTGAACGGATAGTCCTTGACGATGTTTGCGGACTCGTCCGAGATCGTATTGCCCGAAAAGTCGGTGTCGACGCCGGTGTAGGCGTAGGAGGTCTCCATGACCATGACCTTCTTGCCGTACGTCTCGGCGATGCCGTTCAGCACGTTCGCGAGGTTTTCGAGCGTGCCGTGCCAATAGGGATAATACGAAGAAGCAAGCACGTCATAGTCGACCTCGAACGCTTCGAGCTTCTTTGCAAAGCCGTCGTACGCGCCCGCCCGTTCCGGGTTCGCCAGATGGATCGCGATCAGCGCGTCCGGACAGACCTCGCGCACAGCCTTGCCGCCCGCCTGCATCAGCCTTGCGATGTTCTCAAAATGCGATTCGCCGCACAGCGCGCCGTTCGTTTCGTTGCCGAGCTGTACCATGCCGACGGCGACGCCCGCGTCCTTCATCTGCGTAAGAGCGTCCTTGGTGAACGCATAGAGCGCGTCGGCCTTTGTGCGCACGTCCATATCCTTCCACGCGAGCGGGACCATCTGCTTGCCGGGGTCCGCCCAGAAATCGGAATAGTGGAAGTCCACGATCAGCTGCATGCCGTACTTCGTCGCGCGTTCGCCGATCCGGATCGCCTTTTCGACGTCGCAGTTGCCCCCGCCGTAGCCGTGGCCGTCTTTGTCGTACGGATGGTTCCACACGCGCACGCGGATGTGGGTGATCCCGTTTTCCGCAAGCGTTTTGAACACGTCCTGCTCCTCGCCCGCGAAATTATAGTATTTCACGCCGCTCTGCTCCTCGGCAATGACCGACGACGCGTCCATGCCCATGATGAAGTCGTCCGGCAGGTCCTCGACCTTTCGGACATACAGCGGGCTGCCCTCGATCTTTCCGGTCGGGATCACGCTTTCGCTCCCGCCCTGTTTGCCCGCGCATCCGAACAGCATTGCCGCCGCCAGCAGCAAGATCATCCACCTCTTTTGCATTGTTTTCCTCCTTTTTACCGCAGTGTCAAAAACCGCTTCGCGACCGGGATCGCGGCGTCGTCCGCCGTGTCGTTCCACGCGCCGAGATGCAGAGAATCCTTGTTGAAGCACAGATAGCAGCGCACATCCTCGTAGTAGGTCAGATAATCGCTCCCGACGGCAAACCCGGCCGACGGATCGGAGATCAGGATGCCGTACGCCTTTCCGTCGATCTCCCAGAACGTCTCGTCCGGAAACGCGCTCTTGTCGATCGGCGCAAACGACGCGTAATACTGTTCCATGTTCGGCTCCGGGATCAGGTACAGATCGCCCTTCAGCACCTCCCGCGGATCGAACAGCTCGCCTTCAAAGGTGGCCGATTCGATAAACCGGACCGCCTCCGGCGTTTCCTCCTCGAGATAAATCGACAGGTTGTGGCTGTCGATCGACGGCAGCTGCGCGTACAGCACGACCTTCTTCTTTGCGGGCGCGGCGAACAGCAGCGTGAAGATCCACGACCAGACGATCACGGACATCAGCGCCCAGAGCACATAGCGGTGCCAGTTTCGAAGAACACTCTTAATCATCGCCGTTCACCCCGTATGCGACCACAAAATCGTACGACGCTTCGACCTCGCCGTCGAACGCGTCCGGCAGCCGTTTGGAAAGCGCCTCGCTGATCATCAGCGTCGTTTCGCGTTCCTCGCTCTTCACGCGGACCTTGCGCACGCGGATGCCCTTGCGCACGCGATAGACCTCGTCGGTCTTTTCGATGCGACCGCAAAAGAGCTCGCGCTCGCCCTCCGCCAGCATTTCCCGGTGCCGGACGGCCGCCTTCGCGTCGCCGTACGCCGTGTGCGACAGGAAGATGACGATCCATCCCGCCAGGATGGAGGTGCAGACCGTGAGCGGCAGCATCAGAGTCAGGTTCTTGCGTTTTGTGAACACGCAAAGCAGCACGCAGGCCAAAAGACCCGCCGCCGCGACCGCGATCATGGCGATCCCGGCGTGCTTTTTGCGCGCACGTTCCCGTTCCAGTTCCGTTTCCAGATATAATTCGATGTGTTTCATACGAAGCAGTATACCATATCCTGCGGGAAATGAAAAGCGAATCCTTGACAAATGTATCAAAAATATATACGATAATATAGATATCAGATGGGAGGTACAGACCATGAAGACAACTCTGAAGACCGTCTCCGCACTGCTGCTGGCGCTGATGCTGCTGCTTTGCATCGGCTGCGGCAAGAAGGACGAAGCGCCCGCCGAAACGCCCGCGCCCGAACCGGCAACCGAAGCGCCCGCCGAGGAAACGCCGGAGCCCGCGCCCGTCGTCAAGGAGGAGGTCGCGATCACCGAAGCGAACCTCTTGGGCTCGGTCCCCGCGCAGGACAACGCGCGCGTGTTCTATGAGATCTTCCCCGGCTCGTTCTCCGACTCGAACGGCGACGGCATCGGCGATCTCCGGGGCCTCATCAACCGCTTCGACTACCTGAACGACGGCGATCCGGATTCGGGCAAGTCGCTCGGCATCGAGGGCATCTGGCTGACGCCGATCTATTTCTCCAACACCTACCACAAGTACGACGTCATCGACTACTATGCGGTCGACGAGGCCTTCGGCACGCAGGAGGATCTGGACGAGCTGATCAAGATCTGCCACGAGCGCGACGTCAAGCTGATCCTCGACCTGCCGATCAACCACACGGCGCGCGCCTGCGAATGGTTCAAGAACTTCACCAAGGCGCACCGCAACGAGGACCCGGACGATCCGTATTACGATTTCTATTCCTACTACCGCAAGGGCGAATCCGCGCCCGCCGGCCGCACGTTCTCCGCGCTGTCCGGCACGGACATCTTCTATGAGTGCAACTTCGACGGCGGCATGCCGGAGCTCAATTTCGACAACCCCGCCGTGCGCGAGGAATGCCTGAAGATCGCGCGCTACTACCTCGACCGCGGCGTCGACGGCTTCCGCTTCGACGCGGCGAAGTACGTCTACTTCGGCGATCACGACGCGAGCGTCGCCTACTGGCAGGAATACCTTGACACGCTGCGCGCCGAGTATCCCGGCATGTACACGGTCGGCGAGGTCTGGGACGGCGACGGCATCGTTGCGCGCTACTATCCCGCCACCAACTGCTTCAACTTCACGACCTCGCAGGCGGAGGGTCTGTTCTCCGTCGCGGCCAAGGCCGGCAACGTCGGCAAGCTGACGCAGTACGTCGAGCAGTATCTGCAGTCGATCAAGGACACGAACCCCGACGCAATGTTCGTTCCGTTCATCGCCAACCACGACAACGACCGCGCCGCGGGCTTCCTGTCCGTCGATTCCGGCAACATGCAGATGGCGGCGAACCTGTACATCCTCGGCCCCGGCTCCCCGTTCATCTACTACGGCGAGGAGCTCGGCATGCGCGGCTCGCGCGGCGGCGCGAACACCGACGCCAACCGCCGTCTCGCGATGGTCTGGGGCGACGGCGACACCGTCAAGGATCCGACCGGCGCAACCTACAAGAATCAGATCGAGGACGGCGCCATGCAGCAGCGGGGCGACGAAAACAGCCTCTATAACTATTATAAGAAGCTGATCATGATCCGCAAGGCCAACCCGGCGATCGCCCGCGGCGAGTACAAATCCGTCTCCGTGAAGGGCACCAACGTCGGCGGCTTCACCTCGACCTACGAGGGCAAGACCGTGCTCGTGCTGCACAACACGACCAAGACCCCGCAGACGATCGACGTCTCGCAGTTCGGCAGCTTCACCGAGCTTCGCGCGTTCATCGGTCTCGGCGACGCGTCGCTCTCCGGAACGACGCTGACGCTCGGCGGGCAGACCAGCGTCGTGCTCGGCTGACAGTCCAAAAACCAATCGGACCGTCCGGTCAATCCGGACGGTCCTTGTTTTTTCGTTTCACTCCTGCGTCGGTGCGGGCGATACATGGAAGTCGCCGTCCCAGCGCCGGTACTGCGGGATGAAGGCCTTGCCGGTCACGGCGTTGATGTTGGCCGCGTCCGCGACCCAGCCGCTGTGTCCCGAGTTGAACATTCCGTCGTCCGCGTAGCAGCTGATCTCGTCGAGCACGCCGTCATAGAAGTAACATTCGTACCATGTGCCGTCCGTGAGAAGGATATCCATTGTGCAGACATGGCCGTCCGCAACCGCGTTGCAGCTGATCTGTCTGACCTGCTTGCCGCGGGCGTCGCCCGTGTCACCTTCGTACACGCCGAATGAGGTGATGAGGATCCGCGCGATCTCCTCGGTCACGGCGTCGTATTCGCGTCCGCCCATGCCTTCATACGGGATATCGACCAGATCCTTGCACGGAATGTGCGCGGTAAACGAGATCACGTTGCGCGAATAGGCCGACACGACGACGTCAAGGCCCTCGCCCTCCACCTTCCAGCAGTCCTCGCGCGTGCCGCTCTCGTCGCGGTAAAATCGCACATTGAGCTTCTTGACGTCCAGCTGCTCGCCGGTCAGCTTGAGATGCAGGCGGTTGAGCTTGTTGGTGAGCTGCCATTCCGTCACCATTTCGTCCACGCCGAGCTTCGGCGGGTCCGTTTCGACAAAGCGCTCCGGAAACGCCGGGACCGGCGGATAGTCGAACTGGATGTCCGCAAGGAAGTATTCGCATTCCAGCATGGCCTCCTCGCTCGGATAGATCGCGACCTGCCAGAGCGTATCGCCGCAGAACGCGATCAGAAAATACTCGCCCGCATCGGCGGTGCAAAGAAACACGCTCTCGCGCGAGGCGTCCATGCGCGAATCGTGCCAGGAGGTATGCACCCCTTCATAGCCGAGCCGTTCGGCGATCTTCAGCGCATCCTCTTCACGCGCAACCGAGGTCGTGCGCGGGTACGCCAGCAGATCGACGCAGATCAGCGCCTGATCCGACGCGCGCAAAAACACCAGATAGTTCTCCTGCGGGTCCGACACGCGCAAAAACGCTTCACGGTCGCCGGTCGGATCCGTCAGAAGCCGTACGCGCGCCTGGCTTATCGAGCACAGCCCGATCTCCTCATACGGCGCGTCGTACAGCAGTTTTGTGATCTCCTCCGTCGCCGTTCTTGCCGCATCGGCCTGCGCCGCACTCGGCTCGGATTCCGTCCACAGGAAGCGGTTGTCCTCCTCCCAGATGTTCGTGCGGATCGGGATCGCATGGTTGCGGCGGTCCTGCACGTTGCGCGCGATCTCCGAAATCTCCTGCGCGGACAGACTGAGGCCGTTCGTCGGCTTCGGCGTCAGCACCGGTTCCGTTTGTGTCCCGGCCGTCGGCTGCGCCGCATGCTCCTGTGACTTCGTCTCCGCGACGGTGGTGAACGCATGCTCCGTCATCGACAGCCGGATCGTGCCCGCGATCACAAGCCCGGTCAGAATGCCGAAGCACAGCACGCCGAGGATCGCAAACAGCGCGATCTTATGCTGACGAAAAAAAGTCTTCATAGGGTAATCCCTCCTGTTTCGTCACTTCGCCGCAAAGCGGACCGTCGCGGTCGTGCCCTTCCCCTCCTCGGAGACGAACGACAGCGTCGCGCCGTGCAGCGCGGCGATCTCATGGCACAGCGGCACGCCGAGGCCGCTGCGGATGCTCGGGTTCTTCGCATGGCCGGGGTCATTGACGTAGCGGAGCTGTTCGGGCGTCATGCCCGCGCCGCTGTCGGCGATCTCGATCACACCCGGCGTCGCCTTCATGTGCACGGGCTTTCCCTGTTCGGACGCCTTCACCGCGTTGCCGATCAGGTTGCCGAGCATGGACAGAAGCAGCGCGCGATCGGCGGTCAGCGATTCCCATTCGATCTCGGTCTCCAGCGTCGGGAAAGTCCTTCGAAGATGCGCCGCAAGCTCCGAAAGCCGCACGCGCTCGGGACGAAACACGTTCTTGCGCGCGTCGGCCAGCGTCAAAAGCTTTTGCGAGATCTCGCCGAGCCGCTCGCTCTCCGCGACGATGTAGCTTGCCGCCTGATGCTGCTGCTCCGGCGTCAGCTTTGCGCGCTCCAGAAGCTCACCGTAGCCGCGGATGACCGTCAGCGGCGTGCGAAGCTCGTGCGCAAGCCGCTCGACCGGGCGGTTGACGCGCTCCAGCACAATGTACAGCGTGACGGCGATGACGCCGGCAAGCGCGGTGCAAAGCAGCACGGCGCCGATCGACTGCCGCGTGACCCGGCGTACGTCCTCGGTCGCGTCCAGCTCATAGCACAGCCAGACGCCGTCGGAAAGCGTATCCGTGATCGACAGCGCGCTGTGTCCGTCGTGCCGCACCCAGACCGTCTTGCCCGGTTCCGTGCGGACCGGCGGCGGATCGGACGCGACCCACGTCCTGTCGCCGAGCCCGACCGCAAACGCCGCGCCGCCGCTGTCGTACGCCTCGAACACGCGCGCATAGCGCTCGCGCTCCTCGGGATGCATGCCCGAAAACAGCCAGTCCAGCGCCAGACCCAGCGCCTTCTCCTCGCCGAGCGCGCGCGCCTCGACCGCCGCAAGCGTCGAGCGGATGCCCGGCAGAATCAGAAAAAAGGCGCACAGAAACAGCACGCCCGTCACAAACAGCGTGGAAAGCAGATAGCTTTTCTGCCGGAGCTTCACGGCGTCTCCTCAAACCGGTACCCGAACCGGTAGATCGTCTTGATCCGGTCGTCAAGGCCCAGCTTTTTGCGAAGCCTCTGGATGTGTACGTCGATCGTGCGCGTTTCGCCGAGGAACGTCACACCCCACGCCTCACGGATCAGCTTTTGCCGCGACAGCGCAATGTTGCGGTTTTTCACCAGCACCTCCAAAAGCGCGTACTCCTGCATGGTCAGCTCGACCGGCACGCCGCCCTTTGTCACCGTCTTGGCGTCAAAATCCATCTCGATGTCGTCGATCTGATAGCCCGGCGCGCTCTTCTGCGTGCGGCGCAGCACCGCCTCCACGCGCAAAAGAAGCTCGGTCATCTCAAACGGCTTGACGATGTAATCGTCCGCGCCGCGTTCAAAGCCCTTGACCTTGTCCGCGGTCTCGCCGAGCGCCGTCACAAAGATCGCGGGCGTGCCCTTGAGCTTTTCATAGACCGTGAACCCGTCCGTGTCCGGCAGCATCACATCGATGATCATCAGGTCAAAGGCCTTTGACCGCGCCAAAGATAGCGCTTCCTTTCCGGTAAACGCCTGCTCCGCCGTATGGCCCACCATGCTGAGGTTCATCGCGACCAGATCGTTGATCGCGCGTTCATCCTCCAGAATCAGTATTCTTGCCATTTCCGTCCTCCTGCCCCCATTGTAACACAGAAGTTGTAACAGAGTTGTAAAACCTTGCCGAATTTCCGGGGCTTAACGCAAAACGCCGGGGAAAACGGATTGCTTTCCCCGGCGCCGTGTCAAAAAGCCTTTTGACACGGCTTTTCAGACTGTCGGGAAGGGTGACAGAATTCGCGTTTTCACGAAGGAGATTTGATTGCAGGGGCGGATCGTATCCGCCCGTCAAAACAGCGGAACGGGAAGATGATATCTTCCCCTACGGTATGCGATGGAAGATGGCGACGCGCGATGGTACGCGCGGGAAGCGCGCGAATTACCGCCGTAACGGAGCGTAAGCGGAGTGGAGCTTGTGGAAGCGCGCGACGGCACCACTGTAACGAAGCGCAGCGAAGTGGCTCCGAAAACGCGGATAGTTTGCGGCAAAATCATAAAAAGAAAGGGCGTTTGCGCCCTTTCCGCCTGCAAGTATTCTTTGATAAATCCTCGCCGCAAACGGTCTGGCCCCTTTTACGGCAGTCTGAACCGTTATTCTTCGGGCAAAAGATACACGATATCGCTGATCCTGCGCCCCTCGTTGCAGGCGCGGCTCACGATCGCGCCGTCCCAGTACAGCTGCGCCGAGCCGCCTCCGTCGAGGTTGTAGGCCGCCCTGCAGCCGAGATCCTCCATCAATCGGCTCAAAGCGGACAGCTCGATCCCGTCCGACCAACCGTCCTGCCGGCCGTCGACGATGACGAAGCAGTAATGTCCCGGCTCGTAATAGCCGATCGCGGCGCGCGGATTGCTTGCGTTGATGCGGCTTTGAGGCTCCACTGCATGGCCGTTTTCGTCCAGCAGCGCAGGCCCGAAGTTCCAGACCTGCCACGGATCGGCGTCCACGACCTCCTGCACCGTGAACGCGCCCCACGCCCTTGTCTCCATGCGCCCATCCCGATACAGGATGCAGATATCGGCGTTCTCGATCGGGCAATCGCGATACAGCACGCCGTTGCGAATGACGAAGCTGTTGTCCTTGTGCGAATACGTATCGCCGCAGATCGCCAGCAGCGCGCCGACGCCGTCGGCGATGTCCTTCACATGCTTTTCGGTGTTCCGCGAAAAATCGCCGCAGGCCGCCGCCGTTTGGATCGAGGTCACGTCCTTGACATAGACGTCGGCGACGTGATAGCTGACGAGCTTCCCGTAGGTCTGCCTGACGGTACAGGTCTCGATTGAAACGTCGATCGACTTGCTTTTGTAGCAAAGCTCGCCGCGCACGGCCCCGTCCGAAAACCGGCCCGGAAAGCGCTCCTTCGGCGCAGGCGACGCCCCCTCCTCCGGCGCAGGCGGCGCGTCGGTCGGCTCCGCGGGCAGCTGCACATCCGGTTCTTCACAAATCTTTTCCGGCACGACCGGCTCTGCCGCAGCAGCCGTCGGCCGTACAAGCACCGAATCCGCAGCGCGGCCCGATGCGGGCGCGGCGCACGCGGTCAGCAAAAGGGCGGCAATCATACAAGCGGCGATCCGTTTCATGGCAGTTTTTTCCTTTCCTCGGTTCGTCTTTCATGATACGCGCAGGATTCGTCCAAAATGTCACAAAACTGTGAGCGGGATGTAATGGAGTTGTAATATAAATGCAACATCGTCCGAACCGCGGATCCGGACGGTCGGCAGCCTTCATTTGGCGCTATACTTTTTGCGAAATTTGTGCTATACTGACGATACAACGGAAGGAGGTCTTTTCGATGCGAATCCGAATCACTCTTTTGATGCTCGTTCTCTGTCTGCTGCTCGTCGGCGCCGCCTGCGGCAAGACAGCGGATACGACCGATGCGGCGGCCGTACAGGAGACGGAAGCGCCGACGCCGACGCCCACGCCCGCGCCTACGCCCGAGCCCACGCCGATCGCCGTTGCCGGTTCCGTCGTGGAGGACGGCACGCTGCGCGCCGTCGTGGAGGCGGACGATTTTGCCCTGATCGAACAGCTCGATTCGCTCACAACGCTGGACGTGACGGGAAGCGTCTGCTATGACGCGATCACCGCATATCAGAGCGCGCACCCCGACGTAGAGGTCATCTATACCGTTCAGGTCGGCGACGTTTCCGTTTCGCCCGACACGGCAAGTCTCAGCGTGCCGGCCGTGCCGGACGCATCCGTGCTCGCCTATCTGCCTGCGCTGCACGCGCTCACGGTGGAAGAGCCGATGACGCCGAAGCAGGCGGCCGACGTTCTGGCGCTGCGGCCGGACGTCGATCTCAAGTATTCCGTTTCGGTCGCCGGGATGACGCTTGCGCAGGACGTTACAGAGCTGAATCTTTCGGAGGTCTCCCCCGCCCTGGCCGGCGAGCTTGCCGAGGCGATCGCCGTGCTGCCGGAGGTGACCGACATCGAGCTGAATCACGAGGACGGGACCTGCGACTGGCTGCTTCCCGACATCGGCTTGCTGCAGGAGGTGCGCACCTCGATCTGCGTCCACGCAACCGTGACCGCGTTCGACCGGACCTTCTGCCTGACCGACGACGTCGTCAGCTTCAACAAGATCCCGATGCAGGACCGCAAGGACGAGCTTCTTGCCATTCTGCCGCAGCTTCGCAACGTCGGTCGGCTGGATATGGAATACTGCGGACTGTCGGACGAGGAGATGGCGGCGCTCCGGGAGCAGTTCCCCACGCCGAAGATCGCCTGGATGATCACGCTCGGCGCGTACTCCTTCCGGTCCGATTCCAAAATGCTCCGCCTGAACAAGTATAATTATATTACGATGCTGACGGACGAAAACGTGCAGCAGCTGTCCTACTGCAACGAGGTCAAGTACCTCGATCTCGGACACAACCACATCCAGCACCCGGACTTCATCGCCAACATGCCGGATCTGGAGGTCGTCATCCTTGCGATCGAGCAGCCGACGGACCTTTCCGCATTCGCAAACTGTCCGAATCTGGAGTACGCAGAGCTGTTCAACGGCCACGTGACCGACGTGTCGCCGCTTGCGAACTGCAAGCATCTCAAGCATCTGAATCTGTGCATGAATCAGATCACGGACATCACGCCGCTGTACGGACTCGACGAACTGGAACGGTTCTGGATCTCCCGCAACCGCGAGCTTCCGAAGGAGCAGATCGAAAAATTCAAGGAGCTGCACCCGAACTGCGTCGTCAACACGACCACCGTGGACCCGACGGATCCCCCGTGGCGCTACAAGGCAAACGGCGAAAAGTCAAAGCGGTATGCGCTTCTGCGCGCACAGATGGGCTACAACCGGGATCTGATCTACTCCCTTGTCGAGCCGGATAAGAGCAATTAATCATGCGCCATTCAAAAAGGGGCTGCGGTTCAAACGGAATCGCAGCCCCTGTTCTGTTTTCGGATTCGCTTATTTACGCTCCGGCACCTTTGCGTTGACCGCAGCGATCAGCTCTTTGACCTTTGCTTCGACCGTTTCGGCCGCGCCGTCGACCGCGATGTCCTCGCGGAACGACTTGTCGCGCGCAGCAAGCTCGAACGCGTTTCTCGAAAGCGTCTTGGGCGAAATGACCACGCGCACCGGCGCGCCCAAAAGATCCGCGTCGGAGAACATGACGCCCGCGGAAACGGGACGGTCGTCGTACAGCACCTCGACGCCTGCGGCCTCAAGCGCCGCATTGAGCTTGTCTGCCGCCGCCTTGACATCCGGATTGTCGATGCGCAGCGCGCAGATCTCGACCTGCCACGGCGCGATCGTGATCGGCCAGATCGGGCCGTAATCGTCGTGGTGCGCTTCGCACACGGACGCGATGAGACGTCCGATGCCGATGCCGTAGCAGCCCATGATCGGGTTTTTGCGCTCGCCGTTTTCCGCGTCGTAGGTCATGCCCATCGCCTCGGTGTAGCGCTTGCCGAGCTGGAAGATGTTGCCGACCTCGATGCCGCGCCGCACAGTCAGGCTGTGCCTGCCGCAGTTCGGGCAGATCCCGCCCTCGACGGCCTTGGTAAGATCGAGATACGCGGTGGTTTCGGGCAGATCGCGCGTCGGCGTGAAGCCGGTCAGGTGGTATTCCGCCTTGTTCGCGCCGCACACGAGGTTCGTTGCGCCGTACAGCGAGCGGTCAAACAGCACCGTCGCGCTGGTTTCGAGCCCGACCGGGCCGATGTTGCCCGCGGCCAGATTCGCGTTTTCGATATCGACCGCCGGATGGATCTCGGCCTTCAGATAGTTTGTCAGCTTGGTTTCGTTGACCTCCTTGTCGCCGCGCACGAAGATCAGCACATACGAATCGTCCGCATTGCGCTGATAGACGACCGCCTTGCAGGACTTTTCGTCCGGCATGTGCAGCATTTCGCCGACCTCCGCGATCGTCTTGGCTTCGCCGGTGAACACCTCGGAAAGCGGTTCAAGCGTCTCGTCTGCGACGTTCTCGGTGATCGCGTCGCATGCCTCCATGTTCGCGCGGAAGCCGCAGTCCGGGCAGATCACGATGGAATCCTCGCCGATGTCGCAAAGCAGCATGAACTCATGGCTGACCTTGCCGCCCATCATGCCGGAATCCGACTTGACCGCGATCACCTCCGGCACGCCCGCGCGGGCATAGATGCGCTCATACGCGCGGTAGCAGCGGTCGTAATACGCCTCGAGGTCCTCCTGCGTGGTGTGGAACGAATACGCGTCCTTCATCGTGAACTCGCGCACGCGAATGAGACCGCCCCTTGCGCGCGGTTCGTCGCGGAACTTCGTCTGGATCTGGTAGATCATGAACGGGTACTTCTGATACGTGCCCGCCACGTTCATCGCCATCTGCACCGCGGCCTCCTCGTGCGTCATGCCGAGCACCATGTCCGCGCCGCCGCGATCCTTGAACCGCAAAAGCTCCTTGCCGATCGACTCGAACCGGCCCGAGCTCTGCCAAAGCGTCGCGGGCATGACGACCGGGAACAGGACCTCCTGTCCGTCGATCGCGTCCATCTCCTCGCGCAGGATCTGCTCGATCTTGTTCTGAATCCGCTTCGCCGGCGTAAACAGCGAATAGATGCCGTTGCCGACCTGCTTCATATAGCCGCCGCGCGTCATCAGATTCTGGCTCTCGATGTCGAACGCGCGCTCCTTGAACCGTTCACCCAAAATGTTCTTAACCTTCATATTCTCCTCCAACGATCGTTATCCGGCTGCTTCGCCGGTTTTCTTATATTCTTGCAGGCGGATGCGATCCGCCCCCGCAAATCCCGTAAACGCGTTTATTCGTCCTTATGATACATCCAGTAGATCGCGCCGTCCGACACGACCATGCCGAGGCATTCCTGCAGCTTTCTCGACGCGATATTGTGCGTGTAGATCTGTCCGTACGGCGTCCACCCGCGCGAAATCGCAAGGTTGTGCAGCGCGATCTCCAGCGCCGAGCCGATGCCGAGCCTTCGGAATCTCGGCAGCACCTCCAGCATGCCGCTCGAACCGTCGCCGTGGAAGCCGATAAAGCCCGCAAGCACGCCGTCCCGATACGCCGCCAGCACGTCGCCCTGCTCGATGCACGCGCGATAGCGGTCCGGATCGCCCTCCGGATCGTAGACCGACAGCAGCGTCTGCAGCTCTTCCGGCGGGAACGGTCTGATCTCGCACACGTTTGGGACCGGGATCGGGTCCGTGCCGGGATAGTACGCCTGCCAGCACGCCGAAGCGTGGTTGATCTGCGGAAACGCCTTGAACACCGCCTCCTTCGAGGCCTCGTTGTGCGCCACGAACACGCGGCAGCCCTCCGGCGTCGTCCTGAGCGCTTCCGCGCCCGCCTCGACCGTGTCCGAGACCAGCAGGCAGAACCGGTCCATCTTGCAGAGCAGCACCGCGCCGGGTTCGGCGTACAGGATCTTCGCGTTTTTGCGCCGGATCCCCTCAATCATGTCGATGCGAAGCGGCCGGTCCTGTTCGAGATACGCAAGAATCTCCTGCTCGTTCATGAAGTCACGCCCTCCAGATCCTTTGAGAAATGCTGATAATCCTTCTCCTTGTCGAAATGCCCGCCCCAGTTCCAGCCGCGCTCCGTAAAGAGCCGGTAACAAAGATCGTTCTCGTCGATCATGCCGGGACGCAGGTTTTCACGGTCAAGATACGGCGCGCCCTCCGCAGGCGAAAAGCTGCCGTTCTTCTGCACGTACGGGTTTTCGACCGGGTTGATATCGATCGCCGCGCCGTAGCTGTGCCGCGAAAAGACCTTCGACCCGCTCACGCGCCGGCAGCAGAACGCCGAGGTGTTGTCCGCCGCCATGGATCGCTCGTCGTTGAACGGCTCGCCGAAATCGTCGACCAGCCGCACCGAGCGCAGCGCATAGCCCGCGTCGAACAGCGTCTCGAAGATCTCCATGACCTCGTCCGCGACCAGCCGGTGCACCAGAAGCTCGCCCTCGTGCGTCTCGCCGTCGAAATCGGCGTACAGCAGATGCACGTAGCGCAGATCGTCCATCGCGACCGGGCAGTCCTTCGGATCGACCGGAAAGCTCGTGCCGACGATACGGTTTCGGAGCGCCGCGGTCGGCGGGCAGTACCAGAACGCCGGATTCGTTTGGGATTCCGTGACGGTTTCGCCCCGATACGGGTTCGGCTCCGCAGTCGGCTCCGGCGTCGGCGCCTTTGTCGGTTCCGGCGTCGGCGCAAGCGTCGGCAGCGGCGCGGGCGGTTCCGTGCTTGCCGCCGCGATCACATCCTCCTCAACCGGCGCTGCGGTCACGACCGGCGTCGGCGCCGCGGTCTCCTTCGGCGGCTCCGGTGCGGGTGCGTCGGCCGCGCAGCCGAGCAGAAGCAATGCAAAAACAAACGGCAGAATGCGTCTCATAAAGATGAGTATACCGCACTTTGCCGTTCTTGTACAGAGATTTCTTTTGGTTTTTCGCGCTATTTCAGTTCCAGCTTCCGAAGCTGCTGTTTTGCGATGCGCTCGCGCCGCCGCTGTCCGCTGACGACCACGTAGACCATCATGATGATCGTGATGACGTAGGGGATGGCGTTGACAAGATATGCATACGGCAGGTCGGATTGAATAATGACCTTCAGCTGATCGCCGAGCGCGTCGAAGAAGCCGAACATCAGCGCGGCAAGGAAGACCTTGACCGGATTCGCGCCGCCGAAGATGACGCAGGCGAACGCGATATAGCCGCGGGAATCGCTCATGTTCTCGACAAACGTACAGTTCAGCTTGCCGAGCGACAGCGACGCGCCTGCAAGGCCGCAGAACACGCCGCACAGGATCGAAGCGATCCACTTCATGCGCTCGGGGTTCTTGCCCGCGGTGCGCAGCGTATCGGGCGATTCGCCGGACGCGCGGATCCAGAAGCCCATGGGCGTGCGATACACGAACAGCCACATCACGATGACCAAAAGCCAAGTGATGTATACGAATGCGGTATGCCCGCTGAACACGTCCCCGAGGAACGGAACCTCTTTGATCAACGGGACGTTGATGTTATGAAAATACGCGTTTTGCATTGCGGGGATCGTCATGTCGATGCGGATGCCATCCGAGCCGAACCATGCATCGGCAAGGTAGCCCGTAAGGCCCAGCGCAAGCGTGTTCAGTGCGCAGCCGATGATGAATTCATCGGAGCGAAGCTTCACGGTGAACAATGCAAAGAACAGGCCGATCAATACGCCCAGAAAGATTACGGCAAGAACGCCGAGCAGCGCGCTCTTCGCGATCGCAGCCACCGCGGCGGCAACGAACGCGCCCATCAGGATCATGCCGTCCATACCGATGTTCATGATGCCCGCATGCTCGGTCAGAAGTCCGCCCAATGCAGCGAGCGCGACGGGCGTTGCGCTGGAAAGCATAAAATGCAGCGTACTGGACGCCGTGGTCCAAAAGCTCGGTCCGCTGTTATTCATTTGCGACGCCCCCTTCCCTGCGCGCGGCGACATCCCGTTCGGCGGCACGGCGCTGTCTTGCTTTTTGAATCGATGCGCGGATTCCCGTCTGCGCTGCCATGCAGAAAATGACGGTCGCCTGCATGACCCAGTAAATCTGGATCGTGACGCCGGCGTTCTGCATGCCTCTTGCGCCGGATTTCAGGATCGCAAAGATGATCGAAATGATGATCGTCGGCACCGGTTGGTATTGCGCGATCATCGCAACCATCAATCCTTCAAAGTAGTATTCGTTCGATACCTTCGAGGAAATGAACGCATATTCCGCGCCGTACACGCGGAACATGCCGACAAGACCGCACATCATGCCGGATACGATCATCGCGATGATCACGATCCTGTCCGTTTTCAAGCCTGCAAAGCGCGCAAACCGCGGATTGTCGCCGATCAGCCGCATCTCAAACCCCTTGCTCGTTTTCTGCAGGATGTACCATACGAAGAACGTGATGAGCGCGGAAGCAAAGATCGCGGTCGACAGCTTTGAACCGCGGATCAGCGTCGCAAACCGAAACTCCTTGATGTCGATCCCCTCGTTCTGCGACATGTTTTTCCATACGCTCGACGAGAAAAACGAACATATCAGCGCCGCAACGGAGTTCAGCATGATCGTGGTAATGACCTCGTTGACCTTCAGCTTGACCTTCAGGATGCCCGGAATGAATGCATAAAGCCCGCCGGTCGCCATCGCCGCAAGCGTCGCGCACGGAATCACAAGCCACATGGACATGCCGGACATCTGCGATCCGACATACGCCGCTACAAGACCTCCGAGCAGCAGCTGACCCTCGCCGCCGACGTTGAAGATGCCGACGCGGCTGCCCACAACGCATGCAAGTCCGCACAGACACAGCACCATCGCATATTCGAGCATATCGCCGAAATGACGAGGCGAGGAAAACGGATAGACGATCAGCCCGCGATACGCGGCGATCGGGTTGTGCCCCGCCGCGACCAGGATGATCGCATCGATCAGAAGCGCCACAAAGATACTGATGATGACCGCGACGATATAGCTGAGGTTCAGACGCCGCCGGATCCATGCAATTGCCTGCTTCATGCCTTCGCCCCCTCTCCGGTGCCGGTCATATAGAGACCGATCTCCTCCTTGGTGATCTCGTCCGCCTTGAATTCGCCGGTGATTTTGCCTTCATACAGCGTGATGATGCGGTCCGACAGGCGAAAAACCTCGTCGAGGTCGGCGGAGCTCAGAAGGATCGCCGCGCCGTCGTTGCGCTTTTCGATGATGCGCGTGTGGAAGAACTCCATCGCGCCGATGTCCACGCCGCGCGTCGGCTGCGAAATCACCAGCACCGGCGTATCGAAGCTGAATTCACGCGCGACGACGACCTTCTGCATGTTGCCGCCGGACATGGACCCGACCTCGGTATGGATGCCCGCGCCGCGGATGTCAAACTTCTTGTACAGCTCGGATGCGTAGCGTTCGACGGTCGACCGTCTCTGGTGGAAGCCGAACAGGTTGAAGCGTTTTTCCTTCTGCCGCCCGACCAACAGGTTGTCCGTGACCGACGCGACCTTGTCGACGCCGGTGGAGAGCCGGTCCTCCGGCACGTGCGAAAGGCCCATTGCGCGGATCTCGCCGGGCGTTTTGCCCGTCGCGTCGTTGCCGCAGACGGTCACGCGGCCGCGGTTGATCTTGCGCATGCCGGTGATCGCCTCCAACAGCTCGCTCTGGCCGTTGCCCTCGATCGCCGCGATGCCCAAGACCTCGCCCTTTCTGACCGAAAGCGACACGCCGCGCACCGCGGGCAGACCGCGATTGTCCGCAACGAACAGGTCGTCGACCTTGATCGCGACCTCGCCGGGTTCGCCGGTCTTTTCAAGGTGATCGAACAGCACGGGCCGCCCGACCATCATGGACGCCAGCTTCCTTTCATCGACGTCGCAGGTGTTCTCGACGCCGATCAGCTTGCCCTGCCGCATGACGCCGACGCGGTCGGAGATCGCCATGACCTCGTACAGCTTGTGCGTGATGATGATGACGGTCATCTGCTTCTCGCGCACGATGCGGCGGATGACCTCAAAGAGCTCGTCCGTCTCCTGCGGGGTCAGAACCGCCGTCGGCTCGTCGAGGATCAGAACGTCCGCGCCGCGGTAGAGCGTTTTCAGAATCTCCACGCGCTGCTGTAAGCCCACGGAGATATCGCGCACCTCGGCGGACGGGTCGACCTCGAGCCCGTATTCTTCGATCAGCTCACGGGTCAGCCGCTCGGCCTTTTTGTTGTCGAACAGCACCTTGCCCTTTTTCGGCTCGCGGCCCAGCGCAATGTTCTGTGCCACGGTGAACGACGGGACCAGCATGAAGTGCTGATGCACCATGCCGATGCCGCGGTTGATCGCCGCCTTCGGCGAAAACTCCGTGACCTTTTCCCCGCGCACGTACAGGCTTCCGGCCGTCGGCGTGTTGATGCCGTACAGGATGTTCATCAGCGTCGACTTGCCCGCGCCGTTCTCGCCGACCAGCGCAAAGACCTCGCCGTTACGGATCGACAGCGAGATGTCGTCGTTTGCGAGCACCCCCGGAAATTCCATCGAAATGTGTTCAAACCGGATCTCGTCCGTCAAGATATCACTCTCCTCCGTTCAATCATGCCGTCAGGCATATCGTGTCCCGCAAGGGACATATCGCGCCGTCAGGCATATCGTGTCCCGCAAGGGACATATCGCGCCGTCAGGCATATCGTGTCCCGCAAGGGACATAT